>JAESFR010000047.1_pt1 | contig 306583 bp, 314 predicted proteins | sample 9266191 | NCBI WGS metagenome assembly JAESFR01 (sample SAMN14503063, study PRJNA617104) | algae metagenome | isolation source: Pleurocapsa minor HA4230-MV1 and co-occurring heterotrophs from cement on... | place: USA: Nuuanu Pali Lookout, Hawaii | collected 2009-07-20 | reverse complement strand
AGGTGGCGTCGAGCAGGTTCATCCGGGCATCCGTTCTGGCCATGGATTACTCCATAGCCGGTCACAGTGCCCCGCAGTATCACCACAGCCCGTGTGTCACATGTCCCTGGACATCTCGTGTCTCATATGTCTCCGGACTCAACACGTAGCAGGCTACGAACTTCCGCTCACATGAGTCACCGCAGGTGATGCACTTCCTGCAACCCGTAGACCGGGGTGTCGATGCCCTCGTAGCGCGCCTTGATCTGCAATGCCAGGTACAGCGAATAGTGCCGGGACTGATGCAGATTGCCGCCGTGGAACCAGAAGTTCTCCTGCTGCGTCGGCTTCCACATGTTGCGCTGCTCGCCCTCCCACGGACCGGGATCCTTGGTGGTGTCCGAGCCGAGTCCCCAGCACTTGCCGACCTTGTCCGCCGTCTCCTGGTCGATCAGGTCGGCAACCCAGCCGTTCATCGAGCCGTAGCCGGTGGCGTAGACGATGAGATCCGCCGGAAGCTCGGTGCCGTCGTCGAGTACGACGCCCGTCTTGCTGATCCGTTCCACCTGTCCGGCAACGAGTTTGATCTTCCCGTCCGCGACCAGCTCGGATGCGCCGACGTCGATGTAGTAGCCCGAGCCGCGCCGCAGGTACTTCATGAACAGACCGGATCCGTCGTCACCGAAATCGAGTTGGAACCCGGCCTTCTCCAGCCGGTCGTAGAAGTCCTTGTCCTGCTCCGCGATCTGCTGATACACCGGAATCTGGAACTCGTGCATGATCCGATAGGGCAAGGAAGCGAACGTCAGATCGGCCTTGCCCGTGGTCATTCCGGACTCGACGGCCCGCTCGGAGTACAGATCTCCCAGCGCGATCTCGCACAGTGAATCGGACTTGACGATGTGCGTCGACGAGCGCTGCAGCATCGTCACGTCGACGCCCGTCTCGTACAGTGCCTTGCAGATGTCGTGCGCAGAATTGTTGGAACCGACCACCACGACGCGCTTGCCGACATACGCGTCGGGACCGGGGTGTTCGCTGGAATGATGCTGCTCGCCCTCGAACTCGTCCATGCCGGGGAAGTTCGGAACATTCTTCTTGCCGGACATTCCGGTGGCCATCACCAACTGCTTGGGCCGCAGAATCACTTCCTCACCGTCGCGATCGACGACGACCGTCCACTCCTTCGCCACCTCGTCGTAGGTGGCGGACTTTGCGGTGGTCTTGCTCCAGTACGGCACCTCCATGACCTTGGTGTACATCTCGAGCCAGTCGCCGATCTTGTCCTTCGGCGCGAACACCGGCCAGTTCGGCGGGAACGGCAGGTAGGGGAGGTGGTCGTACCAGACCGGATCGTGCAGGCACAGCGACTTGTAGCGTCCGCGCCACTGGTCGCCGGGACGGTCGGCGCGGTCGACGACGATCGCGGGCACACCGAGCTGCCGGAACCGCGCGCCCAGAGCGATGCCGCCCTGGCCTCCGCCGATCACGAGGGCGTACGGCTGCACGCTGTAGCCGAGCTCGGACTCCTCGACCTCCTTCTTCTCCGCCCAGTTCTGGGTGTCGGCATTCGAGCCGTGCACCGCACCCTTGATGCGAGTCCTGCCCTGCCGTTCCTCGTATCCCTTGAGCTCCTGCATCGTGGTCAGCAACGTCCAGGCCACGTCGTCGCCCGTGTCCGCGTCCACCGTCAGTCGCAGATGTCCTTTGCCGCGGCTCGTGGCGGTCTCGAACTCGATCCACGCCGAGACGACGCCGTCCGCCTCGTCGGGAACCTCGGTGGTGTGAAAGCCCGTGGGATCGGTGTCGTCGAGGCGCTCGGACAGCATGTCGCTGACGCCGTCACGGCCTTCGACGGTCTTGAGATTCCAGGTGAACGTCACGAGATCGCGCCAGAAGCTGCTGACGGCGAACATGCCGGCAACGCGAGGGATATCACGTGCGACCAGGGCTTCCTCGAACTTCGACAGCCAGGCGTCGACCCGTTCCTGCGGGGTGTGCGTGCGGGTGATCTCGATCGGCTCGATGGTCTGGGTCATGAAAACTCCTAGCGATTCGTGGTTCCAGCGATGTGACCCAGCACACTCCTGATGCGCGCAGGGGTCGAGAGTTGCAGTGGGTTGCAGTGCGAATCGGGTGCAGACGACCGCGCTCACCGCGGTCGTCTGCACCGGATTTTTCCGATCTGCGACAGGCGCACTGGGTTGTATTTCACGTCCCGCTGACTGGGGCGTTAGAGTTCGAGAAATTTCCGGGGGGAAACAATGATTCGTCGTATGGCTGCAGCTCTTGTTCTGGTCGCTCTGACAGGGTGTTCCTCGTCATCGCAGGACGAGCCTGCCGTCGCTTCCGGCACACGGTCTCCGTTGGTCCCGTGCATCGACTCCGTCGGCGAGAACTCGACGTTGACCGTCATGGGTGACGCGCTTCTTCACACGCCGTATCTGCGGGTGCGGGGCAAAGTGCGCACGCAATTCGAGGAAGAGTTCTACTGGCGTAACGGTCAGCCCGACGACCCTTTCGACGTGCGCCGTCTGAGCGCGTTCGTACCCGGTGGAAGCAAGACTGCCTTGCTGTACCCGAACACACCTGCCGGCGGCGATGCGCAATTCGCCGCAGCCACGTGCGGTCTCGAATTCGAGTGGAAGGCAGGCCTGTCGTCCAGCGAGTTCGAGTCGGTGGTCTCGACCCCGGGGTTCTTGCGCAGTCTGGGCCGTCGACTCTGCACCGACATCGAGATGTCGGGCGATACTGTCGATTACCTGGCCAGGGCCGATGAGGAGCTGGCCGAATCCGAGGACAACGCTGCCGGTGCCGTCGACTTCATGAGAGCGATGCACCGGAACTCGCTGCAGGACCGCCTCGACTACCTTGCCTCTCCCGTGGAGCCGGGTGAGCTTCCGGAGAATCGGCGCAGTGCCCGACATGATGTGATCGAGTTGCAGGACATCCTCGGGCGACTGGAGAAGGAAACCGATGAACATCTTCTGCAGATCAAACGGGATCGGGTCGAGTTCATCAGGGCCGCACTGACATTTCAGTGTCCAGCGCTCGACGACTGATCGGGTCTTCGGTGGTGGAGTACCCCGATCGAACTCAGCCGGCCGACAGCTTTTTCAACCCCAACGACTGGAATCCGACGACGTAGATCAACGTCCACAGCACCAGCCAGTCGACGAACCCCAGCGCGTTCCCGGAGATACCGGCGGCAACCGCGGGCTCGTGCAGGATGTGCTCGGCAAGGACGAAGTAGTAGGCCAGGAACATGCCGATGGCCAGGGCGAATGTCAGCATCGCGCGCCCGGCCGGGGGAAAGCGGTTACCGAAGCCGTTGGCCCAGAAAATCATCCAGAACGCCCAGCACACGCCGATCTGCGCCGGGAACTGGTTGATCACGGAGCCGAGTTCGGCCGTGGCATCGGACCCGACGAGCAGCTTCGCCAGTGGAACCATCAGGAAGTAGATCGCCGTACCGAGAACGGCGTTGCCGACCGTTGCCGCCAGTGCGGTACGTCCGCCGCCGCCTGCCAGTTTCCACGGCCAGTTGTCGAGGGTCTGGCCGGTGAGGATCACCGAGACGACGATCGAATAGAACCAACCCAGGGCAGTGTCGACGGACATCACAGGATCTGTGGCCGAGAGCGAGACCGAGGGCAATCCGAACACGAAGTACAACGCGAGAGTCGGGACGGCGACGAAGGCGATCTCGCACAGCCCGATCAGCGGTTGCTTCATGCGCAGTACGGTCCACGGCCAGTGCTGCCAGTTGAGGACCACCATCACCCAGGTACCGAATCCGAAGAGTACGAACAGAGCACCAGCGAAATATCCCAGTCCGCCCGCACGAGAGCCGGCGAAATCCGGATACAACGCACCGAGCCCGTTGCCGAGGATCCAGGTGACCGCAACGGCGAAGACGCCCGTGGAGACGAGGATGGCGAGCCCGCGCATCGGTTGCTTCAGGGAGTCGAAACCGGCGAACTCGCAATCGAATCCGATGAACACGATGAACAGAATTGCCCAGAACAGCGCCGCGTTGAACGGGAGGGGATAGAAGTTCCACGGGCTGGTGGTGGGGTCGGCCAGCAGATACCAGGTCGCCAGAGAAACGACGACTACGACGGCGAGGTTGGCGATTCCGAACAGGAGCCAGTTGCCCTGTGGGGTATCGATTTTCGGCTTGCTCACAGGTCGATCTGCGGTTGCGGTCATGTGGTGCTCGTTTCCGTGAGGCGACAGTGTCGCCGTCACTATGAGCTCGATCACAACCGCGCGTCAGGGTTGCGGCAGGTTGCAGCTCGGCCGCGGCACTGCAACGCGCTGCAACCCTGGCGCTTGTGCTCCGGGTCACATAGACCTGTGTGCATATCCGATCCAGTCAGGAGTGAGAACCGATGCGCGCAGCTGTGTATTACGGACCCAACAAGGTGGAGATCACCGACGTTCCCGAGCCCAGTCCCGGTGAAGGCCAAGTCAAGGTCAAGGTCGGGTTCAACGGAATCTGCGGAACCGACCTGCACGAGTACTACGCGGGCCCCATCTTCATCCCCACCTCGCCGCATCCGCTGACCGGACAGGAGATGCCGCTGGTGCTGGGCCACGAGTTCTCGGGAACGGTCACCGAGCTCGGGAAGGGCGTGACCGGCATCGCGGTGGGCGACCGCGTGGCCATCGAGCCGCTGTACCGCTGCGGCCACTGTGGACCGTGCCGGGCCGGCAACTACAACATCTGCGCGCAGATCGGTTTCCACGGACTGATGTCCGACGGCGGAATGGCCGAATACACCGTGGTACCCACCGACATGATCCACGCCTTGCCCGACAACGTCTCGCTCGAACTCGGAGCCCTCGTAGAACCGATGTCGGTTGCCTATCATGCTGCGACACTGGGAGATCCGAAGCCCGAGGATACCGCGATGGTGTTCGGAGCCGGCCCCATCGGTATCGGACTGTGGTTCGCACTGCGCGGCAAGGGACTGGGCAACGTCTACGTCGTCGAGCCCTCGCCGACGCGTCGAGCATCGATCGAAGAACTCGGTGCGAAGACACTCGATCCGACGGCCGTCGACGTCCCCGCGTTCATCGCCGACCTCACCGACGGCAACGGGGCCGACGCCATCTACGACGCGGCAGGCGTGCAACCTGCCGTCGAGACCGCCCTCGGGTGCATCGGTGCGCGTAAGCCGCTGGTCAGCGTCGCGATCTACGAAAAGCCTTTGACCACACCGCTGCAGAAGCTGGTGATGAACGAATCTCGGATTCAGGGCTCGCTCTGCTACACCGCCGCCGACTACGAGGCCGTCATCGACCTGATGAGCCAGGGCCACTACGACACGACGGGGTGGGTGGACAAGATCACGCTCGACGGCGTCATCGACGACGGATTCGAGGCGCTGCATGCGGGCACCAAGATGAAGGTCCTGGTCGACCCCTCCACCGGAGCAGCGTCATGAGCGCGGTGTTGGTGACGGGTGCCGGGCAGGGCATCGGCCGGGCCATCGCGTTGCGGTTGGCAAACGACGGCCACGACATCGCGCTGGCCGACCTGAACGAGGACAAGATTGCAGACGTGGCCGACGAGGTGCGTCGAACAGGCTCGAAAGCAACGACATTCGTGGCCGATGTCAGCGATCGCGATCAGGTGTTCGCCGCCGTCGAACACACCAACGAGGCACTCGGCGGCTTCGACGTGATCGTCAACAACGCGGGCATCGCGCAGGTCGCCCCACTCGACGATGTGCGCCCCGAGGACGTCGCGAAGATCTGGGCCGTCAACGTCGACGGCGTGCTGTGGGGAATCCAAGCTGCCGCAGCGAAATTCAAGGTTCTCGGCCGGAAGGGCAAGATCATCAACGCGTCCTCGATCGCCGGTCACGACGGGTTCGCGATGCTCGGGGTCTACAGCGCAACGAAATTCGCGGTACGTGCCCTGACCCAGGCAGCGGCGAAGGAATATGCCGCCGAGGGAATCACCGTCAACGCGTACTGCCCCGGTGTGGTCGGAACCGACATGTGGGTCACCATCGACAAGCGATTCGCCGAGTTGACCGGTGCCGCCGAAGGCGAGACGTACGACAAATTCGTCGGCGGTATCGCCCTAGGTCGCGCGCAGACGCCCGAGGACGTCGCAGCGTTCGTCTCGTATCTCGCTGGGCCCGACTCGGACTACATGACGGGCCAGGCACCGTTGATCGACGGTGGTCTGGTCTATCGGTGACCCCCGTTCATTCCGATTTGTGAGCTGGAGCACAATTGGCTGTGATGACGCAGTCGACAGGCCCCGAACCTGCGCTGGCGGCCGGCGAAGACCCGCGCCGCTACGCGCAGATTCTCACGGCCGTGTACGACGCGACCATGACCGGCGGCAAGTCGCCCGCACGGCCCCGTGAGGTCATCGGGGACTCGTGGCGGCGGTTGCAGACCCTGGGTATCGATCCGGAGTTGGGTAACCCCGCCGAGACGCAGATGGACGTCTCCGACCTCGAGCTCAGCCGTCGAGAATCGGGATTGTTCGACATCCTCGACGACCTGGCGCGCGGACTGGAGTCGGTGGTGCAGGACGGCGACAATATTCTCGTGGTCGCCGATCGGCACGGCAGGGTGCTGTGGCGCAGCGGATCGACCTCGGTGCTGGACCGGGCCGACGACCTCGGCTTCGTGGAAGGCGCGAACTGGGCCGAGGATTCGGTGGGTACCAACGCCATCGGAACTGCTCTGGTCTCACGCCGCGCGGTCCAGATCTTCTCGGCCGAACATTATGTGCGCAGCCATCATTCGTGGACCTGCGCCGGCGCGCCGATCCGTGATCCGCGAACCGGTCAGGTGTTGGGCGCGATCGACGTCAGTGGGCCGGCCAAGACGGTGCACCCCACCACCATCGCGCTGGTCGACGCCGTCGCACGATTGGCCGAATCCCAACTGCGAGAACTGCATCGGAGCACACTGGATCGACTGCGGTCGGTGGCCGCACCGATGCTCGCGCGACTGCAATCCCCGGCCCTGGCCGTCGACGCGAACGGCTGGGTCGCGGCCGTCGAATCGGTGGCGCTGCGCAATCGCATCCTGCTGCCCGAGGATCTCGCGACCGGACGCTTCTGGCTGCCGACCCTGGGCGTGTGCGACTTCGAACCCCTGCCCGGTGGATGGCTCGTTCGACCCACCAGCACGATGGATTCCGGCGTCGCCGACATCGGATCGACGAGAATCCGTATCGACCTGCGCAATTCGCAGAAGCCTCGCATCGAAGTGCGCAGCGAGGTGGGGGAGTGGACCCACGAACCGACACCCCGGCACGCCGAAATCATGTACCTGCTCGCCACCCATCGCCAAGGACGTACCGCCTCACAGATGGCGGCCGATCTCTTCGGCGACGACGGCCGCGCGATCACGGTGCGGGCCGAGATGTCGCGGCTGCGCAAACACCTCGCCGGCATCATCTCCACGCAGCCGTATCGGTTGGACGAATCGGCTACCGTGGAGGTGATCACGCCGTCGGAGATGAGTCGGTTGCTCCCGCATTCGTCGGCTCCTGCGATCCGGGCGGCACGGGGCTGAGCCGTAGCGCAGAATCGGGGAATGAAGCGCCTCGCCCGGATCCTCGACGCCTCGGACCCGGGGCAGGTACGGCTGCGCAGTGCGTCGGCTACGACGCTGACGGTGCTGTTGGCGATGGTGACGCTGGTGCTGACCACACGCGCCATCGGCCAACCGGTGACGGTGGCGATGCTCGGAACCGTCGTGGCGATGCAGGCGTCGGCGGCGGTGAAGGACAGAGATCAACGCAGTCGGCTGATCACCACCGCGCTGATGGCACTGCCTGCGTCGGCGGCAGTGACGTTGGCGGCGTTGCTCTCCGAACTCGGCAAGGTGGCCGACGTCGGATTCATCGCGGTCCTCTTCACGGCGGTGTGGGTGCGCAGATTCGGCCCTCGCGGTACGGCGTTGGGGATGGTGTCGTTCATTTCGTACTTCTTCGCACTGTTCCTGCGCGCGACACCGGAGCAACTGCCGATGTTGATCGCGGCCATCCTCGGCGGCTTGCTGATCGCCCTGTTCGTGCGGGCCGTCGTCTTCCCGGACCGGCCGGTCGTGGAGGTGCGCCGGTTGCTGTTCGCGATGCGAGCGGTATCGGCCTCGGTGCTCGAGGCGGCCTCGGCAGGGCAGAGCCGCGACCTGAACCTGGTGCGCCGCAGACTCGACCGGCTCGGCAACACCGCACTTATGATCGACGACTGGCTCGACCGACACGATGCCGGACAGCTGCTCAGCGTCACCAGCGCCGATCTGTCGCTCCGAGTGTTCGACGCCCAGATCGCGACCGAGCAACTCGTCAGCTCACTGTGGGCTCTCGATCCCAGCAAGCCGTGGCCGACGGCCCTGGGGCAGGCGACCACGGCGCTCGGGTCGTGTCTGCAGAACACGCCGTCCTCGGAGCAGCTGCGGGCCGCTCGACGGTTGGCGTCGGCAGCGGCCGAGCGGGCCGACCCGTCCACCCCCGCCGGAATCGCGACGGTGTCCGCGCAGCGAGCCGTCCAGGCGCACATAGCCATTCATCACATCACCACCAACGCCGTCTCGGCGTCGACGGCCCCCGCTATCGGCCCGTCCGAACCCGCGGCCGAGGACACCCCGAGTGGTCTGCATCCCAGCACCAAGGCCGCCGTTCAGGTAGCCGTCGCCACGAGTGCCGCAACGGTACTGGGCGAACTCGTCTCTCCCGACCGCTGGTACTGGGCGGTGCTGACGGCCTTCCTGGTGTTCACGGGGGCGTCGACTCGGGGTGAAATCCTCACGCGGGCAGGCCAACGCGTTCTCGGAACGATTGCGGGCGTGCTCGCCGGGGTGGTGATCGCCGCGTTGGTGGGCAGCAACCAGCCCGTGCAACTGGTGCTGATCGTGGTCTGCGTCTTCTTCGCGTTCTACCTGGTGACGGTCGCGTATGCGCTGCTGTCGTTCTTCGTGACCATCCTGCTCGCGATGCTCTACGGGTTGCTGGGCACGTTCAGTATCGAGGTGCTCGAGCTTCGCATCGTCGAGACAGCTGTCGGTGGTGCCGTCGGAATGGCGTCGGCCTACTTCATCTTCTCGACCAGCACCCGAAAGACACTGGTGAGCAACGTCGACACCTACCTCGAGCAATTGGATGCGTTGATCGAGTCCAGCGTCGAATCCGTTCTCGCGCCGGGAGGTGCAACCGACCTGGTGGCGTCGACGCGCACACTCGACAACGCCCTCAAAGACGTTCTGACGTCCGGTAAGCCGCTGGTACTCGGGCCGACGACCCGTAGCAGACGCGGCGCGAAGCGACTGTTACGGGTGCTGGCCGTCAGCGGTCGGTCAGCGCACGCACTGGCCCGGGCCGGTGTGCTGGCCTCGCGTGCCGACCCGGACACGGCACCCTCGGCAGAGACCGCCGGAGCTCTACGCGACGCCGCGGCCCTGGTACGCGAAACCGCACGCCAGGTGGAGGCAGTTGTCGCCGGGGAGCGCGTCGACCCGCCCGAGAAAATCACCGAGACAACAGTATTGGATGTGCTGCTCACCTCCACCAACGCGCCCGGTCCGCTGCGGGGTGCGGTGCGAGCACTGAACACGATGAACCGAACACTCGCCGATGTGTTGACTCGGGCTTGACCTTCACACCGTGACAAGGTCTTGGCTGACCGTCATGAACTCGATGAATCTCGTAGGTGGGGCACTTCAGCACAGCAATCCGTCGGCCCGGCTGCGGGCCGCGCTCGACATCGGTACGACACCGGATCCGCAATTTCTGGACGCCCTGGTGCAGCGGTGCGCCGTCGAACCGGATTTTCAGGTGCGGGAGATGTTGACCTGGGCCTTGATTCGCCATCCCGCGGCGCTGACGGTTCCGCGGCTGATCGATCAGGTGCGATCCGGTGGAGCTCTGGCTCGCAGCCAGGCGCTGCACACGTTGTCCAAGATCGAGGACCCGTCGGCGTGGCCGGTGATCACCGAGGATCTGATTTCCGACGCCGACGACGAGGTGGCACGAAGCGCATGGCGAGCCGCGGTGGTCCTGGTGCCGATCGGTAGTGAAGGGCAGTTGGCCGCGATGCTGGGCACCCAACTCGGTCGAGGCGGGTCCGACGTTCAGCGAAGCCTGAGCCGTGCGCTGGTTGCGCTCGGATCGGTGATCGAACCGATGGTGCGCCGGGCCGCGTCGAGCACGAATGATTCGGTTCGTGCCCACGCGCTGGCCACCGAGGCGCTGCTCCGAGACCCGGATGCGGGGTTCGCAGTGTTCGAGGCCAAGCGCATCGATGCCCTTGGCGTAGACGACACGGCGGGGTGAGATGGAGCGATGTTGATCGGTGAGGTGGCGCAGCGGTCGGGCGTCAGTGCGCGCATGCTCCGGCACTACGACCGGCTGGGGCTCGTGCGCCCCACCTCGCGCAGCAGCACCGGTTACCGCGAGTACGCGCCGGAGGATGTTCGACGCCTGTTCCACGTCGAGTCGCTGCGTTTGCTCGGGTTGTCGCTGAACGACGTCGGTCGCGCCCTCGACGACCCGAGTTTCGCGGCCTCCGGACTCGTCGACGAGCTCGCCGCCCGAGCCGAGGAGCGCATCGCGCGCGATACCGAGTTGCTCACGCGGTTGCGTCGAATCGGCGACGCGCGGCCGGAGGACTGGGAGGACGTACTGGGAACCGTCGCGCTGCTCGGTGACCTGCAGTCGGTCAGTGCTGGGACCCGACAGGCAGCGGCGCTGGCCTCGGTCGGCGATCGGCCCATCCCTGCGGACGCGTTGGCCGAAGCTGTGCTGCGTGAGCCCGCGCCCAACGTCGCGGGGGCACTTCGATGGGCACTCGCGCAGTCGGGCGGCGATTCTCTCGAGGTGCTCCGGCACGGTCTCGGTTCACCGGACCCCCAGATTCGACGCCGCGCGGTGGACACCGTCGTCGAGATCGCTCACCCCGACGCCACCGACGTGCTGCGAGAGGCGCTCACTCACGACGACGACCAGGTCCGGCGGATCGCGGCGCTGGAACTCGGTGCGCGCGGGGTGGCCGACGCGACCCCGACGCTGATCGAGATGGTCTTCGAGGGCACCAACGACGTGGACGCCGCCGATGCCCTGGGCATGCTGGGACCCGTAGATTCGATCGTGGCGGCACTGATGGACGGGCCGAGTGATGCGTCGACGCGGCTGCGAGTGACCCAGGCACTGGCGAGTATTCCGGGGAAGGCAGCCTCGCGCGCCCTGCGGGAGCTGACCCGAGACACCGACCGCTCGATCGCGCTGACGGCCGAATACGTGCTCGGCCGACGGGAATGACCCTTTGGGTACCGTCGACGGTATGAAGGCTTTCGGACTCCTCGCAGTCCTGACGATCACGTTGACGGCGTGCTCCACCGCAACCACCCCCGCCGCACCTGCCGAACCCGTTGCCGAGAACCAGGTGACCGTCGCCGATCGGATGTACTCGCCGAAGACACTGACGATCTCGGTGGGAGACACCGTCACCTGGGTGTTCGCCGACCGCGGCATGGCCCACAACGTCGTCGCCGACGACAACTCGTTTCGCAGTCAGATCATGGAAACCGGACAGTTCACGCACACCTTCGACACCGCGGGCACCTTCACGTACCACTGCACTCCGCATCCGGACATGACGGCATCCATCGTCGTCGAGCCCTGAAACTCCTAGGCTCAGGGGCATGACGGCACCGACCCGAGGACGCGGCATCGCCGCACCCCTCGGCGTGGCCGCTGCCGCTGTCGGTGGGGCAGTACTGCTGCACGTCCGCGACCCACGCACATCCACGTATCTTCCGTGCCCGTTCCACGCTCTGACCGGACTGTGGTGCCCCGGATGCGGCACGACCCGGGCGCTCGGTGACCTCACTCGCGGAGACGTCGCCGCGGCCGCGTCGAGCAATGTCGTTGCGGTGATGTGCGTCGTCGTGGCCGTCGGACTGTGGGGCCTGTGGCTCAGGGCTCGCTGGATGCAGATACCTCTGACGTTGCCTGGCCCGACTCGGCTGGCCGCCGCTGTGGTGCTCGCCCTGCTGGCCGTCTTCACCGTGGTGCGCAACACCCCATGGGGCACCGCGATCGCCCCGACCTGACACAACTAGGAGTAGCTGTGCTGCTGGAAATCTTCTCGATCATCGTGCTGCTGGGCGTGCTCATCGCGCTCATCCCCACGGCCCGCCGCGTGTTCAAGAAAGGTGACGACGAATGAGCGACTCTCTGCGGGATCGCGTCCGCGCGAAACTCCTCGCACAACTCGCCGACGACGGAGGCACCGCCGCCGAACAGGCCGAGGGAGACGACCCACGGTTGAACGCCCTGCGCGACGACCTCGACGCACTCGACGCGGCACAGGACGGGGATCCGATCATCGACGACATCGCCGCACGGCACTGGGTGCCCTGACCGACCCCGCCCCGCCGCCCCGCCGCCCTTGGGGAGTCAATGTGACGTTCAGTGGCCTTTTCGACGGTCGATGTCACGTTGAGTGGACATTTGGGGTGGCCGAAATTGGTGCACAGTTGAGGTGCATCTAGTATCTATGTTGTGTCCGAGATGAGATCTGCCGCCGATACGGCGTATGCGACGGTCAAGGAGCTCATTGTCTCGGGGGAGCTTCCCGGCGGTGAGCTCGTCAGTGAGGGCGAGATCGCGTCGCGCCTCGAGATCAGTCGCACCCCCGTACGCGAGGCATTTCTGCGGCTTCAGGTCGAAGGATGGATGCGCCTGTATCCCAAGCGTGGGGCACTGGTGGTGCCGATCGCGGTGGGTGAAGCAGAGAGTGTCGTCGATGCGCGCAGGCTGGTCGAATCGGGCAGCGTCCGAGCGTTCATCGCGGACGCCAGTGCCCGTGAGTCCGTGGTGGCCGCCCTGCGCGAGAACCTGCAGCTACAACAGCAGCTGGCCGTGAACGGGACCGCCGCACAATTCAGTGCCGTCGACGCGGATTTTCATCGCACCGTCGTCCATGCCGGCGGCAACCCGTTGCTCGACGCGTTCTACGACGGACTTCGCGAGCGTCAGCGGCGGATGACGGCAGCCTCGGTGACGCGTGATCCGGGTCAGATCTCGCGCATCGTCGACGACCATCGCCGACTCACCGACCTGATCGAGGCCGGCGACGCAGACGGATTCGAGCAGGCCGTCGAACGACACATGCTCGGGGTGCACGGCCTACGACCGGACAGAGGGGGAGCACGATGAGCGAAACGCTCACGAACGATCGAGACCTCGAGCTGACTGCACGACGCTGGCTGCTGGTCGCGTCGGGCATGTTCGCCGTGGCATGGGGCGGCAACGAGTTCACGCCGTTGCTGGTGATGTATCGGCTCGATCATGGCTTCTCGGCCGTGGTGGTCGATACGTTCCTGTTCGCCTACGTCCTGGGCATCATTCCGGCGATGCTGATCTGCGGTCCGCTCTCGGATCGGCTCGGTCGACGCCCGATCATGTTGCCCGCCCCCGCAATTGCCGCGGCCGGGTCCATTCTGATCGCACTCGGACCCGACAACGCCTACATGCTCTTCGGTGGCCGTGTGCTCAGCGGCATCGCGCTCGGAATCGGTATGGCCGTGGGCGGGAGCTGGGTCAAGGAACTCTCGAGTCGCGACTCCACCGCCAAGCCCGGTGCCGGAGCGCGCCGCGCCGCGATGTCGCTGACCGCCGGCTTCGCCCTCGGTGCCGGAGTCGCAGGCGTGCTCGCACAATGGGCACCCTGGCCGACGCACCTCGCCTACAGCGTGCACGTGCTGATCTGCATCGCCGCCGGTATCGGCATGCTCTCGGTCCCCGAAATGCGCACTGCCACAACGGCGTCGAAGAACAAGCGGCTGCTCGACGACCTGAGGATTCCGTCCGCATCGCATCGCCGGTTCCTGTTCGTCGTATTGCCTTTGGCCCCATGGGTGTTCGGTGCGGCGAGCGTCGCCTACGCGGTGCTGCCCTCACTGATGGCGGATGCTCTGGCCGACGAGCCCGGGGGCGGCTATCCCGTCGCCCTGTCTGCGGCGATGGCCGTGATCGCCCTCGGCTCCGGCTTCGCGATTCAGGCCGTCGGACGTCGGATCGACACACCCGCCAATGCGCGAGGGGCACTGGTTGCACTCACTCTCCTGGTGGTCGGCATGGCCGTTGCTGCCTGGGCGGCGTCGGTGCTCACCATTGCTGCGGCGCTGATCGCGGCAGCGGTCCTGGGCTGTGGGTACGGCATGGCGTTGGTCTCGGGTCTGCAAGAGGTGCAACGCATTGCGGGCCCCGATGACCTCGCCGGCCTCACCGCGGTGTTCTATTCGCTGACCTACCTGGGCTTCGCGGTGCCTGCCGTTCTGTCTGCGCTCACCGAGACGTGGCCCGGGGTGGTCACGTATCCGATCATCTTCGGATTCGGCGCAGTGATGGCGGCGCTGTGCGGACTGGTGGTCCGGTCGAAGACATCTGCTCACTTGCCGTAGGACGGAGTCTGGAACTGTTCTGCGATCCGAGCTGCTTTCGTCGCCGGCGCATCAGCACCGCGGCACCGACCGTTCCCGCTGCGATGAGGACTACGCCCGCGGTGATACTGGCGACGCGCTCCGGCCACGGCAGTATCGTCGGCACGCTGAACATGCCCCGAAAGAACGGCTCGATCACCGCCCCAGCGGGGACGACCAGACGCGCGATCGAACCTGACGGGCCGCCGCCTCGTGCTGCGACCCCGACCAGACCCAACGGGCCGCCCATGACAAGGGCGAGAGCGAACCATACTCGGTTCCCCGCCCACACGGTCTCGTCGAACATCCCGAACAGCTGACCGACACCGTAGTGCACCACCAACGCCAGCAGACTCGCGACGATCCCCGCCGCGAATGCATGCAGCGGACGGCGGACCAGCCAGCCGGACAGGATGGGCAGGCCGGCCCATACGGCACCCGAATTCACCAACTTGCTGAAGGTCGAGCGCACGGCCAGCAATGTGTTTGCCTCAGCGGACAACTGGCTTTCGCTCGTGATGTTCGAGGCGAGCGACACGAGAGCCACCGTGATCGCGGCTGCAATGACAAGTCCCCACCACCGTTTCGCCATCAGCGGATGGTACGCAGGCATCGTGCGGTTTTCCGAACAGACGGAGGTCTCCGCGAGTGGGTGCGAGCCGACCCGTTCGGCTCTAGGATCAGCGGCATCATGCTGCAGTCCTCGCGCACGGTCCCGCCGCATCGGGTTCCTCCGACGGTGGTGCTCGCGGGTGCGACCGTATGGAACCGGCGTGAGGCGTACTGGTTCCTGATCGCGGTGATCGTGCCGGCGGCCTGCTGGTCCGAATATCCGATGGTGGTGCCGTACGTGTTCGCGATCGTTCTGCTCGGGGCGCTGGTGTTTCGTTGCAGACGGGTTGCCTGGTGGGTGTCGATGCTGCGGTGGGGAGTGATCGCCGACGTCGAGACCGTGGACACTGCTCTGCGCGGCGACCGTAACCTTCGCCTCGCGCACGCCACGGGATGGAACGTCCAACGACGTTGGTACACAGGGGTTGTCACTCAATCCACGGTTCGGTACCGGGCAGGGGAAGCGCGCGGGCACCTGTTCGTTCGGGGATTGCCGTTCACCACCGGTGTGGTGCTCGCGCACTCGAAGCAACCGTCGTGTGCCATGGCTATCAGCGACTTCCCCTGCGATCTGCAACTGGACGGCAAGGGACGCTGGGCGGCGTCGTTCCCGAGAGGTTTCTGGCTGCAGGCACTGGCGACGTCGGCACTGTACGGCTACACCGTGGCAGGCCTCGCCCTGTCGCTCGGGTAATCGATGACGTCACCGGCAATCGGCGCCCCAGACTTGGATTCCGGCCTCCGATTGCAGGCCGATATCCGAAACTGGGGAGCCGATTGGCAACGCCGGGAACTACGGCAACGACGGCATCTGCTTGTCCACGAGCCATGCGTCCCACAGACTTCGGGGGCAACCGAAGCGGGAGGCGAGGTCGGTGAAGTCCGCCGTCGCGACCGTCGAGTAGCGGTACTTGGAGGTCCATTCCTGGATCAGTCCGAAGAAGCGCTCGTCGCCGATGGTGCGCCGCACGGCGTGCAGTGCCAGTGCACCGCGCTTGTACACGCGGTCGTCGAATATGCGGGCGGGCCCGGGATCGCTGAGCTGTAGGTCCATGGCCAGTCCGCGCTGAATGGTGTGCGCGCGTTTGGCCTTGTCGTGAGCCGTTGCGCCGCCGGAGTTCTCGGCCCAGATCCACTCGGAGTAGCAGGCGAATCCCTCGTGCAGCCAGATGTCGGCCCACTTGCCGAGAGTCAGCGAGTTGCCGAACCACTGGTGCGCCAGCTCGTGTGCCACCAGACGCTCGTAGTACCGGGAACCGGAACAGTGATTGGCACCGAAGATCGACAGCCCCTGCGCCTCGACCGGAATCTCGAGATCGTCGTCGGTCACCACCACGGTGTACGACGCGAAAGGGTAAGGGCCGTAGAGCCGTACGAACGTATCCATCATCTGCGGTTGACGACCGAAGTCGTGATCGAACTGCGCGCGCAGTCGCGGCGGAGTGATGGCCTTCATCGGCACCGGCCCCGGGCTGACGATGCGATGCTCGTACGGACCGATCTGAATGGTCGCGAGGTAACTGGCCATCGGCTCGGGCTGCTCGTACACCCAGGTGGTACGACTGGCGCGAGTCTGCTTGCGCACCAACGTTCCGTTGGCCACCGCGTAGTACGGCGAATCGGTGGTGATGGTGATGCCGTAGCTGGCCTTGGACACCGGATGGTCGTCGCAGGGGAACCACGACGCGGCCCCGTTGGGCTGGCTGGCGACGATCGAGCCTTCGGTGAGCTCGTCCCAGCCGACCTCACCCCAGAAACCGTTGATGGGCTTGGGGGTTCCGCCGTACGACACCGTCACCACCAGTGCCGCGCCCGACGCGATGGGCTTGGCGGGCGTGATCTTCAGCTTGCCGCGCTGGTGGCTGAACTTCACCGATCGCGAGCCGTTGACCGACACCTTCGACACGTTCATCGCCGGGCCGAGATCGAACGCGAACTTCGACACCGTCGCCGTGGTGACCGCGGTGATCTTCGCCTTGCCCGTCAGCCGGTTGCTCTCGACCTTGTATTCGAGATCGAGTTCGTAGCGCGAGACGCGGTAGCCCCGATTTCCGTTCTGCGGAAGGTATGTATCGATCGGATTGTCGCTGGCATCGACGTCGAACACCGGTGCCACCAGCCTGTCTGGCACGAAAGATCACCCCTCGTTTCGGTCGTCGCGGATGCGCGGGAAGGGATCCCCCTTGGCCCAGGGCGCGATCGGATTGCCCTGCCAACGAGTATGCGCGGGAACCGTATCACCGCGCATCACCAGGGAGGCAGGCCCCACCGTCGCGCCGTCACCGATTCCCGATGCCGGCAGCGCGACACAGTGTGGTCCCAGTGTTGCGCCTCTACCGAGATCGACCGTGTCCATGGACATGATCCGATCATGGAACAGGTGCGTCTGCACAACGCACCCTCGGTTGACGGTCGCACCGTCGGCCAATGTCACCAGATCGGCCTCGGGAAGCCAGTACGTCTCGCACCAGACTCCGCGGCCGATATCGGCACCGAGCCATCGCAACCACATGTTCAACACGGCAGTGCCCTCGGCCGCGCGCGCGAACCACGGCGCGGCGACGGTCTCGACGAACGTGTCGGCCACCTCGTTGCGCCAGACGAACGAACTCCACAACGGATGATCGGTCTTGCCGATCCGGCCCACCCACAGCCACTTCGCCAACGCCGACACCGCAGCGGCCACGAAACCGGCGACGAGCAGCACGAGGCCACTGACCAGTGCCGCCAACCAATATCCGACGGCGTCGGCGACGGCGGTCAGCCCGAACAACACTCCGAGTCCGATGCCGAACGTCACGACGACGGGAATCAACCGACACGTCTCGACGAGCGAGCGGGCGACCTTCAGCTCGAGTGCCGGATCGAACGTGCGTGACGAGTCCGCGCTACCGGCGGCTCGACGTAGCCGCACCGGCGGGCTGCCGAGCCACGACGAGCCGGACTTCGCCTTGTCCGGAGTGGCGGACAGCACGGCGACCAGACCGTTCTTCGGGACGGTTCGGCCGGGACCGGTCATGCCGGAATTGCCGAGGAACGCTCGCTTGCCCACCTTCGCATCGCCCAGATGCATCCAGCCGCCGCCGAGTTCGTAACTGGCGACCATGGTGTCGTCGGCGAGGAATGCGCCATCCGCGACCGTGGTGAACTTGGGGATCATCAGCACCGTCGACGCCTCGACGTCCTTGCCGATCTTCGCGCCGAGCAGCCGGAGCCAATGGGGCGTCAACAGCGACGCGTAGAGCGGGAACAGGAACGTGCGCGCCGAGTCCATCAGGCGCTCGGTGGCCCACACCTGCCAACCGATGCGGCTGCGCACCGGGTGGTAGCCGCCGACGAGGCCGATGCTGAGCACCCGCACCGCAACGACGGTGATCAGCGCGAACACCGCCAACGACACCAGCGTCGCCACAGGCAACATCACCAGACCACGCTCGAAGGCGTCGAGCACGGAGTCGGCTGTGTGAATCCACCAGCCCATCAGCACCAGGCTGACGCCGATCGAGAACAAAGCCATGCCGGACAGGAACAGAGATGCGACGCCGTAGGCGAAGACCCAATGGGTTGCGCGTGGTGGAGCTTCCGCGGGCCACGGATGATCGGCCTTGCCGACCTTCTGAGCCGGCGAACCGGACCACATCTGGCCGGCCTTCACGCGTCCGACGACGGCGGAGCCTGCCGTGACGACCGCGTTCTTGCCGACCTTGGTGCCGGGCAGCAGCGTCGAGCGGGCACCGACGGTGGCACCGGCACCGATCTCGATGCCGCCGATGTAGACGAGATCGCCGTCGATCCAGTGACCGGACAGGTCCACCTCCGGCTCGATGGAGCAGCCGTCACCCAACTCGAGCAAGCCGGTGACCGGCGGGAGGGTGTGCAGGTCGACGCCCTTGCCGATCTTGGCACCGAGAGCGCGCGCGTAGTAGACCATCCACGGTGCGCCCGACAGGTTCGACGCACCACTGGCATCGGTCAATCGCGTTGCGGCCCAGAGCCTGATGTGCATACTCCCGCCGCGCTCGTACGCGCCCGGTTTCAGCCCGGCCAACAGGATGCGCGATCCGATCACCGAGATCGCCATGCGGCCGACCGGGGTGATGAACAGGACGAATGCCAGGAGCACCCACCACCAGGACAGCGTCGGAGCCCAGGGCACGTCGCCGAACCAGGACATGACGTTGAACAGCAGTCCGAGCCAGGTGACCCACTGCAATCCGGTCAGGGTGGTCAACGGAACCGTTGCCGCGATCTGCGCCCATTGCGCGGTGCGCGAGGTCGGGGCGACTTCACGGGGAACGGCCTCGACGACCGGCTTCAGGTCGTCGAGATACTGCGCCAGCGAACCCAGCCGCGGGTGGTCGTAGAGCTGCGCGACGGTGATCTCGGGGAACCGCTCGCGCAGCGCCGTCACCAATTGCGCGGCCGACAGCGAACCGCCACCGTTGGCGAAGAAATCGGCGTTCTCGTCCGCGATCTGCGCGCCGAGGATGTTGGTCCACAATTCGGCCACCCACCCCGCCGTGCCGCCGAGCGAGGAGGCACCCGCCATGCCGGGCAGGGGCCACGGCAGCGCATTGCGGTCGACCTTGCCCGAGGTACGCGTTGGCATCTCGTCGACCAACGCCAGGCGCGGAACCAGCGCCGCAGGCAACTGTTCGGCGAGCAACTCGCGAGCGGCTTCGAGATCGAAATCGGGGTTGGTGCTCGCGAGATATCCGACGAGCACCGAGTTACCGGCAGCCGTCTTGCGGATGGCGGCCGCCGCACCGCCGACGCCCGGAAGTGCTTGCAGCGCATTGTCTATCTCGCCGAGCTCGATGCGTCGACCGCCGAGCTTGACCTGGTCGTCGGCGCGACCCTGGAACAACAGACCTTCGAGCTCCAGCTTGACCAGATCGCCGCTGCGATACGCCCGTTCCCACCCGAGGGACGGCATGGGCGCGTACTTCTCGGCGTCCTTGGCCGGGTCGAGATACCGAGCGAGTCCGACGCCCCCGATGACCAGCTCGCCGACTTCGCCGACCTGCACCGGGGTGCCGGAGCCGTCGACGACAGCGAGGTCCCAGCCGTCGAGGGGGAGCCCGATCCGGACCGGACCCTTGCCGTCCATGATCGCCGCACAGGCGACGACCGTCGCCTCGGTGGGGCCGTAGGTGTTCCAGACCTCACGGCCCTCGACGGCGAGCCGCTCGGCCAACTCCGGCGGGCAGGCTTCGCCGCCGAAGATGAGCAGCCGCACCGCTTCCAGAGCCACCGCGGGCCACAGCGACGCCAGCGTCGGGACCGTCGAGACGACACTGATGTCGCGGGAGACGAGCCACGGGCCGAGGTCGAAGCCGGACCGCACCAGAGACCTGGGCGCGGGAACCAGACACGCTCCGTGCCGCCACGCCAGCCACATCTCCTCGCACGACGCGTCGAACGCCACCGACAATCCGGCCAGCACTCGGTCGCCCGGACCGAGCGGATCCTTCTGCAGGAACATGCGGGCCTCGGCGTCGACGAACGCCGCTGCGTTGCGATGACTGACGGCAACCCCCTTGGGAGTGCCCGTCGAACCCGAGGTGAAGATGACCCACGCGTCGTCCTGCGGGGTGGGCGGTCCGGCATTGTGTTCGGTGAGGTCGTGCTGAGGAACGTCCTGTTTGGGGGCAGTACCGGCCGCGATGCCGCCCGCGGTGACGATGGCCGTCACCTGCGCCTCGCCGAAGACCAACTCGGCCCTCTCCTCGGGGTCGTCCGCGTCCACCGGCACGTAGGCAGCACCGACCGCGAGGATCGACAGGATCGCGACGTAGAGGGAGAACGAACCCGACGGCATGCGGATTCCGACGCGATCGCCGCGCCTGACACCGGCGTTGGCGAGCCACTGAGCGCCTTCGGCGATGTCGTCCAACAACTCGGAGTAGCTGACCGACACGGCACCGTCGTCGATCGCGGGGGCGTCGGGGAAACGATGTGCCGTGTCGCGGAGGATGTCGATGAGCGTCCGGGCGGGTGGAGCCTGCGGCGAGCGAAGAAACGCCGCCGGGGCAGGTGCTGTGTCCGCGCTCGAACCCGGCAGATCGTTCTCTCGATGCACAGACAACCGGGCGTCCTTCTCGTTCGTTGCAAGTAACTCTGCGTTGGCAAGTGATTCTGTGGTGCTGGCGAGCAGCAGCGCCGTTGGTTATCTCACGTTCTGTTTGCCAGCAGGTGAACGAGCGCGCCTTCCCACCGCGGGAATCCTACTGCGGCGCAGGGGCGAGTCCCGGCTTGACAAAACGGCAGCGAGTTTGCGAGTGTCTTTCCCACGGTCACGAGTACCAGCATCAAGCCCCGGCTAGCTGGTCGGCAACCCTCCTCCGCGGTGGGGTGCTCCGGGTGACGACCAGGCTGATGCCGGAAAACCGGCGCGGCAAGCGCGGACTCGTTCACCACGTCCTTCGGTTGCGGGTCCCTCGAACGTGAGGGCTTGATCTGTCATGACATCTGTACTCTCCCGCCCCTGTGCTCCTTTTGCCCCTGTTTCGGGCACGGATCTACAGGTACCGCTGGTCCACGGCGGCACATGCACTTACGCGAACTTCGATTACGCCGCCAGCGCGCCGGCCCTGGACGCGGTGACCGATCGGATCGCCGAACTGCTGCCGTTCTACTCGAGCGTGCACCGGGGTGCCGGCTACGCCTCACGGGTCTCGACGGCGGCGTACGAGAAGGCTCGGGTGACGGTCGCTGATTTCGTTGGTGCGCACAGTGATTCGGTGGTGGTGTTCACGCGGAACACCACCGACTCGCTGAACCTGCTGGCCGCCTGCGTGCCGGGCGATACCGTGGTGCTCGACATCGAACACCACGCGAACCTGCTCCCGTGGCGCGATCGACGAGTGGTGGTGGCGGCGTCGACCCTCGCCGAGACCATCACCCGGCTCGACGTGGAGCTCGCCGCGAAACCTGCTGCACTACTGGCGATCACGGGCGCATCGAACGTCACCGGTGAGGTACTTCCCATCGCGGAACTCGCAGCACTGGCGCACCGGCACGGCGCACGCATCGCGGTGGACGGTGCCCAGCTGGTTCCGCATCGGCGGGTCGACATCGCCGCACTCGGCGTGGACTACCTCGCGTTCTCCGGCCACAAGCTCTACGCCCCGTTCGGCGCGGGAGTGCTTGTGGGCACACGTGATTGGCTCGACGCCGGTGAGCCGCACCTGGCCGGCGGCGGCGCGGTGCGCAGCGTGAGCATCGACAACACCGACTGGGCTCCGGCACCGCAGCGGCACGAGGCGGGCACGCCCAACGTGCTCGGGGTCGCAGCTCTCGCCGCGGCCTGCGAGGCCATCGCCGGATTCGACGATGCCGAGCTGCAGGCGCACGAGCAGGAATTGTCGTCCCGACTGCGGCGCGGCCTGTCGGATCTGGACGGCGTCGAGCAGCTCCGGGTCTGGGCCGACGCGCCCGACAGTGTCGGCATCGTCACCTTCACCGTCGCCGGACGCGATCCCGGTGAGGTGGCCGCGTACCTGTCCGCCGAACACGGAATCGGCGTGCGCGACGGCAAGTTCTGCGCACACCCCCTGCTGAGCCGGCTGGGGCACGCGGCCGGAGCGGTTCGCGCCAGTATCGGCCTCGGCAGCTCGTCGGCCGATGTGGACCGACTCGTCGACGCTCTCGACGCCCTGGTCGAGTCGGGACCGAACTGGCACTACGCGGAGGACGCCGGCTGGTGGAACCCGGTACCCGACCCGCGACCCTTCCCCGAGCTGGCCGACGGGGCCGCCGGGGTTGGATCCCCGTGCAGCCCCGCAGGCCGTTAGCATGGCGTCATGACCGTGAGTGTCGTGTGGACGGGCAACCGTCACTGGAGCAACAGATACGTGGATCTGTGCCGCACTGCGTCCGGGTCGTGTTCGAGTTCGGCTCCGCTCCGACCGAATGCGTTCACCGACTTCCAGAAACAGGACCACCACTCATGTCGCACAACTTCACCCGTGTCGCCGTCGAATTCTCTGCAGGTTGGACCGAACTGACCCTGCCGTCGGACGGTGACGTAGTCCGGATCCAGGCCTCCGACCTGCGCGAATCCCAGCAACACCGGGCCCGGGTGCGGGCCGAGGCAGTCGAGCGCGGCGAATCTGCCGACAGCGCAGCAGTGTTTCTCGACCTCGAGATCCACATCGCAACCGATGCCCGGACAGCACGTCGGGAATTCGCCGCACTGGACGCGCCGACCAGCCCGGCGTCCATCCGCTACGTCGGAACACCGGCGGGCCTGGCCAGTTTGATCTCCGATGTCACCGCGGCCGATGTGGCCGACGGCGTGACGCTGACGGTGCCAGGCGATGTCGCTCGCCAGTCGGTACTGATCAACAACGCAGTGTTGCCGCTGCTCGAATCGCGCGGCACCCGACTCGACATCGACGTCGTCGACTCGGTCCTCGGCGCACCCATCGCCCCGACACTCGCGTCCTGAGCCCCGACAGTGGGGCAGGGTCAGGTGACGTCGATCGCCAGACCCGCGGTGATGCGCACCAACTCGGTGAACGTGGACCGAAAGATCGTGTTGGTGTGACCGGCGGCCGCCCACACCTCGGCATACCCGGCCAGATCCTGGTCGACGAACGTGTCCAGATTGGTGGGGTGGCCGACCGGTGCGATCCCCCCGATCGGCTGCCCGGTTGCGTGCTTGGCCGTGTCCAGGGGCGCGCGCATCAACGTCCCGCCCAGACGCTCACCGGTGTGCTCGAGATGAACGTTGTGGGCACCGGAAACCAGTAGCAGTACCGGCTCGTCGTCGAGCAGAAACACCATCGACTTCACGATCGCACCCACTTCGACGCCCAGCGCCGCGGCAGCATCGGCGGCGGTGTGCGTGCCCTCAGGGCTGTTGACCACCACACCGTGATGGCCGCGAGAGATCAGAGTATCGGCAACATGGGCTGCATTCGGATGAAGTAGCCGGGTCATGTGCCAACCCTATTGCCCCGCGACCGTTTACGCAGATGCTTGCTTATCCGGTCATTCCGCAGGCTCCACTCCCGCCCTACTGGGTCGTTCCTGCAGGCTCCACTCCCGCCCTACTGGGTCGTTCCTGCAGGCTCCACTCCCGCGCTACTGGGTCGTTCCTGCAGGCTCCACTCCCGCGCTACTGGGTCGTTCCTGCAGGCTCCACTCCCGCGAGATCACCGAACAGTCTCAATCGCGCCATCCCGCCGTCGGGGAAGATGTCCATGCGCACCTCCGAGACCGGGGTGTCGTGGGTGAGCACGAAGCGATGCCGGGTGTCGGGCTGCAGCGTCGTACGTGGCAACAATTCGATCCACTCGCCGTCGCCGAACCGGCCCCGCAGAGACGCCGCACCGGGCGCGTTTCCGAGGAAGCAGGTGGTGTCGAGTTCGGCCAGAGAGATGAGCCCGGTGCCGGCGAGCTGCACCTGGACCCAGTCGTTCGCCTCGTTGCGTCGACGCGAGGTCTCCCAGCCTTCACCCATCGACCGTGGGGGTCCGGGGAAGAGCAGGTTGTTGGGCGAGCTGTAGAACATGTTCGAGCACGCCGAGACGTACGCGCCGTTCTCGAGTGCAGCCAGGTCCACCGGCCCGGCAGCGAGAAATTTCGGGTCGGGCTTGCCGCGGCCGAGCACCCGCAACCGCGCCACTCCGCCGTCGGGATAGATCGACAGCTTCACGTGCGTCCACCGAGCATCGGAGGCGACGGTGAACCTGTTCTCGCTGTCGCCGTCGACCGAGCTGCGCGGGACGATCGTGGTCCACTCCGTCTGGGTGTGAAGCTCCTCCGGTGACGGAAAGCCGTCGACCTCGGCGGCCTCGATCGAGATCTCCGGCGGATAGTTTCCGGTGAACCATGCGGTGTCGACGACCACCGCCGAGACGACACCCGGCGCTCCGAGACGAACGATGGCCTCGTCGTAGCCGGCCTCGCGTCGGCGTCGTGTCTCCCACCCGTCGTAGATCTGGCCCTTGTGTCCGAACGTCGCCGTCGAGTAGTCGGCTTTTCCGGGCCGGACGAGATTCTCCTTCTCCGCGAACGTCTCGTCGTTCGCCCACACGACTGCGCCTCCGAGTGTGCGGACGGCGAGATCGGGCAGTGGCAAGGGGAAGTTGGCGGTCATGGGATTACACTTTACTGGTCGCGCGTGCGGCCATCGGGTTGTGTGCGGACCGGCGACGCAGTGCTGCCGCGCCCATCAGCAGCGTGCCGATCACGATGTACAGAGCAAGTGCGAGTGCGGGTTGCCCCAGCCCGGTGCCGGAGAAGTACACGATGCTGCGCACGCCCTCGGTGCCGATGCCCGGAGTGATCCACCGACCGATGGAAGCGTAGAGCGAGGGCAGGACGTCTGCCCCGAAAGCGCCTCCTGCGCTCGGGTTTCCGAGAATCACGAACAGCACGATCGCGGCCGGAACCGCGGCGACCCCGATCAGTGCGCGCAGGCCCATGGTGAACAGACCGGTGGCGAAGACCACGCCGGTACCCAGTAATGCGAGCGGAAACCAATGGCCGGCAAACGTTTCCAGGGCATGGGTGGTGAGGAAGGCACCGAGTGCACCCGAGGCGACGGCGTAGGCAGCGAGAATTCCGACGTGCGAACAGGTTTCGCGACGCGACTGTGGTGCCCCGATCAGCAGTCCGAATGCTGCCGCCAGCAGGTAGCCGCCGACGACCCAGCCGACCGAGAGGTAGAAGCCGGACAGCCCCCGGTTGTCGTGTACTCCCACCGGAATCTCGTCGCGGACCACGAACTGGCGACCCTGCGAGGCCTCGACCTCGGTGAAGATCGATTCGAGCGCAGTGGCCACGGAACTGCCCGCCGCGCTCGCGGTGATGAGGGTGTCCGTTCCGTCGGCACCGAGGACGTACGCCCCGAGAATGTCTCGGTCGCGGAGCAGTGAACGGACCTCTGCGGTATCGGCTGCGGTGCGTGCCGCGAGCGGGGTGCCGTCGATGGCGTCGAGGCGGTCGGCGGTCTGCTGGTCCAGTCCCTCGGGGAGGCCGGGCTCGGTCACCACCGCGATGGGGATCGCGTGCGGCGTCGGCTGATGGAAGGCCGAGACGTAGCTGAGGATGAAGCCGAGCTGAAGTACCAGCACCGCGGCAGCGAGCAGTGACATCTTGCGCATGGGTGACTCCTGAATCTTGTCGATACCCGAGGTATTCAATACTCTAGGTATCGTGAATGCGGAGGAGCAAGAAAAGTGGGGGCCGACACAGGATCGGCGACGACCCCAACGCACCGACGTTCGGGACCGACTGCTCGCCGCGGCAGCCGACGAATTCACCGAACGTGGCTATGCCGCAGCGAAACTCACCGATATCGCCGACAGAGCCGGCTTCACCAAGGGAGCCGTCTATTCCAATTTCGAGTCCAAGCAGGCGCTGTTCGCCGAACTGCTCGCCCGCCGTTCCCTCGACCTCGCCGCCCGCGTACTGGCCCACGTATCCGATCTGGACTCCGGTGCAGCGGCAGGAGCGGGCGGCGGCGAAATAGCGTCCTGGGTGGTGGCCGAACCCCGGTGGCCCCTGCTGACCGTCGAATTCGGCATCCTCGCCGGACGCGACCCTGCCGTCGCCGAGCGCTACCGCACCGACCGTCGCGCGCTGCGCGGGGAGCTCGAACGCCTCATCGCCGAGCACGCAGGGCGGTGGGGAGTCGGCAAGAACTTCGATGCGCGACGCCTCGCGACGTCACTGGCGGCATTGATCTCCGGATTGGCCGTCGAACATTCGGTGGACCCGGAAGAGATCGACGAGGGAGTCATCGCCGACGCGGTGTCGGAACTGTTCGCGGGAGCGATAGCCAGAACACATCTCGATTGAGCGAGACCGCACCGGGTAACCGCACAAGATGAATGCCCAGAATCCAGACCCCGACGTCACCACAGGACTCGAAGCGGGAGGCGGCGTCACGCCAGGAGACACCCCGCCCGCCGAAACCGGAATCGGCGGTCCGAATCACGAGCCGCCGCAGCGCAGCCGGGTGATGCCCATCGTCGTCATCTGCGTCGTGGCATTGCTGGCGATCCTGATCGCCGGTGGACTGATCGGTCGCGTCGTCGGTCTGTTCGGCTGATCCCCGACCGAGCTCAGTACTGGGGCCAACCGCCTTCGGGCCCCAGCAGGCGATCCAATCTGGTGTGGTTGATCTTCGCCAGCTCGTCGCGCATGATCTTGCGCTCGGTCTGATCGTCGTTGTCGAGGCGATGGCCCAGATCGACCAGGATGTCTCGCGGCTCGAAGCCCTCGGGCTCGAACAACCGGCTGGACGCGTACGGGTAACCGAACCGGTCCTCGTACGCCCTGGCCGCAGATCCCAGTGCCCCGCGAGTGTCGGTGTCCATGGCCGCGCACACCTTGCTCGGCTCCGGCAGCGTCGCGGCGAGCGAATCCACATCCCCGTCCGAGAGTTCGGTCAGTTCCGCGTCGGCTGCGGCGAACAGGTCAGCCCGTGAGCGGTACCTGCGGCCGTCTGCCACCCTGGACGCCCACGCCACCGAGCAGCAGCACTCGTACAGCGCATGGACCGCCTTGCGGCGCGGCAGATCGTTGAACGTCTCCAGGCCCAGTCCCTGATGCATCAACATGAGTCGATGATGGGCGCGATTCGATGCATGTACCAGAGCTGAGCAGGGACTTAGCGCAGACGTTACGCGCCGTAACATGCGGTGCAGCAATGTGCGACGCTGCCGCTAGGCTCGCAGGCATGACGGAACGAACCTGGAACGCCTTCTCCGTGGAGATCGCGGACCACATCGCGCACGTGACACTTCTCGGACCGGGCAAGGGCAACGCCATGGGCCCCGACTTCTGGAGCGAAAGCCCCGAGCTGTTCGCGCAGCTCGACGCCGATCCCGAGGTTCGGGCTGTCGTGCTCGCGGGCTCCGGTAAGAACTTCACCTACGGACTCGACCTCGCAGCGATGGCAGGAACATTCGGTCCGCTGATGGCCGACAAGGCATTGGCCGGTCCCCGAACGTCGTTCCACGACACCATCAAGACGATGCAGAAGGCGATCAACGCAGTTGCGGACTGCCGCAAACCCGTCGTCGCGGCGGTTCAGGGCTGGTGCATCGGCGGCGGCGTCGACCTCATCACCGCCGCGGACGTGCGCTACGCGAGCGCCGACGCGAAGTTCAGCGTGCGCGAGGTCCGGGTCGCGATCGTCGCGGACATGGGGTCCTTGGCCCGACTGCCCGCGATCATCGGCGACGGCCACATGCGTGAGCTCGCCCTGACGGGCAAGGACATCGACGCCGCGCGCGCCGAGAAGATCGGCCTGGTCAACGACGTGTTCGAGGACCACGACGCCACCCTGGCCGCAGCTCGTGACTGCGCCGCCGCCATCGCCGCGAATCCGCCTCTGGTGGTGCAGGGCATCAAGACCGTGCTCGACCATTCCCGATCTTCCAGCGTCGACGACTCGCTTCGCTACGTCGCGGCCTGGAACGCCGCCTTCCTCGCCTCGCACGATCTCACCGAGGCGATCACCTCGGTGTTCGAGAAGCGACCGGCGCAGTTCACCGGTAACTGACGTGGTCGAGTTCGCCGAGGAACTGGGCACGCAGCTGGTTCGGTTGCAACGCTTGCGCGAGCGGAACATCGCCCAGATCTCGTCTTCGGGCGGTGTCGACGGGGCTGCTTACGTATGCTTGTTCCGCCTGCTGCGCGACGGGCCGATGAGATCCAGTGAGCTGGCCACGATGGTGAACTCGGATCCGTCGACGGTGAGCAGGCAGGTGGCTCAACTGGTCGAACGGGGGCACGTCGAGCGTGTGCCCGACGAGAGAGACGGAAGGGCCTTCGTTCTCGCCGTGACGCAGTCCGGGCGGGACGTGGCCGCGGCAATTCAGCAACGCCGTACCGAATCTCTCGGTCGGGTGATCGAGGGGTGGGATCGCAAGGACCGGGCGTCACTGGTCGCTTTGCTGGATCGTTTCTTGACCGATTACGAAGAAATGAGACCGGACCTTCCGGCCCGACGCGCAGGTAGCGTCTGAGCCGCCGACAGTCGACAAGGGATCGTTTCGTAGAGGTGCGCGACGAGTCGGGACAACCGGTTCGGACGGAGGGGGCGCGGTGCCAATGGATCGCGATCGACCGCCGCACGGTCGGGCGAGCGGACCGCGAGTAGGTTCGGTGAGGCTCGAACGTCGCGTCGCGCTCGGGATCGCCGCCTTGGTTCCCTCGTTCGGTCTGATCGGGGCCATCGCGATGTTCTCCGACGACGGTCCCGCGTGCACGACCGCGAAGGTCGTCTGTCTGCTGGTGCTGATCTCGACCGTCCCGGTGGGAGCGTGGTGGCTTCGGCGTTCGCTGGATGCGTCGCACATGCCCGGGTGGTTCGTGGTGTACGCCGACGTGGGCGTCGCAGCGATGTTGCTCACCTTCGCCGGCCGCGACCTGGCTCTGAACGGGGCGGCCCTGTTCGCGGTGATCGGCATCTACATCGTCTACTTCGCCCGGCGGCGAGTGCTCGGATTCCACATGCTGTTCGTCAATGTGACGGTCGTGGTTCTCGCGGCGCTGGCGCTGGCGGAGGACACTCACGATCTGGCGTCCACCGCCGCCAGGACCCTCGCGACACTGCTGGTGGTCAATTCGGTGCTGGTGTTTCGCGCCGTGATTCAGCATCAACTCGATCTCGCCAACACCGACTCGCTGACCGGCCTGCTCAACAGGCGCGGCCTCGAACTGCGGTTCGAACGCATGATGGCCTCGCTCGACGCTGATCGTTCGGTGGCGTTGATGGTGGTCGATCTCGATCAGTTCAAACAGGTCAACGACACCTACGGCCATGCAGTGGGCGACCGCGTGCTGCGTCGCACGGCTCGTAGATTGAAGAGCGCCACGGGGGCGCGGCCGTGTGTGGCCCGCACCGGAGGTGAGGAATTCACCATCGCGCTGCCGGTCACCGAAGCCGCGGCGCACGCGATTGCCGACGAGATCCGCGAATCCGTCCACGATTCGCTCGACGACGTACCGGTGACGGTCAGCGTCGGTGTGGCGATGATCAACGGCAGCCGCTGGTCGGACGCAGCAGAGTCGGGTGACGGGGAGGACCTGCTGCACAACGTTCTGCTCGACGCCGACGCCGCGATGTACGAGTCCAAGCACGCGGGCGGAAACAGAGCGACGGTGTATGCCGGCGAATGATCCGCCGGCGTACACCGTCGTCGTTCGGGGAAGAACGTGTGACTTCCGTCAGCGCAAGGCGCTCTTGGGGTCGTTCCACAGCTGATCGGTGAAGTCCTCCAACGCGACGAGCACGATGGTGTCCTCGGTGCGGCGCAGAATCGACTTGCTGGCGCGGACCTGCACGATATCGCCTGTCTTGTCGGTCATCCGCCACAGAGAATCCGCGCGGGTGGCCACCGTGGTGAGGAACATGTCCGCGACATTGACGCCCTCCGGTGCCCGGTCGGGGAAGATGTCGTGCAGGTGGAAGTCCTCCCGCTCGGTGCGGTCCAGGCCGAACAGATCGTCGAAGGCCTCGTTCGCGAACACGATGGCACCGGTGGGATCGACGGCAAGGATCGGCACCGGAATTCGGTCGAGGACGACCGTGACCGGCAGATCGGGAAACTGCGTCGGATCCGAGATCGGTCGCGAATCCAGATTGCGCCGATCACCGTTGGAAGTGCTGTCGGTCATGCGTTTCCCCAAACTAGTTTCGTCGGCGTTCGGCCGAGGGCGAGGTGTGTGATGCCGAAACGATCAGTGCTCCGGATTGTCCGCCAAGCGCTTGAATGATGCAGCGATTTCGGCCTCTGCCTCTGCGCGGCCCACCCAGTCTGCCCCGGTGACGTGCTTGTTGGGTTCGAGATCCTTGTAATGGACGAAGAAATGCTTGATCGCATCGAGCTCGAACGTCGAGACGTCGCTCAGATCCTGGATGTGGTCCCAACGAGTGTCGCCTGCGGGAACGCACAGCACCTTGTCGTCGCCGCCGGCCTCGTCGACCATCTTGAACATCGCCACGGGACGGGCTTCGACGATGACGCCGGGGAACACCGACTCGGGCAGCAGAACCAGTGCGTCGAGCGGATCGCCGTCCTCGCCGAGCGTGTTCTCGATGAAGCCGTAATCGGCTGGATACGCCATCGCGGTGTAGAGGTAGCGATCGAGTCGAACACGTCCGGTGACGTGGTCGACCTCGTACTTGTTGCGCTGCCCCTTGGGGATCTCGATGGTGACGTCGAACGGCACGTGCAGTCCTCACTGTCTTCGTTCGGGCCCGACCGGGCCCGAACCGTTGCGAATGTGTCGATGGTGGCGGCGCAAGGCTACCGGACCCGAGGATACTGTTGACTGAACGATCGTGGGTACGACCACGGCAGATACGGAGGAACAGTGGCGGGGCTGACACGACGGTTCCTCGGCCCCACAGCGGGCCGACGGCGCAGGAAGAAGCGCGTGATCCTGACGCTGTGTGCGCTGTTCGTCGTGATCCTCGCCGCGACGACCGCCGCCCTCGTGTTGCCGTCGGTGTCCGACGGAGCCGAGACCGCGATCGAGCCCCCACCCGAGACGGTGCTGCCCGACCCTGCGATCACCCCGTTCCCGGAATCGGCACCGGTGCCGAACTCGGCAGCTCTGGCAGCTGCGCTGGCCCAGGTGGTCGACGATCCCGCCCTCGGCACGTTCACCGGCACCGTCGCCGACGCACGGACCGGTCAGGTGCTCTGGTCCCAGAACCCCGACACTCCGATGACGCCTGCCTCGACCACCAAGGTCCTCACCGCTGCCGCGGCGATGCTCGCGCTCCCGGCCGATCACCGCGTCACCACCCGCGTGGTCCAGGGCAACGGCGAGGGGAACATCGTGCTGATCGCGGGCGGCGACCCCACACTCACCGCGCTTCCGGTCGGAACGGACGGGTTCTATCCGGGAGCGGCGCGCATCGACGACCTGGTGGAGCAGATTCGGCGCAGCGGAACGGTGGTGCGCAGCATCGGCGTCGACACCTCCGTCTATTCCGGTGACACGATGGCGCAGGGCTGGTTCCCCGCCGACATCGCCGCCGGTTCCATCACACCGATCGAACCGATCATGCTCGACGGCGGACGATCGGACCCACTCGTCGACGAGTCGCCGCGCAGCACAACCCCGGCGCTGGACGCAGGCCGCGCACTGGCCGCTGGGCTGGGCGTCGACCCGGCAGCGGTGACGATCGGCAAGGCCATCGACGGGGCCGATCAGATCGCATCCGTCGAATCCGCGCCGCTGCGGAACCGATTGCAGCAGATGATCTATCGCTCCGACAATGTCCTCGCCGAGGCCGTAGGACGCGAGATCTCTCTCGAAATGAACACGGCGGCAAGCTTTTCCGGAGCAGTGGCGTCGATCGGGCAGACCCTGTACTCGGCAGGCTTCGACATGGCCGGACTCACGCTCGAGGACGCCAGCGGACTGTCGGTCGACGGCAAGATTCCGGCCAGGCTGCTCGATCAGGTGTTGACGTCGGCAGCGGGAACCGAGCAGCCTGCGCTGCGTCCGATGCTCGATTATCTTCCTGTGGCCGGCGCGACCGGAACCCTGACGGATCGGTACGCCTCGGGGGATCGAACCGGAGCGGGCTGGGTTCGCGCCAAGACCGGAACCCTTTCTGCTGCAAGCGCTTTGGCGGGGTACGTCGTCGACGTCGACGGCCGCATCCTGACCTTCGCGCTGATGTCCAACGACCGGCCGCCCGACGTCAGTCGTCCCGCCCTCGATGCCGTCGCATCGACCCTGAGATTGTGTGGTTGCCAGTGAACACGGACGCAGCAACGAAGGCCGAAGACGGCGAATCCACGTCCGGTTTCGCCGGTGCCGTCGACTGGTCGGTGGCGGCGAAGACCGGAGCGAAGCTGGCCCGCCCGGGTCCGGCCACGTCGCGCTACACCGCCGATGCGGCCGTGGATGAGCTTGCCGCCGCATCGATTCGGGCCGAGGGGCCGGTTCGCGAGACCACCGGCCTGGCCGACGGCCTCCCCGTGCCCGACGCCCAGGTGGTCGACCGCGCCGGCTGGATCGCCGCGGCCGCGTCGTCGATGAAGCACCTGACCGGAGACGACGACGGTACGCCGCCGTCCGGTCTGCTCGGCGGAAAGCCGGCCGGACTGCAGGCCGGAGCGATGCTGGCCTTTCTGTCCAGCGCCATTCTCGGACAGTACGACCCCTTCACCGGCGAGAACGGAACGCTGCTTCTGGTCGCGCCCAACGTGATTGCCGTCGAGCGGGCGCTTCGTGTGTCGCCGAGCGACTTCCGGTTGTGGGTGTGCCTGCACGAGGTGACGCACCGAGTGCAGTTCTCCTCCGCGCCGTGGCTCGGCGGCTACATGCGCGAGAACGTCGGGGTGCTCTCCGACGGCACCGACGAGCCGCTGACAGATGTCGCCAACCGGCTGACCGGTGCGCTGAAGGCCCGCAAGAATCCGAGCGGGTCCACCAGGTCCGAGGACGCAGGCATCGTCGGACTCCTGCGCGCCACCCAACCGCAGCCCCAGCGCGACGCCATCGACCGACTCCTGGTGCTGGGCACCCTGCTCGAAGGCCACGCCGACCACGTGATGGACGCCGTCGGACCGGCCGTCGTGCCGACCGTGACGCAGATCCGTGGTGCATTCGATCAGCGCAGGCAACGCAAGGTGAACCCGCTGCAACGCGTCGTCCGCGCACTGCTCGGCATGGACGCGAAGATGGCGCAGTACGTGCGCGGCAAGGCATTCGTCGATCACGTCGTCGCCACGGTGGGGATGGAACGCTTCAACACCGTGTGGACCGGGCCCGACACCCTGCCGTTGCTGTCGGAGATCGAGGACCCCGACGCCTGGATCGCCCGAGTTCTGGGCTGATGCCCACGCGGCTACCCGAAGGCCCCGCGCTGCTCGAGGTCAGGCATGCGGTGCGCGCGTGGCTCGCCGCCCACCCCGGGCCGGTGGCCGTCGCGTTGTCCGGTGGCGCGGATTCGTTGGCGTTGACCGCAGCGACCGTGGCGGAGGCTCCGGGTGTGCTCGCGTTGATCGTCGATCACGGTCTGCAGGCCGGCTCGGCGCAGGTGGCCTCGACTGCGGCGGCGCACGCTCTCGAACTCGGTGTCGCCGACGCGCGTGTTCTGACGGTGCAGGTGAGCGGTTCGGGAGGGATGGAAGCAGCCGCCCGCCGAGCTAGGTACGACGCGTTGAACCGGGCCCGCGGCGACGCGTCGGTGCTGGTGGCGCACACCCTCGACGATCAGGCCGAAACGGTGCTGCTCGGGTTGGGGCGCGGATCGGGACCGCGGTCGATCGCCGGGATGGCGGCATTCGATGCGCCGTGGGGCCGGCCGCTGCTCGGAGTCAGGCGCAGCGTGACCCGGGCTGCCTGCGTCGAGCTGGGGATCGAGCCGTTCGAGGATCCGCACAACATCGACACCGACTTCACTCGGGTTCGGTTGCGTCACGAGGTGCTGCCACTGCTCGAGAATGTGCTCGGCGGTGGTGTCGCCGCTGCACTCGCGCGGACTGCCGAGCAGTTGCGCGAGGACGGCCGGGTCCTCGACGCGATGGCCGAGTCCGTCGTCGATACCGATGCGCCGGACCTCGAGGTCGCTGTCCTCGACCCGCTCGCTCCCGCCGTTCGCAGGCGAGTGCTGCGTCGATGGTTGCTCGGCCGAGGTGTGACGTCGCTGACCGACCGGCAGCTCCGGGCCGTCGATGCCCTCGTCGGACGGTGGACGGGCCAGGGCGGAGTCGCGCTGCCAGGAGGAACGTCCGACGCCAGGTTGGTGTGCTCGCGTCGGCATGGCAGGCTGAGCGTCGGCCTGGAGAACGAATGAAGGGAAACCCCGTGTACGAGGGCGACATCGAATCGGTTCTCATTTCCGAGGAACAGATCAAAGCACGCACTGCAGAACTCGCAGAAGAGATCGCCCAGCGGTATCCCGAAGGCTCGCCGGAAGGTGACCTGCTCCTGGTCGGCGTCCTCAAGGGCGCGATCATGTTCATGACCGACTTCGCCAGGGCCCTGCCCATCCCGGCGCAGCTCGAGTTCATGGCGGTCAGCTCCTACGGGTCGTCCACCTCGTCGTCGGGCGTCGTCCGGATTCTCAAGGACCTCGACCGCGACATCACCGGACGCCACGTGCTGATCGTCGAGGACATCATCGACTCCGGTCTGACGCTGAGCTGGCTCAAGCGCAACCTCGCGACCCGCTCGCCTGCCTCGTTGTCGGTGGTGACGTTGCTGCGCAAGCCCGACGCCATCAAGGTCGACGTTGAGGTCGCGAACGTGGGCTTCGACATCCCCAACGAATTCGTCGTCGGCTACGGCCTCGACTACAACGAGCGCTACCGGGACCTGCCGTACATCGGCCTACTCGATCCCAAGGTCTACAGCTGAGTTCGTTCCTTCGGTCCGCCCCGCCCGCGTGAATGGACCATTGCCGCGCGGAGACGCATGCAATGGTCCATCGATACGGATAAGGTGCCCATCAGGTGGGGAACTGCCGGGGGAGTGCAGTCGTTGGAGGGGAAGGAGCGTCGACGCAAACAGGTGCGTGGACGCACAGCGCCAGGTAAGAGCGAGTCAGATGTCCGAGTCTCGCGCTAGCCTGGAGTATCCGGCGGGCAGGGAGCAGCCAGCGCGCTGGAGCGGACTGAAAGGACACGGCCGACTCGGCTGAAGCTGTATGAATCGGAAGACAGTAATACGAAATCTTGCCATCGTTTTCGGCATTCTGTTGGTGATCTATGCCTTCAGCTACTTCGGTAACGACACGCGGGATTGGAAGACGGTCGACACCTCGGTGGCGATCGCCCAGCTCGACGACCGCAATGTCGAGTCCGCGCAGATCGACGACCGTGAGCAACAGATTCGGCTGACGCTCAAAGAGGCCAACGAGGCCTCGGGCAACGAAACTCAGATCATTGCGAAGTACCCGGACTCGGCGTCCGAGCAGATCTTCGACAAGGTCGACTCCCAGGGGTTGACCAGCTACAACACCACCGTCACCCAGGAGAGCTGGTTCAGCTCGTTCCTGCTGCTGATCCTGCCGATGGTGCTGATCCTCGGCGTGATCATCTTCGTGATGAGCCGCATGCAGGGTGGCGGACGCGGTGGCGTCATGGGCTTCGGCAAGTCCAAGGCCAAGCAGCTGACGAAGGACATGCCCAAGACCACGTTCGCCGACGTCGCGGGCGCGGACGAGGCAGTCGAAGAGCTCTACGAGATCAAGGACTTCCTGCAGAACCCGTCTCGCTACCAGGCCCTCGGTGCCAAGATTCCGCGCGGCGTACTGCTGTACGGCCCTCCCGGAACCGGCAAGACGCTGCTCGCGCGCGCCGTCGCGGGCGAGGCAGGCGTGCCGTTCTTCACCATCTCCGGCTCGGACTTCGTCGAGATGTTCGTCGGTGTCGGCGCGTCCCGCGTGCGCGACCTGTTCGAGCAGGCCAAGCAGAACAGCCCCTGCATCATCTTCGTCGACGAGATCGACGCCGTCGGTCGTCAGCGCGGCGCAGGCATGGGCGGCGGTCACGACGAGCGCGAACAGACGCTCAACCAGCTCCTCGTCGAGATGGACGGCTTCGGTGAGCGCACCGGCGTCATCCTCATCGCCGCCACCAACCGCCCCGACATCCTCGACCCCGCGCTGTTGCGTCCGGGCCGCTTCGATCGGCAGATCCCGGTCGGTGCCCCCGACCTGGCCGGCCGTCGGGCGATCCTGAAGGTGCACTCCGCGGGCAAGCCCGTTGCGCAGGACGCCGACCTCGAAGGTCTCGCCAAGCGAACCGTCGGAATGTCCGGTGCCGACCTGGCGAACGTCATCAACGAAGCGGCACTGCTCACCGCCCGCGAGAACGGCACCGTCATCACCGAGGCATCCCTCGAGGAGTCGGTGGACCGCGTCGTCGGTGGCCCGCGCCGCAAGAGCCGCATCATCAGCGAGCACGAACGCAAGATCACCGCGTACCACGAGGGTGGTCACACTCTCGCGGCGTGGGCGATGCCCGACATCGAGCCCGTCTACAAGGTCACCATCCTCGCTCGCGGTCGCACCGGCGGTCACGCGATGACGGTGCCCGAGGACGACAAGGGCCTGATGACGCGGTCGGAGATGATCGCTCGCCTCGTCATGGCCATGGGTGGCCGCGCGGCCGAGGAGCTCGTCTTCCACGAGCCGACCACCGGTGCGTCCTCGGACATCGACCAGGCCACCAAGATCGCTCGTGCGATGGTCACCGAGTACGGCATGAGCAGCAAGCTCGGAGCCGTTCGCTACGGACAGGAACAGGGTGACCCGTTCCTCGGCCGGTCGATGGGTCAGCAGTCCGACTTCTCGCACGAGGTCGCCCGCGAGATCGACGAGGAGGTGCGCAAGCTCATCGAGGCGGCGCACACCGAGGCGTGGGCCATCCTCAACGAGTATCGCGACCTGCTCGACACCCTTGCCTCGGAGCTGCTCGAACGCGAGACGCTCACCCGCAAGGACCTCGAGAAGATCTTCCACAGCGTCACCAAGCGTCCGCGCATCACGCTGTTCAACGACTTCGGTGATCGCAAGCCCTCGGACAAGCCGCCGGTCAAGACTCCTCGCGAACTCGCCGCCGAGCGCGGCGAGCCGTGGCCTCCGGTGCCGCCGGCCCCGAAGCAGCTTCCGCCGCAACAGTTTCCGCAGCCCAGCTACGCCGGTTCGCCGCAGCTGAGCAAGGGTGGCTACCCGAACGGAAGCAACGGATACAACGGGTCTCCGACCAACGGCGCACCCACCAACGGTGCCCCGTCGAACGGCGCTCCGACCAACGGTGGCCCGGTCAACGGATCGCCGAACACCGGCGACGTCGATGCGCCGAACACCGGTGGGCGACGCAGTGCCCCGGTAACCGGCGGCTTCAACGGCGGCGGTTACAACGGTGGGCCCAACGGAGGTTACGGCGGCCCGGTCAACGGAGGGGCTCCCAACGGGGGCGGATACTCCGAGGGCTATCGCAGGCAGGACCCGCGCCCGAGTGGCCCGAGCCAGGGCTCGCGTCCCGATTACGGTGCCCCGGCCGGATGGTCGGCTCCGGGATGGCCTCCGCGTGAGCAGTCCGCGGTTCCCCGTTACCAGGGACCGACCACGCCGCCTGCTGCGAACCAACCGAATCGCGAGCAGTCGGAATCGGATCGGCCGGACCAGAATCGGTACGAGCCGCCGCCGGGACAGCCACCGGCGTACCGGCAGCACCCCACCTATCAGCAGCCACAGGCGTATCAACCGCCGACCGCTGCACCGTCGAATCAACCGCCTTCGAATCAACCACCGGAATATCAGCAGCCGCAGTATCAGCCGGATCCGTTCCGGCCGGACGCACGGGACCAGGGTCGTACCTCTCGGCACGAGCCCCCGTACGGCCAGAACCAGAACGATGCTGCACCGGCCGAGGCGTCGCCTCCCACCTGGGAGGTTCCGACTCCGTCGCAGAGCTATCCGCTGCCCGGAGACGATCGTTCCGCGAGCAGCCCGTCCGAGGACGCGCGGCGAGACGAGCGAGCCGAGGACGACGGCGACGAAGGTCCGAGGACGCAACGCTGGGAAGGGCCGGGCGGTTCGTACCGCTAGGTCCATCATTAGGCTGGCTGGGTCGACCCTTTCGGTCGGCCCAGTCCGTCGTTCGAACCCTGCTGAAGGTCGACGCAGCTGCTCGTGAAGAACAGGTGCAGTTCGGCCCAGCTGTCACATTCGTGGAGCCCAACCGGAGGTACGTTCTCGTGTCAGTCAACCGGACCGACGAGTCGGCAATCGACTCGGCAGAAGTCCCAGCAGCGCAGCAGAGGGCAGTGGAAGAGACAGTGGCCTACGCCACCGGCGCGGTCTTCGACCAGCCTCGCGCCGAGGCCGCCGTGCGGGAGCTGTTGATCGCCGTCGGCGAGGATCCCGACCGTCCAGGTCTGCTCGACACCCCGGCCCGCGTCGCGCGTTCCTACCGCGAAATTTTCGCCGGGCTCTACACCGACCCGGACACTGCGCTGAACACGACGTTCGACGAGGGGCACCAGGAACTGGTTCTCGTCCGCGACATCCCCATGTTCTCCACGTGCGAGCATCACCTCGTCTCGTTCCACGGCGTTGCGCACGTCGGCTACATCCCTGGCAAGAGCGGCAAGGTCACCGGCCTGTCGAAGCTGGCGCGCGTGGTGGACATGTACGCCAAGCGCCCGCAGGTGCAGGAGCGTCTGACCAGCCAGATCGCCGACGCGTTGATGCGCAAGCTCGACCCGCGCGGTGCGATCGTCGTGATCGAGGCCGAGCACCTGTGCATGGCCATGCGCGGGATTCGCAAGCCGGGTGCCAGCACCACCACCTCCGCGGTGCGGGGTCTGTTGCAGTCCAGCGCGGCGTCGCGTTCGGAAGCTCTGGACCTGATTCTGCGGAAATGACGCGTCCGGTCGATTCCCGATGAGCCCGGCGCGAAGTATCCCCCCGGCACCCGTCGTCATGGGTGTACTCAACGTCACTGCCGATTCGTTCTCCGACGGCGGTCGATACCTCGACGTCGATGCTGCCGTCGAACACGGGTTGTCGATGCATCGTCGCGGCGTCGACATAGTCGACGTCGGTGGTGAGTCGACGCGGCCCGGAGCAGACCGGATCGATCCGACACTCGAGGCGCAGCGTGTCGTACCGGTCATCGCTGCGCTCGCCGAAGCAGGGGTGGCCACCAGCGTCGACACGATGCGTGCCTCGGTCGCCGAGGCCGCGATCGAGGCCGGGGTATCGATCGTCAACGACGTCTCGGGCGGTCGGGCGGATCCGGCCATGGCCGGGGTGGTTGCGGACGGCGGATTGCCGTGGATCCTGATGCACTGGCGAGCCGCCGGATCCGAATACCGGCACGCCGGTCCGGCCGATCGATACCACGACGTGGTCGCCGACGTCCGCAGCGAACTGCTCGAACAGGTCGACCACGCAGTGGCCGCGGGAGTGGACACCGCGATGCTCGTGCTCGACCCGGGCCTCGGCTTCGCCAAGAACGCCGAGCACAACTGGCAACTGCTCCGTGGCCTCCCCGATCTGGTATCGGCCGGCTTCCCGGTTCTCGTCGGTGCCTCCAGGAAGCGATTCCTCGGATCACTGCTGGCGGACGACGACGGTTCTCCGCGACCGCCGGACGGGCGAGAGGTCGCCACGGCCGTGGTGTCGGCGCTCGCCGTCGCCGGGGGAGCGTGGGGTGTGCGCGTGCACGACGTTCGAGCGTCACTCGACGCGGTGGCGGTCGTACGGGCATGGCAGGGTGATCGGGCATGAGCGAGATCAGCAGCCGCGTCGGCACCGGGACGCGTCGCGGCGACCGCATCGAACTGCGTGGCCTGACGGTGCGCGGCAATCACGGCGTCTTCGACTTCGAGAAGCGAGACGGGCAGGACTTCGTCGTCGACATCACCGTCTGGATGGACCTGCGGCCCGCGGCCGAGACCGACGACCTGACGCGAACCCTGCACTACGGAGAACTGGCCGAGCACGCCGCGGCTGTCGTCGCGGGCCCGTCGAGGGACCTGATCGAGACGGTCTCGGCCGAGATCGCCGAGGTCGTGCTGGCGTACGACTCACGCGTCGACGCGGTGGAAGTGGTGCTGCACAAGCCGTCGGCACCCATCCCGTTGACGTTCGGGGACGTTGCCGTGGTGGCGTACCGGGAGCGGTCGTGACCCGGGCGGTGCTGTCCATCGGCAGCAACGTCGGTGATTCGCTGGCCCATTTGCGTTCTGTCACAACCGAATTGGGTCCACGGCTGGTGGCCTGCTCGCCGGTCTATCGCTCCGCTCCCTGGGGCGGTGTCGAGCAGCAGGATTTCCTCAATGCCGTCGTGGTGGCCGAGGACGAAGCGTTCGACGCCTGGGATTGGCTGCGCTTCGGGCAGCGCCTCGAGGAGGCGGCCGATCGCGTTCGAGTGCAGCGGTGGGGACCGCGGAGCCTCGACGTCGACGTGGTCGTGTGCGAGAACCTGATCAGCGAGGACCCTCGTCTGATCCTTCCGCACCCGCGCGCGCACGAGCGGGCGTTCGTCCTGCTGCCGTGGCTGGACGTCGAACCGGACGCCACCCTGCGCGTCGGCGACGACGATGTGCCGGTGACCGAATTGCTCGCGCGACTGAGTCCGGAGGAGCGTGCGGGAGTTGTCCAGCAGGAGTGGAGCCTGCAGGAACGACCAGAAGAGCACGAATGCGTCGGTGATGGGTCGTGGTGACCAATCCCACCAAGGTCTGGGATGTCCTGGGTCTTTTCCTGGTCGCCTCGATAGGCACGTGGTTGCTGGTTCGGGTCTTCTACGGCTCGTTGCCTCCGATTCCGGTGTACGCCGGGGCGTCGTTGTATCTGGTCGCGGTGGTGCAAGTGGTCACCGCGGTGATCGTTCGCAACCGCATCGCCGAGCATCGGGTGGGCAGCGGTTTGCACGATCTGCACCCGTTGACGGTGTTCAGGGCGTTGGTGTTGGCCAAGGCATCGATGCTGGTGGGGACCGCTGTCGTCGGAGTGTGCGTCGGGTTTCTGGTGTACGTGATACCGCGTGCGGCGACGGTGCGGGCAGCGTCGTCGGACAGGGCCGGAGCCGTCGTCGCGCTCGTGGCGGGACTGGCCGTCGTCGCTGCCGCGGTGTGGCTCGAACAGTGCTGCCGTACCCCGGAAGACCGTGACGACGAGCGTTCTCGGTAACGCTCGAAACATTTGATTGTTACCTCGGTTGTGTAAGTGATCGGTCGAGGATGACTATTTGCGAACGATTTGCCAGTTACCCTTGTGAACATGACAGATCAGACTCGCGCAAAGAAGGGACGCCGTAAGAGGCGTAGTGCGAGCCAGCTGTTCCTCGCGGCGCTCGTCGTGTTCGGCATCATCGCCAGTGTGTTGTTGCTCTTCACCGAGAGCGTGCAGTGGATGAGAGTCGGTGTCCTTTCGGCGCTGTGGGCTGCGGTGATCGGTGCGTTCGCGATGACCAAGTACCGGCGCGAGGCGGCCGCCGATCAGATCAAGGCCAAGGATCTGCAGACGGTCTACGAGTTGCAGTTGGCTCGGGAGATCTCGGCGCGACGCGAGTACGAGATGAACGTCGAAGCCCGGGTTCGCAGCGAATCGCAGCTCGAGATCGACGAGGTCGCAGCACTGCGCAACGAACTCGCTGCCCTCCGCCAGAACCTGCAGGTGCTCTTCGACGGCAATCTGCCAACCGAGCGTGTCGCACTGCGTGCGGAAGCGATGAGGATGCAAGAACTCGGCGGACGCGGGTACGACAGCTACCAACCTGCGCCGTCCGGCCTGTACGTCCCCGGTCGCGGCAACGGTTCGATGGCACCGGGAACCGGCCTCAACGGAGTCGGAACTCCCTACGACGAGCCGGTCACAGCCGAGACGTCGGTGGTGTACCCCGAGGATCCGGACGAGATGCCGCAGGCCACGGCGTCCGCAGCGGCATCGTCGGCTGCCGAATCGGCTCAGGATTCGTACGCCGATGATTCGTTCGAGGAGACGAGTCACGACACCGACGCCTCCGACACCGACGCCTCCGACACCGACGCCTCCGACACGGACGCGGACCCGTACGAGCGACCTGCAGCACAGGCCCGTCCCTACGGCGCACCGAGACCGGCGGGGCGCGTGACGCCGCCCAGCTCCCCTTTCACCGCATACGACTTCGAGCAGACGCGTCGACCTGGGGCCGAGCCGGAACCCGAGGCGGAGCCAGAGCCGCAGGCCACAGCCGAGACCGAACACACGGAGGTCGATTCGGTCGGTTCGTACTCCACGGGTTCGTTCTCCGCGGACTCGTATTCGACAGACTCGTATTCCACGGAGTCCTATGCTGCGGATCCGTTCTCCGCGGAGCCGAACGTGCAATCCGAGAACGAGCCCGCCGCGGACCGGAACGGCGACGCCCTCTCTGCGTCTCGCGCCTCGCTGCGTGAATCGGCGGACGCGTTCTTCGCGGCCGATCACGACTACCGGACATCGGTTGAGGACACGTCCGTCTCGCCCCGACGCGGTCGTAGGCGCGCGGAGTCGACCGACGACGAGGATGCGTCGGGCGCACACTCGAACGGTCGATCCGTCGCCGAGATCATGGCCGGACTGCAAGGCGGAGGGTCCGGAGATGCGGCCACGACCGACCCGGGCACCCGCCGCCGTCGCCGTCGCGCAGACTGAGAACCAGATCACACAGTTCTTCCATGGCCCGCGAGGGGTCGCGGTCGCTATTGTTCCGTGCAGGACGTCCGGTACCCGCAGAGCGGGACTGGAACGAACGAGAGGAAATTTTCGGTGACCTCATCCGGGTTCACTGGTGGTCTGTCTCCGGCTCGCTTGACGGTAGGTGTCGTCTCGGCGGGACGGGTCGGTACCGCATTCGGTGAGGCGCTCGAACGCGTCGGGCATGTGGTCGTCGGTGCCGCCGCGGTGTCCGATGCGTCCCTCGCGCGGGTGCGTGAGCGGCTCCCCGAGTCCCAAGTTCTGCCCGTCGACGAGGTTGCTCGTCGCGCGGAACTGCTCGTTCTGGCCGTACCGGACAGCGAGTTGGCGTCGATCGTCGCGGGCCTGGCGTCCACCGGGGCGGTTGCACCGGGAAAGTTGGTGGTGCACACCTCGGGAGCGAACGGGATCTCGGTACTCGAGCCGCTGTCCGCTCTCGGTGCCGTGCCGTTGGCGATCCACCCGGCCATGACGTTCAGCGGCGGAGTCGAGGACACCGACCGGATGACGGCGGCGTGCTTCGGCATCACCGCAGGCGACGAGATCGGCTACGCGGTGGCGCAGGCCCTGGTGCTCGAGATCGGCGGCGAGCCGGTGCACGTGCCCGAGAACAACCGGGCGCTCTACCATGCCGCGCTCGCGCACGGCAGCAATCACCTCGTCACGCTTGTGGTCGACGCGGTCGAAGCCCTCCGAGTTGCATTGGCCGGACCGGGTTTTCCCGGTTCGGATTCCGAACGCGGTGTGCCCGAGCGTGTTCTGGCTCCACTGCTCGAAGCTGCGCTGGACAATGCTCTGCGCAACGGACAGTCGGCGCTCACCGGGCCGGTGGCCCGCGGCGATACCGCGGCCGTCGGCAAGCATCTCGACGTACTCGAATCCGTGGATTCGAGGATCGCAGCCGGATACCGCGCGCTGTCCTTGCGATCGGCGCAGCGGATCGGTGCCAAGGCAGACCTGATCGAACTTCTGGAAGGCAATCGATGACCCTCGCGGGCAGCTACACCAAGGGGCAGTTGACGGTTCACCACGATCCTGCGGTGATCACGTCGGTGTCGAAAGCACTTCGCGGCGTCGGGAAGCAGGTCGCGCTGGTTCCGACCATGGGCGCGCTGCACGCCGGGCACGTGCAGTTGGTGCGGCAGGCCAAGCTCACCGGTGCGGTGGTGATCGTGTCGATCTTCGTCAACCCGCTGCAGTTCGGTGTGGGCGAGGACCTCGATGCCTACCCGCGCACCCTCGACGCCGATGTCGCGTTGCTGCGTGAGGAGGGCGTCGAACTGGTCTTCGCGCCGTCGGCGTCGGACATGTATCCGTCGGGTCCGCGCACCACCGTCAATCCCGGACCGCTCGGCGCAGAGCTCGAAGGCTCCAGCAGGCCAACGCATTTCGCCGGAATGCTCACCGTGGTGGCCAAGCTGCTGCAGATCGCGGCTCCGCATCGCGCGTACTTCGGCGAGAAGGACTACCAGCAACTGACACTGATCCGGCAGATGGTGCGCGATCTGAACTTCGACGTCGCCGTCATCGGGGTCCCGACGGTTCGCGAGCAGGACGGTCTTGCGCTGTCCTCGCGTAATCGCTACCTGGACCCCGAGCAGCGTGACGCTGCGATGGCGCTGTCGGCCGCGCTGGTCGCCGGGGCGCACGCCGCGGCCGGGGGAGTTGAGGCCATCATCGCCACTGCGCGTGCAGTTCTGGACGAGGCTCCGCTGGTGCAGGTCGACTACCTGGAGGTGCGCGACCCGCATCTCGGTCCGGCCCCCGAACGTGGGGACGGCAGACTGCTCGTGGCGGCCAAGGTCGGCACCACGAGATTGATCGACAATGTCGGTGTCGCAGTCGGCACCGGTTTTCTGGAGGCAGGAGTGGAGCCTGCGGAACGACCAGAAAAAATTAGTCCCGACGATCCGAAGAGCTGAGGGCACAACATGTTTCGAACAATGATGAAGTCCAAGATCCATCGCGCCACCGTCACGCACGCCGATCTGCACTACGTGGGCTCGGTGACCGTCGATCAGGATCTGATGGAGGCAGCCGACCTGCTCGAAGGCGAACAGGTCACCATCGTCGACATCGACAACGGTGCGCGGCTCGAAACGTACGTGATCACCGGTGAGCGCGGCAGCGGTGTCATCGGGATCAACGGCGCTGCAGCACATCTGGTCGATCCGGGTGACCTGGTGATCCTGATCGCCTACGGCGTGATGAACGAGCAGGAGGTGGCCGACTACGCGCCGAGGGTGGTGTTCGTCGACGAGAAGAACCGGCCCGTCGAGCTGGGAAGCGATCCGGCTCATGCGCCCGCGGGCTCGGGTCTGATCACGCCGCGCGATCTGCGGGCCGATTCCGTGCTGGTCTGATTCGATGCTCCTCGCGATCGATGTACGCAACACCAGTACCGTGGTCGGCCTGTTCACCGGCACCGGTGATCATTCGAAGCTACTGCGAGACTGGCGCATTCGCACCGACCCTCATGTGACGGCCGATGAACTGGCACTGATGCTGCGCGGCCTGCTGGGTGAGGACGCGGAACAGATCACCGGAATCACCGCACTGTCGACCGTTCCGTCGGTGCTTCGGGAGATGCGGACGATGCTCGCGCGCTACTGGGATCACGTGGTGCACGTGATGGTCGAACCCGGCGTGCGGACCGGCGTGCCGTTGCTGGTCGACAATCCCAAAGAGGTCGGTGCCGATCGCATCGTCAATACCCTTGCCGCACACGACCTGTACGGAACGGCGTGCATCGTGGTGGATTTCGGAACCACCACCTGCGTCGACGTCGTCTCGGCCAAGGGGGAATTTCTCGGCGGTGCCATCGCTCCTGGGCTGGAGATGTCCGCGTCGGCCATGTCCACTCGCACGGCCACGCTGCGTGAGGTGGAGATGATCCGGCCCCGTTCGGTACTGGGCAAGAACACCGTGGAGTGCATCCAGTCGGGCACCATCTTCGGGTTCGCCGGTCTGGTCGACGGCCTCGTCGGGCGAATTCGACGAGAGGTTCCCGAGGTGACGGGCGCGGACGTCGCCATCATCGGTACCGGAGACATCGCAGCGTTGATCTTGCCCGAGTCGACGACCATCGAGCACCACGAACCCGACCTGACCCTCGAGGGGCTGCGTCTGGTCTACGAACGCAACATGGCCAAACGACGCCCCCGCTGAACGGCTGGCGCATAGTGCGATGGTGTGCCACAATCGTCGGCGTGATGACGTGCATGGCCACCCAGGAGTGTTGTCGAGGCTGAACCCTGCCTCGTTCGTACACACCCCTGGAGTAGAGCTTCATGCTTTCCACACCTGTACTTTCCGTACCTTCGCGCACCCCTTTGTCGTCGCGCTCGGTCTCGACGCTTCCGACCCGGTTGCGCCCACCCGACCTGCTTCGCATCACCGACCAGGGCGCATCCGACGTCCTCGAGGGCCGCTTCGACCACCTGCTTCCCGGCGGCGGCCGCTGGCCGACCGACGAGCGTTGGGCCGCCCGACTGCATTCCGACGACGACCTCGACGTCTGGTTGATCAGCTGGGTTCCCGACCGTTCCACCGAACTGCACGATCACGCGGGATCGCTCGGTGCGCTCACCGTTCTCAGCGGTTCGCTTCTCGAATATCGTTGGGCCGGAACAGGACTGAAGGAGCGTCACCTCGACGCCGGTGATCAGGCGTCGTTCCCGCTCGGTTGGGTTCACGACGTGATGCACGATCCGGCGTCCACCACGACCGGCCCCACCCTCAGCGTCCACGCCTACTCGCCGCCCCTGACGGCGATGTCCTACTACGAAGTGACCGAACGGTCCACGCTGCGTCGCACCCGTAGCGAGCTCACCGACGAACCCGAGAAGGCCACGCTGTGACCATCCCCGCCATGACCATTGTCGACATGCTCGAATCCGCACGCGAAACCATCGATCGAATGACCGTCTTCGAGCTGCGCGACGCCGTCGACCGCGGAGCCGTCGTCGTCGACATCCGCCCCCAGGCGCAGCGCGCCGTCGAGGGAACGCTGCCCGGTGCGCTCGCCATCGAACGCAACGTCCTCGAATGGCGTCTGGACCCGACGAGCGATGCGCGCCTGGCGATCGCCGTCGACCACGACGTCGAATGGATCGTCATCTGCTCCGAGGGTTACACCTCGTCTCTCGCCGCCGCGTCGCTCAAGCTGCTGGGTCTGCACCGGTCCACCGATCTGGTCGGCGGTTACCAGGCGCTGAAGTCGGCAGGACTGCTCGGTGTACTCACGCAGGCGAAGCACTGCGTCCGTGAGGCCGAGGCCGTCGCTGCGCACTGATCGTCCGCACCGGATCGGACTGTAAAGTGTGTGCGCGTGACTGACACAGCTTCCACCCAGCAGGCCGACGACACCCCGGAGCAACTACGGATTCGTCGTGCCAAGCGCGCCGCGCTGCTCGAGCGTGGGGTCGAGGCGTATCCGGTGTCGGTTCCACGCACGCACTCCTTGCTCGAGATCAGGACCGAATTTCCCGAACTCGAACCCGACACGACGACCGGCCTCATCGTCGGCGTCGTCGGCCGGGTCATCTTCGTGCGCAACACCGGCAAGCTGTGTTTCGCCACGCTGCAGGAGGGCGACGGCACCCAGCTGCAGGCCATGATCAGCCTGGCAGGTGTCGGCGAGGACGCTCTCGTACAGTGGAAGTCCGATGTCGATCTCGGCGACTTCGTGTTCGTACACGGCGAGGTGATCAGCTCCCGCCGCGGCGAGCTGTCCGTGATGGCCGACGCGTGGCAGATCGCATCGAAGTCGTTGCGGCCGTTGCCCGTCGCGCACAAGGAACTGAACGAAGAGACGCGCATTCGGCAGCGGTATCTGGATCTGATCACGCGTCCGGAGGCCAGGGAAACCGCCCGCAAGCGCATCGCCGTCGTCCGGGAACTACGCAACGCACTCGAGCGTCGCGGCTTCCTCGAGGTCGAGACCCCGATGCTGCAGACCTTGCACGGCGGCGCGGCGGCTCGGCCGTTCGTCACCCATTCCAACGCCATGGACACCGACCTCTACCTCCGGATCGCGCCGGAACTGTTCCTCAAGCGCTGCGTCGTCGGCGGCATCGAGAAGGTGTTCGAGATCAACCGGAACTTCCGCAACGAGGGTGCCGACTCCTCGCATTCGCCGGAGTTCGCGATGCTCGAGACATACGAGGCCTACGGGACGTACGACGACTCGGCGAAAATGACGCGTGAACTCGTCCAGGAAGTGGCCATGGCCGCACTCGGGTCCACAGTCGTCACGCTGCCCGACGGCACCACCTACGACCTCGGCGGCGAATGGACGACGCTCGAGATGTACCCGTCGTTGTCCGAATCGCTCGGGTTCGACGTCACCCCCGACACCACCGTCGACGAACTGCTCGCGATCGCCGACAAGGTCGGGGTCGAGGTGCCGCGCAAGGACGGCGTCCCGATCTACGGCCACGGCAAACTCGTCGAGGAACTGTGGGAACACCAGGTCGGCGACGCGTTGACCGAGCCCACCTTCGTCCGTGACTTCCCGGTCGAGACGTCCCCGCTGACGCGTCAGCATCGCAGCAAGCCCGGCGTCACCGAGAAGTGGGATCTCTACGTTCGCGGATTCGAGTTGGCCACCGGTTACTCCGAACTGGTCGACCCGATCATCCAGCGTGAGCGTTTCGAGGATCAGGCGCGTCAGGCCGCGGCAGGCGACGACGAGGCCATGGTGCTCGACGAGGACTTCCTTGCCGCGATGGAACAGGGCATGCCGCCGACCACCGGAACCGGCATGGGCATCGACCGCCTGCTGATGGCACTGACCGGCTTGGGGATCCGTGAAACGATCCTGTTCCCCATCGTCAAGCCTTCCCAGGCCTGATCCAACGGTGAAGAGCTGTTCGCCAGCAGCGGACAGTGAACGGGAAACGTTTTGCATAGTGCCTGCGTTATGAACAATAAGCAGGCAAGGCAGTCCGCACACGTGGGCCGTCGCGCAGCATTTCAGGGGTGGAGGGTCGGCGTTCGTCACGTCGGCCAACTACAGTGAGAAGCAGTCTTACCTTCAAATGCACAAGCGACCCGGCGTGTTGGACACTGCGGCGCTAGAAGAACTGGTGGGCGAGCTACCACCCGCCAAGAAGTGAGGGAGAGCGATGTTCGAGAGGTTCACCGATCGCGCGCGGCGTGTTGTCGTCCTGGCTCAAGAAGAAGCCCGGATGCTCAACCACAACTACATCGGCACGGAGCACATTCTGCTCGGCCTCATCCACGAGGGCGAAGGCGTCGCAGCCAAGTCTCTCGAGTCGCTGGGCATCTCCCTCGAAGGAGTACGCAGCCAGGTAGAGGAGATCATCGGCCAGGGTCAGCAGGCTCCGTCCGGTCACATTCCGTTCACCCCGCGCGCCAAGAAAGTACTCGAGCTCAGCCTGCGTGAAGCACTGCAGCTCGGCCACAACTACATCGGCACCGAGCACATTCTGCTGGGACTGATCCGCGAAGGCGAAGGCGTCGCAGCTCAGGTTCTGGTCAAGCTCGGAGCCGACCTCAACCGCGTGCGTCAGCAGGTCATCCAGCTGCTGTCGGGCTACCAGGGCAAGGAGCCGTCCGAGAGCGGCAGCGGCCGCGGCGAGGCGGGCACCCCGTCGACGTCACTGGTTCTCGACCAGTTCGGCCGCAACCTCACCCAGGCCGCGCTCGAAGGCAAGCTCGACCCGGTCATCGGTCGCGCGAAGGAAATCGAGCGCGTCATGCAGGTGCTGTCGCGTCGCACCAAGAACAACCCGGTGCTCATCGGCGAGCCCGGTGTCGGTAAGACCGCAGTCGTCGAGGGCCTGGCTCAGGCCATCGTCAACGGCGAGGTTCCCGAGACGCTCAAGGACAAGCAGCTCTACACCCTCGACCTCGGCTCGCTCGTGGCCGGCAGCCGTTACCGCGGTGACTTCGAGGAGCGCCTGAAGAAGGTGCTCAAGGAGATCAACACCCGCGGCGACATCATCCTGTTCATCGACGAGCTGCACACGCTCGTCGGCGCAGGTGCCGCCGAAGGTGCCATCGACGCAGCATCGATCCTCAAGCCCAAGCTGGCTCGTGGCGAGCTGCAGACCATCGGTGCCACCACCCTCGACGAGTACCGCAAGTACATCGAGAAGGACGCCGCACTCGAGCGTCGATTCCAGCCCGTCCAGGTCGGCGAGCCGACCGTCGAGCACACCATCGAGATCCTCAAGGGTCTGCGCGATCGCTACGAGGCACACCACCGCGTCTCGATCACCGACGGTGCCCTCGTCGCTGCCGCCACTCTGGCCGACCGGTACATCAACGACCGGTTCCTGCCCGACAAGGCAATCGACCTCATCGACGAAGCGGGCGCGCGGATGCGCATCCGCCGGATGACCGCGCCGCCAGACCTGCGCGAGTTCGACGACAAGATCGCCGACGCGCGCCGGGAGAAGGAATCGGCCATCGACGCACAGGACTTCGAGAAGGCTGCGAACCTGCGCGACAAGGAGAAGACACTCGTCGGTCAGCGCGCCGAGCGGGAGAAGCAGTGGCGCTCGGGTGACCTCGACGTCATCGCCGAGGTGGACGACGAGCAGATCGCCGAGGTTCTGGGTAACTGGACCGGCATCCCAGTCTTCAAGCTCACCGAGGAAGAGACCACTCGTCTGCTCCGCATGGAGGACGAGCTGCACAAGCGGATCATCGGTCAGGTCGAGGCAGTCAAGGCCGTCTCGAAGGCGATCCGTCGTACCCGTGCAGGACTGAAGGACCCGAAGCGTCCGTCGGGCTCGTTCATCTTCGCCGGCCCGTCCGGTGTCGGTAAGACCGAGCTGTCGAAGGCTCTGGCGAACTTCCTCTTCGGCGAGGACGACGCACTCATCCAGATCGACATGGGCGAGTTCCACGACCGCTTCACCGCGTCGCGCCTGTTCGGTGCTCCTCCCGGATACGTCGGGTACGAAGAGGGCGGCCAGCTCACCGAGAAGGTCCGTCGCAAGCCGTTCTCCGTCGTGCTGTTCGACGAGATCGAGAAGGCACACCAGGAGATCTACAACACCCTCCTGCAGGTGCTCGAAGACGGTCGTCTCACCGACGGCCAGGGACGCACGGTCGACTTCAAGAACACCGTGCTCATCTTCACCTCGAACCTCGGTACCTCGGACATCTCGAAGGCAGTCGGCCTCGGCTTCTCCTCGGGCGAAGGCACCGGATCGAACTACGAGCGGATGAAGCTCAAGGTCAACGACGAGCTGAAGAAGCACTTCCGCCCCGAGTTCCTCAACCGTATCGACGACATCGTTGTGTTCCACCAGCTCACCAAGGACGAGATCATCCAGATGGTCGATCTCATGCTCAACCGAGTCGAAGGTGCGCTCAAGAACAAGGACATGGCGATCGAGGTCACCGAGAAGGCGAAGTCATTGCTCGCCAAGCGCGGATTCGACCCCGTCCTGGGTGCGCGGCCACTGCGTCGCACCATCCAGCGCGAGATCGAGGACCAGCTGTCGGAGAAGATTCTCTTCGGCGAGATCGAAGCCGGCCAGATCATCCTGGTCGACGTCGAGAACTGGGACGGCGAAGGCGCAGGCGAGGACGCGAAGTTCACCTTCCGCGGTGAGAAGAAGGCGATCATCGTCCCCGACGAGGTCCCGGTCGATCTGGCCAAGGCCACCGGAGACAGCGATAGCGAGTAGCTCCACCAGCTCCACACAACGGGCGATCCTCTTTCGAGAGGGTCGCCCGTTGTCGTCTGTCCACCCACCCGCCCACCCACCCACCCGCCCGCCCGCCCACCCAGCCCACCCAGCCCGCCCACCCACCCGCACCCCCACCCCCGTTCGCGTACCCCCGTTCGCGTCAATGGACCATTGCACTCTTCAGACGTATGTAGTGGTCCATTCACGCAGATCAGCTCCGCGGGTGAATGGCACATTGCAGCGCTCAGACGTGTGCAGTGGTCCATTGACGCAGGACCCGAGCGCCGAGGGCAACGGCAATGGCCGCAAGTTCGGCGAGCAGAATCCAGAACAGCAGCGCGATATCTGGAGCCCAGCGGGCCAGTGTCGAGATCGGCGCATCGGCGAGTGCGGGCAGCGAAAAGTACAGCAGTCCAGCTGCGCCGAGGGCGGCCAGTGCATGCGCGGGTGCCCATCGTCCGGGAGCGGTTCGGAATCCGAGGAGCGCTCTGGTCGCACAGATCGCCAACAGCACCGCGAGGGTGGTCGACGCGATCAGTGCAACTTCGTACAGACCGAAGCCGGCGGTACGAGGGTCGTCCATGCCGAGTCGCGTGAGCACGAGGGAGCGGGCAGCCGAGGCCAGAGCATCGGCCTCGAGCTCGCCGTATCTGTTGGTCGCGAACACCACAGCCAGGTGTCGTTCCGGAACGAGTGCAACGTGAGTGAAATAGCCGGGGACCGCCCCGGAATGCCACCGCATTTCGGTACCGTCGGGCAGCGTTTCGACGTACCACCCGTATCCGTACGCCGCCCCCGAACCTGTCGGCACCGTATCCGGACTGTTCGACGCCGGAGCGGTCAGTTGCCTGGATGCATAGCGTGAGAGTTCGTCGATGGAACCGCTCAGGTAGCCGTAACCCATTCCTGCGGAGTCGATTCCGGTATCGATTCTTCGGGGGAAGGTGAAGAACGGTACGTGGCCGGGTGCGACGGTGTCGGCGGTGTGCACCCCGGTCTCACGGGCGACGACGTCGGCGAAAGGTTCGGCGGTGGCCTTCTCGACGATCGCTTGCAGCAGTAGGTAGTTCAGGCTCGAGTAACGGAAGGTGCCGCGTTCGGCGGCCCTGACGTCCAGGGCGGGGAGGATGTCGAGCGCTCGCTCCGTGCGCCCCCACACGTCCAGTTCGGTCACATCGTGCGGGAGGCCGCTCGTGTGGTGGATCAGGTCGTCGATCGTGACGTTGTCCGGAAGGATCGAATCACTTTCCGGCAGAATCGAATTCACGGATCCATCCAGCTTCAGGGCTCGGTGTTCGGCGAGTGAGTACACCGTGGCCGCCGTCACCGACTTCGATACCGACCCCCACACGAACGGAGTCGTCTCGTCGATCGGCGCACCGTCTCCGTCCACTCCGTACTCGACGTTCTCCAAGACCTCGTGCTCGGAGACGACGCGGAACGCGACTCCCGGCAGTCCGAGTTCGTCTGCAACGGCTCGGATGTCCGACGCCACGCCGGGGTCCGGTGGGGTGGGGGAGCCTGCGGTCAGGACTGCGACGACGGTCAGCAGGGCGTGGACGATACGCATGATGGGAGTGAATCAACCTCATCGCGGTCGACGCCTCGGTGAACACCCTGATTTCACACCTGAGATCAGCTTCCGCCTATCGGGTCGTTCCTGCAAGCTCCACTCCTGCGCGGACGAGGCCTGCGATCCAGGGCATCACGTCGTCGTAGGCCGCCAGGGATCCGGGTAGGTGGTTCGCGCCCTCCACCGGGATGGCCGGTAGATCGTATTCGCGGTAGGTGACGTCTGCGCCCAGATCGCGCCAGCGCCCGAGCAGGGTGCGGCTCTGCTCGACGGGCACGGTGTCGTCCTCGACTGCGTGCGAGAGATACACCGGCATGGCAGGGGCGATGCGCCCGACGGTGTTCGTCTCGGTGATCTCGGCCAGCACCGGGTTGCTCAGTTGCTCGGTCAGTGGTCGGCCGTCGCGGGTGAGCTCGGTCGTTCGTACGGTTGCGGTGGCCGCGGGGTCGGTGGTGCACCAGTTCTGTGCTGCGTCGAGCGCGGCGATCCCGTCGGAGTCGAAGACGTCGCGGATGCCTGCCGCTCGTTCCGGGTAGGCGTTGATCATCCCGTCGACCGTGAAGAGCGCGGCGCTACCGAGCCGGGTGTTGTCGAGCGTGTCGATGTTGAGGGTCGGATCCGCCGGTGGCGCACCGACGTACGCTCCCCGGAGGTTCAGCTCGGGAGCGTAGGTGGAGGCGAGTTCGGCAGCGGATGCGGACGCGAACCCGCCTTCGGAGTAGCCGAACAGCACCACCGGGGTGGTCGGCTCGACGTCCGCGGTTCTGGCGGCGTCCAGCAGAGCACGGCCCGAGGCGACTCGGTTCAGGTACGTGTGCCCGCCGGGGGTGCCCAGGCCCTGGTAGTCGGTCGCGACGACGCGATATCCGGCCAACAGCAGCGGCAGGATGGCCGGGGACGAACCGACTGTCCCGAGAACAGCCGATCCGGCGCAGCGGTCCGCCATACCGGAGGTGCCGGGCGCGTACGCGATCACCGGCCGGGGTCCGGGGCCGACCCACGGAGCGGTGGGGGTCATGGTGTAGCCGGATACGACCATGGGCTGATCGTGTGTGTCGGTGGACCGATAGAGAATCCGCTCGATGTCGAATCCGAGACCGAACCCTTTGGGCGAGTTGACGGGCAGGCTTCGGACCACCTCGCCGAGCGTCGCGGTGTCGACCGCCGCAACCGGCGCGTCGTAGAACTCCGTCAGAGGGCTCGCGCCGGCCGTCGGCGTCGAGAATCCGGCGATCGCGATCGACAGGATCGCGGTTGCCACGATCGTCGCTGCGCGCGGGCAGTTTCTCGATTGTCGCACCCGTCGTGTCGACATCTTCGCACTCGGTAGCCCGGTCACCCCGCTGACGTTAGCCTGAGAAACAGGCCCACAGAGGGTCGACTACGAAAGGATTTGGTTCGATGCCAACTCGTACTTCACGCACAGCTTGGAACGGAACGCTGGAACAAGGTTCCGGTCAGGTCGAGCTGTCCAGTTCCGGCGCGGCGACTTTCGATGTGTCGTTTCCCAAGCGCGCCGCCGAGAACGCCGACGGCACCACCAGTCCCGAGGAATTGATCGCCGCGGCTCACTCGAGTTGCTATGCGATGCAGTTGTCGGCGTTGATCGCCGAGGCGGGCGGCACCCCACAGAGCCTCGAGGTCACCGCCGATGTCTCGCTGGGTCCCGATGAACCGGGTTTCAAGCTGACCGGCATCAAACTCACCGTGCGGGGCGAGGTCGAGGGTCTCGACGCAGACGGCTTCGCGAAGGCGGCTCAGGCGGCAAAGGAAACCTGCCCCGTCAGCAAGGCTCTCACCGGTGTCGAGATCACACTGGACGCGGCTCTCGAAAGCTGAACGGACAAATCGCCCGATGTGAGACTGGCGAACGATCGTCAGGTTTGAAATAGTTCGTTACTCGACCCATCTGCAGGGTGATTCGGTTACGAATCGTGTTCAAACGTCGGGTTCGATCGGCTGATGCGTACGTTCGGGGTATGCACCGACCGGCCTAGGAAGGATCAGCCCCACCATGTTGTGGACGCGCTTCCTGGGCCTCGGTGTACTCGCCGTAGCGGCGTACGCAATAGCCCCGCCCGGCATACCCCAGGGTGCGATATACGCAATCGTGCTTCTGGCCACAATCGTCGCGTTCGTCTACCGCTACTTTCGGGAACCCGGGCCGGACAAGCGGACGTGGAAGTACATGGCCGTCGGCGTCGGCTCCTGGGGTATCGGCGACGGGCTGATCGCGATGGTGCAGGTCAGCGGGGGACGAGTATCGACGTTCTCCTCGTCCGACATCTTCTACCTGTTCGGTTATCTGGTGATCGCCGTCGGCTTCGCACGAGCCGCCGACGAGAACGGGCTCGTGTTCGGGTGGGAAGAACTGCTCGAGTGTCTGGTTGTTGCAGTCGGTATCGGACTTGCCACGTGGGTGTTCGTCATCCCCGGCGATTCGGCGTTGTCGTTTCCGTTGGCCATGGAATTGTGGCCTGCCACGGTCTACCTCACCATCGACGCGTTTCTGCTCACGCTCGTCGGAAGTCTGTACCTGCTGACCCGCTCGACAACGGTGCCGTTCCTGGCGGCAGCGGCCGGAGTCGTGTTCCTGGTGTCTGCCGATTTCGCGTCCTATGCCACGGTCGACTCGTCCGAGCTCTACCGTTCGACTCTCCTCAACACGCTGTGGTTGGCCGCGTACGTGTGTTTCGGAGTGATCGCCCTGCACATTCCGGAGCGGGCGGTGTCGCGGGTCGACCGGTCCAGCCCGTTCAGATTCGGGCGTGTGAGATTTCTCGGACTCGCGGTCGCGGTCGCCGTGACACCCCTTGCGATGGCAATTCAGTTGGCCCGCGGGGTTCCCGTCCAGCAGTGGGGGTGGGTGATCGTCCTGTCGTCGGCGCTGATCATCGCGCTCGTCGGGTGCCGTATCGCGTACTTCCTCGAGACGCTGCGGCGGCAGGCCGCAGTGCTCGAGGACGTGGCTCGGACGGATGCGGTGACCGGACTGGCCAGTCGCCGCCTGCTCCGGGAGCGATTGGACACGATGCTCGCCGGCCGCGGCGAGTCGGACGTATTCACGCTCGTGGTGGACATCGACCGCTTCGCGCAGATCAACGAGACCTTCGGGTACAGCGTGGGAGACAGTGTCCTGCGCGAGATCGGTCATCGCCTGGTCGCATCGGTGCGATCCGACGACCTCGTCGGACGGCTCGGTGGGGATCAGTTCGTCGTCGCCATGCGCAGGCGTCCCGGTCAGATCGACGTATCGGACACTGCCGAGCAACTCCAGTTCGCAGTCAGTAGAACGATGTTCGTGCACGACATCAACGTGGCACTCGACGCGACGGTCGGAATCGCAGCCATAGAAGTCTGCCCGGCGGCCTCGGGTTCGGGTTCGGCGACCGTGTCGATAGACGGCGAATCTATGCTGCAGCGGGCACACGTGGCCCTGACCGCCGCGAAGGCGGGCCACACTCGTATCGGTCGCTACGAACCCGACATGGATCGCGACCGACACGATCACATGCGGTTGCTGGGCGAACTCGACAAGGCCATCGGTGACCACCAGCTTCGAGTGTTCTTTCAGCCTTGCCTGGATCTGGAATCCGGCAGTGTCGATCGCGTCGAGGCGTTACTGCGGTGGCAGCACCCACGTGAGGGTCTGATCGGACCGTCGATGTTCCTGCCCGACGCCGAGCGCACCGGTATGTTGCCCGCCATCACCGCCCTCGTGCTCGACGAGGCCTTGGCTCAGTGCAGCGAGCTGCGTCGGCGTGGAGTCAATCTGTCTGTCTCGGTGAATCTTTCGGTGAGAAACCTACTGGACGAGACGCTCACCGAACAGGTCGCGGCCGCGTTGGCGAAACATTCGGTTCCCGCGCATGCCCTGGAGTTCGAGGTCACCGAGACAACGGCGATGACCGATCCGGTGCGCTCGGTGAACGCGTTGACGTCCCTTCGTGGCCTCGGCGTCACCATCGCGATCGACGACTACGGCACCGGCTACAGCTCGTTGGCCTATCTGCAGACTCTGCCGGTGCAAACTCTCAAGATCGACCGCTCGTTCGTGTCGAAGATGAACACCGAAGAGACCGACGCATCGATCGTGCGCTCGACCATCGACCTGGCTCGAAGTCTCGGGGTGCGGGTCATGGCCGAGGGAGTCGAGGACGCGGGCACGTTGGACGCGCTCCGAGAATTGGGCTGCGACGGTGCTCAGGGCTACTTCCTCGGCAGGCCGATGCCGGCCGAGTTCCTGGCCGAAGCTGTGGCGAAACTGGATTCGCAGATGCCGACGAGACTCGAATGGGAGCTCGCCCGCGAACGCATCTGAGCGGACGCGTGCGCTCTTCAGGACGCGGCAGGCACGTCCAGTACGACCTCGAATTCGAGCAGGGATGCTCCGGACGAGACCGGCTTCGCAGAACTGGCTCCTGCGTGAGCCTCCCGCGACGGTCCCGCCGACCATGCCTGGAACGACTCCTCGTCCTCCCATTGGGTGACGACGAAGTAGCGCGACTCGCCCTTGACCGGCCGCAGCAGTTGGAACCCGAGGAAACCCGGGGAGCCGTCGACCGACCCGGCGCGCGCGGCGAAGCGCTTCTCGAGTTCGGGGCCCGCGCCCTCGGGTACGTCGATCGCATTGATCTTCACAATGGCCATGCCCGCGAGATTACTCCGGCGATATGCTCGGTGGTGATGCTCTACGACGAGGGTGGATTCGGCCGTTCGATTCTGCTGCTGCACGGGCTGATGGGCAGCGCAGCCACCTGGCGGCGGCAGGTTCCGTGGCTTCGAGAATTCGGGCATGTGCACTCCTACGATGCGCCGGGGCATCGCCGTCCTGCGCCGACCGAGCTCACGACCGAGTTCTTCGTGGCCGACCTGCTCGAGCATCTAGAGGCGTTGGGTCCCAGTGTGGTGATCGGTCATTCGATGGGCGCACTGCACGGTTGGTGTGCCGCCGCCGAGCGCCCCGACCTGGTTTCCGCCATGGTGGTCGAGGACATCTCTCCGGATTTCAGGGGACGGACCGCCGATGATTGGGCAGCGATGATGCGGGCGTGGCCGCAACCCTTTCCCGACGCCGATGCGGTGCTGGCGTTCTTCGGAGATGTTGCGGGACAATACTTTCTGGATTCCTTCGTGCGAAGTGACGATGGCTGGCGCCTGCACGGTGAGGTGGACGTATTCGAGGCGATCTCGCAGGAGTGGGGGACTCGACACTTCTGGGACGAGTGGGATGCCGTCGAGGTTCCGGTGTTGCTGATCGAAGGTGAACACACCATCACCCCGGCCGGTCAGATGCAGCGAATGCACTCGGGTAAGCCCGGATCGGCGTACGTGCGGATCGAGAAGGCGGCGCACCTGATTCACGACGAGGCGCCCGAGGGGTATCGCACGGCGGTGCAGGAGTTCCTGCGCGCACTAGGATGATCCGAATGCCGCTCGCGAAGCTCAACGGAATCGACCTCAACTACGACGTCACCGGCGACGGTCCGCTGGTGGTGTTGGTGATGGGTACCGGTAGCCCGGGACGCGTGTGGCGAACCCATCAGGTTCCGGTGCTGGTGAAGCAGGGGTACCGAGTGGTGACCTTCGACAATCGGGGTATCGCACCGTCTTCCGAGTGCGCGAGCGGAATGACGCTCGACGACCTGGTCGCCGACACCGCTGCCCTCATCGAACACCTCGGTGGCGGGCCTGCACGCGTCGTGGGCACCTCGATGGGAGCGCGCGTGACGCAGGAACTGGCCCTGGCCCGGCCGGATCTGGTGTCGCATGCAGTGATGATGGCCACCTTCGGCAAGACCACCACTTTTCGTGCGCAGATGTCGAAGGGTGAGAAGGATCTTCACGACGCCGGGGTCGAACTCCCCGCGTCGTATCGGGCGGCGATGACTGCGATGCAGAACTTTTCGCCGAAGACCCTCGCCGACGACTCGGCGATCGGTGATTGGCTGGCGATCCTCGAATACTCCGGTGGCAGAAAGACTGCGGGTATGCGTGCGCAGATCGGACTCGAAATGCGTTCAGGGACGGACCGATTGGCGGCGTACCGGGCGATCAGGGCGAAATCTCTGGTGATCGGATTCGCCGACGATCGCATGATTCCGGTGCAGCAGTGCCGCGACGTCGCCACCGCGATACCCGGTGCGCAGTACGTCGAAATCGCCGACACCGGTCACTTCGGATACCTCGAACGCCCCGATGCGGTCAATGCTGCGCTGGTGGAGTTCCTGGCGTCCTAGCCGTCCGAACCCTCGCCCGCGAGGGCGAACAATCCCGATTCGGTTTGTTCGATCAAGCCGTCGGTGAGCAACGAATCGAGAGCTCGATCGCGTTGGGCCGGGTCGGTGGGCCAGACGGTGTCGAGTTGGGCGCGCTCGACCGGTCCGGTGCTCTCGCGCAGCACCGACATGAGCTTGCCGCGCACCTGACGATCCGTCCCCGCGAACTTCTGGACCTTCTTAACCGGGCCGGTGTGCGCGGGCCTGCCTGCCTCGATCCAGGCGCACTCCGGCAGTGGGCACAGCAGGCAGGCCGGATTCTTGGCGGTACAGATCAGTGCGCCCAGTTCCATCAACGCCGCCGAGTAGCGGGCGGCGCGCGGGACGCTCTCGGGGAGCAGCTGTTCGACGTCGGCCAGATCCCGCGAGGTCGAGGGATTTCCGGGCTCGGCATTGCCGTGCATCGCACGCGCGACGACGCGTCGAACATTGGTGTCCACCACAGGAACTCGCTGACCGTAGGCGAAAGTCGCGACCGCCCTTGCGGTATATGCGCCGATGCCCGGCAGACCCAACAGAGTCTCGACGTCGGTGGGCACCTCGTCGCCGTACTCGTCGGCGAGCACCCGGGAGCACTCGTGCAACCGCAGTGCTCGACGCGGATAGCCCAACTTGCCCCACGCGCGGAGCACTTCGGCCTGCGAGGACGCGGCCATCGCCGACGGCACCGGCCAACGCTGCACCCACTGCTCCCAGATGGGCGCGACCCGCACCACCGGCGTCTGCTGCAGCATGATCTCGCTCATCAGGATCTGCCACGCGCTGACGCCGGGCCTTCGCCACGGCAGGTCTCGTCCGTCGGTGTCGAACCACCCGAGCAGTGCGTCGGCATCGATCGGCAAGTGGTCGCCCTTCTCGTCGTGTCTGTGATCGGTCCCAACAGTAGTCAACCCGACTCGCCGGTAACTCGATCCACGTGCACAATGAAACCCATGCCTGCTTCGAATCCGATCGCTGCCTGGAAGTCACTCAAGGAAGGCAACCAACGGTTTGTCTCCGGAGAGGTCCTGCACCCGTCGCAGGGTATCGAGGATCGCGCCCGCCTCGAGAGCGCTCAGCATCCCGGTGCCATCCTCTTCGGCTGCGCGGACTCGCGTGTTGCTGCAGAGATCATCTTCGATCAGGGCCTCGGTGACATGTTCGTGGTGCGCACCGCAGGCCATGTCGTCGACTCTGCGGTTCTGGGCTCGATCGAGTACGGCGTCGCGGTGCTGAAGGCGCCGCTGATCGTGGTGCTCGGCCACGATCACTGCGGTGCAGTCAAGGCGACCGTCGACGCCCTCGAGAGTGGCGACGTACCCGGTGGCTACATCCGCGACGTCGTCGAACGCGTCACCCCGTCGGTGCTCTCGGCCCGCCGCGACGGCTACCATGCCGTCGACGAGTTCGAGGCCCGCCACGTCGAGGAAACCGGAAATCTGCTGATGCAGCGTTCCCGAATCGTCGCCGAGAAGGTCGAAGCCGGAGAGCTCGCGATCGTCGGGCTCACCTACCAACTGTCGAAGGGTCATGCGCAGTTGCGTGAGGTGATCGGCGACATCGGCGAAATACCAGCCTGAACCACTCCGATCCCATCTCGGTGAGTTCGCTGACGCGACACGCCGCGTGGGCTCAGGGATAGCGTGGCCTCGGCCGCATACGGTTGATTCGTGTTGGAACCGACCGGGCCTTTGCCTCCCGAAATCTACTGGCGACGCCGTGCGCTCGCCATCGGTGCGGCCGTTGTCGTCCTCGGATTGATCGTGTGGTTCATCGCCTCGCTCAGCGGCGGTTCCGACGACACCGAGGCCGCTCCTGCAGGTGTCGTTGCGGCTCCGGCGACGTCCTCGGCTCTGCCGTCACCCAGCTCCTCTGCCTCCGATGCCGATTCCGCCGGTGCAGGTGGCTCCGGTGGCGGTTCGGGTGGTTCCGGAGGTTCCGGCGGCTCGGGTGGAGCTACCGACTCCGCTGCCGGTGGTGGCGCAGCTGCGACCACCAGCGGCGCGCCGGCTCCGGTGATCGCCAATCAGTGCTCGGATCAGTCGCTCGCGATCAAGGTGACGCCGGAGCAGGCCACCTACCGGCTGGGCGAAGAGCCCGTGTTCACCGTGGTCATCACCAACATCGGCTCCACCGAATGTCAGCGCGACGTCGGTGCCGGTCTGCAGCAGGCGCTCGTCTACACCCTCGACAATCAGCGCATCTGGTCCAACATCGACTGCTTCCCCAACGCTGCTTCGGATCTGCGCACCTTCAAGCCCGGCGAACAGGCCGGCTTCACCGTCAAGTGGTCGGGTACCAACTCGGTTCCCGGCTGCGGCGAAGAGCGCATCCCGGTCGGCGTCGGTGCCTACCAGGCGATCGCCCAGCTCGGCGAGCTCAAGAGCGCGCCGGAGCCGTTCAACATCACCGGCTGAGTACGGTCGACTCTCATGACCACCTCGACAGCACTCGCCCGAGCGGCCTACAAGACGCTCGAACCCTTCCACGTCACCGCGTACTTCAATCCCGAACTGGGATCGGCGTACGAGGACACCGGCCTCGACGGGCACGCCTGGTACGTCGGAGCTCGGGCTGCTCCGATGGGTCCGTGCGCGCCGAGTGTCGTCGCTGCTGCGTTCTACAACTTCAATCCGGTACTGATCGAGCGTGCGTGGCCTGCCGCCGTGGCCGTCGGACTGGACGCGGTGTCCGATCGTCGGTGGGCCCTACTCGACTCCGTTCTCGGCACGGCTCTCGGCTCCCTGGCGGACGACCCTGCGCTCACCGAGTTGGCGGGGCGTCTGGGCGATATCGGCGACACCGCCTCGTTCGCGGGCCGACCGCTCGCCGCGGCGTGGCACTCCGCCGCTCGACCGGAGGTACCGCATCTGGCCCTCTGGCACTCGATCACCGTCCTGCGCGAATGGCGCGGTGACGGCCACCTCGCCGCGCTGATCGACGCAGAACTCGATCCAACGGAAGCGGCCGTCTTCCACGAGGCCGACCGGCCGAACCCGCAGCCCGGCCGTCGGGCGCTCGGCAAGCGCATCACGCAGCTCACCCGGGAATGGTCCGAGAGCGAATGGGGTTCTGCCGCAGAACGACTCGCTGCCCGTGGACTGCTCACCGTCTCCGCCGAGGGCGAGACGTTGACCGACGACGGCGTCGCGCTCGATCAGCACATCGAGGATCGCACCGACATCATGGCGTCGGCCGTGTGGAGAGACGTCCCCGATGCCGAGGAGTTGATCACGAGCGCACGACCGTACGTGAAGGCCGTGATCGATGCAGGCTTCCTGCCGGGGACGAAGAAGAAGGCGTCCTAGTCGTACGGTCCCGAGATCGAGGCCTCGGCCAGTCTGGAGAGGCCTTCGCGGATGTGACGGGCCCACAGTCCACCGATGCCGTCGACGGACTGCAGGTCGGCCGAGGTGGCCGCGAGTAGCCCCTGCAGGGTGCCGAACGCGCCGACGAGTCGGTGAATCTGGCTGAACTGCAACCGCGGAACTCGGGTGAGCACCCGGTACCCGCGGGGGCTCATCGGGGTGTCGAGGGCCTCGATGGTCGCGGGATATCCGAAGGCTCGGGCCAGCGTCGTCAGATCCAGCAGATCGACGTCGGTCAGCTTGTCCAGTGCGGCGAGTGCCTTCTCGACTCCGGTGGTGCTCGACGGTTCGTTCCCGGCGAGGTAGTCACGGACGATCAGTTGGCGATCGACGTCGTTGTCGCCCAACAACTCTTCGAGCTGGAGCGCGAGTTGCCTGCCGTCGGTGCCGAGTTCCAGGACGTTCTGTTCGATCTCCACCGACACTCGCCGCACCATCTCGAGACGCTGCGCGACGGTCAGGGCATCGCGCAGGGTCACGAAGTCCTCGATCTCGACGACCGAGAGTTGACGGGTGTTGTCGTCGAGCCTGGCCTTGTAGCGCTCGAGGGTCGCGACGGCCTGATTGGCGCGCGAGAGGATGGTGGCCGAGCCCTCCACGACGTGCCTGACGCCGCCGATGTAGACGCTGACGATGCTCATCGACTGGCTCACCGAGACGACGGGATAGCCGGTTTGCATGGCGGTTCGCTCGGCGGCGCGGTGCCGGGTGCCGGATTCGACGGTGGGGATCTTGTGGTCCGGTACGAGCTGCACATTGGCCCGGACGATTCGTTTGCCGTCGGTCGAAAGTACTACTGCGCCATCCATTTTCGACAGCTCGCGAAGTCTGGTCGGCGCGAACTCGACATCGAGCTCGAATCCGCCGTCGCAGATGGCCTCGACCTCGTCGTCGTATCCGAGGACGATCAGGCCGCCGGTGCGGCCGCGCAGAATTCGCTCGAGACCGTCGCGCAGGGCGGTTCCCGGTGCGAGCCGGGCGATGGTCTCGCGCAACGCTGGGGACGGCGTGGTGCCCTCCATGGCCAACCCCCTCGTGTCGTCTCGGCGTGCGGCGTGGTTGCTGCCCGTGCGGGCGATGCATGTCTGCGGATAAAGAGTACTGCGCAACTACGTGCAGGCAGCCCGACAAAGAATACTGCCCGGTGTCATACGGGCCGCATACGCGTGTAGGTCAACGCCTCGCCGACGTTGGTGACGGTCTTGACCTTGATGCCGTCCGGTATGGGGCCTGCGTCCTCGGGGACGATGGCGTAGTTGAAGCCCAACCGCGCGGCCTCGGCTAGACGGCGACCCAGTCCGGCGACGCGGCGCACCTCGCCTGCCAGCCCCACCTCGCCCAGAATCACCATGCCCGGGGGCAGCGGCTGATCGCGGACCGCCGACGCCACGGCCGCAGCCAGCGCAAGATCGGCGGACGGTTCGCTGGTGCGCATGCCGCCGACCGTCGCCGCATAGACCTCCGCCTTGGACACCTTGACCCCGCAGCGGCGTTCCAACACGGCCAGGATCATCGCCACGCGGGCGTGATCGAGCCCGCTGACCGCGCGCCGGGGCGACGGCATCGCGGTGTCCACGATCAGTGCTTGCAGCTCGGCCAACAGCGGCCGTTTGCCGTCCATCGTGACGGTGACGGCAGTGCCGGGCACGGCGTCGCCCCGATGATGCAGGAACAGCCCGGACGGATCACTGATGCCGACGATCCCGGTTTCGCGCAGCTCGAAGCAGCCGACCTCGTCGGATGCGCCGAACCGATTCTTGACGCCGCGGATCATCCGCAGAGTCGAGTGCTTGTCGCCCTCGAAGTTGAGGACCACGTCGACGAGGTGCTCGAGCGAGCGCGGACCTGCCACCGCGCCCTCCTTCGTGACGTGCCCGACGAGCAGCACCGCAACCCCGGTCGTCTTGGCCAGCGTGGTCAGCGCGCTCGTGATGGCGCGAACCTGGGTGACACCGCCGATGACGCCGTCGACGTCCGCGGCGAGCATCGTCTGCACGGAATCGACGATCAGCAGGCTCGGCTCGACCTGCTCGACGTGGCCGAAGACGGTGGCGAGGTCGGACTCGGCGGCGAGGAAGACGCGCTCGTGTACCGCTCCGGTCCGATCGGCACGCAACCTCACCTGACCCGCCGACTCCTCGCCCGTGACGTAGAGCGCTCGGCGATCGGGCGCCGATCGGGCCCACCGATGCACCACCTCGAGCAACAGCGTCGACTTGCCGACTCCGGGCTCGCCGGCGAGGAGCACGACCGAACCGGGGACGAGGCCGCCACCCAGAACACGATCGAACTCGTCGATTCCGGTGGTGTTGGCCTGCGAGGTGGCACTGCTGATGGTCGTCAGAGCTGCAGCGGGCGTGGTGGGAATCATGGCCCCACCGCCCGAACGAAGGGCCGATGCGCCTGCGCGTGTGGCGAGCGGAGCAGCGGTGGCCTGGACTTCGTCCATCGAGCCCCAGTCACCGCACTCGGGGCAGCGACCGACCCATTTGGAGACCGAGTGACGGCACGCGGAGCAGCGGTAGCTCGACTTCAGTTTGACCACGCCGCGAGCCTAACGATGGGCACCGACAGGGTCGGAGCGGCGGCTACTCGCCTTCGCTGTGCTCGGTCACCGCGGACTCGTCGCGCTCGAGCTCGTGGCCGGCATCGACGGGAACGTTGACGACGACCTCGCCCGCGTTGGCGAACTCGAACGTGACCGGCAGGGTCAGGCCCGGCCGAACGTTCTCGGAGATGTCTGCCATCTCGACCTTGATCAGCTGGATCGGCAGCAGCGGATCGTCGAGCTGAACGTCCGCGGGCGTACCTGCGCCGAGCGCGGTCAGCGGAGCGATCTCGGTGCTGCCCGATTCCGCCTCGTCGACGATGGTGACCTCGGCCTCGGGGGAGGAGATGCCGGTCAGCTCGTCGGCCACACCCGGGTTGGAGTTGATGGCCGTGAAACCGAGCTCGACGGTGCCGCCGGGCTCGATGCTGTACTCCTGCGAATCGGGGTACACCACGTGCACGTTGCGCAGCTGGATGTCGCCGACGTCGACGGAGTTGCCGTTGACCGCGGCGACCTGAGTGGCCGTCTGGGAGATCTGACCTGCGCCGCACGCGGTGAGGGCGAGCGCGCCACCGGCGAGAAGAGCGAGGGCAGCGGCCGTCCTGCGATGGCGGCCAAGCGGTGTCGCAGCGTCGATTGCAGTCACTTCGGTCGTCCTCCATGTGGTGCCGGGCCGGCTCGGTCCATCTCGTCCACTAGGGAGAGTAGTAGTTCTCGTCCACCGGCCGCTCGTGGGGTCTGCCGGTGGCCCGATGACGCCAGGTGAGGGTGCCTGCCGAGTGTGAGGACGGCGCAGTGACGCACGTGAAAATGTGGCCCCGGATACACGTCGATCGGTCTGTGTCAACCCCTGATTCGGCACTACTATGCCCCTGACCTGCACCGTTGATATGAGCCGTGGTATTCTGGGTAAATCGAAAGGGGCACTTGTCACATGATTTTCAAGGTCGGAGACACCGTCGTTTACCCCCATCACGGAGCGGCGCTGATCGAAGCGATAGAGACACGCACCATCAAGGGTGAACCGAGAGAGTATCTGGTTCTCAAGGTCGCGCAAGGCGACCTCACCGTTCGAGTTCCCGCGGACAACGCAGAATACGTAGGCGTTCGCGACGTCGTCGGGCAAGAAGGTCTCGACAAAGTCTTCCAGGTGCTTCGCGCGCCGCACACCGAAGAGCCCACCAACTGGTCGCGACGCTACAAGGCCAACTTGGAGAAGCTCGCGTCCGGTGACGTGAACAAGGTTGCCGAGGTCGTCCGTGATCTCTGGCGACGTGAGCAGGACCGCGGCCTGTCGGCAGGCGAGAAGCGCATGCTCGCCAAGGCGCGTCAGATCCTGGTCGGCGAGCTCGCACTCGCCGAGGGAACGGATCAGGCCAAGGCCGACACCATGCTCGACGAAGTTCTCGCTACAGCTTCCTAGAGTGAACGGTACTTCCGGCGACGTGGTCGCCCTGGTACCCGCAGCAGGCAAAGGCCTTCGGCTCGGACACGACGAGCCGAAGGCATTCGTCTGTCTGGGCACCGATTCTCTCCTGACACGGTCCGTGGACGGTCTTCGGGCCTCGGGGGCCGTCGATCGCATCGTCGTCATCGTGCCGGCCGATCTGCTCGACGCGGCCCGTCGTCATGTCGGCGACGATGTCGTCGTCGTGGCCGGAGGGCTCGAGCGCACCGATTCGGTGCGCGCCGGTCTGGCCGCTGTCGGCGATGCGGCCGTCGTACTCGTCCACGACGCAGCCCGTGCCCTCACCCCACCGACGCTGATCGCCCGCGTCGTGGCCGAGGTGCGGGCCGGACGCTCCGCCGTCATCCCCGTCCTCCCGGTCGTCGACACCATCAAGGAAGTCGACATCATGGGCGCGGTGGTCGGTACCCCGGACCGCGCGAGTCTGCGCTCGGTGCAGACTCCGCAGGGATTCGACGCCGACGTCCTGCGCCGGGCGTACGACGCCGCATCCGACATCTCCACCGACGACGCGGGCCTCGTCGAGCGCATCGGCGAGACGGTGCACTCCATCGTCGGCGACGCACTCGCGTTCAAGATCACCACTCCACACGACCTACTACTGGCACAGGCCCTGCTGTGAGAGGCGCGCTATGAGAGTCGGCATCGGAACCGACGTCCATCCCATCGCTCCCGGTCGGCCCTGTTGGCTGGCGGGTTTGCTGTTCACCGAAGCGGACGGACTCGACGGGCATTCCGATGGCGACGTGGCCTCGCACGCCCTGTGCGACGCATTGCTGTCCGCGGCGGGACTGGGCGATCTCGGATCGGTGTTCGGGACCGGGCGTCCGGAATGGGACGGGGTCAGTGGAGCCGCCATGTTGACCGAGGTCAAGCGGCTGCTCGACGAGGACGGTTTCGCGATCGGCAACGCCGCGGTGCAGATCATCGGCAATCGGCCCAAGATCGGACCGCGCCGTGTCGAGGCTCAGGAAGTTCTTTCGCGAGTGCTCGGTGCGCCGGTATCGGTGTCTGCGACCACCACCGACGGGCTGGGGTTGACCGGTCGTGGTGAAGGAATCGCGGCCATCGCGACCGCACTTGTCATGACGAGGTAAAACCACCGGTAGCATTGCTGGTCGTGACCCTTCGCCTGCATGACACCGAGACGAGGGCCCTGCGGGAATTCACCCCCTTGGTCCCTGGCCATGTATCGGTGTACCTGTGTGGGGCGACGGTGCAGGGCGAACCGCATATCGGCCACGTGCGCAGCGGCGTCGCCTTCGACGTACTGCGCCGCTGGTTGCTGGCGCACGATTACGACGTGGCGTTCGTACGCAACGTCACCGACATCGACGACAAGATCCTCAACAAGGCACGCGACGCAGGCCGTCCGTGGTGGGAGTGGGCCGCGACCTACGAGCGATCCTTCACGTGGGCGTACGACCGGCTCGGGGTGCTGCCGCCGTCGGCGGAGCCGCGCGCGACCGGGCACATCACCCAGATGGTGCAGATGATCGAGCGCCTGATCGAACGCGGCCACGCCTACGCCGATTCGTGCGGTGACGTCTACTTCGACGTGCAGAGCTTCCCGAGCTACGGCGCACTGTCCGGGCACAAGCTCGACGACGTGCACCAGGGCGAGAGCGTCGCCGAGGGCAAGCGTGATCCCCGCGACTTCACGCTGTGGAAGGGCGCGAAGCCCGGCGAGCCGTCGTGGCCGACGCCGTGGGGTCCCGGCCGCCCGGGCTGGCATCTCGAATGCTCGGCGATGGCAGAGAACTACCTCGGCTCGGAGTTCGACATCCATTGCGGCGGACTCGATCTGGTGTTCCCGCACCACGAGAACGAGCGGGCGCAGTCCATGGCGGCCGGTGACGGCTTCTCGCAGTACTGGCTGCACAACGGATGGGTGACGATGGGCGGGGAGAAGATGTCGAAGTCTCTCGGCAACGTTCTCTCGGTACCGAACGTGCTCGAGAGGGTTCGGCCGCAAGAGCTTCGGTTCTACCTCGGTGGTGCGCACTATCGGTCGATGCTCGAGTACTCCGACACCGCTCTCGAGACCGCCGCCGTGACGTACCGGGGAATCGAAGGGTTCGTCCGTCGAGCCGTCGAACGTGCCGGTGAGGTACCGATGGGCAAGTGGACCGCCGGGTTCGCCGAGGCCCTCGACGACGACCTCGGAGTTCCCAAGGCGTTGGCCGAGATTCACGCCACCGTCACACTCGGCAACACAGCACTCGAGTCCGGCGATCTACCGGCTGCGGCGGAGTACGCGGGCAGCGTGCGAGCGATGCTCGACATCCTCGGTGTCGATCCGCTCGATCCGCATTGGAGCCGCGACAGCGGTTCCGACTCGGCCGCCCTCGGCGCTCTCGGCGTGTTGGTCGAGGCCGAGCTGGAGCGTCGAGCATCGGCGAAGGCGGCCAAGGACTGGGCCACTGCCGACGACATACGGACACGACTGGCGAAGGCCGGAGTCGACGTGACAGATACACCCAACGGGCCCGAATGGTCGCTGGGTACGAGCAAGACCGACGAAGCAGGTTTGTGATGGCAGGCAATTCGAGTAGGCGCGGCGCGATCCGCAAGGACGGCACCAAGAAGGGGCAGGTCGCCGGTTCCGGCGGCAAGCGTCGTAAGGGCCTCGAGGGTCGTGGGGCGACGCCTCCCGCCTCCGAGCGCACCAAGCATCCCGCCGCGCGTCGGGCCAAGCTCGCCGAGAAGTCCGCGCAGAATCGTGGCGGCAGCACCGGTGGCCGCGCGGGTGGCAGGCCGGCCGGACGCAAGGCCGAAGACGGTCCCGAGGTGGTATTGGGCCGCAACCCGGTCGTCGAGTGCCTGCGGGCAGGCGTGCCCGCCACCGCACTGTGGGTTGCCGTCGGTACCGACAGCGACGATCGCCTCAAGGAAGCCGTGCAGCGCGCAGGCGATGCGCGGATCTCCATCCTCGAAGTTCCTCGCTCTGATCTGGACAAGCTCAGCGCCAACGGATTGCACCAGGGCCTGGCCCTGCAGGTGCCCCCGTACCGCTACGCGCACCCCGACGATCTGATCTCGAACGCGCGCACGCACCAGGAGCCGGCACTGCTCGTGGCTCTCGACAACATCACCGACCCGCGCAACCTCGGTGCCGTCGTGCGTTCGGTGGCTGCCTTCGGCGGTCACGGCGTGGTGATTCCGCAGCGGCGCAGCGCGAGCGTGTCGGCAGTGGCATGGCGAACCAGTGCCGGTGCCGCAGCTCGCCTGCCCATCGCGCGAGCAGTGAATCTGACTCGCACACTGAAGGATTGGCAGTCCAAGGGTGTCACCGTCGTCGGTCTCGACGCGGGCGGCGACACCGAACTCGACACCTTCGACGGTAAGGGGCCGGTCGTCATCGTCGTCGGTTCCGAGGGCAAGGGCCTGTCGCGTCTGGTCAGCGAGACCTGCGATCACATTCTGTCGATCCCGATGGCGGGGCCGGTGGAATCGCTCAACGCGTCCGTCGCCGCAGGCGTCGTGCTGGCCGACATCGCTCGGCAACGCCGCGGGTAGACCTAGGTTCTGATGCGGGCGGCGGTGTCGTGCATCGCCGGGATCACGGTCTGGACCATGTCGGTGTCGGTGTAATTCCTCGCGTGCAGTGACGTGTTCAGCGCGGCCACGACGGTGCCGTTGCTGTTCCGCAAAGGCACTGCAGCAGCACGCATTCCGACGTCCAGTTCGTCGACCACCTCGGACCACCCGACTGCGCGCACTCGGTCGATCTCGGCACGCAGTGCGTCTCGATCGACGAGCGTGCGCGGGGTGAGGGCTTCGATGGGCGCGTCGGCGAAGTAACGCTCCAGCTCGCTCTCGGGCAGCGCTGCGAGCAGCACTCGACCCGAAGACGTTGCGTGCGCGGGGAATCGAGTGCCCAATGTGATGACGACCCGCAGCATGCGCGACGACGGAACGCGCGCGACGTAGACGATGTCGAATCCGTCGAGGATCGCCACCGAAGTCGTTTCGCCCAATTGTCGTGCGAGCGTTTCGATGTGGGGTTCGGCCAGACGCGGCAGGTCCATTCCGGACAGGAACGTGAAGCCCAGGTTCATCACTCGTGGGGTGAGGGTGAACCGACGGCCGTCCTGGCGGACGAATCCCAGTTCGGCCAGCGTCAGCAGCAGTCGGCGGGCCGTAGCTCGAGTGACTCCGACGGCCCCGGCGACCTCGGTCAGAGTGCGGGCGGGATGTGCGTCGTCGAAGCACTGCAGCACGCTCAGGCCTCGTTCGAGTGACTGCACGAACCAGGCGGGGCGTTGGTCGTCGGGGGCGATCTCGGCCGTCATGGTTCGAGTCTGCCTCATCGCCCTGATCGCGCTGCATCACACCGCTCCGTGCTTGTGGTCTTGACCACAAGAGCTGCCTCTGGTTACCGTTGTGCGAATAACAAACAACTGTGCGCGATGCGCACAAAATCGAAGGGCCGACAAGTGAACGTTGACGTCGCAGTCGCGGACGGATCCAGAGCACGGAAAGCTGCCATCGGCAGCTTCGTCGGTGCCGTGGTCGAGTGGTACGACTTCCTGCTGTACGGCATCATCGCCGCGCTGGTGTTCAACTCCCAGTTCTTTCCGAGCGTCTCGCCCGCAGTGGGTGTGATGGCCGCGTTCGCGACCTTCGGTGTCGGCTTCCTCTTCCGGCCCCTCGGCGGAATCTTCTTCGGCCACTTCGGTGACCGCCTCGGACGCAAGCGGATGCTGATCTGGACCATGTTGCTGATGGGCGTCGCAACGGCCCTGATCGGTCTGGTTCCCAACTTCGAGTCGATCGGCTGGTTCGCACCGCTGCTGCTGGTGCTGCTGCGCGCGATCCAGGGCTTCGCCGTCGGCGGTGAATGGGGCGGAGCATCGCTGATGGCCGTCGAGAGTGCGCCGGCGAAGAAGAAGGCGTTCTACAGCAGTGGCGTCCAGGTCGGCTACTCCGTCGGCCTCATCCTCGCCACCGGCGCGGTCACCATCATGAGCAACCTGCTCAGCGACGACGCATTCACCAGCTGGGGCTGGCGCGTACCGTTCCTGGCCAGCGCGGTGCTCGTACTGTTCGGCCTGTGGATCCGATCCGGTGTCGAGGAATCGCCCGTGTTCGAGCAGGCAGTCGAGGAGAGCGGTGAGAAGAAGAAGCTGCCGGTCATCCAGGCGATAACCGAGCACCCCGGTTCGTTCCTCAAGATCATCGCGCTGCGCATGGCCGAGCTGTTCACCATGTACATCGTCACCACCTTCGCGCTCAGCTACACCGTCAACGAACTGGGCTACGAGCGCCAGTTCATGCTCAACGTCGCGCTGCTGGTCGGTGCCATCGGCATCCTGAGCATCCCGGCCTACGCGGCGGTCGCCGACCGCTTCGGCCGCAAGCCGATCTTCGTCACCGGTGCCGTCGTGGGCGCACTGGCTGCCGTGCCGTTCTTCCTCTCCTTGCAAGCGCCCTCGGTGGTCGCCATCGTGATCCTCGCCGTCATCCTGGTCAACGTCTCGCACGACATGGTGGTCTCGGTGCAGCAGCCGCTGTTCACCGAGATGTTCGGCCCGGAACTGCGCTACAGCGGTGCCGGTGTGGGCTATCAGGTCGCCAGCGCGATAGCCGGTGGCTTCACCCCGTTCATCGCGGCCGCTCTGGTGAGCTGGAACGACGGCTCCTGGCACTACGTCGCGGCGTACCTGGCCCTGGGATGCATCATCTCGGCCGTGGTCGCAGCGCTGATGAAGAACATGGGTTCCTCCGACGTCACGTCCGTCTCTGTACAGACTCCTGCAGCAGAAGGTGTTGTTGCAGAGCGTGTCTCGAAGTCGGTATGAGCTCGCTGACCCTGGTCGGTTCGCACGCGTCCACCGCGATGTCACCCGCGCTGTGGACGCGTGCGTTCGAGATCGCCGAGGTCTCGTCCAGTTACGACGCCTGGGAGGTCGTCGACGCCGCCGGCCTACCCGACGTCGAGAAGGCTCTCCGGGGCGGCCGCACCGATGCTGCGAACGTGACGATGCCTTGGAAGCACTGGGCCGCAACGGTTGCCGACGAGGCCGATCCGGATGTGACGGTCTCGGGGGTGGCGAATCTGCTGTTCCTGCGTTCGGGTGCGCTGTTCGCCATGAACACCGACATCGCGGCGGTCCGAGCCGCGACCGCGGGACGTACCTTCGGATCGGTACTTCTGCTCGGAGCCGGTGGTGCCGCGCATGCTGCGGCATTCGCCTTGCACGCCCGCATCGACAGGCTGGTGGTCTCGGATGTCGACCGTCGTGCAGCGGCGGCTCTCGTCGCCGAACTCGACGGGTACGACGGTTCCGTCGCGGTCGTCGACTGGTCGGATCGAGCAGTGGATCTGGGCTCCTACGACCTGGTGATCAATGCGACGCCCATCGGACGAGACGGCTCGGAGGATCAGCTCGCCTGGGGCACAGGTGAACTGGCACCGACGGCAACGGTGTACGACTTCGTCTACGCCGACATGCGCAACGCCGCCGAGGCCTACGCCGCCGATCGCGACATCGAGCTGATCGACGGATGGACGCACCTGTTCCACCAGGCCGATGCCATGGTTCGGCCGCTCGGACTGCCCGACCGGATGTCCGATGCGTTGCGACGCAGCATTCGTGAAATCTGTCCCGCCGCTGCCGGAATCAACCGATAGCGCGGAAGCGCACCCGAGTGCCGGGGGTCAACTGCGCGGCCACGGACACGTCGGCGGCGGTGACGACGGCGATCACCGGATATCCGCCTGTGACGGGATGGTCGGCGAGAAACAGCACGGGCTTCCCTGACGGGGGAACCTGCAGAGACCCGAGAACCATTCCCTCACTGGATAATTCACCGTCGATTGCGCGGGCCAGGGGCTCGGATCCGTCGAGTCTGATCCCGACGCGATCGGTGTCCGGTGTGACCGTCCACGGCTGCTGCACCAGCGTCTTCGAGGCGTGCTCGGTGAACCAGCCGTCACGCGGCCCGAACTTGACGTGCAATGTCTCGTGGAGCGTGGGCGGCGGCACGAAATCTGCAGCAGGCCATTCGGCGCTGCCGTTACCGACGTTCAGAACATCGCCGGGAGAGAGAGGGGCCGGGCCGATGCCGGACATCGTGTCCGTCGACCGACTGCCCAGGACTGCCGGAACGTCGATCCCACCCCGTACGGCCACGTAGCTGCGCAGACCCCATGTGGGCGTGGACAATTCCAGTGTCTGTCCGGCTCTGAGGGTGATGGTCGAGAACAGTCCCTGCTCTGTGCCGTCCACGCGGCAAATCACGTGCGCCCCGGTGACGGCCACGAGAGCGTCGAACTCGGCGCGTAGTATCAGGCCACCGAAGGTCGCTTCCAGTGTGGCGGCGTCGGAGTCGTTGCCCACCAATCGGTTCGCGGCATCGTGCGAGAGTCGGTCTGCGGCACCTGAGCGGCCGACGCCGATCGACGCGAATCCGGGGCGTCCGCGATCCTGGACGGTGCACAGTGGTCCCGTCTGCAGAACGGTCAGGGCTCTCATGCCTGCTCGAATCGGACGATGGTGCCGGGCCGCAGCAGCGCGGGTGGATCGCGGTCGAGATCCCACAACCGAGCGTCGGTGCGTCCGATCAGTTGCCACCCGCCGGGGGAGGAGCGCGGATAGATGCCCGAGAACTCACCCGCCAGGCCCACCGAACCGGCCGGAACGCTGGTGCGCGGCGACGTGCGCCGCGGAACATGCAGTCGTGCGTCGGTGCCGACGAGATAGCCGAAGCCGGGTGCGAAGCCGCCGAACGCAACGGTCCACGTCTGATCGACATGGGCGGCAACGACGTCGGCGGTGGACAGGCCGGTCAGTCGGGCGACCTCGTTCAGGTCCTCGCCGTCGTAGACCACCGAGATCGTCACGGTGTCGGACCGGTCGTCTGTGGTCGTGACTGCGGGTTCGGTGGCCGCGATCCAGTCCAGAACCGGCTGCTTCGGCCCGTCGAACATCACCAGGACCGTGCGTGCGGCTGGTACCAGATCCACGACCGCCGCGGGTGGGTCGGCCGTCAGAGAGCGGTAGTACGCCATCGTCTCGTCCAGCCCGTCGAATTCGACCAGCAGTGCGTCCTCACCGGCCGGGTGAATCCTCATCGGACGAATGCGGAGATGTCGATACCGTTGGCGCGCAACAGGTTCGATACGGCCGCGGCCATCACGACCGCGTTGGGGGAGTCGCCGTGCAGACAGATCGACTCCGCCCGGACGTCGATGGTCGAGCCGTCCACGGCAACGGCGGTGCCGTCGGTGATCATGGTCAACACGCGCTGGGCAACGGCGTCGGGATCGGACAGCACGGCACCGGGTTCCGAGCGGGACACCAGCGTTCCCTGCGGGGTATAAGCGCGGTCGGCGAAAGCCTCTGCGACAGTGCGCAGTCCGGCTCGTTCGGCTTCCTCGAGGAACACCGAGCCGGGCAGGCCGAGCACCGGCAGCGTGGGGTCGTAGGCGAGAACGGCGTCGACCACGGCCTTGGCCTGGCCGCGGTGGTGCACGATCGCGTTGTACAGCGCACCGTGCGGTTTGACGTAGGCGACGGCCGATCCGGCAACCTGAGCAAGTGCGTCGAGGGCACCCATCTGATAGATCACGTCGGCGGTCAGGTCGGCGGGGGAGACGTCGAGAAAGCGCCTGCCGAACCCGGCGAGGTCGTGGTAGCCCACCTGCGCTCCGATTCGTACCGCCGCTGTCGCGGCCGAGCGGCACGTCCGCAGCAGAGTGGTGGGATCACCGGCATGGAAGCCGCACGCAACGTTGGCACTCGAGACCAGGGCGAGCATCGCGTCGTCGTCGCCGAGAGTCCACGCACCGTAGCTCTCGCCGAGATCGGCGTTGAGGTCGATGGACACCCTCGACATCCTAGGCGGCGACCAGTCGTCCGGAATTGGCCTTGCGGGTTCCGCCGATCGCGCGGCACACGAGGTAGATCACGAAGGAGATGGTGGTGACGAATGTCGAGACCGGCAGGCCGGGAGCAAGGGAGAGCAGGATGCCGCCGACGGCGGCGATCTCGGCGAAGACGATGGACAGCAGCGTCGCCTTCAGCGGGCTTGCCGTCACCCGTGCGGCGGCCGCGGCCGGGGTGATGAGCAGCGAGAGCACCAGCAGCGCGCCGACGATCTGCACGCCCAGCGCACAGGCGACACCGACGAGCACGGCGAACACCACCGAGAGTGCGCGGACGGGGACGCCGCGGGCCAGCGCCACCTCGGGGTCGGTGCTGGCGAACAGCAACGGACGGTAGACCACGGTGAGGACGATCAACACCAGGACCGCGCACACCAGCAGAAGCTGAATACCGCTCTGTCCGACGCCGACGATCTGGCCGATGAGCAGCGAGAAGCTGGTGCCGGTTCGGCCCGGGTAGAGCCAGATGAACAGCACCGACAGGCCGAGACCGAAGGACATGATCACGCCGATGACCGAGTCGCGGTCGCGGGCCTTGCTGCCGAGCAGGGCGAACATGACCGCCGCGACCACGGACCCGACGATGGCTCCGAGGCCGACGGTGATGCCCACGAGCAGTGCCGCGGAGGCACCGGTGAGCGAGAGCTCACTCGATCCGTGCACCGCGAACGCCCACTGGCGGCTGACGATCAGCGGACCGAGTGCGCCTGCGAGCAATCCGAGGATCGCGGCGGCGAGCAGTGCCTGCTGGACGAAGTCGTAGGTCAGCAGATTTGCGGTGGTATCGAAGTCGAGCATCTTCGAGAATGCGTCGAGAACCTTCTCGTTCATGCCTTGTCTTCTCTGTCGTGCGGCACGGGTGGATGGTGGGCTCCTGCCGGGCCGAGCGCGTCGATCGAGTCGCCGGTGCCGACGACGATGAGCCGGCCGCGAACTTTCAGTACCTCGACTTCGGTGCCGTACAGCTCGGAGAGCACCTCGGTGGTCATGACTTCCTCCGGCGTTCCGATACGGAACCGGCCGTCGACGATGTAGACGATGCGATCGACGAGCGGCAGGATCGGGTTGATCTCGTGGGTCACGAACAGCACTGCGGTGTCGTGCTCCCGTCGTCGACGATCGATGAGGCTTGAGACCAGAGATTGGTTGGCGAGGTCGAGGCTGAGCAGGGGTTCGTCGCACAGCAGGACCGACGGATCGCCGACGAGTACCTGGGCGATACGCAGCCGCTGCTGTTCACCGCCGGACATCGAGCCGACCGGCGCTCCGGCGAAGGAGTTGGCGTCGACCTGATCGATCGCGCGCTGCACCGTCTCCTTGCGCTGCCGCATGCCGCGCAGGCCCATGCCCCACCGATGACCGTCCCAGCCGAGCCCGACGAGATCGCGTCCGCGCAGGGGGAGATCGTCGTCGATGTTTCGTTGCTGGGGCACGTAGCCGACGCCCGACTGGCCGCGACGGACGGGATTGCCGTCGATCGCGGCCGTGCCGGATGTGAGGTGATTCTGACCGAGCAGCACCTTCAGCAGAGACGTCTTGCCCGATCCGTTGGGGCCGAGAACGGCGACGAACTCGCCCTTCTCGACCGTCAGGTCCAGGTTCTGCCACAGCGTGCGCTCGCCGAACGCCAGTCCGGCATCGCGCAGTTCTACAGCAGGCATGTACTACAGCTTTCCATCAGCCGGTCCGAGATCAGGAGTCGGATCGGCTCAAGGGGCCGTTGCGAGGGCGGCCTGCAGATCCGTCGCTGCCTTGGTCTGCCACTCGATGTACGTGATCCCGGCGGGCAGAGTCTCGGTGACCTCGACGACGGGGATGCCCGCGGCCTCGCTCGTGGAGCGAATATCCTGCGTCACAGCATCTTCGGTCTGGATGTTGTAGATCAGAGCGCGGACGGACTTCGAGGTGAACAGATCACGCGTCGCGGCGATCGAAGCGGGCGACGGGTCGTTGCCCTCCTCGATGGAGTCCTTGAAGTCCTCGGGAGTGCGATCGTCGAGTTCGGATTCCTCGATCAGGTAGTGCGCGATCGGCTCGGTCTGCGCCACCGGTGCGCCCGGGTGATCGGCGGCGATCTTCGCCGTCACGTCGGTGATGCCGTGTACCTGCTCGTGGAACGTTTCGGCGTTGGCGGTGTACTGGGCAGCGTTGTCGGGGTCGAGCTGACCGAGCTTGTCGGCGATCTCCTCGGCGGTGTGCGCTGCGACCTCGGCGTTGTACCAAACGTGTTCGTTGACCTCGCCGTGCGAATGGCCGTGATCGTCCGCTGCCTCTGCCTCTGCTTCGGCCGTCGCGTCGCCGGAGGTGGGCTCGGACTCGTGATCGTGGCTCTCGTCGAGCAGGGTGTACGCATCGACCGACGGCACGTCCTTGCCCTCGGATCCGAGGATGTCCTCGATGAACTGGTCGTAGCCGCCGCCGTTGTAGACCACGAGCGACGCCTCGGCGACGGCAGCGGCGTCGGCCGGGCTGGCCTCGTAGGAGTGCGGATCGGCTGAGGGATCGGAGATGAGCGAGGTCACTGTGGCCAGGTTGCCCGCCACTGCCTCCGCGACGCTTCCCCAGACGTTCGTCGACGCGACGATCGTGATCGGTCCGTCGACGGGGGTGGCCGGGGCAGACTCGGTGCTCGCGGAGTCGGTTGAGCTGCATGCGCTGAGCGTGAGGGCTGCGGCGCAGGTCAGGCCGAGTGCGGCCGTGAGTTTGGTCCGGGACGCGCGACGGATGGACGACATCGATGTACTCCTGAAGGGCAAGGCTTGACGCTAATGGAAACCGTTACCGTTGTACTCTAGCGTTCGATTGGCCTTTGTTCGAATCGGACGAAGGCGACCTCGAGTTTCTCTGCGGTGCGTTGTGGGACTAACGTCCCGGTTATGGCCAGGTCGAGTGAACCGCGACGTCAAGCGACGTTGGCGTCGATCGCAGCCGAGCTGAAGGTATCGCGCACCACCGTCTCGAACGCCTACAACCGACCCGATCAGCTCTCCCCCGAACTTCGCGAACGCGTCCTCCAGGCCGCCAAGCGCCGCGGCTACGCGGGCCCCGACCCGGTCGCGCGATCACTGCGCACCCGCAAGGCCGGCGCCATCGGACTGCTCCTCACCGAGGCGCTGAGCTACTCCTTCCGCGACCCCGCCGCGATGAGCTTCCTCGCCGGACTCGCCGAATCCTGCGAGGCCGCCGGACAGGGACTACTGCTCATCCCCGCCGGTGCCGAACGCGACGACGTGCAGGCCGCCGCCGTCGTGCAACAGGCCGGAGTCGACGGGTTCGTCGTCTACTCCGTCGCCGACGACGACCCGTACCTCGCTGCGGTTCGCGAACGTCATCTACCGATCGTCGTCTGCGACCAACCCCGCAACATCCCCGAAGCCGCCCTCGTCGCCATCGACGACCGCGGCGCAATGAAAATGCTTGCCGCACATCTGATCTCACAGGGACACGAGCACCTCGCCGTCCTGTGCATGCGGCTCGGACGCGACCGTCGCGACGGCGTCGTACCCCCGGGACGGTTGGCGGACAGTCACTTCCACGTCCAGCGTGAACGCATCGCCGGAGTCCAAGCCGCCATGATCGACGCCGGACTCGACCCGGACATCCTCACCGTCGTCGAACGCTTCGACCACACCGTCCGCTCCGGCCACTCCGCCGCCGCCCAAGCCCTCCAGGCAAACCGCGAGACCACCGCGCTGCTCTGCACCACCGACGTCATCGCCCTCGGCGCACTCAACTTCGCCAGAGTCTCCGGAATCGATGTGCCGAGCCAACTCTCGGTCACCGGATTCGACGGCATCTCCGACGCCATCCGCGAGAACCTCACCACCGTGCGCCAGGACGCCGAGGAAAAAGGCCGTCGAGCGGGCAAACTGGTGCTCTCGTCCTCGCACTCGGGCATCGTCGCCGCCGAAACCCTGCCGACCGAACTCTTCCGCGGCCGAACCGCTGGACCGCCGCCGGAACAACCGCCCGCAATCGCCTGACCTTCGCCGCCGCCGCTCGCTCCGCTCGCCTTCGCGTCAATGGACCACTGCACGCCTCAGACGTATGCAATGTGCCATTCACGCAGCGGACCCCCGTGGGTGAATGGACCATTGCACTGCTCAGACGTATGCAATGGTCCATTGACGCGGAGCGGAGCGGAGCGGTGCGGCGGGGCGGGGGTCAAGCAGGCTGGGCGCTGAGCAATCTCGCGCAACGCAGCAGACCGAGGTGACTGTAGGCCTGCGGATGGTTGCCGAGGGATCGTTCGGCGATGGGGTCGTATTCCTCACTGAGCAGTCCGGTGGGGCCTGCGGCGCTGACGAGTTGGGCGAACAGGGCTTCGGCTTCGGCGCGCTGTCCCACCAGAAGGTATGCCTCCACCAGCCAGGCCGCGCACAGGTGAAAGCCGCCTTCGCCGCCGGGGAGTCCGTCGTCGTGGCGGTAGCGGTAGACGGTCGAGCCGCTGCGCAGTTCGGCTTCGGTGGCGGTGACGGTGGCCGCGAAGCGCGGGTCGGCCGGGTCGATCAGTCCGGACAGCCCGATGAACAGGGTCGCGGCGTCGAGGTCGGTGCCGTCGTACGCGGCGGTGAAGGACTGCACCTCCTCGTTCCAGCCGTTGGCGAGTACTTCCTCTCGGATGGTCTCGCGCAGAGGTGCCCAGCCGGGTTCCGTCGCACGGCCGAATGTTTCGGCGAGTCGGATGGCGCGATCGACGGTGATCCAGCCCATCACCTTGGAGTAGACGTGGTGGCGGGGGTTGTCGCGGATCTCCCAGATACCGTGGTCGGGTTCGAACCAGCGACGTTCGACGGCTTCGACCATGGCGCGGACGAGTTCCCAGTCATCTTCGGAGAGAACGTGTTCCGATCCTGCGGCCTTGCGTGCATGGGCGAGGGCGGACACCAGTTCGACGATGGGGCCGAACACGTCGAGCTGAACCTGTTGGTTGGCAGCGTTTCCCACCCGTACCGGACGCGAACCGGCGTAACCGGGCAGCTCGTCGATGACGGCCTCGGGTGGCAGGCCGAGGCCCCAGATGGTGTACAGCGGGTGCAGGCGTTCGGGACCCGACACCGACTCGAGTACTCCGTGGATCCAGGACAGGTAGTTCTCGGCCTCGGCCGTCGAGCCGACGTCGACCAGTGCTGCCGCCGTCAGCGCCGCGTCGCGCAGCCAGCAGTAGCGGTAGTCCCAGTTGCGCACTCCGCCGATATCTTCGGGTAGCGAAGTGGTGGCGGCCGCCATGATCGAACCGGACTCGGCGTGCACCAGACCGCGCAGAGTCAGTGCCGATCGCTTCATCAGATCGCGCTTGAGCGGCGGCAGATCCAGGCCGTCGGCCCAGTCCTTCCAGTACGCCTCCGATGCCCGACGACGCTCCACCTCGGCCCACGGGTGTTCGCTCAGATCATCCGTTCCGAGCCGCAATTCGAGAACGATGGGTCCGTTGGAGGGATCGACCTCGGCGTGTGCGGTTTGCTGGGATCCATCGGAGACGATGTTCCAGACGACGCCGGGGCTACGCAGCACCATCGGATCCGCGGTACCGAGGACGCGTAGGCCGTCGGCGTCGGGTTCCAGTGACGCCCAGGCCTTTCCGAACTCCGGACGCGGCGCGAAGGTGACCACGGCGGTGGCCTTGCCGGTGATGACGCGGGTCAGAGCGGTCTGACCCTGGCCGACGTCGTGCGGCAGGTAGTCGGTGACCTGCAGGCTGGCCCACTTGGTCTGCACCGTCATCGTGCCGTCCACGTATTGCTGGCTCAGCGGCAACGACGTACGGGTGGGTCCGACGCTGAAGTGACCGGCCTGATCGCCGCCGAGCAGGTGCGCGAACACCGCTGCCGAATCGGGTTCGGGGTGACACAGCCAGGTGACGTCGGCGTCGGGGGTCAGCAGTGCAACGGCATTGGGGCTGGCCAACATCGTCAGTCGCTCGATACGCGGGGCGTCGGCTCCCGAGAGCCACTGGCGTCGCTCTTCGAGCAGAAACGCCAGGGCGAGCGCGACCTGCTCGGTGCTGTCGATGCGGAACTCCGCCAGGGTGTCTCCCGGTCCGATCTTGACGCCGATGTCCGGCCCGTGCAGGTGTCCGAACGCCTTCTCGTCGGTGACGTCGTCGCCGAAAAAGACTGCGGCAGTAGCGGCTTCCTGGTGGCGAAGAATGTCGAGCGCGACGCCCTTGTCGGTGACGATGACCGCCAACTCGATGACGGACTTGCCCTCGGTGACCTGCACCCCGTCCCGCGCAGCCGCGCCGGATCGCACGGCCGCGAGTGCCTCGTCGCCTGCGGCGGTCTCGGCGTTGCGGACGTGCAACGCGACGCTGGCCGGCTTGGTCTCGATACTCACGCCTGGATGGGCGTCGGCGATGGCCTGCAGTTCGCCGGTGATGACGGTGAGGAGCTTCTTTGCGTTGTCGTCGATGGCGTTGACGAACCCGGCGTCGAACTCGCTGCCGTGGCTGCCCACCAGCTGCACCTCGGACGGCAGCCGCGAGAGGATCGCGAGATCACGCAGGGCGCGTCCGGAGATGACGGCGGCGTTGGTTCCGGCCAGGGAAGCGAGCCCCCGCATGGCGCTGACCGACTCGGGGTGTGGGAACGCCTTCTGCGGGTCGGAGACGATCGGCGCCATGGTGCCGTCGTAATCGGACGCGACGAGCAGACGCGGAGTCCGAGCTACTCCAACGAGTGCGCGGCGAAGTTCGAGCGGCAATTCGAGAGCAGTCACCCGTCGAATCTAGGCGATGAACCCCGCCTCGGCGTACCTGGCTTTGTGCGCTCGGTGTATCACTGCTGGTCGGGCACCAGACCGGGCGACGGCGTCACACCCGAGGCCGCCGACATCGATGCTGCTGACTTGGTGACGATGGCCAACATGGCTCGCTGTGCGGCGTCGGCGTCACCGGACTGGATCGACGAGGCGACCACCCCGTGCAGTCGAATTGCCTCCGGGTCGGCCTGCCTCGACATCAGGGCATGGCGGGTACGTCCGGCGAGTACCTCGACCACGATGTCGGACATCGATCGCAACATCGGATTGCCCGACGCCGCGAGCAACGTGCGATGAAAATTGCAGTCGTGTTCGAGGTAGGCCTCGGAGTCGGCTGCTCTCGACGTCGACGACATTCCGATGACGGCGGCGGTCAACGCCCCGCATTGCTCGGGTGTCGCTCGGTGGGCGGCCAGCTTGGCTGCCAAAGGTTCGATCCCCGAACGTAATTCGCTGAGCAGTAGCAACTGTTCGGCGCGAGCGGGCCCGGCCAGTTGCCAGCGGATCACCACCGGGTCGAGTGAGTTCCAGTTCTCCGAGCCCTGCACGGTGATTCCGACGCGACGACGCACCGTGAGCAACCCCAGCGACTCGAGAACGCGCACGACTTCCCGCACGACGGTCCGCGACACGGTGAACCGCACGGCGACGTCGTCTGCCGAGATTCGGGTCCCGCTCGGGATCGCGCCGCTGACGATGTCGCGCCCGAGCTCGTCGAGCACCGAATCGTGCAGTTGGCGGAAGTCGTTGGTCTCGCTCATGTCCGGTCGATCGTCCCACGGGTTGCCCGGTTTCTCGCGTCTGTCCGATCCAGGCGGGCGCGATGGAGCAGTATCGAGGGATGGCATCGCAGACGACAGGTAGAGCACATCATCCGGTACTCGTGGTGATGGGAGTGTCCGGATCGGGCAAGTCCACGGTCGCGGGCATCCTCGCAGGTGCACTGAAATGGGACCTGCAGGAGGGCGACGACCTGCACCCGGACGCCAACGTGGCGAAGATGGCGTCGGGTCAGCCGTTGACCGACGAGGACAGATGGCCGTGGCTGGACGTGATCGCTGAATGGATCACCGACCACACCACCACGGGGCGATCGGGGATCGTGACGTGCTCGGCGCTCAAGCGGACGTATCGGGACGTGCTGGCTGCCGGGTCGAGGGAGGGGGCGGAAGTGATCTTCGTGCACCTGGCCGGAACGAAGGATCGGATCAGCGGTCGCCTCAACGCGCGGATGGACCACTTCATGCCGTCGTCGCTGCTCGACACCCAGATCTCGACCCTCGAGCCGCTGGGCGACGACGAGAACGCCATCGTCGTCGACATCGGTCCGCCCCCGACCAAGATCGCCGAGCGCATCCTCGTCGAACTCGAGACGCGGGCCGGGATGTCGGAGAGTCACTGACCGCCGGTTTTCAAGCAAGCGCGCTTGCTTTTAAGTACTACGAATGGACAAAAGAACTTGTAAAAGTACGACGAATGCGAGATAGTGAGCTTGTTCACTTTTCAGTGAGGAGACAGCTCATGGTGCGAGGCGCACCCGCCAGGCCGGTCCAACTTCCCGTTCCCAACGCCGATGTCTGGGACTGGCAACTCGACGGTCTGTGTCGTGGACTGGACTCGTCCGTGTTCTTCCACCCCGAAGGCGAGCGAGGTCGCGCCCGCACCTCGCGCGAGAAGTCCGCGAAGCAGGTCTGCGGCCGCTGCCCGGTACTCGAACAATGTCGCCAGCACGCACTGGAGGCCAACGAGCCCTACGGCGTGTGGGGCGGAATGTCCGCGCACGATCGCGCCGACTTCTACCGCGGAGCCATCCGAACCGCTTGATTCCGCCGGGGCATACGGGTGCGCTGCAGACGCGCGCGCATGTGCCGAACGCGGTCGTAATTGTCAACGCGCACATGGCAATTACGCGTGCTGCTGGCGAACGCGCGCGCGTGTGCGGGGACTGGCTCGCGGTGCCTTCGAGCCCTGACCGTCGCGGACTCGACCGAACTTGTCGGTGGTCTCGTGTTCCATGACGACCCATGAACAAGGTCCTGCGTGCGACGCTCGTCAGTGCGGTCGTCATCACCACCGTCATCGGAATCGCGTCGTTCGTGCTGAGTTTCGCCGCACTGTGGGATCTCGCCACGATGGCAGGCGTTCCACGCTCACTGTCCTGGCTGTGGCCGGTGATCGTCGACGGCACCATCCTGCAGGCCACCATCTCCGTCATCGCGCTCGCCCAATTCGAGGATCAACGCAGTGGTCGACGCTTCTTCTGGGGGGTGTTGATCACGGCCGCTCTGGTCAGTATCGGCGCAAATGCCATGCACGCCTTCATCTCCGACGCCGGCACGCTGCATCCGGCCCTGTCGGCGGCCATTGCGACCGTCGCCCCGGTGAGCCTGCTGGCCGCGACCCACGGACTCGGCATCCTCGTTCGGGTACCGGCGGAACTGCCGAAGACCGCAGGCATCGCCGACGAACAACCCGTCGTCGACGAGGTGGCCTTCGCACCGAGAGCCGAACCGGCGACACCTGCGCCCGAACTCACCACCCCCGAGACGCCGGCACCCGCGCCGACGAAGCGCGTCGAGCCGGTCCACACCGAGCCGGTCCACCCCGAGCCGGAGCACATCCAGCCGGTCCGCGTCGAGCAATCCGTGCCCGAATCTCCCGTCACCTCGGTGCGCACGGTCGAGCCGCTCGACGAGGTGGATCGATGGATTCTCGACGAGGAACGAGTGGACGATCTCTATCCCGTCGACGCTCCGTGACATCCGGTGGCACCATCGAGGGATGAGTCAGAACTTGCCGAGATCCGTCGTTCCCGAGAAGCCGAAGCCGGGCCAGGAGTCGGTGTGGGATTACCCCCGCCCACCGCGGCTCGAGTCCTCCAACCGATCGCTGGTCGTCCGTCTCGGCGGTCAGGTGATCGCCCGCACCACCGCCGCGTACCGAGTGCTCGAGACGAGCCACCCACCGACCTGGTACATCTCACCTTCGGACGTGGTCCCGGGTGCGCTGACGCCCTCGGACGCCCGCTCGACGCACTGCGAGTGGAAGGGTGCGGCCACGTACTGGGATGTGCACGGAGGCGACGCCGTGGCACCGGCGGCGGCGTGGAGTTACGAGAACCCGACGCCACGGTTCGTCGACATCGCCGGCTACCTCGCCTTCTCGCCGAGCCGCGTCGAATGCGAGATCGACGGTGAGGCCGTGCGACCACAGGAAGGCGGGTTCTACGAGGGCTGGATCACCGACGATGTCGTCGGGCCGTTCAAGGGAATCCCCGGCTCCTACGGGTGGTGAGGGCTAACCGACGGGCAACTCTGCGCGGGTGATGATCTGAATCGAACTCGCCGCACCGGGGTCGCTACCGGTCACCAGCACGTCCCCGGTGCGCGGATCGACGGCGACTGAATTGGCCTGCGTCACCGTCGGAACGTCGCCCAGAGTCCGAGGAGCGGCTGGATCGGACACGTCGACCACCCGCAGGAGATTCGACGCTGTCAGCGTCACGAACAGCAGCCGGCGTTCGGGGTCGACGGCGAGCCCGTACGGGTTGCCGGGCGCATCGATCGACGCGATCTGGCGAATGCCTCCGGCGGTGTCGACCGAGGCGAGAAGGACCGTGCCGCCGTCGGTGTCGGCGAACCCGGCCACCGTCTGATTCACCGTCACCGCGTGCGTGAGCTTGACCCCGATCGGAGCCTGCGCCACCTCCTGGCGCGTCGCACCGTCGTAGACCCACACACCGTTGCCCTGCACGTCCGCGACGGCAGCGTAGGGACCGAGAGCGGCGACTCCACCGGGTTGGACGGGCCCGGGCGGAAGCTCCGACACCACCGACCCGTCGCGGAGGAAGATCACTCCGCCACCCATTTCGTTGGTGGCCACGATGGTGCCGTCGGAGGTCTGCACGGCGTCGTGTGGTTGACGGCCCACCCCCGTGGCGGTCGACAGGATCGCGCCGTCGTCGAGTGAGATCTCGAGCAGTTCGTCACTGCCTTCGAGCGGAACCAACACCGGGCCGTCGGGACCTGCGAGCGAGAGATGGCGCGGTGCACCCGTCGTCGCGACCATCTGGCGCACGACACCGGTGGCCGCATCGAACAGCACCACGCCGTCGGGCTCACGTACCCCGGCAGCTGCGATGCCGGACGAGCCAACCACGACACCCTCGGGAGCACCGGGAAGGGCGACGACGGTTCCGATCGGGTCGGCCGAGTCCGGGGCCTGTGCCGGCTCGGCCGCCGGAGTCGTTGCGGGAGGAGCGGTTTCGTCGACAGTGTCGGCAGAGCAGCCGGTCACCAACAGGAGCGCGGCCGCAACCGTCACCAGGCGTGCCCGCATCATCGGCGGTACTGCTCGAAGTGCAGGGCGTCGTCCAGAGGACGGCGGGTGCGCCACCCGAAGCGCTCCAGATCGGGAACCTCCTGGAACGATTCGACCGGACCCACACACAGCCACGCGATGGGGCGGACCGGTGCGGGGATGTCGAGCAGTTCGGTGAGATAAGCCTCGTCGTAGAAGGAGACCCAGCCGACGCCGACGTTCTCGGCTATCGCTGCGAGCCAGAGATTTTCGATGGCCAGTACGGCGGAGAACAATCCGGTGTCGTCGACGGTGTCGCGGCCGAGGACGTGCCGACCTCCACGGCCCGGATCGTAGGTGACCACCACCCCGGTTCCGCTCGTCTCGATTCCCTCGATACGGATGGGGTCGAACGTCTTTCGGCGTTCGGCATCGAGCTTGTCCGCGAAGTCCTGTCGGCAGCCGGCCACGTGGGCGGCGAAGGCGCTCAGGGTATCGGGCTTGCGGACGATCACGAAGTCCCAGGGTTGGGTGTTGCCGACGCTCGGGGCCTGATGCGCGGCACCGAGGATGCGGCGCAGCGTCCCGTCGTCGACGACGGTTCCGTCGAACTCGGCGCGAACGTCGCGGCGAGATCGAATGGCTGCATACACCGACAGGGCTGCCTCGGTCATGATATCCGTTCTCCTGTAACACTTCTCAGACGTTCGTCGAGCTCGGCGACGAGGGCGGGCAGTCGATCTGCCGAGGTGGGCCGGCCGAGGTGGAAACCTTGTGCCCGACCGCACCGAAGCTCACGCAACGCCGTCATCGTCATCTCGTCCTCCACGCCCTCTGCCGTCACCGACAATCCCAGAGTACGGGCCAGTTCGACGGTCGAGCGCACGATGGCGGCGTGCGCGGGATTGTGGGCCATGCCGGCGATGAAGGCGCGATCGATCTTCAACTCCTGGACCGGTAACCGCTCGATGTAGGCGAGTGAGCTGTAGCCCGTGCCGTAGTCGTCGATGGCGACCTGCACACCCATCGCGTGCAGAATCGACAGCTTCTCCGTCGCGCCCACCGGGTCGGTCATCGCCGAGGTCTCGGTCACTTCCACCGTCAATCGCCACGGAGGACAGTCGAATTCGGTCAGCGCCGTGCACACCTGCTCGATCAAGGTGTCGTCGAACAGATTTCGAGTCGAGATGTTGACCGCGATGCTCAGGTCGAGACCGTCGGCCAGCCATTGCCTGCGTTGGGCGAGGGCGTGCGTGAGAACGTAGTTCGTCAGCGGCCGGATCAGTCCGGTACGTTCGGCGGTGGGCAGAAATGCGCTGGGGGACAGGACGTTACCGTTCGGGTGATGCCACCGCAGTAGTGCTTCCACGCCGACGACGCTCATCGTCCTGAGGTCGACCTGAGGCTGGTAGTGCAGCCGCAGCTGGTCCGATTCGAGTGCTGTGGTGAGCTCGCCGAGCATGATGAGTTGCTCGCTCTTGTCCCGGTCCATCGATCGGTCGTAGTACGCAACGCGCGACTGAGCGGCTTTCGCCGTCTGGACGGCGAGGTCGGCGCGCTGCACGAGGCGATCCGGTGTGGTCTCCTCGTCGCCCTCGGTAGCCGGAGAATTCGACGCGACACCGACGCTCGCTTCGATCAGCAGAGTCATGTTCTCCACCTCGAAAGGCGTGGCGAATTGCTGTTGAATCTTCTCGGCCAACGCGGCCGGGTCCATCGATTCCGCCGGCCCGCACAGCGCGAACTCGTCACCGGCCAAGCGTGCCAACAGAATCGAGTCGTCGACGATACTTCGTAGGCGGTCGGCGACCACCACGAGAACCCGGTCGCCCAGGCCGCGCCCGAACGTGTCGTTGATCTCTTTGAAACGATCGATATCGACGGTCAGCAATGTCGATCCGCCGGCATTGCTCCAGACCTGATGTTCCAGGGCGCGTAAATTGGCCAACCCGGTGAGGTGATCGGTGTCGGCGACTGCACGCAACTGCACCGTTTGAGTGTGCAGCAACCGCAACAGATCGGTGATGCGAAACACCACCAGGATCACCAACGCTCCGGCGCAGAGCAGAACTGCCCAACCCCACTGCTCGATCGGTTCGTCGCGAACGACTTCGATGAACATGACGATCGGTGCGGTCAATGTGGCCGCAGTGAGCACGACGACCGTCGGGGTGGTGAACGACGCCATCAGATGTGCGTCGGATTCGATGTTCGGGTTGGTGATGCGGCGCATCGACGGGTGCAGGGCGGCGACGCCGATCAGGACGTAGGACAGGGTCCATCCGACGTCGAACAGCGACCGCTGGGACGAGGACGCGGGCATGATCGCGAAGTTGTTGACGGTGTCGGTGACGACGAGCAGCAACACGGCGCAGGTGAGCAGTCGGTAGGACAGGGCTCGCCATTGTCGTGATCCGACGAAGTGGGCCAACAGTCCGAGCAGGAAGATGTCCATCGCGGGGTACGCGACGTCGACGAGTCCGCCCAATCCGGAGATTCCTTCCGCGCCGAGCGTCGGCTGGACGGCGAAGACCCAGGTGAGCAGTCCGAAGGCCACCATGATGATGGCACTGTTGGCGACATGCCCACGCTCACTGGCCCGCCACTTGTGGCGGGCCAGCAGAAAAAGGCCGAAACCGTAGATCGGATAGCCGACGAGGTACAGCGCATCGGCGATCGAGGGATACTGCACGCTGCCGCGAGTGACGTGGATCCACTCGAACACGATGTCGCCGAGCACCCACAGTGCGGTTCCGGTGGCGATGGCCAGCCAGGCTCTGCGGTTGGCGGGCCGGTGCATCCTGGTACCGATCACGGTGGCAGCGACGGCGGACGCTCCGACGAGTACGAAGACCGACTGAGCCCAGACGATCGTGGGGACGAGGAAGTAGACGACGCAGCCGACTGCGCCGAGCGCTGCGTACCACCGCCACCAGGCCGTCACGATTTTCTCCAGCCGTTCACGCCGATCCGACGGCTTCAACAATGTCACACTGACGTGATGTAGGTCACCTGCACTCGCGTCCCGTGACAGAAGTATGCCTCAGCGCTACGATCGATTATCGGTACGAAACTGTTTCGATTCGATAAGGGGGCACGGATGAACGGCGACGCCCCACGTCGGTCGAGGGTGAGTGTGGAGCGCGAGGGCGAGTTTCTCGACGCTGCGCTGCTCTGCCTCGGGGAGGTCGGTTACGACTCGCTGTCGATGGACCTGGTTGCCGAACGAGCGCAGTGCAGCAAAGCCACCCTCTATCGGAGGTGGTCGAGCAAGGCCGAGCTGGTGGTCGCTGCCATCGAATCGGTGGGCCCCCCGCCGTTCGTCGGCATCGATACCGGCGACCTTCGTGGAGATCTGCTCGAGCTGATGCACCGGGTGTCCGAGGGGGCGGAGCACGATCAACGTTTCGCCGCGGCGATCCACCATGCGGTGATGGTCGACGAACAGTTGGCGGCAGCGGTGCGGAGAACGTTCCTCGAACCCGAGGCTCGATTCCTCGAATCGGTCGTCATGCGTGCGGTGGAGCGGGGGGAATTGTCGACCAGACCGCCCGCTGCCGATTTTCTGCAATACATGGTTTTCAGCGCGATCATGACGGGGCCATTGACCGATGCCAAGCCTTTGGATTCGGAATACCGAACCCGAATCATCGACGAGGTCATTCTGCCGGCCCTGCGCTCGGAGACTCGCTGATCGCGAGCCTGTTCGGTCGGAGTTACGTTGCCTGCAGTGAACAATCGAAACTGTTGCACTGCAACATGATAAGAAAATATGACCCTCCCCGACGTCCGAAGTGGATGTCGGGTATTCGTCGTGGATCGACTGCGTGCTGCCAGGCTTCTCACGGCTGAATTGGCAGGAAACTGCCAGCTTCCTGTATGGAATTTCCGGACCGAATGTCTCTATGGTTAACGGCATCCGAACAAACGGTAAACAGCGAGGATTACGCCGGTGCGCGGGCCGAACCACCCCCGGTAGCCAGTGCGAAATTCGATACAACTCGATCGGAATGCGATGAATTTCAACATTCAAGACCTGAGCGGAACGTTCTCGACGTTCGACATCGTGGTGTCTCTGACACTGTCGTTCGTCCTGTCGGCCATCATCGGCTGGGTCTATCGACTCACCCACAAGAACGTCTCGTACAGCCAGTCCTACGTACAAACTCTCGTCACGGTGGGCATGGTCATCAGCCTGATCATGCTGGTCGTCGGATCGAACGTGGCACGGGCGTTCGCCCTCGTCGGTGCTTTGTCCGTCGTCCGATTCCGCAACGCCATCAAGGAAACTCGCGACGTCGGCTTCATCTTCCTCGTGATGGCGATCGGCATGGCCACGGGAACTCGCTTCTACGTGTTGGCGATCGCGGCAACGTTCGCGATCTGCCTGGTGATGGTGGTGATGAGCAAGTTCGACTGGTTCAAGCTCGATGTGCAGCGTCAGGTCGTCAAGGTTCAGGTGCCACCCGACGCCGATTACACCGATCTGGTCGAGGACGTACTGATCAAGTACTGCAAGGAGTTCGAGCTTGTCAGTACCGAATCGGTGAGATCGGGTGCACTGACCGAGCTGTATTTCACCGCACAACTGCGGTCCGGCAAGAAGCCCGGCGAGTTGATCGCTGCCCTCAGTGAGGTCAACACCGGACAACGGGTTTCGGTACTCACCGGATACGACCAGACGGATATCTGATCGTGGCCGACCCGAACACGAACCTTCCCTTCGCTCCGACGACCCTACGAAGGAGGTTGATCCATCGAATTCCTCGGACGGTGCGGCAGCACTGGAAGATCGCTGCCACGCTCCTGGTGTTCGTCGTGGTGATGGCGACCGTGTTCGGGTCGACCCGGATCCGCCCGTACATCACCGGCGATGCAACCGTCATCGCGTCGGAGATCACCGAGAACGTCCAGGGCACGGTCGACCTCTTCGATCCCACTGTGTCGCATTCGATTTCGCTCGAGATCGATGCCGGCGACTACCAGACCCTGAAGGACTCGTTCCAGAACGAGGGTGTCAAGGAATCGGTACCCGCCGACATCACCATCGACGGGACTCTGATCTCGGACGTCGGTATTCGACTGAAGGGCAACTCGACGCTGAGTTCGCTGAGCAACGACGACGGCACGATGCCGGGACGCGGTGCCGGCAATGCCGGCGCGGACCGCGCAGCACCCCCTGCGAACGGCGCAACCATGCCCGAGGGCGCAACCATGCCCGAGGGCGCAGCCATGCCTGAGGGCGCAGCCATGCCTGAGGGCGCAGCAATGCCGGACGGCGCAGCCATGCCGGAGGGTGCGGCAATGCCCGAGGGTGCGGCGATGCCCGAGGGCGGGGGAATGCCCGGGGGAGCCGGGTTGGGTGTGTTCGGTGAACCGCTCAGTTTCGATGCGCCCGAGGATCTTCCGTTTCTGATCGACTTCGCCGAGTACTCCGAGGGGCGGGCGTATCAGGGTCACACCACGCTCTCGCTGCGGCCGTACGCTCCGGCGTTGAACGAGTCGGTCTCTCTTGCGATCACCGACGCTTCGGGCCAGCCGACCCAGGACTTCACCTACACCACGTACTCGGTGAACGACTCGGCCGAGACGACGCGACTGGTGGTCGTCGCTCCCGATGACGACTACGCCAATTCTCTGGAGGACGGCGACGGGGTGTTGTACAAGACCGGAGCGAATGCGAGCTTCACGTATCAGGGTGACGATCAGACCACCTATGCAGAGCAGTTCACCCAGATCAATGCCCGCGGGACAGCGGACCTGCAACCGATCATCACGCTGTTGAAGTGGCTCGACGGTGCAGACCAGGCCGAGTTCGATGCGCATCTGGCCGACTACGTCGACGTCGACTCGCTGGCGAATTATCTTGCACTGCAGAACTTGCTGGGCAACGGCGACGACATGGGCGGACCGGGAAAGAACTTCTACCTCTACTACGACCTGGACACGAAGAAGTTCTCCGTCGTGTCGTGGGATCTCAATCTGGCTCTGAATTCCGATTCCACCGCCGGGGCCCACGACGAAGTCTCGATGATTCCCGGTGGCGGAGGGGCAGGCGGTGGCATGCCGCAGCTGCCCGAGGGCTTCACCCCACCGGAGGGAATGGAGCTCCCGGAAGGCGGGGGCATGCCCGAAGGTGGCCCGATGCTGGGTAATTCGCTCAAGGACATGTTCTTGGACTCGACGGAGTTCACCGACGAGTACGACACTGCGTTCCGCACGATCTACGACAAGTTGTGGGCCAGTGGCCGGGTGCTCGACATCGTCGACGAGGTCGCCGCGTCCGTTCCCACGTCGGCCGGTCTCTCCCAGGAGGACATCGATGCGGATGCTGCGGAATTGAAGTCACGGCTGCAGATCCGAATCGAAGCACTCGCCGACGATCCTGTTGTCACGGGATCGTCGTGATGTCCCGGCGGTCAGCGCAGGGTCAGGGTGTCCGCCGGGGAAACCTCGCGGCGGGGGTCGCGCAGCGGCAGTCCGTTGAGCAGGACCATGCCCTCCATCACGAAGGAGGCGGCCTGCGCGAGCGTGCGCGCCGTACCCGTGGCCACCAGCAACTCCGGAACAGAGGTTCGACCGTTCATGAGCCGATGTTGCTCCCGGGTGGTGACGATCGCCGCTCGTTCGCGTGGCGGTCAGGCGACGCGTGGGTGAACAACAGGAATCGACGCGTGGGTCGGACTGTCGCCGCATGTGGGATCGGTGTCTCGGTTCTCGCGTCGTGCGGGGTGACCCAACCGGAGTCGACGGCAGCATTCGAGACCTGGTGTACTCCGACCGATCCGGGACTGTCCGAGCTCTCGGGCCTGGCGTGGACGGGCGATACCGGATACGCGATAGGAGATCGCGGCAGCGACGACCGGCTGGCGGTGCTCGACCGTGCCTGCGAGGTCACGAGGTGGGTCGAGGTCGGGGTCGAGACGGTCGACGTCGAGGACATGGCCGTCGATCATGCGGGGATCGTGTGGCTCGCCGACACCGGTGACAACGACAGCGACCGCGACAGCGTCACGCTGATCGGCGTCGATGTTCGGTCCGATCGCCGGACCTCCGTCTCCCTGCGCTACCCGGACCGCGCACACGACGTCGAGGCGTTCGCTCTGACGCCCAGCGGGCAACCGGTGTTGATCACCAAGGCCTCGGGCGGCGCGTCCGCGGCGATATACAGCAGCGCCGAATCCGTCACCGCCTCTCCGCAATTGATCGATCTTGCTCGCAATGGAACGGTGTCGGCGACGGCACCGGACGGATCGAGCAGGCCGATCACCGGGGCGGCCGTCGATGCCGATGCCACTGTGGGGGCACTGCGAACGAAGAAGGATCTGTTCGTCTTCGATATCGCCGACGGCGATGTGGCCGCGGCATTCTCGGGCGCTCCAACCGGTGTTGTCGAGGGCCCCGATCAACCACAGGGCGAGGCCGTCGCCTTCACCTACGCGGGTGAACTGCTGCTCGCGTCCGAGGCCGACGGAGCTGCCGACTTGCCCGCCGTAGTGCTCGCTCCGTTCCACCGTTCGTAGGAAGAAGGAATCCTCATGAGTCTTTTCGACAAATTTCGACCCAAGGCCGCACTGGAGAAGCAGGGTGCGTCGCCGGAAGACCTGACCACCGAGCCCACCGGTTACCAGCAGACCGCAAGCAAGCTGCACTCGTTCAACCGGTACGAGATCAAGTACTTCGTCGCCGAGGCAGACGTCGCGCAGGTCCGTGAAGAGCTGACGGCGCGGATGGACACCGATCCGTTCTCGCCGAAGGGCGGTTACCCGGTCACCTCGCTGTACTACGACACCACCGACCTGCGGTTCTACTGGGAGAAGATCGAGGGCCTGAAGTTCCGACGCAAGGTGCGGGTGCGCCTGTACGGGGCGCCGTCGGAGTGCACGGACGACACACCGGTGCAGATCGAGATCAAGCAGCGCGTCAACAGGGTCACGCAGAAGCGTCGAATCTCGTTGCCCTACGACGTTTCTCAGCGGTGGTTGAACGGACGTGAGGAGATCGACTGCGATCCGAGTCAACGCCCGTTCGTCAACGAGGTCAGTACGTTGATCGCCAATCTTGACCTGCGTCCGATGGTGACGACCGGCTATCTACGCGAGGCGTACGTCGGACGCGAGGCCGATCTGGGGCTTCGGGTCACCATCGATCACAAGGTGCACGGACGCGACCGCGACTTCCGCTTCGACTCCGGCGCCGAGAATCGGTTCATCATTCCGCCCAAGCTCGCCATCCTGGAGATCAAGGCCAACGAGCGGGTTCCGTACTGGGTGACCGATATGACGGCTCGCATGAACATGTCCGTCATTCGCGTCTCGAAGTACTGCCAGTCCATCGAGGCATTCGGAATGGCACCCCGATCACGCGCCGGTGCACCCGAACTCGTGCTTCCCGCCGATGCCGACCATCGCGTGCCGTCGGATCTACTCGAGCCATACGCCGGCGCTCGCCGGTAGCCGACTCACCCCTAGGAGCCGCACGATGTTCGCACGCTTCAAGCCCAAGTCCGTTCTGTTCTACGACCTGTTCAACTCCTCGGCTCAACTGCTGGCCACCGGAGCCAAGACGTTGACCGAACTGCTCGAATCCGCACCGGAGATCGATGCTGTTGCACGGCGCATGGTCGATCTCGAGCACGAAGCAGACAGCATCACTCACGACCTGTTCCGCACCCTGAATTCGAGTTTCATCACCCCGTTCGATCGCACCGACATCTACGTCCTGGGTTCGAGTCTCGACGACGTGATGGACCACATGGAAGCGGCGACTCATCTGCTCTCGCTCTACCGGATCGACCGACTCACCCCGCACATGCACGACATGATCGACATCCTCGACCGGTCGGCGAAAGTCACTGCGGAAGCCATGCCGGGGCTGGCGTCGATGAAGGATCTCGAGCGCTACTGGATCGAGATCAACGAGCTCGAGAACCGGGCCGACCATGCCTATCGGACATTCCTGGCGGATCTGTTCGATGGCCGTTTCGACGCGTTGACCGTGATGAAACTCAAGGGAGTGGGCGACGAACTCGAAGATGCCGCAGACGCTTTCGAAAAAGTCGCGCACGTCATCGAATCCATCGTGTTGAAAGAGACGTGAGTGCGCGGTGGTAGCACTCGTTCTTGTCATCACTCTGGCGATGGCGTTCACCTTCACCAACGGCTTTCACGATTCGGCCAATGCCATCGCGACGTCGGTGTCCACGCGTGCACTCACACTGCGTTCGGCTCTGCTCATGGCCGCGGTGGGAAACCTGCTCGGCTCCTTCTTCGGTGCGAAGGTCGCCTCGACGGTCGGCGAGGGAATCATCGCCCTCGATGTCGGATCCGACGCATTGCTCGTGGTCGGGTGCGCCCTGGTCGGTGCCATCGCCTGGAATCTGATCACGTGGTGGTTCGGGTTGCCGTCCTCGTCCTCGCACGCATTGGTCGGCGGCATGGTGGGAGCTGCGCTCGCAGGCGGAATGACAGTGCTGTGGGGAGGCGTCGCGACCAAGGTGATCCTGCCGATGATCGTTTCTCCTGCAGTCGGTTTCGCGCTCGGAAGTGCCGCGATGGTGGCCATTCTGTGGATGTTCCGCCGCTCGTCTCCCAGTGCCACCAGCCGCGGATTCCGGCGAGCTCAGACATGCTCGGCCGCAGCCATGGCCTTCGGGCACGGTATGCAGGATGCGGCCAAGACGATGGGCATCGTGGTTCTGGCACTGGTGGTGTCGGGTCATCAGGCCGATTACACGATTCCTCTGTGGTGCTATTTCCTCACCGCGACGGTGCTGGCGGTCGGAACAGCGACCGGAGGAATGCGGATCATGCGCACCCTCGGCCGCAAGATCATCGAACTCGACCCACCCCAGGGCTTCGCAGCCGAGGCGACCGCATCCGCGGTTCTCTACGTTGCCTCGATCGGACTGGGAGCACCGGTATCGACGACGCATGTCATCTCGTCGGCGATCATGGGCGTCGGGGCGACCAAGCGCACGACGGCCGTGCGTTGGGGAACGGCGGGAAACATGCTCGCGGCGTGGGTCACCACGCTTCCCGCGGCGGCAGCTGTCGCCGCGCTGACCTACGTGGTTGCGGGGGTGGTCCTGTGAAGTCGCGAGCAGGTCGGACATCGGTGAGTGCTGCACTGTGCGTGGTGGCGTTGACCGCCGGCTGCAGCTACGAGCTGACGTCCTCCGGCGCAGGGAGCGATGTGTCGCGTGATGTTCAGGAGGCACGGGACGGTTTTCTCGAGACCCCGGGAATGGCCGAACTGTTCGACGACCTCTACGGGCAGGGCATCGGAACGACCGTCAACGAGGTGTTCGCGCTCGGTATCTACATTCCCGGCTTCTGCGAGACCCGCGCCCAACAGGGACTCACGGAGGAGGAAGCCGTCGCAGAGGTGACCGATTCTCTGGGAGCAACCTACGACAAGGGGACCGGCGAACCCTGGGCCGAGCCGATCGTGCAGGCCGCGGAGGAGCACGTCTGCCGCTGAGTCGGGTGCGGTGTCGGTGGGCCGTGCGAGCATGGACTCGTGGAGTCCAGCGGCCGACCCGTGGCGAGCATCATGCACGCCGATCTGGACTCCTTCTATGCCTCGGTGGAGCAGCGTGACGACCCGCGGTTGCGCGGCAGGCCGGTGATCGTCGGCGGGGGAGTGGTGCTCGCCGCCAGCTACGAGGCCAAGGCCTTCGGGGTACGCACGGCGATGAGCGGTGGGCAGGCCCGCGCCGTGTGCCCGCAGGCGATCGTCGTCCCGCCACGCATGGATGCCTATTCGCAGGCGAGCAAGGACGTGTTCGACGTCTTCCACGACACCACCCCGCTGGTGGAGGGCATCTCCATCGACGAGGCATTTCTCGACGTCGGCGGCTTGCAGAAGATAGCGGGCAGTGCGACCGAGATCGGTCGGCAACTGCGCCGGGACGTCGCCGAGCAGGTCGGGCTGCCCATCACCGTCGGGATCGCCACCACCAAGTTTCTGGCCAAGGTGGCCAGTGCCTTCGCCAAGCCCGACGGCCTTCTTCTCGTGCCGCCCGGCGGCGAACTCGAGTTCCTGCATCCGCTGAACATCGAAAGGCTCTGGGGCGTAGGCAAAGTGACCGCCGAGAAGCTGCACGTCCTCGACATCAGGACCGTCGGGGATATCGCAGCCTACGGCGAGCGGTCGTTGGCATCGGTGCTCGGCAAGGGAGCGGGCGCCCATCTGTACGCGCTCGCCATGGGCCGGGATCCGCGACGCGTCCAACCCGGGAAGTCACGCAGTTCCATCGGCGCGCAGCGGGCACTCGGACGCGGCAGGCACGACGCGGCCGAGGTGGAGGCCTCGTTGATCGGGCTCGTCGATCGCGTCACGCACCGTATGCGCGCAGCAGAGCGAACCGGTCGAACGGTCATGTTGCGCTTACGGTTTGCCGATTTCACTCGCGCTACCAGATCACACACGCTCGATCGCGCCACCGCCGACACCCGAGACATCCTGGACGCCGCACTCGAACTGCTCCGTGATGCCGCACCGCTGATCGCCGAGAAGGGCATCACCCTCGTCGGTGTCACCGTCTCGAGTATCGACAAGGGTGGAGCCGAACAGCTCGAGTTGCAGTTCGACGCATCGCAGGTGCGGACGCCGCCGGAGGCATCGGCTCTCGACCGTGCGCTCGACGGGGTGCACAAGAAGTTCGGATCGACATCGCTCACTCGTGGGGTGCTTCTCGGCCGCGATCCGGGAATCTCGGTTCCGCTGTTGCCGGACTGACTAGTGCCGAGTCGACGGTTGCACCCGAAAGCCCGTGGGCATCATGGTCAGTCGCTCCACGACCTGAAGCCGGTACGAAGGGTCGGCGTGCAGATCGAAACGCTGGAGAATGGTTCCGAGTACCAGGACCGCCTCGTGAATGGCGAATTGCCTTCCGATGCAGGCACGTTCACCGGTACCGAAGGGCTTGTAGACATGAGCCGGTCTGGCCCTGATGCGGTCGGGTAGAAAGTTGTCCGGGTCGAACTCGCCGGGACGATCGCCCCACACCGGATCGCGATGCAGGGCCGTCACCAGCACGATCGCCCAGTCCCCGGCCGCCATTCGGTAGCCGTCACCGACGGTGGTCTCGGCCCGTGCTCCTCGGCCGAACGCGGGAACCGTCGGCCACAGGCGCAACGATTCGTCGAGGACTCGGCGGACGTACCGTAGCTTGGGGACCTGCCCGAACTCGGGCTTGCCCGCACCCCAGACCTCGTCGACCTCGGCGCGGGCCCGTTCGAAGACCTCCGGATGTGTCGCCAGGTAGTACAGCGCGAACGACAGCGCACCGGAGGTGGTCTCGTGCCCGGCGATCAAGAACGTCAAAATCTGGTAGCCGATGTTGGCTTCGCTCAACGCATTCGGATTGTCGACGTCGCGTGCCGCGTTCATCATGATCTGCAGCAGGTCGTCGAAGTTCTCGGTGGACCGGCGTCGAGTTCGGACGACGTCTGCGAGGACATCGGCCAAATACTGTTTGTTCTGCGCGTACGCGCGATCCGAGCGGGCCAACAAGGGTTTGGCGAACGCAGGGACCTTCAGAAACGCCCGCCGCTGGTTGTAGGTCAGTGCGCCGACCATCGCGGAGACGAACGGATGCGGCTCGGTTCGGTCGAACGAACCGAAGCTGTAACTGAACCCGGTGCGACCGATGGTCTCGAGCGTCAGCTTCGTCATGTCCGAGGACACGTCGGTCGTCGCCCCGGTGCGTGCGCAACCTTCCCAGTGCCGAACCAGATCGTCGGCGACGTCGACCATGATCTCGTGATAACCGCGCATGGCACCGGCGGTGAACGCCGGACGCAACAGATCGTGGGCGCGTTGCCAATTCGGTTCGTGGTTGTAGGCGGTGAACAGACCGTCGGCTCCGATGTCGCGTAGATTCTCGACGCCGGGAGGGAGAAACTTCTCGAACCGCTTCTCGTCGCACAGTTCGCCCACCACATCGGCACCCGAGGCGAACACGAACCGTCGGCCGAGGATGCTCCGCTCGAACATGGTGCCCAGGCGGCCGGCCATGGCGGTCGAGTCCTGAACCGGTGTGCGCGGGTTGATTCCGAGAACGTCGCCGAGCACGGGGACTCGGTACGGGGGATGCGGCAGAGCGTCGTTTCGTACCGCGAACTCTGTCGACATCGCCACTCCATCGTTTAGAGACAAGCCTGTTGAACCGGTGTCCAATAGTGACCGTACTCACTGTTGAACCCGTGTCAAGTAAAGTTCGAGTCCCATGACCACACCCCGTAAGCGGATGACGCCGACGCAACGGCGTGCGCAGCTACTCGAGATCGGCTCGGCGCTGTTCGCCGAGCGGCCCTACGAGGACGTGTGGATCGAGGAGGTCGCCGACCTCGCAGGCGTCTCCCGCGGGTTGATGTACCACTACTTCCCGTCCAAGCGTGAATTCTTCGTCGAGGTCGTGCGCACCGAATCCGAGCGAAACCTCGACCTCACCGCACCGGACACCTCCCTTCCGGTCCTCGAGCAGATCGCCGCCGGTCTCGATGCATACATCTCCTACACCGACGAGCACGCGCACGGCGTCCGCGCCGTCAACCGCGGGTCTCTGCTGGGAGACCGACGGATCGACGACATCCTCAGGCGCGAGTTCGAGATCCAGCAGGAGCGGATCCTGGCTGCTCTGCCCGAAGGATTCCGCGACGACGAAATTGTCCGCACCGCACTGCGCGGGTGGGTGGCCTTCGTGCGAGCGGTGTGCCTGGACTGGGTGGAGCGCAGAACTCTGAGCCGAGAACAGGTTCGTGCGGTGTGTCTACGTGCCGTGGCAGGTCTTCTCGAGGTGTGAGCTGCGGGGTTATCGTCGATGCATGTGCCGAAACATCACCACCCTGCGAGGGCTGGAACCACACGCAACCGACGAGGAGATCGAAGCGGCCGCGCGTCAGTACGTCCGCAAGATCAGTGGTGTGCAGAAGACCTCGGACGCCACCCGTGACGCCTTCGAGGTTGCCGTCGCCGAGGTGACGGCAACGACGCACCGGCTCCTCGACGCGCTCCCGGAGCGGCGTCAGCCACCGCCGACGGTGCCGCCACTGAGGCGTCCCGAAGTGCAGGCGCGAATTGCGGCCGCGGGAGTGCAGCCTGCGGAACGACCCGTATCGGCCTCGAAAGCCGGATCCTAGACGGTGCTGTCCGGCGGCACCGCTGGAAGTCCTTCGCTCACGCGCAGCTTCTCGGCCATCGAGCTGAGCAGGTTCTGAGATTCCTCGGACAGGTCGAATGCCCTGGCGGACAGGCGACGTAGGCCGTATCCCTGCAGCTGGGTGAGCAGTTCGAGGTCGTGATCGACCTTGGCCGCATAGATGTTGTCGAAGAAGTAGTCGGCCTTGACCTTGAAGAACGCGGCGAGTGCCGCCACGGTGTCGGCGGACGGATTGACGCGCTGCCCCGACCGCAGTTGCGAGATGTACGGCTTTGAGATCTGGTGCCCGCGCAGGGCGAGTGCGTCGGCGACCTCGGCATTGGTGTGTGGCTTGCGTCCGGGCGGGTGGATCGTGGCGAACAGATGGTTCAGACGTGCGGCGAAATCAGCGGACATCGGGGATGTGTGTGCCTTCCTGATACAGCCGCTGCCCACCCGGGCAGATCGGTCCGCCACGGACCGAACCGGCTCATAGTAGCCGCTGTCGTGATCCCGTCGAATCATGGCTGACCTGCAGAAATCCGTCCCAGAATCGGACTGATCGGTTTCATGAGGGGGGTGACGTGCGGGGCCGAGTCCGCGCGGCCGGGTACCCGGGGAAACGGGATCGAACGAATGCTTTTCCGCAGAATCGGGCGCGTGATCGGAGCCTCGGTGGCAGACTGTCTTGCCAGGCGGAGGGGGTGGAGATGACCGGTCGTCGACGACGAACGTTCGATTCACGAGACGGTGACGCGGAGGTGGTCGAGCCTCTGCTTCGTGCAGTGCTGTCCTACGCACCGCGGGACGAATCGCCCATGCCGCACCCGTCCGAGGGAATCATGCTCCGCGCCGAGGACGGCTCCGGATTCGTTCGGCTCGAACTCGCCATCGCAGACGATCTCGGCGCAGGTATCCCGGGTCCGTTCGGATCCAGGTTCTACGAATGTGGATCGTTCGAAGTGATTGTCCCGCAACGAGATCCCTGGGACGGTGCACTGCTGATGATCCACCTGCTCGACACCCGAGCGCCCCACCGCTTCGAGTTCGTCACGTCCATGCCGCCTCGGTGGAGCCTGCGGCTCGAGCACGACGGCTCGGTGTCGGTACTCGACGATTCCGGTGATGCGGTGATCTTCATCGGCCGCCCATGGGCTTTCGACTCGGATCTGCATCCGGTTCGCGTGCACTACACCATCGAGAACGACCTTCTGGTGCAGAACGTCCTGGCCGACGCGGACGCGGGCTATCCCATTCTGATCGACCCCGATCCCGACGCGATCATCACCGGAGACGGCAGGCTCATCACCGAGACCTGGACTCCTCGCCTGGTGGCGGGCGGAATCGTCGAGGATCTGCCGCCGAAGTCTTTGTCGAGCTGAAACCCGAGCAGCGCAACGTGATTCAGAACGGATCGTGCTGAATGTGCTCCATCGGTGTGCCGACCTTGCGGAGGGCGTAGATCGTCGTCCGAACCATCGACGGCGACCCACAGATCTGAATCTGCCGATCGGCCCACGAGCCGAACTGGGTCACCACCTTGCCCACCGCGCCGTGCAGACGGTGGTGCATTCCCCATGGCAGTTCGCGAGGTGCGCCCGAGTACCACCACGGATTCTCGAGCTCCTCGGTCACCGGAACGACCGTCAGCCACGGATTGGACAGAGACAGCTGCCACAGCGTGTCCAGATCGTAGAGATCGCACGGATACGTCCCGCTGACGAACAGATGCACCCGCGGATTGTTGCTGCGCTGCGCCATCTCCATGACCTGCGCGCGCAGCGGAGCCAGGCCGGTACCTCCCGCGATCATCAGCACGTCCTCGCGGATCGCGCGATCGACGTGCATCCCGCCCAGTGGCGGGCTGATGGACCAGCGATCACCGACCGCGGTCTCGGTGACCATCGCCGGCGACACCCAGCCCCCGGATACGCGTCGGACGTGGAACTCGATCTCGCCGTACGGATTGCTGGGGATGGCCGGGGACAGATACCGCCACAGCTTGGGCCGCTGCGGAATCTGCACACTGACGTACTGCCCGGGGAAGTACGGAATTTCGCCGTCGGTCTTGAGCCGCACGACCGCGAGGTCGTCGAGAAGCCGATGATGTTCGACGACGGTGGCACTCCAGAACGGCGGCAGTTCGTCGTTGTCGGCGGCTTCGGCCATTGCGTCGCTCACGACGGTGAGTGTGTCGTTCCAGGCCGTCTCGACCTCGTCGGTCCACACCTCGTTGCCGGCGAAGGTGCGGAACGCGCTGATCAGGGCCGAGCTGCCCGCACGGAAGTGCGCGCCCGAGATTCCGTGCTTGCGGTGGTCCCGGCCGAGCTGCTCGAGGAACGGTTCGACGCGGTCGGGGTCGTCGAGATGCTCGAAGACGTACCCGAGCGCCATGACGAAGTGTTCACGCAACGCATCCATCGACGCGGGGAACAGGGCGCGGAAGTGGGGGTGCTCGGCGAACAGGTGGCCGTAGAAGGACCGAGACAGCCGCGCCGGTCCGTCCTGGGCGGCCACGACGGACTTGAATCCGGTGCGAACCAGGGAGATCGTGCGTGCGTCGAGCATCGATCTACCTCCACCCCACCGATTGCCCCACCGGTCACTGCCGTCGACCGTCTCCAAAGTAGACCGATCGAGGGTATCGCGCACGGTGCGGAATGTGCAGAGTCGTGCACGAAGAAAATCAGGGTTGAGCGGAACAGACTCAACTTGTCTATGGTTGTACCCAGCGACAGACACGAAACCCGATCCGAGAAAGAAGGTGACCGGTGGACAGTTTCACTCCCACCACGAAGTCGCAGGCAGCGCTTTCTGCTGCCCTGCAGGCCGCATCCGCGGCCGGTAACCCGGACATTCGTCCGGCACATTTGTTGGTGGCGTTGCTCGATCAGACCGACGGCATCGCCACACCCTTGTTGAAGGCCGTCGGCGTCGACCCTGCAACGGTGCGTCGAGAAGCGCAGAACCTCGTCGATCGCATGCCCTCGGCATCCGGCTCGACCACCACTCCGCAACTCGGCCGTGAAACCCTCGCCGCGATCACCGCAGCGCAGCACCTGGCCACCGAACTCGACGACGAGTTCGTCTCCACCGAGCACCTCATGGTGGGCCTGGCGACCGGCAACGACGACGTAGCCAAGCTTCTGAGCGGCCACGGAGCCGGACCCAACGAATTGCGCGACGCCTTCCAGGCCGTCCGGGGCAGCGCGCGGGTCACCAGCGCAGATCCCGAGAACACCTACCAGGCGCTGGAGAAGTACAGCACCGACCTGACCGCGCTGGCCCGCGAAGGCAAGCTCGATCCCGTCATCGGGCGCGACACCGAGATCAGGCGTGTCGTGCAGGTCCTGTCGCGACGCACCAAGAACAACCCGGTGCTCATCGGCGAGCCAGGCGTCGGCAAGACGGCCATCGTCGAAGGACTCGCCCAACGGGTCGTGGCAGGCGATGTTCCGGAGAGCCTGCGCGGCAAGACCGTCGTCTCCCTCGACCTCGGTTCCATGGTCGCGGGGGCGAAGTTCCGCGGTGAGTTCGAGGAGCGGCTCAAGGCCGTGCTCGACGACATCAAGAACTCCGCGGGCCAGGTCATCACGTTCATCGACGAGCTGCACACCATCGTCGGTGCCGGCGCGACCGGCGAGTCCGCGATGGACGCGGGCAACATGATCAAGCCGATGCTGGCCCGCGGCGAACTGCGTCTGGTCGGTGCGACGACCCTCGAGGAGTACCGCAAGTACATCGAGAAGGACGCTGCCCTCGAACGACGCTTCCAACAGGTCTACGTCGGAGAGCCCTCGGTCGAGGACACCGTCGGAATCCTGCGCGGACTCAAGGAACGCTACGAGGTGCACCACGGCGTCCGGATCACGGACTCCGCCCTGGTCGCTGCGGCAACGCTCAGTGATCGGTACATCACCGCCCGCTTCCTGCCGGACAAGGCCATCGACCTCGTCGACGAGGCCGCGTCGCGGCTGCGCATGGAGATCGACTCGCGCCCCGTCGAGATCGACGAGGTGGAGCGGGCCGTCCGTCGCCTCGAAATCGAGGAGATGGCCCTGGCGAAGGAGACCGACGACGCGTCGAAGGCTCGCCTCGACAAGCTCCGCCAGGAACTGGCCGATCTTCAGGAGAAGCTCGCCGGGCTCAGCACCCGCTGGCAGAACGAGAAGAACGCCATCGACTCGGTGCGAGTCCTGAAGGAGGAGCTCGAGAACCTGCGCGGGGAGTCCGACCGCGCCGAACGCGACGGCGATCTGGGCAAGGCCGCCGAGCTGCGTTACGGACGCATCCCGACGCTCGAGAAGGAGCTCGCCGCCAAGACCGAGGACTCTCCTGCTCAGGGCGAGGTGATGCTCAAGGAGGAAGTGGGACCGGACGACGTCGCCGACGTCGTCGCGGCCTGGACCGGAATTCCGGCCGGCCGGATGCTCGAAGGCGAGACCGCCAAGCTGCTCCGCATGGAGGACGAACTCGGCAAGCGAGTCGTCGGACAGAAGGACGCCGTACAAGCGGTGTCCGACGCGGTCCGGCGCTCCCGTGCCGGGGTGGCCGATCCCAACCGTCCGACGGGATCGTTCCTCTTCCTCGGCCCCACCGGCGTCGGCAAGACCGAGCTGGCGAAGGCGTTGGCGGAGTTCCTGTTCGACGACGAACGGGCCATGGTGCGCATCGACATGAGTGAGTACAGCGAGAAGCATGCCGTCGCTCGGCTCGTCGGTGCACCTCCGGGCTACGTGGGCTACGAGGCCGGCGGACAGTTGACCGAAGCCGTGCGCAGGCGGCCGTACACGGTGGTGCTCTTCGACGAGGTCGAGAAGGCACACCCCGACGTGTTCGACATTCTGCTCGCAGTGCTCGACGAGGGCCGTCTCACCGACGGCCAGGGCCGGACCGTCGACTTCCGCAACACGATCCTGATCCTCACCTCCAACCTCGGTGCCGGCGGTACCAAGGAGCAGGTGATGGACGCGGTGCGGCGTTCGTTCAAGCCCGAGTTCGTCAACCGACTCGACGACGTGGTGGTGTTCGACGCGTTGTCCGCGGATCAGCTCGAGTCGATCGTCGACATCCAGCTCGGCTTCCTGGCCAAGCGTCTGTCGGCTCGTCGCCTGACACTCGAGGTGTCGTCGCCGGCGAAGATGTGGCTCGCGGTGCGCGGCTACGACCCGCTGTACGGTGCGCGTCCACTGCGTCGACTGATCCAGCAGGCCATCGGGGATCAACTGGCGAAGTTGCTGCTCGCCGGTGAAGTCCACGACGGCGATGTGGTGTCGGTCAACGTCAGCCCGGATGGCGAGCACCTGATCCTGGGCTAGCCGCGGTCTTTCCGAACAGGCCCGCACGAGCGCTGCTCGTGCGGGCCTGTTTCGTGCTTCGACCGGGGTGCAGCGGGTGGGTACGCTCGTGGAATGACGAATCCGGACGACCCGCGGTCACCTCGAGAACGCGATCAGGACGCGGCGCGCCAGGCGGAGTCGTCCGAGCCGACCCAGGACGACGGTCGGCCGTACTCCGGAACCCAGCAAAATCCCGACGGCGCTCACCCGACCGAGGCATATCCGACGCAGGCGTATCAGAACCCGGGCTACCAGAATCCGGACCCGCAGGCGTATCCGCCGGGGTATCAGCCGACGCAGGCGTTTCCGCCGTACGACCCCGAGCAGCAGGCTGCGGCGAATCAGGCCTACGGCCAGACCCAGCAGTACGGTCAGGCCCCGGGTTACGGCCAGGCGCCGGGGTACAACACTGCTCAGTACGGGCAACCCCAGCAGTACGGGCAGGCTCCGGGCTACGACACTGCGCAGTACGGCCACACTCAGCAGTTCGGCCACACTCAGCAGTTCGGACAGCCGCCGGAGTACGGTGCCCCACCTCCCACCGAAGGACCGAACGACGCCGATTCCGGCAGCAAGGGGCCCCGACCGTGGGTTCTGGCGCTCATCGGACTCGTCGTTCTCGCCATCGTCGTGGTGTTCGGCATTTCCTTCCTGAGCGGGGGATCGGACGAGCCCGAGACCACGGCGACTGCGCCGTCGACCTCGATCCGGCCGCCCACCTCGACTGCGCCCACGACCACGCCGCAGCCCACCGAATCGGGCACGGCCACCACACCCGAGCTGATCCCGGGGGGAATTCCCGAGATTCTCGGCCAGCTCGGCTCGTCGGTGGGAACGATCACCGCCAACGACGGCTCGACTCTGACGCTGGACGGTCTCGACGGGGCCCCGGTCACGGTGCAGACCACACCCCAGACCCAGATAATCTCGTTGTCCGGTAGCGATCTGGCGTCGCTGACCGTCGGTGCATTCGTCGTGGTGCAGGGCGAGGCCGTCGAGGACGGAACGATTCGCGCGAACGTCATCATCGAAACGCCGAGTCTGGGTGGTTAGGCAACCCGCGTCGCAGTAGGGACGGTTCACAGGCCCCGGCGGTGGTGGGCGGCGAAGGTGTCGATGTCGATTAAGGTGGTTCGCGATGACGGCAATGTGGTTCGGCCTTGCGGCAATTGCACTGATGGGTGCAGTGGCCCTGCTCTACATCGACAGGTCCAAGCGAGATCGGTCCGGACGTGTACGGCAGATGTGGGCCAAGGCTCAGGGATACGAGTACCGACCGCACGATCGAGAACTGGTCACGCGGTTCTCGCGCGCTGCCCTGTCCAAGCCGGAGTTCGACGTGGCTCTCGGAGTGGTGACCGGCGTTCGACGCGGTGAGGAGTTCGTTCTCTTCGACGTCGAGGAGACAGGCACGATCGTGGCCGTGCAACGCTCGGTCGGTTCGGATGTCGACATCGATCTTCGGCCGCGCTCGACGCCACCGCCGCGCGACGAGGACATGGAACTGCTCGGTTCCATCGGTCCACGCGTGGTGTTCGCAACCGACGTCGACATCGCTCGGCGTGTCTGCGACCAGCGGATGGCAGCGTTCACCGAGTCCATCCCGGAGAATCTGCAGCTGCTGTGGAGCGAGAAGGACTGGACGCTCGGGTCACTGCCGCTCGGCAGTGTCGGTCGCGATTGGGATGCCGCGATCGACGCGGTCGCGAGACTGTCGGGCATGTTGCACGTGCTGCCGCCGGTTCGCGGAAGCGCGGTCTACGGCGCTCGCCCCGGTGATGATCGGAGTGATCCCGGTAGGCCGTCGGTGCACGAGGCACCCACGCAGCAAGCACCGGTGGCACACAATCCTCGGCCTCGCGTGGCCGAACCCCGTATTCAGGCGGTTCGACGCCCGGAGCCGCCCGTCGCCGAGCCCAGAACCCCTGCACCCAACACGCCTGAGCCGAGGGTTCGGCCTCCTCGCGCCGCCGAGCCCCGTGTCCAGGAACCGCGTGTCCAGGAACCCCGTGTTCAGGAACCTCGTGTTCAGGAACCGCGTGTGCAGGAGCCGCGTCCGCAGGAGCCGGGGCGCAGGCCGCGTCCGCCGAGGCCCGATGCTGCCGGTCCGCAGGCCGCAAGTAGGTCGAATCCGTCGCGTCCGTTGCCGCGTCCGCCCGTCTCGCGTCCGATTCCGTTCGATTCGGACCGCCGACGCAATCAGCCGTGATCGAAGTTCGGGCGTGTTTACGGGCGCAGACGCGCTTACGCGGCTAAATTCGTACCTCGTGACGGTTTCTTCGGGTGTTGTCGTGGCAGTCCTGGTCCTCATTGTCGTGGTCGGTTACGTGGTGGTCGCGGTGCGTCGACTCGGTCGATACAGCGATCAGACGGAGCAGAGTCTGCGGCTGGTCGATGTCGAGCTCGATCGGCGTCACGAGCAGTTGGGCCCGTTCCTCGCCGCCGCGGAGGCCACCGGGCTGTCCGCTGATCTGCTGCGTCAGCTCGGCGGTGCACGTTCGTGGTCCAAGGCCGTGCGCAATCGCAGCCTGGGTCTGCAGGCGCAGGCCGCCGCCGAGAACGCCCTGTCCGCCGCGTTTCACGCCGTGCTCGCCGATGCCGATGCGCGTCGGAACGCGTTGGGCAATTGGTCGTTTCAAGGCCCGGCCGGTGAACTGAACGTCACCGAGCGCCGTATCGCAGGCGCGGTGCGGGTGTACAACGACAATGCGTATCGGTTGTCGCAGGCGATCGGCACGTTCCCGTCCTCGCTCGTCGCCAGGGCTCGTTCGTTGACCGCACCGGAACCGTTCGTGGAGACCAAGGAACTGCTCGACGAGCAGCAGTCGGCCGAGATCGCTGCCTAGTGGCAGAACGATCAGCGGAGCCGGCGGGAGCGCCTGCGCGGGTCGGTGGGTAAGTTCGTACCGACCTATCGAAGATCCGTGGTGCGACGAGAGGAATCCGAACATGGCCGACAGTGCCGCGAATTCGGACCGGCAGGAACTGGCCGATTTGGTGAAAGAGCTTGCCGTCGTGCACGGGAAGGTGACGTTGTCGTCGGGCAAGGAAGCCGACTACTACGTCGATCTTCGTCGCGCGACTCTGCATCATCGGGCAGGCGCGCTGATCGGTTCGTTGATGCGTGATCTGGTTGCCGACTGGGATTTCGTGTCGGTCGGCGGTCTGACGATGGGTGCAGATCCGGTGGCGATGTCGATAATGCATGCGCAGGGGCGTCCGATCGATGCGTTCGTGGTGCGCAAGGCCGCGAAGGCGCACGGCATGCAACGTCGGATCGAGGGTCCGGACATCGTCGGCAAACGTGTTCTGGTGGTGGAGGATACGACGACCACCGGAAATTCTCCGCTCACTGCCGTGCAGGCTCTGCGGGACGCGGGAGCGACGGTCGTCGGCGTGGCCACGGTGGTCGATCGGGCGACCGGGGCGGACGAGGTCATCGCCGCAGAGGGGCTCGAATATCGATCCCTCCTCGGCCTGGCGGACCTCGGCCTGTAACCCCTGGCTCCGAAAGAGCTTGTCAGCGAACGAGTTGCGCGACGACGACGAAGTTGTCGTCGGTGGGTTCGCCGCCCTGGACGTCGCAGTTGGCGAGGATCAATCGTCCCGGTACCGAGCGTCGGAGTTCGTTGTCCGCGAGCAGAGATCCCTTCGGTAGAGGGCCGACCGATTCGACCGCGTACTGCAAGGTGCCGCTCGGGGTGCGCAACACGACGGTGTCGCCCGGGGTGACTACCCGCAACGCCTTGAACGGGGCGTCACGCTTCGAGTAGTTATGTCCGGCAACCACTACCGTTTGTTCGGTCGAGGTTCCCGGCATTCCGCTCTCGGCCCACCACGCGGGCAGTTCGTCGACCGGGTTCAGCACCTGGCCACTGTCGCCGCCGCGGTAGAGCGGGTCGGGATGGATCGGGCTGCTCAGGTAGGTCGTGCCGTCCGAGGATCGGAGTTCGATGTGGTCCGGCTGAGCGGGAGCGACGTCGCTCGCCGGTGCAGCCACCGAGATCTGTGACTGCACCGGCGAGCGATCGGGTGCGGCGATCCCGACTTCGTCACTCGCACAACCTGATACGAGTAGAGCGAGGGTCAGGATCGCCGTCCACAGCCAGCGGGTTCTACGAGGTGGCATCGGTGGAGCTGCGGCGACGCAGGTAGAACGCTCCGCCTGCTGCCGCGACCACGACCACGCCGACTCCGGCCAGGATCACCGGGGTGTTGGACGAGCTGTCCGACCCGCCCGATGCCTCGTCGGAGGAATCGCCGAGTGCGAGATCGACCGGCGGCAGATCGCCGGTAACGCTGACGACACCGTTCTCGTCGGTGGTGAAGTAGTCCGCCACTGTGAACGATCCGTCCTCGTTCTTGACGCCGACCAGGGACACTCCGGTCTCGTCGACGACGACGGTGTTCTCGTCGATCTCGGTGACCGGAACGTTCTCGCGGACAACATTTCCGAGGTTGATCGTCCACTCGAATTTCGGTCCGCTGGCAGCCAGTTCGGCTGCTGCGGCCTTCAGATCGGCCTCGGCCTTGGCCTTCGCGTCGGCATCGGCCTTGGCGGCATCGACGTCGGCCTGTACGGCTGCCAGTGCGTCCGCGGCCTCCGTCGCCTTGGCCTTGGCTGCCGCGGCTGCCTCGGTCTTGGCTGCCAGATCTGCATCGGCGGCGACAACCGCGGCGTCGGCGTCCAGAACTGCCTGCGCGGCGTCGTCGGCCGTCTTCTGCAGTGCCGCGATGTCGGCATCCGACGGGGCGGCGTCGAGTGCGGCCTGGGCTGCGGTTGCTGCCTCTGCCTTGGCGTCGGCGTCGGCCTTGGCCGCATCGGCTGCTGTTCGGGCGTCGGCTGCAGCCTTCTGCGATTCGGTCTCCTCGCCTGCGGCAGCCTCGGCTGCGGCTTCGAGGTTCTTGGCGTTCTGCTCGGCCATCGCGGCCACCGCAGCTGCGGTCTGAGCCTCGATGTGCAAGGCCAGCGACTTGGCCGCGGTGGCAGCTGCGGCCCTGGTGGCGGCAGCGACCTTGGCGAGGTTGAAGTTCTTGAACGAGTCCTGCAGTGCCTGGAGGGAGTCCTCGACGGCCTTGGTCGACGCATCGGCCTCGACCTTCGCGCTGGCGGCGAGCTCGGCCTTCGCGTTCGCGTCGGCGCGGGCGGCCGCAGCTGCGGCGGTGGCGTCGGGGTCGCCCGATACCGCTGCGGCTTCGAGCTCGACAGCCAGATCCTCCGCCGTCTTCGCGTCGGCTGCGGCCTGGTCCGCTGCCGCCTTGGCCTCGTCGGCCGCGGTCTCGAGCTCGGCAGCGTCCTTCTTGGCTGCGGTGACCGCAGCACTCGCGGCCTCGCTTTGGACCTTGGCCGATGCGGCGGCCGTGACGGCAGCCTTGGCCTTGACGTCGGCCTCGGCTGCAGCGACCTCGGCCTTGGTGGCGTCGCTACTCGCGGCGGTGTCGGCGGCCTTGGCGGTCTCGAGGCGCACCTGAGCGGCGGCAGATGCTTCGGCGGCAAGCTTGCTGGCCGCTTCGGCGTCGGCGATCGCCTGCCTCTCCGCATCGGACAGCTGCGGGATGACGTCGAGGCTGACCGTCGCGGTGCCGTCGTCGTTGAAGACGACGCCGCCGGTGACCTGGGGCAGCGGGCGGATGGTCGACGGTAGCTCGGGGGCCGGGACGGCTGCGGCCGCTGCGGCTGCGGCGTCTTCCGGGGTGACGGCCGGAGCGGGTGCTTCGATCTGCGCGTCGACGGTGGCGGATCCTTCGACCGCTGCGCCCTCCTCGGTGGTGGGAGCTCCGGATTCGGTGCCGCCCTCGGTGGCCGGCTGCTCGACTGCGGAGCTTTCGGGTGTCTGATCCTGCGCACTGGCAATTCCCGGTGCAGCGATGGAGAGGGACAGTGCCATGGCGGCCCCGGCAGCGGCGAGGCGCGCCTTCTTGGACCTGGCGATCGACTTCTGCGACATGGAGATTGTGGCCCTTCGGTCAGTGGCAGCAGAGTGCTGCGCGCACCCGCCCTCCCACGCGGAACGGGTGTAGTTGGTGAGTCACACGAACAACCGTGTTGACGTGACCGTAAACCAACCGGCCGGTCTCGGGAACCGTTCAAGCCTTTACCTGAGAATTGGTTATGAAAGTGTTACTGATGGGACTCATGTGACGAGTGAGAATCGCGAAAGCGAACGGCGGTCGAGATCCGAAGATCTCGACCGCCGCGAAAACCTGTTCAGGTGAAGGTATTTCAGTCGCCGACCGTCACGGCCCGGGCCTCATCGATGCTGTGAGGTGCGGGTTCGTGGTCGTCGACATGAGCGAGCACCTTCCGGCCGGTCGCCAGGACCACGATGGCGAGGGCAGTGCAGGCGGCACCCACCCAGAACGGGACGTGCATGTTCGACTCGCCCAATTTGCCGGCCAGGTAAGGAGCCGCGGCCCCGCCGGTGAAGCGAACAAAGCTGTAGGCCGCCGACGCCGTCGAGCGCTCGACCGGTGCCGAGATCATCACGGTCTCGGTGATCAGCGTGTTGTTGACGCCGAGGAACAGCCCGGCCACGACGGTTCCCACGATGAGGACGATCTTGTTCTCGGTGAACATCGCCATGACGGCCAGGTCGAGGGCGAACAGCAGCAGCGCGAGCATCATCATGTTCAGCGTTCCGAAGGCCCGCTGCAGTTTCGGTGCCACGAACACCGATGCGATCGCCAGGCACAGGCCCCAGCCGAAGAAGATGAAGCCGATGGAGTACGTGCCCATGTCCAACGGGAACGGGGTGTAGGCGAGGAGGGTGAAGAATCCGTAGTTGTAGAGCAGCGCGGTGATGCCGACGGTGAGCAGGCCGCGGTGACGAAGCGCGCGGAACGGGTCGAGGATCGAGGTGGTGTGCGCGGGCTTCGGGGTGTCCGGCAGCATGACGATGAGCAGGATGAACGCGACGGCCATCAGTGCGGCAACGCCGAAGAACGGTCCGCGCCAGCTGAACCCGCCGAGAACGCCACCGACGAGGGGTCCGGTGGCGATACCGATACCCAGAGCGGCCTCGTAGAGGATGATCGCGCGAGCGACACCTCCCGATGCGGCACCGACGATGGTCGAGAGCGCCGTCGCGATGAACAGGGCATTGCCCAGTCCCCAGCCTGCGCGGAAACCGATGATCTCGCCGACCGATCCGGACGTGCCCGCCAGTGCCGCGAAGACGACGATGATCGCCAGTCCGGCCAACAGGGTGCGCTTGGGTCCGAAGCGGCTCGACACGACCCCGGTGATCAGCATCGCGAATCCGGTCACGAGCATGTAGCTGGTGAACAGCAACGACACCTGAGACGGCGAGGCATCGAGTTGTTCACCGATGGGCTTGAGGATGGGATCGACGAGGCCGATGCCCATGAAGGCGATGACGCTGGCGAACGCGACGGCCCACACCGCTCGCGGTTGCTTCAGCAGGCTGTCGGGGGAGGTGCTGGTGGTCACGAAGAGGTTCCTCTCATTCCGCGATCGACGGGCTCGAGGATGCTGCGAAGCTCGCTCAGTCCGTCGGTCAGTTTCTGGATCTGTTCCGGGTCGCGGTCGGACAGGTACGGCACCAGTCCGTCGACGATGTGGCGTCGACTCGCGGCGAGCCATCGGTGGCCGTCGTCGGTCATCTCGATGAGGACGGCACGGGAATCGTCGGGATCGGCGGTTCGGGTGACGAGGCCGCGCTTGCTCAGCTTGGCGAGCAAGGCCGTCGCCGACGGTTGGGAGCAGCGGTCCAGCTCGGCGAACGTGCTGATGCGCAGGGGCTGATATTCCTCGAGCAACGACAGTGCCCGCATCCACGCTCTCGGCCATTCGTCGCTGCCGAACCGTGCGGCCAATCGGACGAAACGTGACGAGCTGGTGACCAATTGCGACAGGAGGTCCCGGATGTCTGCGTCGGAGTGACTCACCGATTTATTGTTACATACACTAACTATCTAATGCAACGGCGCAGGTGACCTGCGGAAGGGCACCGGGGGTCGCGTCAGTACTGGCGGAGGAGAGCGGCGATGTCGCGGTCCCACTCGGCGTCCCGATGACCGTCGTAGCGAAAGCGCATCAGGTGATGGAAGCCGATGAGAATCGATGCCACGAGCACCCAGCTACCGATGGTGTTGAAGATCGACGCGGCCACGACGTCCGACGAGGTCAGTGGTCGCATGCTCGGGTTGCCGCTGTCGTCGACCCAGATCTGCGTGGTGGTACCGACGGGTGATCCGGTGTCCACGCTGACGCGTCCGGTGTGCTCGACGCCTCGGTAGACCCACCGTGAGTCGACGGCGGTCGCCGCTGCGCCGGACGCGCCGAATTCGGTCGATGCGACGGGTGCGGATTCGGCGGCGGCGGTGGTGGTCGCGGTGACCTGGTGAATCGAGGTCTTCTGGTCCTCGAGTCGCTGTTGCTGATCGGTGTGGGCGGCGGCACCGATCCACAGCGACACCGGAACCATGAGGATCAGCAGTGCGGTCACCCAGTGTTTGATGCGGGCCTGGCGAACGTCACAGTCGCGGAGCAACGGGTTGGGGTGGCCTGCGAACGCGGAGCGGCCCGAACTGTCCTGCCCGGTGAGTTTGCGGCGCATGCTGGTCCCCACTGCCTCGAAATGATCCGACCGACCTTTCCACGATGGCGACGCAACCTGCGAGTATCAAGCGATAGGGGTCAGCGTCACATGTGATGCTCACTGTGACGAGATGTTCGGGTGGAGGTCTGCGATGGTTGTCGGTCGGGTTCGGCGGGCTCGGGCGGCCGCGCTGGTAGCGGGTGCGGTGACCGTGGTCGGTGCCTGGACGGGGTCGATACCGTTGCAGCGCATGGCCAAGCCTCTGATAGTCCCGGCCCTGGTGAGCGGCCTCGATCCGGGCCGAGATCGGGTGCTCACGGCTGGTCTCGCGGCGGCAACGATCGGCGACGTTCTGCTGATCGACCCGGACGACGACTCCGCTCTGGAATGGGGTGCGCGTGCGTTCGCCGTGATGCAGGGCAGTTATACGTATCTGCTGTACCGCAAGGGTGCGCGTCCGGCACTGATCGACGCCGTTCCGCGGTACGCCGGATGGGCGGCCGCGGCGACGCTACTGGCCAGGCGACAGCCCGCGGTGGCGTCGACCCTGATCGCGTACGGTGCGGTGCTCGCGACCACGTCGACCCTGTCTGCTCGTTCTGTCTCCCACGGCGGCGATCGACGGCTGATGATCGGCGGTGCCTTGTTCACTGCATCCGACGCACTGATCGTCTTCCGCCGACTGTTCCTGACCGAGGATCGTCAGCGGCGGACCGCGGAGGCCATAGTCCTGTCGACCTACGTCGCGGCGCAGGTCCTACTCGTCGAAGCCCTCGCTTCGGGGTAGCAGCAGCACTCGCTCGCGGTGGGCGGGGTCGACGCGAACGGCGATGACGGTGCCCGGCTCGAACCGCGAGGTGTCCGAGCGGGGGACGTCGTAGACGATCTTGCCGAAGTAGCTGCTCGAGCCGGGCACGGTGAATTCGAGGTCCAACTCGGCGGTGTTCTCGTCGATGCGACGGATCGCATCGACCGTCGCCCATCCTTCGACGCCGTGTTCGATCAGTTCCTTCTGCTCACGCGTCGGTCGTCCCGCGAGCATCATGGCCAGGCCGAGGGCCGCGCCGAATCCGGCGACCAGGGCCGCCAGCTGGTACGGAAGCGTCCCGGGCGGGGTTCGCTTCATCAGCCAGCCGATCCAGATCGCCAGCACGATGGCGTATCCGATCGTCACTACGACGACTGCTCGCACGATTCTCGCGTTGTTCACTTCGGTGCTCCTGGGTCGCCGGAGGCGACTGTTCGATATTCGACGATAGGGGGTTACCGGTAAGTAGGGTTACATGTACGGTGATCGATGTGACTCGACCAACTGTCTTCATCTCAGGCGCAGCTGCCGGTATCGGCCGCGCGACGGCTCTCAAGTTCGCGGCCAACGGCTACCTCGTCGGTGCATACGACATCGACGAGACCGGCTTGGCATCGCTCGGCAAGGAAGCTGCCTCGCTCAGCGGCCGCGTCGTCACCGGCATCTTGGATGTAACCAACTCCGACCAGTGGGAAACCCGGCTGAAGGAGTTCGTCGCCGAGGGTGACGGTCGACTCGACATTCTGATCAACAACGCCGGAATTCTCGCCGCGGGCGCTTTCGAGGACATGCCGCTGTCGGTGCATCGTCGTCAGATCGACATCAACTTCAACGGGGTCATCTATGGCACCCTCGCGGCATTTCCGTACCTCAAGGACACCGCAGGCGCGCAGGTCGTCAACCTGTGTTCCGCGTCGGCCATCTACGGTCAGCCCGAGTTGGTGACCTACGGCGCGACCAAGTTCGCGGTGCGCGGCGTCACCGAGGCGTTGGATCTCGAGTGGAGCAAGTACGACATCTCGGTCAAGGCCATGTGGCCGCTGTTCGTCCAAACGGCGATGACGCAGGGCGTGTCGACGGGCACCACGAGCTCGTTGGGTATCAAGCTCACCGTCAAGGACGTGTCCGACGCGATCTTCGACGCGACTCGTCCGGTGAAGCGTCGGTTGCACAAGGTGCATTTCCCGGTCGGCCTGCCGTCCAAGGCACTCTCGCTCGGCTCGCGCTTCTCGCCCGCATGGCTCACTCGCGAGGTCAACCGGCGTCTGAGCCACACCTAGATCTCCTCGCCGGACGATGCCGGCACTGCGCCGGTATCGTCGGTCTTTCGAGCAGTCGATGTCGAAAGGTGGGTCGGGGTTTCTTCATGCCGATTACGTGGGGTGCGAGCGGGCAGCGATCGAGCAGAGCACGGCAAATGGGTTGGGCACGAGCCTGGTTGGTGGGAATCGGGGTCGGTACGGCGCTCGTTCTCGTCGGCTGCAGCAGTGAGTCCGCTGCCCAGCCTCCACCGCCTGCGTCGACCACGACTCCGGTGCCGACGACGACGCAGACCACCACCACTCCTGCGCCCGTGACGACCACGGAAGTGCCACTGCCGCCGCCCCCGCCTCCGGTGGAGCCGCCGCCCACCGCGGAACCGCAGACGACGTACGCCGCCATCGGCGGTGCGTACTACTTCAGTTCCCCCGACGGTCTGTTCCAGTGCGGGATCGTGCCGCTCTCCAGTCGTGTCGAGGCCGGGTGTCAGGGCACCACCACCCCGGTGCCGCCGCGGCCCGACGACTGCATGATCAACTGGGGCAACGGTATTCGTGTCACCAACGATGGCCCGGCGGCGTTCATGTGTTCCGGCGGTGTGGTCTACACCTCGGGCGGCGAGACGATCGATCCACCGCTGGCGGTCGGAGCGAGCATCTCCGAGAACGGATTCACCTGCACGTCCGCCGAGAACGGCATCTCGTGCGTCGACGACGCAACCGGGCACGGCTTCCGCATCGCACCGGACAGCAACGAAGTCTATTGAGCGAGAACACGATCGGCAGCGAATCGTCGTCGGACGATGCCGGCCCCACCGAGTGGGGTGAGAACCCGAACGGCGTCGGACCGTGGTTCGACACGCACACCGAACCGCCACCCGACGATCCGCGATTGGACCCGGACCTGCTCGCGGGCGGAGATCGCCGCAACGTGGTCGACCCCTACCGCTACTGGCGACGCGAGGCGATCGTCGCCGACATCGACACCCGACGGCATTCGCTGCACGTCGCCATCGAGAACTTCACCAACGACGCGAATATCGGGACGGTGGTGCGCACCGCGAACGCCTTCGCCGCGCAGGCGGTCCACATCGTCGGACGTCGTCGGTGGAACCGTCGCGGTGCCATGGTCACCGACCGCTACCAGCACATCCATCACCACGACTCGGTGGAGGCGCTGATGGCGTTCGCGGCCGAGCAGGGCCTTGTGGTCGTGGCCGTCGACAACACCCCTGGGTCGGTACCGATCGAGACCGCGGAGTTGCCGCGTCACTGTCTGCTGCTCTTCGGTCAGGAGGGACCGGGTGTCACCGACAGTGCCCGCGAATCGGCTTCGATGACGGTATCGATCGCGCAATTCGGTTCCACGCGCAGCATCAATGCAGGTGTTGCCGCCGGGATTGCGATGCACTCGTGGATTCGGCGGCACGCGGATCTCGATGCAGCGTGGTGAGTCGCAGCGCTGTCCGAGGGGGTTTCCGGGGCGGGATGTAACGAATCGGCAACGGTAGTGGCAGGATTGCGGCTATGCAGGAGTTGTGGTCGCAGCGTGCGGACGCTGCGGAGGGGGCCGTCGTCGCGCGGCACATGCGTCGGCTGTGGGGGCTGCCGGGCACGGCGTTGGGAGTCGTCGCCTGGCCACCGGCGCGTTCGGAACGGATGTTCCTGCGTTGGCACTACTGGTGGCAGGCCCACCTGCTCGATTGCGCGGTCGACGCCGCCGATCGTGACCTCACCGCCAAGCGCCGTCGGCGATTGAACAAGATCACCCGAGCGCACCGAACCCGCAACGTCAGCGGGTGGACCAACAACTACTACGACGACATGGCGTGGCTCGGGTTGGCGCTCGAACGCGCGCAGCGGCAGCATTTCGTCGGCAATCGCGGTGGCATCCAGCAGATCGAGATGGAATTGTTCGACGCCTGGGCTCCGGCCGAGGGCGGCGGCATTCCGTGGCGCAAGAAGTCGGACTTCTACAACGCACCCGCCAACGGCCCGGCCGCGATCCTGCTGGCCCGCACCGGTCGGCTGTGGCGTGCCCAGGAGATGGCCGATTGGATGGACCGCACCCTCAAGGACCCGCGTACGGGGCTCGTTCTGGACGGAATGCATTCCACTCGTGCACTCGTCGACGCCGGAAAGACCGGCGAGATGGAACGCGCCGTGTACAGCTACTGCCAGGGCGTCACGTTGGGCCTCGAGACCGAACTCGCTGTCCGACTCGGAGAACCCCGGCACGCCGAGCGAGTCCATGCCCTGGTCGACGCCGTCGACAACCACCTGACCCGCAACCTCGTCGTCACCGGCGGCGGTGGGGGAGACGGCGGCCTGTTCAACCCGATCCTCGCGCGCTACCTGGCGATGGTCGCGGTGGAGCTACCCGGAGACTCGGACGCCGACGACCGGGCACGCGAACTCGCTGCGGCGATCGTGCTGAACTCGGCCGAGTCGGCGTGGGAGAACCGTCTCGAAGTGGAAGACAATCCACTGTTCGGAGCCGACTGGACCCGCGAAGCCCGCTTCCCGGGGCAAGGCCTGCACATCGCCACCTTCACCGAGGGCACGGTCCGACCGTCCGATGTGCCCGAACGGGATTTCTCGGTGCAGCTAGGCGGCTGGATGCTGATGGAAGCGGCCTACCGAGTCTCGGCTGCGGGTTTCTAGAACACCTCGTCGGAGCGGACCGACGCAGAACCTATTCGACGACCTCTTCGACCTCGATGGTCTCTTCGGGCCGTGCCATTTCCTTGCGGTACTGCCAGATACCGAGACCGGTTCCGACGACGAGCAGCACCACCATGCCGATGAGGACGGCGGGCATCAGCCAGGGGATGCCCTCGATGAACGACCCGAAGTAGAACCCGATCAGCAGCAGCACCGGAGCCCAGATGATGGCACCGAGAGTGCTGGCGATCGTGTACTTGCGGTGATCCATCTTCGCAGCACCTGCGACCAGCGGGCACAGGGTGCGGACCCAGGGGATCCACCGCGCGACCAGCACCGCCCAGAAACCGTGCTTCTCGAGCAGAAGATTGACCTTGTGCAGGTTCTTGGTGTTGAGATACTTGCCGTTCTTGCGGGCCACCAGAGTCGAGCCGGTGCGGTGGCCGATCGAATAGCCCACCTGGTTGCCTGCGATGGCGGCGACCATCGCACCGAGCGACAGCGCCCAGATGTGACCGGTGCCCGACGCGTGGGTCGCCATCACGATTCCTGCCGTGATCAACATCGAGTCTCCGGGCAGGAACAACCCGATGATCACTGCGCATTCGATGAACACGAAGGTCATCACGACGATCCACACGACGAGTGGGCCCGCTGTCTCCAACGGACCGAAACTGCCGGCGGCCTGGACGGACTCGGTCGACAGCGCAGTGGTAATCGACGACATGGACTCGATCACTTTCGGAAGGTCTCGATCAGGACTTGGTGTCCGGGGCGTCGGCCTCGATCACGTCGGCCGCCTCCCCGAGCGGGGTCTTGCGGGCCTTGATCATGCGCTTGCCGACCTCGGCGACGATGGGGAGGACGGAGACGGCGACGATGATCAGGAAGATGATGTCGACGTGCTCGCGGATGAACGCGATCTGCCCGAGCAGGTACCCCAGCACCGTCACGCCCGCGCCCCAGAGGACGCCGCCGACGACGTTGTAGGTGAGGAACAGCGAGTACTTCATGTGCGACGCACCGGCGACGACCGGTGCGAACGTACGCACGATCGGTACGAAGCGCGCCAGGATGATGGTGATCGGGCCGTGCTTCTCGAAGAACAGGTGCGACTCGTCGATGTACTTCTTCTTGAAGAATCGCGAATCGTTGCTCTTGAACAGGGCCGCGCCACCCTTGGTGCCGATGAGATAGCCGACCTGGTCGCCGAGGATGGCCGCGATCGGGATCAGAACGACGAGGGTCCAGATGGACGCGAACGGCTCGATCTCGGTGGACTTCGACGCGGCGATCAACCCGGCCGTGAAGAGGAGGGAATCGCCTGGGAGCAGCGGAAACAGCAGCCCGGACTCGATGAAGACCACCAGCAGCAGCCCGATCAACACCCAGTGCCCGAAGGAGTTGAGCAGGTTCACCGGGTCGAGAAAGCCCGGCAACAGGGCCAGGTTCGTCGTCATCGTTTCCGAGGCAGCTAGGAGACTCACCGCGCCCACACTACCGGCCGAAACTGGTAAGTCCTGAACAGATGGTGTCGCTCTGCTGTGAACGTGATGGCTTGTTCGGCACCGTCGACGGGCCGTCGCTCCCGGCCGACGTCAGCGGGAGTGGAGCCTGCGGAATGACCGGAGGGGTGCGGGAGTGGAGCCTGCGGAATGACCGGGGTGACGCGGGTACGCACGACACCGGGCCGGGAGGTTGCCATACTGCACTGGACACAACCGAACTTTTCTATGGAGGAATGACGCCGTGCCTATCGCAACTCCCGAGGTCTACGCCGAGATGCTGGGCCGGGCGAAGGAACACAAGTTCGCCTTTCCGGCAATCAACTGTGTGGGTTCCGAGTCCATCAACGCCGCCATCAAGGGATTCGCCGACGCGGGTAGCGACGGCATCATCCAGTTCTCGACCGGCGGAGCCGAATTCGGCTCCGGGCTCGGTATCAAGGACATGGTCGTCGGTGCCGTGGCGCTCGCCGAGTTCGCGCATGTGATCGCGGCCAAGTACGACGTCACCATCGCTCTGCACACCGACCACTGCCCCAAGGACAAGCTGGACACGTACGTTCGTCCGCTGATCGCGATCTCGCAGGAGCGCGTCGACGCAGGCAAGAACCCGCTGTTCCAGTCGCACATGTGGGACGGCTCGGCCATCCCGATCGACGAGAACCTCGAGATCGCCAAGGATCTGCTGGCCCGCGCTGCGGCTGCGAACATCATTCTCGAGGTCGAGATCGGTGTCGTCGGCGGCGAGGAAGACGGCGTCGAGGCCGAGATCAACGACAAGCTCTACACCTCGAACGAGGACTTCCTCAAGACGGTCGAGGCCCTGGGCGCAGGCGACGCGGGCTCGCGCTACCTGCTGGCGGCGACCTTCGGCAACGTGCACGGCGTGTACAAGCCGGGCAACGTCAAGCTCAAGCCGTCGGTGCTGGCAGACGGTCAGCGGGTCGCGTCGGAGAAGCTCGGTCTGGCATCGGGATCCAAGCCCTTCGATTTCGTCTTCCACGGTGGATCGGGTTCGGCGAAGAGCGAGATCGAAGAGGCGCTCGAGTACGGCGTGGTGAAGATGAACGTCGACACCGACACCCAGTACGCGTTCAGCCGTCCCATCGCCGGACACTTCTTCTCCAACTACGACGGTGTGCTCAAGGTCGACGGCGAGGTCGGCAACAAGAAGGCCTACGACCCGCGCAGCTACCTCAAGAAGGCCGAGGCCGGTATGGCGGCCCGTGTCGTCGAGGCCTGCAACGACCTCAAGTCCGCCGGTCGCAGCGTCAGCGCCGGCTGATCCCCGTGAGCGGAACTTCGTAGCAGGCTACGAGGTAGGAGTGGAGCCTGCGGAACGACCCGCAGGCTCCGCCGCTCACCTGGGTGGTCAGTTGCACACCTTCCACTGGTCGCCGTCGAGGCGCAGGTCGAAGGTGCGCGGGGAGCGGTCGTTCGGGTTCGCATCGGTGTGCGCGATCACCTGAGCGATCGCGGTGTCGTCGTCACCGACCTGGATGGCGTCGATGCTGTCGACGGTGGGGATGTTGCCCTGCTCGAGCGAGACGCGATGGACGTCGGCGAATTCCGCGTCGGGGATGTCTCGGTAGAACGTCGCCAGGTCACCGCACGAGGTGCTGCGCAGTGTGGCGAGGTCGCCGACGGCCAAGGCTTTGGTGAACGACTCGACGGTCGTCCTGATCCGGGCCTCCGGGGAGTCGTCGACGCTCGGGCGGTCGATCAGCAGGTATGCACCGGCGGCCACTGCCCCGATCACGACAACTGCGGCCACCAGCGCCGCCCACCACTTCTTGTGACTCGGTGTGCCGGGTTCCGTCGGGTCGGGTCCGATGCGCTGGGGACCGACCTGCTTCGACCCTGGTTTCTGCGGTTCGATCCTTCTCGGCCCGACTGGTTGTGGCACGGCGGCGGGTGATTTCTTCTCAACCGCAACATCTTTGGTCCGATTCTCGGACGGGTTTCGGGGCGGGATACGACGCGGGGCCGCGGTCGGCTTTGCGACGGGCTTCGATTCCGCTGCGGCCGGTTCCTCGGCCGGAGCAGTGGCGATCTTCTCGGTGGCTGCGTCGGCCGGCTCGTCGGCCTGCTTCTTCTTGCGGAGATCGATCTTCTCGGTGGCTGCGTCGGCCTCGGAGGGCGCCTTCTTCTTCTCGTCCGGCATGCGTTCTCCCTCGTTCACCGAATCCTGCGAGAACTCACGAGTTCTCGATTTCGTCAGCTGGCAGCCTATCGACCGTGTCGGGCGCTCGGCGCGAGCGCCACCGGGGGTGTTCGGACACGATTCGGTGACGTAGGGGCACAATGAGCGCCATGACTTCTTTCGGTGATCTGCTCGGACCCCAACCCACACTGTTGCCCGGCGACGACGAGGCCGAATCCGCGCTGCTGAACCACGAGGCACCCGAGACCGTCGCGGCGGCGCATCCGACGGCGTCCATCGCGTGGGCCTACCTGGCCGAGGCGGCGCTCGAGTCGGGAGCCACCATCACGGCGTACGCCTACGCTCGTACCGGCTACCACCGAGGTCTTGACCAGTTGCGTCGTAATGGATGGAAGGGATTCGGGCCGGTCCCGTACAGCCATGAGCCCAACCGAGGATTCCTCCGATGCGTCGCAGTCCTCGCCAAAGCGGCCCGCGACATCAACGAGCACGACGAGTACGCCCGCTGCCTCGACCTCCTCGAAGACTGTGACCCCAAGGCAGCAGAAGCGCTCGGCCTGGGCTGATCGGGCTCGCGCCAGCCGGGCGCGGGGTCGAACCCGGCTGAAGTCGGGCAGTGCTCGGCTGAAGTTGTCGCTGCTGCCGATCATTCAGTGCGCGTTGGCTGCGGGAGTGGCGTGGTTCGTGGCGACGGACATCGTCGGTCACGAGAGCCCGTTCTTCGCACCCATCGCCGCTGTCGTCTCGCTCGGCGTCTCGCTCGGTGCTCGCCTGCGCCGATCGGCCGAGCTCGTCGTCGGAGTGACGGTGGGCATCGGCATCGGGGATCTGCTCATCTCGCTGATCGGTAGCGGGCCGTGGCAGATCGCTCTGGTCGTGGTGCTGGCGATGTCGGCAGCGGTGTTCCTCGACGGCGGGCCGATCATCGCGATGCAGGCCGGATCGTCCGCGGTGCTGGTGGCGACGCTCATCCCGCCCGGCAACATGGGTGGCCCCAACCGCATGGTCGACGCGTTGGTCGGTGGTCTGGTGGGCATCGCGATCGTGGCGTTGATCCCGACGCACCCGGTGTGGCGGGCCCGCAAGGATGCGGCGAGTGTGTTGGCCACGGCTGCGAGTGTTTTGCAGAAGGTGGCCGACGGCTTGGTGGCGAACGATCCCAAGCCTATCGAGGAGGCGCTACGTAAGGCGCGTGCGACGCAGTCGGGTATCGATGCTCTGCGAACCGATCTCAAGGGCGGCCGGGAGATCGCGCGAATCTCGCCGATGTACTGGAATCACCGCAACCGTCTGGCGTCGCTGGCGGCGACGGCCGATCCCATCGACAACGCCGTCCGCAACATTCGGGTGCTCGCGCGACGGTCGCTGACGCTGGTGCGCGACGACGAGATCCTCGATCCGCGCGTCGTCGACGAAGTGGAGAAATTGGCGCATGCGGTGGAGGTCCTGCGGCAGATGATCCTTGCCGATCCGGGTCAGAAGCCGGATGCGGCAGAGGCTGCACGAGTGTTGCGGTCGGTTGCGGCCGGTGCGAAACCGGAGTTGATCTCGAACGCCGGTCTGTCGGCAACGGTGGTCCTGGCGCAGTTGCGGTCGATCATCGTCGACCTGCTGCAGGTTGCCGGGCTCAAGCGTATCTCTGCGTTGGCGACGCTTCCGCCGACGGTGAAGCACCCGCACGTCCCTCCGGAGTTGTGACCCGAGGACACCATTGCATATATGCGTATGTACGCATATGGTGACTCCCGGAAGTCGATGCAGTCACGAGGGGGAGTCATGGGCGCGGGTCACGGGCACAGCCACGGCGTGGGCGGACACACGCCTGCGGGTGCGGGGCCACCCAGGTCCCGCGTTCGCAAGATGATCGTCGCCCTCGCGATCCTGGTGGTGTTCCTCGTCGTCGAGGCGACCGTCGCCGTGGCGATCGGCTCGCTCGGCCTGCTCGCCGATGCGGGCCACATGCTCACCGATGTGCTCGGCATGACGATGGGCTTGATCGCACTCGTGCTCGCCCGCAAGGGAAGTGCCGCAGCGGCAAGGACTTTCGGCTGGCATCGGGCGGAAGTGTTGACCGCCATCGCCAATGCCGTTCTGCTGCTCGGTGTTGCGGCGTTCATCATGTACGAGGCGATCTCGCGCATCGGCGACGCTCCCGAAATCCCCGGTGTTCCGTTGATTCTCACTGCGACAGCCGGTCTCGCGGCCAATATCGTCGTCATGCTGCTCATTCGCGGCGACGCCAAGGATTCCCTGGCCGTCCGCGGTGCGTACATGGAGGTTCTGGCCGATGCGGTCGGCAGCGTCGGGGTGCTCGTCGCCGGCGTGCTGATGGTCGTGTTCGGGTGGACCTGGGCAGACATCGTCGTCGGTGTCCTGATCTCCCTGTGGGTGATCCCGCGCGCGATCAAGCTCGCCGGCTCGGCACTGCGCATTCTCACCCAGGCCAGTCCGGGGCACGTCGACGTCGACGCATTGACCGGCGACCTGAGCGCGCTACCGGGCGTGACGGGGGTTCACGACCTGCACGTGTGGACGCTGACCACCGGAATGGACGTGGCCACAGTGCATCTCGAGTGCGAGGGGTCGTCGTCGATGGTGCTCGATCGCGCCCGGTCGTTGCTGTCCGCCTACGGTCTCGACCACGCCACGGTCCAGGTCGAACCCACCGCGCACGGCAGGACCTGCAAGGAAGAGCTCACCTGGTGACGGTGTGCACCTCGGAGCCGGGACGCCACACGTCGATCTGCATGTGATCGTCCACCAGTGACGTCAGGACGACCTCGGTGATGTCGAGGTCGAACACGTGGTACGGCACCAGTTCACCCGGTGCGGCGTCGAATATCGGTTGCAGCACAGCAGGATCGGTGATCTCGACGGCACGGCCGCCGATCTTCGCGTCCCCGCCCTCCATCGAATGGTGACCCGGATTGCTGTGCAGCGCGAACCGTCCGTCGCGCTGCAGATCTCGTGCTTTGACTGCCCCCAGCATCGAACCGAGGCGCAGCACACCGCTGTCGGCGAACTCGACCTCGGTTCCGCTCACGCGCGGTGAGCCGTCCGCCCGAAGTGTGGCGAGTACGTGGTGTTTGTGGGCGGTGAACCTGGCCCGCACTGCCGAGGCCAGGTTCGGGGCGGCTGTCGAGAAGTCGTTCCACGTCGTCATGGGGGAATTATGCGACCCGCCACCGACCGAATCGGGAATTGCTGCACACAACTTCTCGAAAGCGACGGAAATCCCGTCGGTCACGGTCGGTGTCGTGCAGTCCTTCCCGGCGCTCGGGTCACAGCCAGAATCGCATCAGGTAGTTTCCGTTGCCTGCGAAGAACTCGGGAACACCGGACAGCCCGAACAGGGTGTAGATCGCCCCGAAGAAGGCGGAATTGACCGCGGGCACGAACAGCAACGCGACGAGAACGAGGATTCCGTAACCCTTGAACTGGTTCAGCGAGGCGCGGGTGGCGGGTGAGAGCGAGGGTTCGAGTGCGGCGTATCCGTCGAGTCCGGGCACCGGAATCAGGTTCAGGATCGTGGCCATGATCTGCAGGAACGCCAGGAAGCTGAGCCCGTACCAGAAGGCCTGATGGGTGCCGTCGGTGCCGAACATCCGAATGACGATCAGAAGGACCACGGCGACAACGGCGTTGGCGAACGGTCCGGCGAGAGCGATGCGCCGCTGAGTCGACGCCGAGAATCGGTCGGTTCGCAGGTACACGGCACCGCCCGGAAGCCCGATTCCGCCGATCGCGATGAACAGCACCGGCAGCACGATCGAGAGCAACGGGTGGGTGTACTTGAGCGGGTTGAGCGTCAGATAGCCGCGGAGTTCGACTTCGCGGTCGCCGGCCCGAAATGCGGTGTACGCGTGCCCGAATTCGTGCAGGCACACCGAGGCGATCCACCCGGCGAGCACCAGCACGAACACCCCGAGTCGGGCGGTGAGAGAGGTGACGTCCTCCGCCGTCCACGCCAGCGCGCCGCCCACTCCTGCAACGGCGAGAACGGCCACGAACACCGGGCTCGGCAGAACGGGACTGCGGCGCACCGGAACGGTCATCGGACCAGCAACCACTCTTCGTGGTGACGGTAGAACGTCGACCGCTTGACTGTTCTGTCGCCGGCGATGCCGTCGCGCATCAGGTCTGCGGCGGGGGAGCCGAGCTGCATCGCGCGTCCGCTCACCCAGCGGCGCGGCACCAGTCGTCGACGGCTGATCACCCGCGCACGAAGGCCCGGTAGCTCCGGGGTCGGTGCCACCTCGACGCCGGGAACGACTCCGGAGAACAATCGCGTGTCGTCGACGTACGCCTCGCCTTCGAGGTCCGCGCCGCCACCGCCGCCGAGCAGAGCCCGCCCGACAACGGCCTTGCCCGCGTCGTCGCGAATGAGGGGCGTGCTCGACGCCGTGCCGGTCAATGCCACCTTGGCCGCGCGCGATCCGGTGCCGAGCTTGTAGATGTGGGCGGCGTTGGTCGCGGTATCGGGCACGAACGCGACCTCGATGTGGAGGCGTTCGGTGCGCATCAACCTGGTCAGGACCGCGGCCAGCGAGGCGTCGTCGCCCAACACGATGATGCGCGGTGCGGGGGCCGATTCGATGTCGGCGAACAGCGCGTTGCAGTCGTCGTCGGTGGGCACGGCATCGGCGTTGCGCAATGGGACGTCGGTCAGCGTGATCGGCAACGGCGGGTTTCCGCAGTGCAGAACGAACGGTGTCACGGCGCTCCTAGATCATCGGTGAACCCTCGAACGACCATAGTGCCCTCGTTTCGGCTCCACCGTAGCGGCATGCGGGCCAGCTCACCGCCTCGGCTAGACTGTTCCCCCGGCCACTGTCGCGCCTGCGGCAATTGGTGACGGCTGCGTTCGATCGAGCAATATCTGCAGCACGTCCTCGCACGAAAGCAACGTAGGAGAGCACATGCCGGCGATAGTCCTGATCGGCGCCCAGTGGGGCGACGAGGGCAAAGGCAAAGCCACCGACCTTTTCGGCGAACGACTCCAGTGGGTCGTTCGCTACCAGGGCGGCAACAACGCCGGCCACACCGTGGTTCTCCCGAACGGCGACAAGTTCGCGCTGCACCTGATCCCGTCGGGAATCCTCACAGCCGGCGTGAAGAACGTCATCGGCAACGGCGTCGTCGTCGACCCGGGTGTGCTGCTCACCGAACTCGACGGCCTGGAAAAGCGTGACGTCGACACCACGAACCTGCTGCTCAGCGCCGATGCGCACCTGATCATGCCGTACCACGTGGCCATCGACAAGGTGACCGAACGCTTCCTCGGAGCCAAGAAGATCGGAACCACCGGCCGCGGCATCGGGCCGTGCTACCAGGACAAGCTCGCTCGCGTCGGCGTCCGGGCAGCCGATGTGCTCGACGAGAAGATCCTGACCCAAAAGGTCGAGGCTGCACTGGAATTCAAGAACCAGGTGCTCTCGAAGATCTACAACCGGCGGGCGCTGGACTCGCAGCAGGTCGTCGACGAGGTGCTCGAGCAGGCCGAGGGCTTCAAGCACCGCATCACCGACACCAGGTTGCAGCTGAACCTGGCTCTCGAGCGCGGTGAGACGATTCTGCTCGAGGGATCGCAGGGCACTCTGCTCGACGTCGATCACGGTACGTACCCGTACGTCACGTCCTCCAACCCGACGGCGGGCGGCGCATCGGTCGGTTCCGGTATCGGCCCCAACAAGATCGGGACCGTCCTCGGCATCCTGAAGGCCTACACGACGCGTGTCGGCTCGGGCCCGTTCCCGACGGAGCTGTTCGACAATCACGGTGAATACCTGGCCAAGCAGGGCGGCGAGGTTGGCGTCACCACCGGGCGGGCACGACGCACGGGCTGGTTCGACGCCGTCATCGCGCGGTACGCCACCCGCGTCAACGGCATCACCGATTACTTCCTGACCAAGCTCGACGTGCTCTCGAGTCTGGACACGGTGCCCATCTGTGTCGCGTACGACGTCGACGGCGTCCGCCACGACGAGATGCCGATGACGCAGACCGGTTTCCATCATGCGAAGCCGATCTACGAAGAGATGCCCGGTTGGTGGGAAGACATCTCCGGTGCCCGCACGTTCGAGGAACTGCCGATCAACGCGCAGAACTACGTCCTGCGTCTCGAGGAGCTCTCGGGGGCGTACATGTCGTGCATCGGAGTCGGACCGGGCCGCGACGAAACCATCGTCCGCCGGGACATCCTGAGGTAGACGGTCGACACGAAACACCAAGCCCCGAGGCCACACGGCCTCGGGGCTTTTTCGTGCCCGGAGATGCCGTCCGGAGCCGATTCTCGACAACGCGACGAAACAGCGCATGCAGTAGGAAAACGGCGCGAAAAAGTACTGTGTTCGCTGTAGTCGAACGGTCTTGCTGGGGAATTCGCTGCAAGGCGGTATTTTTCGTACTTCAGATAGCTTTGCACATCGCGTATTCGAGTGAACCGAAAGCGTGAAACGGGCGGCCACCGACAATTCGTGGTCGCGAACGGTGATCGATCCGACGGCGACGGAACAAATTCCGGCGGATATTCTCGTGCTCTTGAATTAGTGCCGTCACATATATGTCGGAATCGAACTGCACATCTGCTCGCCTGCGTGGATAATTGCGCCCAGGTAAATCGACGGAAGGTCGAGCGATGACTGAGAATTACAACGGATTGGAAGTTTTCAGCTACCAATTCGATCGCTTCGCATACGAACATCCATGGATCGGCGCTCAGGCCGGTGAATTCATGCTCGGCCCCGAGGGTGGGGGAATGCTCGAATTCACGCACGCTACCGTCTTCGCGCTTCCCGAGGGTGGCGCGCACGAAGTGCACGGTCCGATCCTCGACTGGTACCTCGGTCACGGGGGACCCTATGGCGCACTTGGCTATCCGATCAGCAACGAGCGTCCGACACCCACCGGATCCGGCCGCTACAGCCTATTTCAACGCGGAGCTATCGGGTGGTTGCCGGAGGTGGGTGCATTCACCATCGGTGGTCGGCACGAGGAATCCGATGTGACTCCGGGCCCGGAAGCTGAATTGGTGTCGGCGGTGGACGCTCCCATCGACGCACTCGGTATTTCTGCCTGAATCCTTTCCTGCTCCCCGTTTCGATCGTATTCTTCGGTCTCGCGGTTTTGTTCGTCGATGAAGCAGCTCAGAACAATGTTGGCTCGTCGAATCCTGGGACTCCTTCGATGCCGAGTATTTTCTGTTTGGTGTTCGCGCCACCCGGTGCCGAGAAGCCGCCGACTTCCGTGCCTGCGCCGAGTACCCGATGGCACGGGACGATGATCGGCACGGGGTTTCGTCCCAACGCGCCGCCTACGGCCTGGGCGGCGCCTGGGTGGCCGAGTCGGCGGGCAATGTCGCCGTAGGTGAGTGTCGCGCCCCGGGGAATGCTGCTGCACACGGTGTAGACCGAGGCGTCGAACTCCGAGATGTCGAGGACCAGCGGAATCGGGCTCATGTCGACTGTCCGTCCATCGAGCAGGGCGACGATTCGCGCGATCGCGTCGGCCGCCAATGTGTCGACAGGCCCTGTTGCTGCGCCGAAGCGGTTCAGATAGTCCAGCATCGCCTCGTCCAACGGCTCGGGCAGGGCGACGGCGAGCACGCCGTCGTCGGTCCAGGCGATTCCGCAACGGCCGATGGAGGTGTCGAAGAGCGTGCTGCTCGGCATCGGTCCAGTATCCACCTGCCCTCGTGTGGCAGTCCAGTGGAATGCGCAATGGACTTGAATGTCGGAGGCCAGTGGGCGAATACTGGAGCGCATGGCTTCGAGAGTCCTCAATGCAACGTCACTGGCCCGCGATCTCGGCAGCTGGCGCGGCGACGCGTCCTCGGACGGATCCGGGAGGCGCAAGGCGTCGCGTCCGACGTATCGCGCATTGGCCGATGGCGTTCGACTGCTGATTCACGACGGTCGTATTCCGCTCGGCGTCGGTCTGCCCAGTGAGCGTGATCTGTCCGCGGCTCTCGATCTCAGTCGTACCACCATCACGTCCTCGTACTCGGTGCTGCGAGACGAGGGTTATCTGATCAGTAAGCAGGGATCACGCAGTACCGTCGCTCTGCCCGCTGCGCCCACCCCCAACGGAATGTTGATTCAGTCGACATCGCCTTCGGGTCCGGTCGTGGACATGTCTCACGCAGCGATGGCAGCAGCGGACGGCACCATGACCGCGGCGTACGAGTCTGCGCTGCAAGCACTTCCGACCTATCTTCCGACGCACGGCATGGAGCCCATCGGTCTGGCGGTGCTGCGGGAGGCCATCGCGCAACGCTTCGTCGAGCGTGGCCTGCCGACGACGGCCGACCAGATCATGGTCACTTCCGGTGCGCAGCAAGCAGTTCGGCTGCTGCTGGGTACCTTGACCTCGCCCGGTGATCGGGTGCTGATCGATCACCCGACCTATCCCAACGCCCTCGAAGCCATCAGGCGAGTGGGTGCCCGTCCCGTACCGGTGCCGGTACGTCCGGCCGACGGCGACTGGGATCTCGACGGGATCCGCAGTGCAGCACGGCAAACCGCAGCCAAGGTTGCGTACCTGATTCCGGACTTTCATAATCCAACCGGGCAGGTGCTCGGTGCCGAGGGGCGGGCCGAACTCGCACGCATCACCCGCGACACCCGTATGACGCTCATCGTCGACGAAACCATGGTGGACCTATGGCTCGACGCCCCGCCGCCGCCGCCGGTCGCGTCGTTCGGGCGGGTCTCGGGTTCCGACATCGTCACGATCGGTTCGGCGTCCAAGTCGTTCTGGGGCGGACTGCGCATCGGATGGATCAGAGCGCATCCGTCGCTCGTCTCACAGCTCGCGGGCTCGCGGGCAGCGCACGACCTCGGTACCTCGATCATGGATCAGTTGGCGTCCTCGTTCCTGTTGCAGGACGCCGAACCCGCGCTCGAGCTCCGTCGATCGCACTTGCGCGAGCGTCGGGACGTACTCGAAGAGGCTCTGGCCGAACATCTTCCGGACTGGCGCTACCGCCGCTCCGAGGGTGGCATGTCGCTGTGGTTGCAGCTGCCTGCACCGGTGTCGAGTGCGCTCGCCGCCACCGCGCCCGCATTCGGCGCGATACTCGCGGCAGGCCCGCGATTCGGCGTCGAGGGTGCGTTCGAGCGCTACCTCAGGTTGCCGTACACCCGTGAGCCACAGGAGCTTCGGGCCGCGGTGATGGCCACGGCTGCTGCTTATCGTGCCCTCGCTCCCAGCGCCGAATCGGAGCAGCCGGCGCTGGTGTTCTGACCGGCCATGTTCTGACCGCGAACTCGAAGTTATGGATGGAAATCAGCCGAAAGGCGTCCACAACTTCGAGTTCGGCGCAAACAGATCAGACCCAGACCGACGCGATATCGGTTGCTGCGGCGGGCGGTGGCGTCGGGACTCCGTTTTCGGTGCGGGAGAAGCGCGGTGCCGGGCGGTGCTGGGTGACGCCGCCGATGTCGATGAGGGAGTCGCGGTCCTTCATGTGCGGATGGTTCGGGGCCTCGGCGAAGGTGAGGACCGGCGATACGCAGGCGTCGGTGCCGTCGAAGATCGCGGCCCATTCGTCGCGGGTCTTGGACAGGAACGTCGAGGTGAATCTCTCGCGCAGCTCGGGCCAGCGCGACTTGTCCATCTGCGGCGGGAGGTCCGCATCGGCGAGGCCGAGGCCGGTGAGCAGCTGGGCGTAGAACTGCGGCTCGAGCGAGCCGACTGCCATGTACCGGCCGTCCGAGGTCTCGTAGGTGTCGTAGAACGGTGCGCCGGTATCGAGCAGGTTCGTGCCACGATCGTCGCTCCAGGCTCCGACGCCACGCCAGGCCCAGATCATGTGCGAGAGTGCGGCGGTGCCGTCGACCATGGCCGCGTCGACCACCTGGCCCTGTCCGGAGTTCTGGCGCTCGTAGAGCGCCGCCATGATGCCGAAGACGAGGAACATCGAGCCCCCGCCGAAGTCGCCGACCATGTTCAGCGGCGGCACGGGGCGCTCGCCCTCGCGACCGATTGCGTTCAGCACGCCGGTGACGGAGATGTAGTTGATGTCGTGGCCTGCGGTCTGCGCCCACGGGCCTTGCTGGCCCCAGCCGGTCATGCGGCCGTAGACCAGGCGCGGGTTGCGGGCGAGGGCGTCGTCGGGTCCGAGGCCGAGGCGTTCGGTGACGCCGGGTCGGAAGCCCTCGATCAGCACGTCGGCGCGTTCGACGAGACCGAGCACCTTCTCGATGTCGGCCGGATCCTTGAGGTTGGCCTCGACGATGGTGCGGCTGCGCAGCTGGTGGTCGTGGGCAGAGATCTGCCCGGCACGCTGGACGCGTACGACGTCTGCGCCGAGGTCGGCCAGCAGCAGTGCGGCGTGCGGGCCGGGCCCGATGCCCGCGAGTTCGACCACGCGAAGCCCTGCGAGTGGTCCACCAGTGTTCGACACGTTGTTTGCCTCGTTCCGACTCGTCACCTGCGAATGTGAATGGAGACTAACTTGTACTAGGTCGTCCAACCGATCGGGGTGTGGATAATAGGGCTGTGACTGCCCCAGATCCCGTCCGTATCGGTACACCGCTCACTCCCGGGGCCACCCGGGTGATGCTGCTCGGCTCGGGTGAGCTGGGCAAAGAGGTGATCATCGCGTTCCAGCGCCTCGGCGTCGAGGTGATCGCCGTCGATCGCTACGACAACGCCCCTGGCCATCAGGTGGCTCATCACGCGTTCACGATCGACATGAGCAACCCCGAAGAACTACTGGCGCTGATCGATTCGCAGCAGCCGGATTTCGTGGTGCCGGAGATCGAGGCCATCGCGACCGATGCCCTGGCCGAGGTCGAAGCGCGGGGTAGGAGTGTGGTGATCCCGACGGCGCGCGCGACGCAGTTGACCATGAACCGTGAGGGCATCAGGCGTCTCGCCGCCGAGGAGCTCGGGCTGCCGACGTCACCGTACGCGTTCGCCGATTCGCTGGAAGACGTACGAGAAGCGTTGTCCACCATCGGCTTTCCTGCCGTTCTCAAGCCCGTCATGTCCTCGTCGGGCAAGGGGCAGTCCGTCGTGCGCAGCGAGGACGACGTCGAAGCGGCGTGGGACTACGCCCTGAAGGGCGGCCGCGTCGACCTCGGTCGTGTCATCGTCGAGGGATTCGTCGATTTCGATTACGAGATAACACTTCTCACCGTTCGAGCGAGCGACGGAACCTCGTTCTGCGAGCCGATCGGGCACCTGCAGGAGTCCGGCGACTACATCGAATCCTGGCAACCACAACCGATGTCCGACGCGGCCCTGGCCGGTGCGCGCGACGTCGCCGAGCGCATCACGACGGCGCTCGGTGGGCGTGGGTTGTTCGGTGTCGAGTTGTTCGTGCAGGGCGACAACGTGTACTTCTCCGAGGTCAGTCCGCGGCCGCACGATACGGGCCTGGTGACGCTTCGTACGCAACGGTTCTCGGAGTTCGAGCTGCACGCTCGCGCCGTTCTGGGTCTGCCGATCGACACGACGCTGCTGTCGCCCGGTGCGTCGGCGGTGATCTACGGCGGTGTCGACGCAGACGGCATTCACTTCGAGGGCGTCGCCGATGCGCTGGCCGTCCCCGAGACCGATCTTCGCCTGTTCGGCAAGCCGACGAGTTTCGTCCGACGCCGGATGGGCGTCGCGGTGTCGACGGCCTCGGACATCGAGACGGCACGGAGCAGGGCCCGCGAGGCAGCAGGCAAGGTTCGTCCTGTCGTCTGACTCGGCACAGGGCACACTGAGCCCATGAGCGTGCTCGGTGAGGTCCTGGTCGGCCTGGTGATTCTGGTCGGTCTCGTCGGTATCGTCGTCCCGATTCTGCCGGGCACCATCTTGATCTTCGCGGCCGTCGCCGTGTGGGCGTGGGTCACCGGCGGAGCCGCCGCCTGGACGGTGTTCGCGATCGCGACGGTGTTATTGGTTCTGAGCGGCGTCGTGAAGTACACCTGGCCGGGCCGGCGCATGCGGGAGGCCGGAGTGCCGATGCGATCGTTGATGATCGGCGGACTGCTCGGCATCGTCGGATTCTTCGTCATCCCCGTCGTCGGACTGTTCGTCGGCTTCATCGCCGGCGTCTACGTGGCCGAGGTGCCCAGGCATCGCAATCATTCCGAGGCATGGAGATCGACCGTGCACGCCACCAAGGCGGCAGGACTGTCCATCCTGGTGGAGCTGTTCGGCGCGTTGCTCGCCTCGGCGGTGTGGCTCGGGGGAGCCGTGCTCGTATAGATCAGGAGACCCGATACCAGGCCCGGGCGTTGCCGTCGAGAACCGCCGGGAGGTCGCCGCCGACGGCGTGAGAAATGATGTCGATGTCGGTCTCCGAGAACGGACGCGGGGCGCGGGTGCCCGGTAGATCGGTGCCGAACATCAATGCTGCCGGATTCACGCGATGAATCTTCTGCAGAGTGTCGATGATGTCGAGGTCCACCCGGCCGAATCCCGTTGCCTTGACGCGTACTCCGCGGTCGACGAGGTCGAGCAGATACGGCAGTCCCTGCGTCGACAGGCCGAGATGGTCGATGCTCACGGCCGGTAGCTTCGCGAGAATGGGTTCGAGGGAGAGCAGCAGGGACGCGTCGACGTACAGCTCGGCGTGCCATCCCACCAGTTCGTGCACGCGACGCGCCTGAGTGGTGAGCATCTGGACGTCCGTCTCGCCGCGCTTGAGGTTGAACCGCATTCCGCGCACGCCCGCGTCGTTCAGCGCGACGATGTCCTCGTCGGAGCACTCCGGATCGATCTGAGTGACGCCCACCCAGCCGCGCCCCAGGGTCTTCAACGCCGCCAGCAGATAGGTCTGGTCGGTGCCCTGGAACGATCCCGAGACCACCGCGCCGCCGGTGATACCGAGCCCGTCGACGTCGTAGAGGTAGTTCGAGACGGTGTACGGATCGGGCAGGAAACCGTGGTTCTCGATGAGCGGAAACGCGGGGTCGATGATGTGTAGGTGGGCGTCGAACACGGGCCCCAGCATGCCAGCTCGAGCATTCGGCGTCGCGGCCACCGTCCCCGGTGTTTGAATTCGAAACATGAAACCGGAGACCACAGTCGTTCTCGATGGATACACCTACTTCGAATGTCCGAGATGGCACGAGGGGAGGATCTGGGTATCGGACTTCTACTCCCATCGCGTCGTGTCCGCCCTAGAGGACGGCTCGGACGTACGAGTCGAAGCCGAGGTGCCCAATCAGCCGTCGGGCCTGGGATGGTTGCCCGACGGGCGGCTGCTGATCGTGTCGATGCGCGACTACAAGTTGCTACTGCGTGAGCACGACGGTTCGCTGACCGTGCACGCCGATCTGTCGACGTATGTTCGGGCGAATCTCAACGACATGCTCGTCGACGCGCAGGGCCGCGCGTACATCGGCAATTTCGGCTTCGATCTGATGAACTTCGCGCCCGTCGAGACGGCCGACCTGATTCGCGTCGACCCGGACGGTTCCGCGCACGTCGTGGCGTCGGATCTGTACTTCCCCAACGGAATGGCGTTCACCGCGTCGGGCGAACTGCTGGTGGACGAGACGGTCGGCAATCGGGTCAGTGCCTTCGACATCGCCGAGGACGGGTCACTGGGGGAGCGCCGTGATTGGGCGAAGTTCGGCGAACTGCCGTCGTCGACGGACATGGCCACGGCCATCGGGGAGGTGAAAGTGGCCGCCGACGGATGCTGCATCGACACCGACGGCACTATGTGGATCGCCGACGCACTGGGGCAGCGAGTGCTGCACGTTGCGCAGGGCGGGGAGGTTCTCGAGCAACTCGATTTCGATCTCGGAGTCTTCGCCTGCGGACTCGGCGGATCCGACGGCCGCACGCTGTTCGTCTGCGCGGCACCGGATTTCAACGAGCATCAACGCAAGATCGAGACCGAGGGCAAGTTGTTGGCAGTGCGCGTGTAGTGCGCTTCGCGCAGTGGTGCGGTTGTGCGCTCCCTGGGGCACACAACCACACCACTGCCGCAGGCACTCAGGCCTTGTCGGGCTCGGATGCCTTCAGCATGTCCTCACGCTCGACGACCTTCACGCGCTCGCGGCCCTCGGGCTCGCCGAGTGAGCGCTCGTGCGCGTCGAGGCGGTACCAGCCGTCCCACGTGGTGAAGGGGACCTGCTTGCCTTCGAGGAACGAGGTGACGGCATCGAGATCCGGTTCGACCGCGCCGACGAAGCTCGGCGCATCCTCGAGCAGATTCGCGACGGTCTCGTTGGCGTCGCCCTTGGTGTGGCCGATGAGGCCGACGGGTCCGCGCTTGATCCAGCCGGTGACGTACGTGGCCGGAACGGGCGTGGTGGACGACGGGGACTCGACGACGCGTCCGGCCTCGTTGGGGATGGTGCCTGCCTGCTCGTCGAACGGGAGCTGGCTGATGTTCTGGCTGAGGTAGCCGACCGCGCGGTAGACGGCCTGAACGTCCCAGTCGTTGTACTTGCCGGTACCCTTGACGTTGCCGGTGCCGTCGAGCTCGGTGCGCTCTGTGCGTAGACCGACGACCTTGCCGTCCTCGCCGAGTACCTCGTGGGGAGACTCGAAGAAGTGCAGGAACAGCTTGTGCGGGCGGCTGCCGACGTCGCGGATGGCCCAGTCCTGCAGGGTATTGGCGACCATGTCGATCTGCTTGGAGCTGCGGCGGGCCTGCTCGGAGCCCTCGTCGTAGTCGATGTCCTCGGGAGAGACGATGACCTCGATGTTGGGGGAATGGTCGAGCTCGCGCAGCTCGAGCGGGGTGAACTTGGCCTGAGCCGGTCCGCGGCGACCGAAGACGTGCACCTCGACGGCCTTGTTGGCCTTGAGGCCCTCGTAGACGTTGGCGGGGATCTCGGTGGGGAGCAGTTCGTCACCGGTCTTGGCGAGCACGCGTGCGACGTCGAGAGCGACGTTTCCGACGCCGAGGACGGCGACCTTCTCGGCCTCGAGCGGCCAGGTGCGCGGCACGTCGGGGTGGCCGTCGTACCAGGAGACGAAGTCGGCGGCGCCGTAGCTGCCCTCGAGGTCGATGCCGGGGATGTTGAGGGCGCGGTCCGCGTTGGCACCGGTGGAGAAGATGACGGCGTCGTAGAAGCGGCGCAGGTCGTCCAACGTGATGTCGGTGCCGTAGTCGATGTTGCCGAGGAGGCGAACCTGCGGCTTGTCGAGCACCTTGTGCAGGGCGGTGATGATGCCCTTGATGCGCGGATGATCGGGGGCCACGCCGTAGCGGATCAGCCCGAACGGCGCAGGCATGCGCTCGAAGAGGTCGATGCTGACGCCCGGTCCGCTGACATTGTGGTCGGACTTCATGAGCGCGTCGGCGGCGTAGATGCCTGCCGGTCCGGCACCGACGATGGCGACGCGGAGTGGACGAGTCTGATCGGTCATGTGCAGCGAGCTACCTTCTTCGAGGGAAGTGCGGACACCCCAGCATAAATTAAGGACTACCTGAGCTGGGGCAGTGGGCAACTTGCCGGATTTCCCGGTTTCCGGTAGGAATTGCTCTGTGCACACGACATACCTGGTCCGACGGTTCACCGTCGACTTCTGTCGTACCTGCACCAACATGTGTTGTCGGTGACAAGACCCGACTCCCCTTCCCCTCCTCCCAGGACGGGACCCCTCTCTCGACGGCAGCGTTGCCGAAGATCAGCGCTCGGCCGTGCACGGATTCGAGGACACATGACCACTCTGGAACAGACCGCAACTCTCACTCTCGACAAGCTCGGCCCGAGCTTCGGTGCCGAGGCCATCGGCCTCGACGTCGCGTCGGCGTCGGACAGCCAGATTCACGCCGTGCGACGAGCCCTCGTCGAACACAAGGTTCTCGTGCTGCGTGGGCAGACGCTCGACGACGCGGGCCACATCGATTTCGGCCGCAGGCTCGGTGACCTCACCGCAGGTCACCCGGTGCACGACAGCGGTCACGTCGCCCCCGAGGTCTACGCCCTCGACAGCCAGGACAACGGATTCGCCGACGTCTGGCACACCGACGTCACGTTCATGGAACGCCCGCCGATGGGCTCGATCCTGCGTCCCGTCGTCCTACCGCCGCACGGTGGCGACACCAACTGGGCCGACAGTCAGCTCGCCTACGAATCGCTGTCCGCACCGGTCCGCCGAATGATCGACGGGCTCACGGCAATGCACGACGGCAACCGCGAGTTCGGCTACTACCTCGCGCAGAAGCGCGGCGGAAAAGGCAACGTGTGGGACGGCAAGGAGGTCACCGCGCTGGTCCCCGTCGAACATCCCGTCGTGCGGGTCCATCCGGAAACCGGCCGCAAGGGGCTGTTCGTCAATCCAGGTTTCACCTCCCACATCGTGGGGGTGTCGGAGGCCGAGAGCCGCGGAATTCTGGATCTGCTGTACGCGCACCTGACCAAGCCCGAACACATCGTGCGGCACCGCTGGCGGTTGGGCGATCTGGTGCTGTGGGACAACCGCAGCACCTCGCACTACGCCAATCGCGACTACGGCACCGAGCACCGCAAGATGCACCGCATCACGTTGCGAGGAGACATTCCTGTCGGACCCCGCTAGTGCCCGGCCCGTCGGATCGAGGAAGATTGGCCGCATGGCGTCGTGGAGTGAACGTAGGCAGCAGTGGGTCGACAGTCGTGAGGAAGCGCGCAACAACGCGTCCAAGGCGGCTGCCGACTCCGGCGAGCAGCGTCCGCCCAACGCGTGGCCGTTCATCCTCGCCGTCGGCGTCGTCGTGGTGTTGCTCGTCGGCATCTTCGCGGCCTCGAAGTTCGCACCTGCCGAGGACAACGTGACGCAGGCCCAGTTGCTCACCGACGCCGTCGACGGATTCCTCGAGGCACAGAACACCGGCGACGCAGACTTGCTGCGCCAGAACACCTGCTTCGATCAGGTCGAGCGCCTCGTTCCGGGCGACGATGCGCAATACCGAACCGATCGAGCAGGCGAGGTCGAGCGGAACGGCGAGACGTCCATCGACGGGGTGCCCTCCGACTATCAGGTCAACGGCGACCGCGGAATGGTCACGGTCCCGCTGAAGGAAGAGAAATCCGGAGCGCAGACCGACGACGTGTGGAAGTTCCTCCGCGTCGACGACAAGTGGCTGGTGTGCAATGTCTGATCTCGGTATGTGTGACGTAACGGCAAGTGACGGAAGGCTGATCCAGTGACCTACGCAGGTGACATAACCCCGGAAGCTGCCTGGGAGTTGTTGCAGAACAACCCCGAGGCCGTGCTCGTGGACGTTCGTACGCGCGCCGAGTGGCAGTACGTCGGAGTTCCGGACACCTCCGGCATCGACCGCCCGACGCACCTGATCGAGTGGGTCAGCTTCCCCGACGGTGCCCGGAACGCCAACTTCGTCGACGATCTCAAAGCCGCAGGCGTGGACGGCGATCGACCGGTGGTGTTCCTGTGCCGCTCCGGTCAGCGATCCATCGGAGCCGCCGAGGCCGCGACGGCAGCAGGCATCGGTCCGTCCTACAACGTGCTCGACGGCTTCGAAGGCGCCACCGACGCCGACGGCCACCGCGGAGCCACGGGTTGGCGTGCGGTCGGGTTGCCTTGGAGGCAGTCGTGACGAACCTTCCCAAAGGCGGCGGATTCGACAAGCCCTTGCCCGAGGGCGTGGGTCAGGGAACGCTGGGAGTGCGCGGCGGCCTGATGCGATCCGGCTTCGACGAGAACGCCGAAGCCCTCTATCTCTCTTCGGGTTTCGTGTACGAGAGTGCCGGTGCGGCCGAGCAGGCGTTCACCGGTGAAATCGATCATTTCGTGTACTCGCGCTACGGCAACCCGACGGTCAAGATGTTCGAGGAACGGTTGCGGCTGATCGAGGGTGCCGAGGCATGCTTCGGAACCTCGAGCGGGATGTCCGCGGTGTTCACCGCGTTGGGTGCATTGCTGAAGGCCGGTGACCGATTGGTCGCTGCGCGTAGTCTTTTCGGATCGTGCTTCGTGGTGTGCAACGAGATTCTCCCGCGGTGGGGAGTAGAGACCGTCTTTGTCGACGGCGAAGACCTCGAGCAGTGGGAGCAGGCGCTGTCGGTGCCGACCACGGCGGTGTTCTTCGAGACCCCGTCCAATCCGATGCAGTCGTTGGTCGATGTCAGGCGCGTCTCCGAGCTGGCTCATGCGGCCGGCGCAACGGTGGTGCTGGACAATGTGTTCGCAACGCCGCTGCTGCAGCGCAGCCTCGAACTCGGTGCCGACGTGGTCGTGTACTCGGGTACCAAGCACATCGACGGCCAGGGGCGGGTTCTCGGCGGTGCCATCCTCGGCTCGAAGGAGTACATCGAAGGACCGGTGCAGACTCTGATGCGGCACACCGGCCCGGCGCTGAGCCCGTTCAACGCCTGGACATTGCTCAAGGGCTTGGAGACGATGCCGGTGCGGGTGCGGCATTCGGTGAAATCGGCGCTGCAGATCGCCGAGTTCCTCGAAGGCCATCCGGCGGTCAGATGGGTCAAATATCCTTTCCTGCAGTCGCATCCGCAGTACGAGCTGGCGAAGTCGCAGATGTCGGGCGGCGGTACCGTCGTGACGTTCGAGCTCGACGCTCCCGAGGGCGAGGGCAAGAAGCGTGCTTTCGAGGTGCTCGACGCCTTGCGCATCGTCGACATCTCCAACAACCTCGGCGACTCGAAGACGCTGATCACGCATCCGGCGACCACCACGCACCGCGCGATGGGGCCGGAAGGCCGTGCAGCAGTGGGCATCACCGACGGCGTCGTACGCATCTCGATCGGTCTGGAGGACACCGAGGATCTGATCGGGGATCTGGATCAGGCGCTGAAGTAGCTGGGTCAGAGTGTCACCGGTACCGGTTTGTCGATGAGGGAGTAGTGCGCGGCATCGCCTGCAACCACTCGGCTTCTCTCACCGTTCGGGTGTACCGGCACGTCGCCGGCCAAGGTGATGCGTTCGAGGCGGCGGTACTGATCGTCCCAGTCGGCGACGGCGTAGTGCTGGGTGGCACGGTTGTCCCAGATGGCCACGTCGCCGAGGCTCCAGGTCCAGCGAACAGTGTTCTCCAGCTTGGTCACTCGATTCTGTAGGAGATCGAACAGCGTCTGCGACTCCTTGGTCGACAATCCGATGAAGTTCTTCACGAAGTGACCGAGTAGCAGAGTCTTCTCGCCGGTCTCGGGGTGTACGCGGACGACTGGGTGTTCGGTCTCGAAGTATGTGGACTGGAACTCCTTTCGGTACTCCTCGGTCTTGTCGTTCCTGATCTTCTCTGCAGCAGTCGCCGAGTAGTCGTAGTTGTTCGAGTGCGTGGCCCAGAGGTTGTCCACCAACGCCTTCAGTGAATCCGGCAGCTGAGCGTAGGCGGCGGTCTGTGAGGCCCAGGTGGTGTTCCCGCCGTATTCCGGGAGGCTGACCGCACGCAGGATCGAGGCCTTCGGGATGCGGTCGACGAAGGTCACATCCGAATGCCAGCTGTTGGCCTTGCCGTATTCGGAGTCGATGGCCAGTGTCCTGGTGCCACGGGAGGTCACCGTCGGGTGCGGGGTGGTCGGCGACCCGAGCAATTCGGCGAACGCATACTGGCTTTCGTCGTCGAGATGGTGCTGGCCGCCGAAGAAGATGACCTTGTGCTCGAGCAGAGCCCGACGAACGAACTCGACAGTGTCGGCATCGAGATCGCCGCCGAGTCGCACACCCTCGATGCGGGCACCGAGGTTGCCGCCGATCTTGATCGCACGCAGAGCTGTCGTATTCTCGGCAAGAGTGTCCACCGACATGTCGATACCTTTCGCTGGTCGAAGACTGCCCGAATCACACCGGCGCAGTGCGTAATTCAACAAGCTGACCACTGTCGATCGTGGATGTACACAGTTCGATTCACCGTGATCTCAACGCGACGGGCGATCGGTAGCCGGTGTCCGGAGCGACGTCAGTGCTCGAAAACGCTGAGTACCGTGCGGAACTTGGCCGTGGTTTCGTTCAGTTCGGCGTCGGGGTCGGAATCTGCGACGATGCCGCCGCCCGCTGTGGCCGTTCCAGAAAGTCCGTCCGCAGCGAGCTCGATACAGCGGATCGTCACCATCCACTCGCCGTCGCCGCTGCCGTCGGTCCAGCCGACCGCTCCGGCGTAGAAGCCGCGGGAGCCCTCGACGTCTGCGATCGCCGCCATCGCTGCCGCTCGGGGGACACCGGCGACAGCAGCGGTGGGGTGCAGTGCCAGCGCGAGGTCGAGCGCCGAGGTCTCGGGGTCGGCCAAGGTGCCGACGATCGGCGTCGACAGGTGCCACAGCTGCGGAGTACTGCTGAGCTGTGGCGACTCGGGCACCTCCAGCGTCTCGCAGAACGGCGTCAACGCAGCCCGGATCTCGTCGACGACGAAGCGATGTTCGGCCTGATCCTTCGCACTGGCCGCCAACGCCGCGGAGATGCGCGCTTCCTCGTCGGGGTCGGTCGATCGTGCGGCCGTGCCGGCGAACGGATGGCAGGTGACGATGTTGCCGCGCTTGCGAACCAACAGTTCCGGGCTCGCGCCGACGATGCGCCTACCCCGATGCGTGGCGGGGGACAGGTCCGCCAGGAAGCCGTTGCCCATCGGATCGCGTGAGACCAGAGCGCTGAGCACCGAGGCAGCGTCGATCGGGGAATCCGCCGTCACCTCGATGGCCCGCGCGAGGACGATCTTCTCGGCCACACCGGCTTTCAGCTGCTCGACGACATCCCGCACTCGCTGCACGTGCACGTCGGGATCGGGAATCTGTCGTGCGACGGTCACCTCGGGCAACGGCGGTTGAGCATCGACCGTCGACCAGGGTCCGTCGAGGCGGTAGAACTGCTCCGGCTCGATCAGGGCGGTGGCGTCGGAGATGTCGAAAGGGATTGCGCCGACGACATTTCGGCCGTCCCGCACCGCAGCGACTGCGTCGGCGATATCGGGAAACGTGTGCCGGACACCCAGCCCGACGACGTGGTGATCATGGCGGGACAGAACGAATTCGAGAGTCATCAGAACGGGTTCTGCGTGCGGCCCACCAGGTCTGCGACGGAATCGAGAACTTTGGTCGGCCGGTACGGGTACTGCTCGACGGACTGGACCGTCGAGATCCCGGTGAGGACCAGGATGGTCTGCAGTCCGGCTTCCAGGCCCGAGAGCACGTCGGTGTCCATCCGGTCGCCGATCATCAGCGTGTTCTCGGAATGTCCGCCGATCGCGCGCAGGGCCGACCGCATCATCAACGCGTTGGGCTTGCCGACGTAGTACGGCTCCTTACCGGTGGCCTTGGTGATCAGCGCGGCCACCGAACCGGTGGCGGGCAGTGACCCCTCGCGGGACGGGCCGGTGGCATCGGGGTTGGTTGCGATGAAGCGCGAACCCCTCTCGACGAGACGAATGGCGGTGGTGATGGCCTCGAACGAGTACGTCCGGGTCTCGCCGAGCACCACGTAATCGGGGCTGGAGTCGGTGAGGGTGTAGCCGATGTCGTGCAGGGCGGTGGTCAGACCCGACTCGCCGACGACGTAGGCGCTACCACCGGGCCGCTGATTGCCCAGGAATGTCGCGGTGGCGAGGGCGGAGGTCCAGATCGACTTCTCCGGAATGTCCAGACCGGTGAATGCGAGACGCGCGCGCAGGTCACGGGGGGTGCGAATCGAATTGTTGGTCAGCACGATGAACGGGATCTCGTTGGCCTGCAGCTCGGCGAGGAACGTGTCGGCACCGGGGATCAGGTGATCCTCGTGGACGAGCACGCCGTCCATGTCCATCAGGTACGTCCACTGCTGAGGCTTCTCGGTTTCGCTCACCCATCCATTGTGAACTACGGCGGTCGCACCGAAGGCGTGACTACGGTACTAACTCGCCTGCAGTTCCTCGGCACGCCGGGAGTTGGCTCGGTGCTGTTGTCGCTCCCGGGCTGTCGTTCCGCCCCAGACTCCGAACGGTTCGTTGGCGGCCAGTGCGAATCGTCGGCACTCGTCGATGACCCCGCAGCCCGCGCACACCTGCTTCGCGCGGTCCTCCCGTGCGCGGCGAGCCGAGCGGCCTTCGCCGGACGGGGAGAAGAAGATCTCCGAGTCCTGTCCTCGGCACAGTGCGTCGACCTGCCAATCCCAGGATTCGGTGGTGGAGGAGATTCTGCGTTCGATCATGGCGATTGCGGTGTTCTTCGACGTGGCAGAGCTGTTCGGCATCGTGGCGACCCATTCCTTTCGTCGACGCTGCGCGAGACCCGGCCCGCACAGAACGATTCGCTACCGAAAAGGCTCGCCGGGTCGATGGTGCGACGCAATGATTGAAATCAGGCTGATTCGAGGGGCTGCGGTCGGTGCGTTGCCGACGGCTGCGGAGCGTTGCAGCTTCGCCGGGTGGTGCGAATTCGTGGCAAGGTGCAGATATGACTCGGCCGCTCAGGTTCTCCGCATTCGTCATGAACACCACCTCTCATATCGTGCACGGTGCGTGGCGCAAGCCGGAAGCGGAGCAGTCCGATTTCTCCTCGTTGGAGCATTGGGTGTCGTTGGCGAAACAACTCGAGCGAGGCAAGTTCGATTTCGTGTTCTTTGCCGATGTCGTGGGGCTGTACGACGACCATCGAGGTTCGTGGGAGAAGTTCGTCGAGTCCGGTTTGCAGATTCCCAGCAACGATCCCACCGTGATCGCGTCGGCGATCGCTTACGCGACAGAGCATCTCGGGATCGCCTTGACCTCGTCGATTCTGCAGGAGCATCCGTTCAACTTCGCGCGGAAGATGTCCACGCTCGATCACGCGTCGAACGGCCGTATCGCCTGGAACATCGTGACGAGCCTGTCACCCAACGCCTGGCGCAACTTCGGCTACGGAGATCTCGCTCTGCACGAGGATCGATACGCCTGGGCGGACGAGTACGTCGACGTCATGTACAAGCTGTGGGAGGGGTCGTGGGACGACGGAGCGCTGTTGCAGGACAAAGCATCCGGTCGACACGGTGATTTCTCGAAGGTGCACAAGATCGACCATGTCGGTGCGCGCTACAGCGTCGAGGGCCCGCATCTCGTGGCTCCGTCTCCGCAGCGGACACCACTGTTGTTCCAGGCCGGATCGTCGCCGACGGGCCGACGCTTCGCTGCGCGCAACGCCGAGGCCCAGTTCATCGCCTCTCCGACACCCGAGGCCGCGCGCTCGCTCATCGCCGACACGCGCCGTCTGGTCGTCGAGGCAGGGAGGTCCCCCGGAGACCTCGAATTCTTCCAGGGTCTGTCGTTCGTCATCGGTAGTACCGAGAGCGAAGCTCGACGCAGAGAAGCGGAGTTGGATGAATACGTCGACGACGAGGCGATGATCGCGCACGCTGCGGGTGGGATCGGCATAGATCTGGGCTCCTACGATCTGGACACCCCGATCGGTCAGGTGCAGGGACACGGCTCGCAGAGCACGTTGGCGTGGCTCCGCGAGGCGATCACCGATCGAGAACCCACCGTTCGGGATCTGGCGCACATGCGGACTCGGAGCGGGCGGGTGGTGGGAACGCCGGAGTCCATCGCCGATCGTCTCGAACAGTGGCGCGACGCCGGCGTCGACGGGATCAACGTCATCAACTCGACGATCCCGGGCAGCTACCTGGAATTCATCGAACATCTGATGCCGGTTCTTCGGCAACGCGGGCTGGCGCAACGTGAGTACGGGCAGGGGACTGTTCGAGCCAAACTCACCGGCCGGGACAGACTGCCCGCGTCGCATCCGGCTGCCCGATACCGGGGCGCCTTCAGCTGACACCAGGCAGTTCGGAAACGTGGCAAGGGTTGAGATCATCGTGATTTCAACCCGAAAGACCACGCGCACTTGACTTTTCAATCTGACGTTCTATACATTCCTGTCACCATCCAGAGCGACCGAGAGACCTTGGCTCTACGACGTCGCAGCAACCCCGCCCTCGGGCGTGTGGGTGCTACCGCCAGGACCGATGGAGGAACTGCTGATGAACACCTGTATGCGTACGCCCGCCTGACCGATTCGCGTACTCACAGTCCACCCTTTCGAAAGGCACCACAGCGATGATCGCTGCCCATCCGCACCGGCGGCTCCGGTGACGCAACTACAGGCCTCGCCGAAATTCACCGGTTCGAGCGACACCGCAGAACTGCCGGACGAGCAACTCGTCGTCGCCAGGAAGTGGCATCCGTGGCGTTGGGTCATCAGCGTCGCCACCTTGGTCGTGGTCGCTCAGTTCCTGCACGGGTTGGCCACCAATGCGGGATGGGACTGGGGCACTTTCGCTCAGTACTTCACGGCGAAATCGGTGCTCTCGGCTCTGTGGCTCACCATCCAGCTCACGTTCTGGGGGACCCTGATCGGCTTCGCCCTCGGCATCGCCCTAGCGGTGGCGAGGCTGTCGAAAAACCCCGTGCTGCAGGTGATCTCGTGGTTCTACATCTGGGCGTTTCGATCCATTCCACTGATCGTGCAGCTGTTGTTCTGGTTCAACATTGCGTACCTGTATCAGACCCTGTCGCTGGGGATTCCGTTCGGTCCCAGCTTATTCGAGTTCGACGTCAACAACGTCATCAGTGGCTCGACAGCTGCGATCATCGGACTGGCCCTGCATCAGGCTGCATACTCCGCCGAGATCGTCCGCGCCGGAATCATCTCGGTGGACCAGGGGCAGCTGGAAGCATCTGCAGCACTGGGTATTCCGAAGCGCCGAGAGTTCTTCAAGATCGTCCTCCCACAGGCGATGCGAGGCATTCTCCCCAACGCCGCCAACGAGGTGATCAGCCTGTTCAAAGGCACCTCGATCGTCTCCGTCATGGCCATCGCCGAGCTGTTCTATCAGGTTCAGGTCATCTACGGCCGAAGCGGCCGAGTCGTACCGCTGCTGATGGTGGCCACCGTCTGGTACATCATTCTCACCTCGATTCTGTCGGTGGTGCAGTACTACGTGGAACGGCACTACGCCAAGGGGGCCGTCCGCACCTTCGAGCTCACGCCGATTCAGAAACTACGGAAGAAGCTGGCCGAGATCACCCTGGCCCCGCGAGGAGCAACACGATGACCACGCTCGATGCCGGCACGTCCAGATCGGAAACGAAGTACGCCGTCGAAGTGCGCGGGGTGCACAAGTCCTACGGTGCTCTCGAGGTTCTCAAGGGTGTTGACCTGACCGTTCGCCCCGGTGAGGTCACCGTGATCATCGGCCCGTCCGGATCAGGTAAGTCCACGCTGCTCCGTGCCCTCAACCACCTCGAGAAGGTCGACCAGGGCACCGTTCGCGTCGACGGAGACCTGGTGGGATACCGGCGCAAGGGTTCGAAGCTGCACGAGCTCAGCAATCGCGACATCCTGCGCCAGCGTTCGCAGATCGGTTTCGTATTCCAGAACTTCAACCTCTTCCCTCACCTGACGGTGCTCGAGAATGTCATCGAGGCTCCGATCTCGGCGCAGAAGCGCAAGCGTGCGGACGTCGAGCCCGACGCACTGGCATTGCTCGAGCGGGTCGGTGTCGCCGCAAAAGCGCACGATTACCCTCGTCGGCTCTCCGGTGGCCAGCAGCAGCGAGTGGCCATTGCGAGGGCACTGGCGCTACGCCCCAAAGTGATTCTGTTCGACGAGCCCACCTCGGCACTCGATCCGGAGCTCGTGGGCGAGGTGCTCGAAGTCATCCGTGGACTCGCCCGCGACGGTGCCACTCTGGTGATCGTCACGCACGAGGTGGGCTTCGCCCGCGAGATCGCCGACACCGTCGTGTTCATGGATTCCGGTGTGATCGTCGAACAAGGACCTCCTGCAACACTTCTCGATTCGCCGCAGCACGAGCGGACCAAAGCTTTCCTCTCCCACGTTCTGTAAACCACCTCACTTCAGCGAAAGACGGACAACACCCATGTCGAAACCATCACGCAGGCTGACGGTCGTGGCCGCAGCATTGGCCATCGTGGCGCTCACTGCGACCGCCTGCAGCGAACCCGCGGCCGAGTCGCAGGTCGTCACCGAGCAGGGACAAAGCTTCGACCTCTCACCCGAGCAGACCGAACGAGTCCGGGTCGACAAGGTCGACGAGATCGCAGCGAAAGTGCCACAGGCCATTCGGGACCGAGGAACCCTGATCGTCACCGGCTCGGGCGGAACTGCGCCGCCGCTGCGCTTCTACGCCACCGACGACACAACCATCGTCGGATCAGAGGTCGACTTCTCCTACCTCGTCGGCGACATTCTCGGGCTGGACGTCGATCTGCAGGTTGCCGACTGGTCGCAGAACTTCGTCAAGATCGACTCCGGTGAGAACGACGTGTTCATCTCCAACGTCACGGTCACCGAGGAGCGCAAGGACAAGTACGACTTCGCCACTTACCGTCTCGACAACCTCGCCTTCGAGACCCAGAAGGACACCGACTGGAAGGTCGAGAAGCGTCAGGACATCGCAGGCAAGAGGATCGGCGTCGGCTCCGGCACCAACCAGGAGCAGCTGCTGGTGGACTGGAACGAGGCCAACGTGGCCGAAGGTCTCGCACCGGCAGAGCTCGCCTACTACCAGAACACGTCCGATTACTACCTGGCGCTGGGATCGAAGCGAATCGACGGCTATCTCGGCCCCAACCCCTCTGCCGTCTACCACGCGGCAACCAGTGGGGAATCGAAGGTCGTCGGGACGTTCTCCGGGGCCGGCGATGCGTTGCAGGGCGAGATCGCGGTCCTGACCAAGAAGGACAACGGTCTCATCGAGGCCATCCACGAGGCACTGCAACATGCCATCGACGACGGCAGCTACCAGCGGGTCATCGATCGGTGGGGCCTCCAGTCCGAGGCCGTGTCCGAGTCCGTCATCAATCCGCCCGGGCTGCCTCGCAAGCCCGCAGCGTAGGTACACGGTGAAAGTAGTGGTCGTCGGCGGCGGCATCGTCGGAGCGTCGTCGGCGTGGCAGATCGCCGAACGCGGGCACGACGTCACCGTGCTCGAGCAATTCGGTCCGGGACACAAGAACGGTGCCTCGCACGGCAGTTCGCGAATCTTTCGGCATGCCTACGCCGACGACCACTACGTATCACTGGCCGCTCGGGCGCACACGCTCTGGCGAGATCTCGAAACCGCTACCGACACCGACTTGTTGGACATCACAGGGGCTGTGGATCATGGAGATCCGGCGACGGTGAATCCGAGGATCGACGCACTGAAGCGAGCCGGGCTCGAGTTCGAGGTTCTCGAACCGGTTGCTGCGCAGCGGCGGTGGACCGGACTTCGATTCGACACCACTGTGCTGTTCCATGCCGAGGCCGGGCGACTGCACGCCGATCGCAGCGTCGCCGCAGCAACGGCAGCAGCTCGATCGCGCGGTGCGACCGTCGAATACGAGACGCCGGTGCGCGAGCTCTCCGGCTCCGCCGTGGTGACGGACACTCGCACCTACGTGGCCGACGTGGTCGTCCTCGCTACAGGAGCGTGGACATCCGAGTTCGTGCCGCAGGGGGTGATTCCACCTTTGGTCACCACCCAGGAACAGCCGGCACATTTCGTACCGTTGTGCCCGGACGTGGAGTGGCCGAGCTTCATTCATCATCCCGGTGCACTTCTGGATACGGCCGGCATCTACGGCTTGTCCTCACTCGACGGCATCAAGATCGGCGAACACGCCACGGGACCGGTCGTCGATCCGCACACCCGCGACTTCGTGCCCGAACCAGCGGGAGTCGATCGCCTGATCGCGTACGCACGCAACTGGCTCCCGGGAGTGAACGCCGATACGGCCGACCCGCTGACGTGCCTGTACACCAGTACGCCCGATTCCAACTTCGCCATCGGACGCACAGGCAACACCGTTGTCGCTGCGGGATTCTCGGGCCACGGATTCAAGTTCGCCCCTGCGGTCGGGGAACTGGTCGCAGATCTGGTCGACGGATAGACGAGACAGGAAGCACATGAGCGCAACGTTCGACCTGAACACCCGCACTGGCGACGCCGGTCCAGGGCGGCTTACCTTCGTCGAAGTCGATCAGAACGATCCACTCGCGGCGCCTCTGCTGCAGGAGCTGGCGAACGAGTACGCGTCCAGGTACGGCCGTAGTCCCGGCGTTCAGTACCAAGAATTGAAGTCGTATCCCGCGCAGGAATTCGCCCCGCCGGGCGGTGTGCTGGTCATAGCATTGTCCGACGGCGTTCCTGTGGCGGGAGGTGCGTACCGGCAGTACGACTCGGATACCGCTGAGCTCAAGCGTATCTGGACCTCGAAAGCGCACCGCGGCAGGGGATTCGGCAAGCGTGTCGTTGCCGAGCTGGAACGCAGCGCACGTGAGCGCGGATATCGTCGCGTGTATCTGACGACCGGGTGGAACCAGCCCGAGGCTGTGGCGCTGTACTTGTCAGCCGGATACACCCCACTGTACGACCGGAGCCTGCCGTCCAGGACTGTCGGATCACATCCCTTCGAGAAGAGTCTCGAATGAGCCCGTTGCAGTGATCAGCCGGCTCGGCTCGCGTTGTACGCGAGCGCTGCGGAAACCCAGAATTCCAGTGTTGTGTCGTTCGCCAGCGCGTCGGCGTCGACGGTGATCCATCCTTGGCCCATCGACCGGTCTCGACCCATCACGGCGTGGTGTGCTCCCTCCCGCTGGAGATATTCGGGTTCGCGCACACCGTCGACACGAACCAGCAGAGCGCGGGTTCCGGTCCCGACGCACACCACCATTTTCTCGCGCACCATAAACGCCAGACCGCCGAACATCTTCTGCTCGCGCAGATTCGCTTCATCGGCGAGAGTGGCGCGGACGCGGTCTGCGAGTAGCTCGTCGTACGGCATGTCCTGCCTCTCCGGTGGTCGCTGCACTCATCGAAGACCTGTTCCGCATCGGACGCAACCGCGAATCACCCCGTGTGTGGACTGCTGTGTCGGTAGCAGGTTGTGCAGAAGCAGAGCGGTGTCCTCGAGGCAGGGCTGTGCCCTGATGCTGGTACGGATCGTCACGCGGGTTGTCGTGGTTCCTCGTAACCGGGGTCGCCGTGATTGTCGGGTGGGTAGAGGACCTCTTCTGGGTGGTGGGCGTGGTTGATCAGGCCTCGGCGTGTGGGGTCCATTCCGGTGGGTGGGTGCCAGAGGGTGCGGCCCGGGTACCGGTGTCGGGCTCCGGTTTTGGTGGTGGCCCACTTGCCGGGTCCGGTGCCGACGAGTGCGTGGTGCATGTCGCAGCCGAAGGTGAGGGAGTCGATGTCGGTGTTGCCGCCGGTGTTCCAGTCGGTGAGGTGGTGGGCTTGGCACCAGGTTGCGGGGCGGGTGCAGGAGGGGAAGCTGCAGCCGCGGTCTCGGGCGATGAGCACGATGCGTTGGTCGGCGGAGGCGATGCGTTTGGAGCGGCCGAGGTAGAGGGCTCGGCCGTGGTCGTCGAAGATGGTCAGGTAGTGGTGGGCGTGGGAGGCCATGCGGATCGCGTCGCGGATCGACACGCGTGATCCGGTGGCGGTCATGGCGTAGCCGCAGCCGGCTTCGAGGTCTTTGAGGGTCATGGTGACGATGGCGGTGACGGGTAGGCCTCGGTGGGTGCCGAGTGTCCCGGAGGCGAGGGTGTGTCGGAGCGCGAGTTTGAGGGCGTCGTGTTGGCGTTGGCGTTGGGTGCGGATATCCCGCGCGGCGGCAGCCTCGCGTGCTGCGGTGTCCGGTGCGTCGTCGGTGTCGGATCCGACGGCGTCGTCGGGATCGGTTGCGTCGTCCGGGTCGGTTGTGTCGCCGGGCTCAGCAGTGTCCTCTGGTTCGGTTGTGTCGTCGGGCCTTGTGCCGCAACCACAGTCGAGGCCGTCACCGCACCGGCTGTCACCGTCGCAGGGATCGTCGCCGTCGAATGAACCGTCGTTCCACAGTCCCGCATCGCTCCACAGTCCCTGATCGCTCGTCGAACGGTCGTCCGGCTCCGGTGGCGGTGGGGTGTCGGTATCGCAGACGCCACTCGGTGTGGGCGAATCCGGTTCGGTGGCTGCAGGATCGGGACGCGCACCGTCGCTCGCAGCGGCAGGGCTCGTGCTGTCCTTGCCGCCGGTCTCGTCGTGGATGATCGATGTGGGGTCTGCGGGGTTGTTGACGCCCGGTTTCGCGGCTTTGGAGAACAAGGCTTCGAGGTAGGCCCGTAGTTCGGGGTCGACGCAGAATTTTCCTTCGGACATTCCGTCGGCACCTTGCTCGCCGAGGTAGAAGAACGCATCCCTGCGTTTCGGTGGTTTCGGTGGCTTCCCGTCTTCGTCTTCGTCCTCGTCCTCGTCGTGGTCGCCGTCGGGATTGAGGATCGAATCCAGGTGCGCCACCAACGGTGCGAAATCGTCGGGTCGCCTGGTCGAGGCGTAGCCCGCCAGTTGCTCGTCGGCGAGCTCGCGCGTCTGCGGATCGACATCCCGGGGCAGATGGCGGAAGAACTCGCGGATCATCTGCACATGCTTGGCATCGAGCAACCCCGCCCGCAACGCAGCAGCAGTGTGCGGCAGCAACGGAGGCAGCACTTCCCCCGAGAAGGCGGTGCGATCACCCAATTCGGCAGCCAGACGCACCCGAGCACCGGCTGCTCGCGGGGTGATCCGCAGCATCCACGCCACCGACGACGGCACCGATCCCGGATACACATCGAGCCCGTGCTGAGAGATCAGCTCGTTGAGCCAGGTGTACGAGTACGCGGTCAGCGACCTGGTCGCCGTTTCCATCCGTTGGATCACCGCGCGCCGGTCCGCGTTCGACCACGCTACCGACGACTGTTCCGCTAATTCCGCGACCGCGGACTCGACCCGGTCGACCAACACAGACAAGTCGGGATCGGACACTTCGGGGGCGGGCGGCACCGTCTCGATGCCGTCCACCCCTGATCCGCCGTCCCCCGAAAGCATGCACAGAATCTATCGCGACCCACCGACAAACTTTCGAACACACGTTCTCCGCATGGGCACGCTGCGAGACGGTCGAACCGAGCAGAATCGCCAACCTGGAATCGGTATGTGGCGCATAACAGATGGATCGATAGTGTGACGTTGTCGATTCTGCGTAACGCCGAGTCGCGCCAGCGCTGGTCAGGGCGTTCAATAACGGTCAAGGCCGACGTAACGACCACAGCAGCGGCGCTGGTTTCGGTGACGATCGTGCTGCGTGTCAGTAACTCCGCCACTCGTGTGTCGAGCCGGTGTCCGTCAGCTTCGTGTGACCCAATGGGGATGATCGAGATGAACGACGCGTTTCGCTTTTTCGCTTCGTGCAGTTCGCCGAGAGAATTGGTCACCCGACTCCAATTCGGCACGACGGAATTGTGGTCCGAGGACGTCGACCTCCCCACCAGTTGGCGGTATATGGCCGACTTGATCGACTCCGATAGAGGGCTGCTCGCCGAATTGGACGGCGCAGTGTCCATACCGGTCGTCGAGACCCTCACTGCGACGGCGGAACTGTGCAGACAATCGGCTACCGAGCGTGTGTTCGCATCCGACTGGATGCTGCTGCGGCGTGCGTTGGCGTGGCTCGAACGCACAGGTTCCGAAGTCGACCACGCGCTACTTGCTGTGGCCGACGAGTTGACGCTGATCGGACTGGATGCTGCGGAGCAGGATTTCTCGGTCGCAACTTGGCTGTGTGTGGATGTATTGGATCGGTTCGCCGCGGCCGACGAAACAATCGGCTATTGGGTGCGACGCGTGTGCGATCACGAATCGAACAGGTCAGAGCAATACATCGATTCGGAACCTATCGGCAGCGAAGACGCTGAATTGACCGTTGCCGTCTGACTGTCGGGGTGATTCCGGCCGCCGTCCATTCCGAGTCCCACGTCGTGCGCAATTCCTGCCCCGGTTGGCAACTGCGCCGACCCTCTCGTAGTATCTGAAACGTAGGACCATCCAGAGCGACCGAGAGACCTGGCTCTATGACGTCGCAGCAACCCCCCGCTTGTCGGGTGAGGGTGCTACCGCCGGGACCGATGGAGGAATTTACGTGAACACCCGAGTCGCCTCAGGTTTCGTCGACGGTTGCCGTCGGATTCATGTCGATCTGTGCCGTCTGAACGGTTCGACCTGTCTTAGCTGACATTTCGGCACCGTACTTTTCGACACCACACCTCACCATCTGCACGACCTCCTTCCTGGGCACACGTGGCTCGGACGCGGGAGTTCGTGTGCGATCGACCAGATACCGGAGACACCCACGTGTCCACTCGCCCTGTTCTTTTGGTGGCCGGAGTAATCGCCGCCACCGCCACACTGCTCGCCGGTTGCGCCGGCGGTACCACCACCTCGAATGCCGATGCCGGCCCCGCCCAGCCGGGCGGCACGCTGCGCTACGGCCTGTCCGGGGCCCCGACCTGCTCCGACCCCGCGCAGTCCGGCACCAATCAGACGATCTATGTCACCCGACAGGTGGTCGACTCACTCACCGATCAAGATCCGGAGACCGGCGAGATCGAACCGTGGTTGGCCGAGAGCTGGGAAGTGAGTTCCGACGCGAGGTCGTTCACCTTCCAGCTGAAAGACGGAGTGACGTTCAGCGACGGCACCCCGCTCGACGCCACCGCCGTCAAGGACAATTTCGATGCCATCACCGGAACCCTCGGTGCCGCCAAGGCGCCGCTGGCCGCCAGCTACCTGACCGGCTATCAGGGTGCCACGGTCGTCGATCCGCTCACGGTTCGCATCGAGTTCTCGGCACCCAATGCGCAGTTCCTCCAGGCGAGTTCGACACCTCAGCTGGGAATCCAGTCCACTGCGACGTCGGCGCAGTCGGCCGAGTCGCGGTGCTTGGGTACCAACATCGGATCGGGACCGTTCACCTACGCGGACTACCAGCAGGACCGCTCCGTCACCTTGGCCAAGCGAACCGGATACAACTGGGGCTCTGCGTTATTCGGCCACGAGGGCGAGGCGTACCTGGACCGCATCGAATTCACCATCGTGCCAGAGTCGGGTGTACGTACCGGCAGTTTGTCCTCCGACCAGCTCGACGCGGTCAGTGACGCGCTGCCGCAGGACGCGCCGCAGATCGAGGCGGTCGGTGGCCGGATCCTCACGACATCCAACCCCGGCGTTCCGTTCGGCATTCAGCCCAACGTCACTCGCGGTGCGCTGCAGGACCCCGCCGTTCGGACGGCTCTGGTGCCGGCGATCAATCGTCAGGAACTCGTCGACACGGTCCTCGGACCGGACTTCCGAACGGCCACAAGCACATTGGCCAGCGCTACCCCGGGCTACGTCGAACTCGCAGATGTCACTTACGATCCCGAGAAGTCGAAGTCGCTCCTCGACGCCGCGGGCTGGGTTCCCGGTGCTGACGGAATACGCGAAAAAGACGGACAGAAGCTGAGTTTCAAGGTCATGTACTCGGCCGTGTTCGCCGGCAACCAGGCGATCCTGGAGCTGACCCAGCAGCAGTTGCGCGCGGTCGGCGTCGACCTACAGCTCGAGCTGGTGTCCACGTCGGAGGCGACGGCGCGGCAAGGCACCAAGGACTACGACTCCACGTACTACAACAGCACCCGCGCCGACGGCGACATTCTGCGCACTTCGTTCGCAGTCGACGGCCGCAACCTCAATGCGCGCGGCCCGATTCCGGATCTGGATGCATCGTTGACGGAGCAGCTCTCGGCCACGGACGTTGCAGCGCGCAACGAGATTCTCGCAACCGCGCAGGAACAGATCCTCGACAACGGATTGTGGATCCCCACGATCGAGCTCTCGCAGGCCGTCGGCGCGGCTTCGGCGGTGCAGGATCTGAAGTTCGAGGCCTCGGCCCGCCTGCAGTTCTTCGACACCTGGCTGAGCGGGCAGTAGCGCCGTGATCCGCTACATCGGGCAGCGAGTACTGCAGGCACTTGCGGTGCTGTGGGCTGCCTTCACCATCTCGTTCATCGTCCTCTTCCTCCTTCCCTCGGACCCGGTCAGTCTTGCCGTCGACTCGGCCGGATCGGGCACCCCGGCGGACGCTGCGGCCATCGCCGAGCTGCAGGCTCGCTACGGCCTGGATCAGCCGGTGCTGGTGCAGTATTGGCATTCACTGGTCGGGGCCGTGCAAGGTGATTTCGGATTGTCGATCGCCACCGGCCAACCGGTGACGACGGCCATCCTCGACGCGGTACCGAGCACACTCGGTCTGGCGGGGACAGCGCTGGTGTTGGCAGTCGTGTTCGGATCCGCGGTGGCCTACGCCGCCACGTACACCCGTATCGGCTGGCTGAAGAATTTGCTGCTCGCCCTCCCACCGCTCGGGGTGGCGGTGCCGACGTTCTGGGTGGGACTACTGCTGCTGCAACTGTTCTCGTTCCGACTTCGCTGGTTCCCGGCGTTCGGTGACGCAGGCGCAGCGTCGTTGGTGCTACCTGCCGTGACGCTCGCTCTACCGACCGGCGCTGTCATCGCCCAGGTCCTGGCCACCAGCATGGCCACCACGTGGAAGCAGCCGTTCGTGGATGTGGCTCGTGCCAAGGGGGTCTCACGCCTGCGGGTGCAAACTCGACACGTTCTGCGACTGTCCTCGATCCCCGCCTTCACGATTGCCGGGGTCCTGGTCGGCACCCTGCTGGCCGGATCGGTAGTGGTCGAGACGGTCTTCTCGCGTGCAGGAGTGGGACGGCTGACCCAGACGTCGGTGCTGGCGCAGGACATTCCGGTGGTGCAGGGCATCGTCGTTTTCACTTCGCTGGTCTTCGTCCTGGTCAATCTCGCAGTCGACCTGCTCTATCCGCTGATCGACCCGCGCATCGTGCGCGAATACCGGCCCGCGCAGGCCAGTGCAGAACCGGAGAAAGCTCATGTCTGACATCCTGATTCGTGAACCTGCCGTCCATTCGACGAGTCCCGAGGCAGGCGAAGCAGCACCGATACCAACGCGGCGACGAGGTCTGCGAGACGTGGTGAAACACATCTGGCTCGGTGCCTCCGTGATCGTGCTGTTGTCGGCTCTCGGGTTCGCGCTGTTCCCGTCCGTGTTCGCCAGCGGCGACCCGCTGGTCGGCACGCCGGCCGACAAGCTTCAGGCACCCAGCGCGTCGCACTGGTTCGGCACCGACAACATCGGCCGTGACGTCTTCACCCGAGTGGTCCACGGTTCCGGACTGTCGCTGACGGCAACGCTGTTGGCGGTCGGTATCGCACTGGTGGTCGGCTCGATCATCGGTCTGGTCTCGGGCGCCGTCGGCGGAATCGTGGACGCGGTGCTGATGCGAATCGTCGATGTCCTGCTGTCGATTCCGACGTTGTTGCTCTCGTTGGCGCTGGTGACCGCACTGGGCTTCGGCACCGTGAACGTCGCTATCGCCGTCGGAGTCACGCTGATCGCCAACTTCGCCCGAGTGATGCGCTCGGAGGTACTGCGGGTGCGCAGATCGCTGTACGTCGAAGCGGCGTACGCCTCGGGTGTGCGGTGGTTCGATGTCTTCCGCAGGCACATCCTCAGAAACTCGTACGGCCCTGTGATCGCTCTCGCTGCAGTCGAATTCGGTATGGCGGTTCTCGCGGTGTCGGCGCTCAGCTTCCTCGGTTTCGGTGCTGCTCCGCCCACCCCGGAGTGGGGATCGCTGATTTCCGAGGGCCGCAACTTCCTGGCCACCGCATGGTGGATGACCACATTGCCGGGATTGGTGATCGTGGCTGTCGTCGTGTCCGCGCACCGCCTCGGGCATGCACTCGAGAGGCGATCGCGATGAGCCCCATTCTCGAAGTAGAGAATCTGCACGTGAACTACGGTGAGACGACCGCCGTCTCCGGCATCGGGTTCACTGTCGACCGCGGTGAAGTGGTGGCCGTGGTCGGTGAATCGGGCTCCGGAAAGTCGACGACTGCGCACGCGCTCATCGGCCTGCTCTCGGGTTCCGGACGCATCGTGGGCGGATCGGTGACGTTCGACGGGCAAAGGCTCGATACGGCGTCGGACAAGACGCTGAACCGGTTGCGCGGCCGCCGCATCGGGCTCGTCCCGCAGGATCCGACCACCTCGCTGAACCCGGTTGTTCGCGTCGGCGACCAGGTTGCCGAGGTGCTGCGGGTGCACGGTCTGGCCGATCGCCGCTCCGCGAAGCTCGAGGCGATTCGGATCCTGACCGAAGCCGGGCTGGACAACCCCGAGGTGCGGGCGCGGCAGTATCCGCAGGACCTGTCCGGTGGGCAACGTCAGCGCGTACTGATCGGAATCGCTCTCGCGTGCCGCCCGGAACTGGTGATCGCCGACGAGCCGACCAGCGCCCTCGACGTCACCGTGCAGCGTCGCATCCTGGACCATCTCGACATCAGGATCGCCGAGACCGGTGCCGCGGTCCTGCTGATCACCCACGACCTGGGCGTGGCTGCGGACAGAGCCGACCGCCTCATCGTCATGAGCGCAGGACGGATCGTCGAATCCGGCCCCACTGCAGAGGTGCTGGCGAACCCGACCCACGCGTACACACGTCAGCTGTTGGCTGCAGCGCCCTCGTTGAACACCGCCGTACGACCCGCGCGCCCCACGGTCGGCGAGCCGATCCTGACGGTCGGCGACGTCTCGAAGCGCTTCACCATCGGCCGCGGCGTCCACCTCGATGCGGTCAAGGGAGCCACATTGACCGTCGAACGTGGGCGCACCGTTTCGCTCGTCGGCGAATCCGGTTCCGGCAAATCCACGTTGGCGCGCATCGCGATCGGTCTCGAGACCGCGTCGTCGGGGTCGGTCACGTTCGACGGCAGGGACATCACGGGTCTGCGTGGCAAGGCCAAGCGTGAACTGCGGCGGCGTGTACAGATCGTCTATCAGAACCCGTACGCCTCACTGAACCCGAAGTTGCGCGTCGGGGAGATCGTGCGAGAACCGTTGGACGCGTTCAAGGTCGGTACCTCGCGTGAGCGTTCCGAGCGTGCCAGGACGCTGCTCGATCAGGTGGCACTCACCGGCGACTACCTGTCGCGCCGGCCGGCCGAGCTCTCCGGTGGGCAGCGTCAGCGCGTCGCCATCGCCCGCGCGTTGGCCCTCGCGCCGGAACTGGTGGTGCTCGACGAGCCGGTCTCGGCCCTCGACGTATCGGTGCAGGCGCAGATTCTGACGCTGCTGGGCGACCTGCAGTCCGAGCTGGGTCTGAGCTACCTCTTCATCTCCCACGATCTGGCCGTGGTGCGTCAGATCAGCGACACCGTGGCCGTGATGCAATCCGGAGTCATCGTGGAATACGGCGACACCGCAGCACTGTTCGACAATCCACAGCAGGACTACACCCGCGAGCTACTCGGGGCCATCCCCGGAAGCGCGCACGAGAAAGCGAGCACCAGTGTCTGACACGCTGTTTTTGACCGCGATCGAGCTGAAAGGCACCGGCGCACATTCGCAGGCCTGGCGTCGCCCCGACTCCCGCGCCGAAGAAGTGTTCACAGCAGGATTCTGGATCGACCAGCTCCAGGCTGCAGATCGAGCAGGTGTCGATCTCGCCTTCCTGGGCGATTCGTTCGCCAGTCGGACGCTCGAGGCCGCAGCCGTCGCGGCACGGGCAGCCGCCCTCACCGAGAAGATCGGGTTGGTGCCCACGATCACCGTCACGCACACCGAGCCGTTTCACATCTCGAAGCAGATCGCGAGCCTGGATTTCGCATCCCACGGCCGGGCCGGGTGGCAGGTCGAGGTCAGTCCGGGAGCCGAGCAGGCAGCGCTGTTCGGCCGAAAAGCGGAGCAGGACAACAGTAGTCTGTGGCGTGAGGCGGATGAGGCAGTCGAGGTCGTCACCAGGCTCTGGGACAGCTGGGAGGACGACGCCGAGATTCGCGACGTCGAGTCGGGGCGGTTCATCGACCGAGACAAGCTGCACTACATCGACTTCGAGGGTCAGAACTTCTCGGTCAAGGGCCCGTCCATCACTCCGAGGTCTCCGCAGGGGCAGCCGCTCGTCGTGATCCGCGTGGACTCCACGGAGTCCGTGTCGGTGGCCGCGGCGCGCGCCGACATCGTCCGCATCGCCGCCGACACAGTCGAGGATGCGGCCACTGTTGCCGCCCGTATTCGACGGGCCGTCGTTGCGGAAGGCCGTGACCCGGCCGGCGTGTTCGTTCTGTTGGATGTCGAGACCCTGGTATCCGATTCTGCCGCTGAAGAACTCGCTCAGCTCGACAACTGGGCGGGGCACGTCAGAGTCGCCGAGTCCGTGTCGCATATCGGCGACCTGGCGGGCTTGCACCTGCTCCTCGGATCCGTCGAATCGGCCGGCCTGGACGGAGTCACGCTGGTACCGCTCGCGCTGCCGTCCGGAGTGGCAGCACTACCGGCCACGGACACCCGCAGCGGATCGACCTTGCGCGAGCGTCTCGGCCTGAGACGTCCGGCCAATCGCTATGCACTCGAGGGGAAGAGCCTGTGACGAAGAAGCAGATTCATCTGGGTGCCCATTTCCCGGGCGTCAACAACACCACCGTCTGGGCCGATCCGGAGTCGAAGAGCCAGATCGAGTTCGATTCGTTCGTACACCTCGCCGAATCGGCCGAACGCGGCCTGTTCGACTTCTTCTTCCTCGCCGAAGGGCTGCGACTGCGTGAGCACCGCAACAAGATTCACGACCTCGATGTAGTAGGGCGACCCGATACGCTCACCGTCCTCAACGCGCTTGCGTCGGTGACGAGCAGGCTCGGACTTGCCGGGACGATCAACACGACCTTCAACGAGCCGTTCGAGCTCGCCAAACAGTTCTCGTCGCTGGATCACCTGTCCGACGGTAGAGCGGCATGGAACATGGTGACGTCTTCGGACGCGTTCACGGGCGAGAATTTTCGGCGGGGCGGCTACCTCGATCGTGCCGACCGCTACGTGCGGGCCAACGAGATCATCGACGTCGCGCGAAAGCTCTGGGACTCCTGGCAGTCCGACGCGTTCGTCGTCGATCGGGAGCGTGGCATCTTCGGTCGCGAATCCGAGATCCGAACCGTGGGGCATACCGGGCCGCAGTTCGACGTGGAGGGCCGCTTCACATTGCCGCGCAGTCCGCAGGGACATCCGGTTCTGTTGCAGGCGGGCGATTCCGACGAGGGCCGCGAGTTCGGTGCGGCCAAAGCCGACGCCATCTTCACCATCCACGGCACGCTCGAGGACGGACAGAAGTTCTACTCCGACGTCAAGGGTCGGCTCGCCAAGTACGGCCGCGAGCACGACGACCTGAAGGTGTTGCCCGCGGCGACGTTCGTGCTCGGCGATTCTGCGCAGGACGCCGCCGAGAAGGCGGATCACATCCGGCATCAGCAGGTCAGCGGCAGGACGGCCATCGCGTTCCTCGAGCAGGTGTGGGGACAGGACCTGTCCGCATACGACCCCGACGGGCCACTGCCCGACATCGAACCCAGCGGCGATGTGTCGATCACCCGTGGCCGTGCGAGACACGGCGACCCCAGAACCATCGCCCAGCAGTATCGCGAGCGAGCCGAAGCAGACAACCTGAGTATTCGTGAACTGATCATCGCGATGACGACACGGCAGCAGTTCGTCGGAACCCCTGCGCACGTGGCCGAGGAGATCGACAGTTACGTGCAGAACAACGCGAGCGACGGCTTCATTCTCGTCCCGCACATCACCCCTGCCGGCCTCGACGAATTCGTCGACAGAGTGATTCCGGAATTACAGGACCGCGGCAGCTTCCGCACCGAATACACCGGCACCACCTTGCGCGAGCACCTCGGTCTGCGGCACCCGTACGAACAGCGAGAAGGAGTGCGAGCATCATGAGCGATTTCGAGCAGGACTGGAAGCAATGGCATGCCGAGCGAGAGGCGTCCTACGGTGATCCCCTCGGTTGGGTGTCGTTGACCGGGTTGTATTGGCTGACCGATGAATTCGAGACCGTCGCGGATCTTCCCGGCCGGTGGAGGGCCGACGCCGATTCGGTGACCGTCGAGGGGTTCGATGGCGTGACCGCGCTGAATCCGGTGGAGGGCGCACCGGGCATCCTGGTGCAGGACGGAGATCGGCGTATCGAGGTGATCCGTCGGACCGGTTCGGTCGCGCTGCGGGTGCACGACCCGAAAGCGCAGACCCTGCAGTCCTACGACGGCATCCCGGCCTACGAGCCCCACGAGGAGTTCGTTGCCACCGGGACGTTCACCCCGTACGACTCTCCGGTGACCGTCACGACCGGAGCCGTGGTGGAAGGACTCGAACATCACCACTCGGCCGTGGGCACTCTCGACTTCGAGTTGGCCGGTGCCGCTGCGCAGCTGATTGCCTTCGGTGGCAACGGCAATGGTCTGAAGGTCCTGTTCACCGACGCCACGAGCGGGGTGACCACCTATCCGGCTGCACGGATCCTGGCAGTGCCCGCACCGGTGGACGGCACCGTCGTTCTCGATTTCAACCGGGCATCGAACCTTCCGTGTGCGTTCACCGACTACGCGACGTGCCCGGTTGCGCCTACCGAGAACAGGCTGACCATCGCCGTCGAGGCAGGGGAGAAGAACCCGAGATGACTCGAGTTCCATTGTCCGTTCTCGATCTGTCCCCGATCAGCGAGGGGTCCACCGTCCAGCAAGCGCTGCGAAACACGGTCGACCTTGCACGCCAGACCGAGGAGTGGGGCTACGAGCGCTATTGGGTGGCCGAGCACCATTTTGTCGGGGTCGCGAGTTCGTCGCCCGCGGTGCTGATCGGCCTGATTGCTGCTGCCACCAACAGGATTCGCGTCGGATCGGCGGCCGTTCAACTCGGATTCACCACGGCCGCAGCTGTCGTCGAATCGTTCGGGACCGTCGACGCGTTGTATTCGGGAAGGATCGATCTGGGGGTCGGTCGGTCGGGTCAGCGACGAGCCGAGGCGGTCGCAGGCGATGGGCGGGGAATGCCCGAGCGTGTGTCGTCGCCCGATCCCAGTGGGCTCTTTCCTCCCGCACCGGCGGAGGCTGCACCACGTAGGACCCCACTGCTCTCGGCGTCCCTGGCGGCGCTGCAACAGCCCGAGGCGCAGGCACCGGATTTCGTCGGTCAGCTCGACGATCTGGCCGCGCTGCTCGCCGGGACTTACGAACGGGACGGTGTGCCGTTGACGGCGAGGCCGGGTGCGGGTGCGGGCTTGTCGGTGTGGCTATTCGGCAGCAGCGCGGGGCCGACCGCGCGTGAGGCAGGTGCGCGTGGTCTGCCCTTCGCGGCCAGCTATCACTTCAGCCCGGGCACGACGCTCGACGCGATCGACGAGTATCGCCGATCCTTCGTGCCCTCGGCAGGTCTGTCCGAGCCGTACGTGGCGGTGTCGGCCGATGTGGTCGTCGCGGAATCGGACGAGCAGGCACGTGGGCTGGCAGCGTCGTTTCCGCAGTGGGTGTACAGCATTCGCAGTGGACACGGTGCCGCCGAGTATCCGAATCCCGACGGTGCCACGCCGTTGACCGACGAGCAGTATCGGCTCGTCGCCGATCGGGTGGAGACCCAGTTCGTCGGATCCGCAGCCACCGTGACGGACAGGATGGAGGCGTTGCAGGAGGTGACGGGCGCGGACGAACTGGTGCTCACCTCGGTGACCTACGATCACGTGGATCGGTTGCGTTCGTACGAGCTGCTCGGTAAGGAGTGGGGACTGCCGCGACTACGGGTGTGATCGGAACATACTCACCGCATCGACCGTTGGAGGTTCCATGACACGAGCAGCAGTGGCAGCGTCCTACGGTGGGCCGGACGTCATCGAGATCGTCGAACGAGAGGTTCCCGAACCGTCCGACGGTGAGGTCCTGGTCGAGCTCAAGGCGATCGGCGTCAATCCCTTCGACTACAAGAGCTACAGCGGCGCGTTCGGCACCGACGAATCCAAGCTCCCGATCGCGTTGGGCAGTGAGGCGTCGGGCATCGTCGTTGCGGTCGGCGGAGACGTCGAGGGGCCGGTCGGACCCATCGCCGTCGGCGACGCCGTGATCGTGTCGGGCCGAAACGGTACCTACGCCGAGAGGATTCTGGTTCCCGCACGGTTCGTCTTTCCGAAGCCGGCCGCATTGGACTGGAACGTTGCTGCCGGAGTGCTGGCCGTAGCCGGAACGGCCTACGACGCACTCGAATCCGTCGCCGTGAAAGACGGTGACACGGTCCTCGTGCACGGGGCCGCAGGCGGCGTCGGATCCGTCGTGGCCCAGCTCGCGAAAGAGCGCGGTGCCACCGTCATCGGAACCGCACGCGCACAGAATCACGACGCACTGCGAGCATTCGGGGCCGAGCCCGTCGAATACGGTGATGGCTTGCTCGATCGTGTTCGTGCGGCTGCCCCGAACGGTATCGATGCAGCCGTCGATGCCGTGGGTACCGACGAGGCCATCGATGTCTCTCTCGAAGTGCTCACGGACCGAGCACGTTTGGTGACGACGGCCGCCTTCGGCCGTGCTGAAGCGGACGGGTTCTCGACCGTCGGTGGGCCGGCAAGCATGGAGCGTCGACGCCTCGCATCGCCCGCCCTGTTGAAGCAGGCCGCCGCGGGAGTCATCGAAGTGACGGTCGCCAAGACCTTCCCGCTCTCCGACGCCGCGAGGGCGCACGCCGAACTGCAGTCGACGCACCCGCGCGGAAAGTTCGTCCTGATTCCCTGACGCGGGAGCTGTTCGATCCGCTCTGTGGAAGGCCGCCGCGGACGTTCTGCGATCGGTTAGCGTTGGCGCATGAACTCGGCCACGGACGACCTGGTGAAGAGCTACCTCGACGCCCTCCATCGCGCCGACCTCGATGCGATCGTGAGTCTGTTCGCGCCAGGTGCCGTTGTGCATTCGCCGTTGTACGGCCCGACTCCCGCACCCGACTTCTATCGCGCTTTGTTCATCGATACCGACAGCGCGGAGCTGACGTCGAAGGGCGTGTCAGAGGGGCGCACCTCGGCAGGAACGCGGCTCGTCACGTTCTGGTTCCATTTCGACTGGCGGCTACCCTCCGGGGTGGCTGCCCCGTTCGACGTCGTCGATGTCGCCGAACTCGACGACGACGGCCGGATCACAACACTGTCGATCGTGTACGACACGGTCGACGTGCGACCAGCGTTCGAACGGGAGACCGGATCTTCTTGGAGGTCGACGGAACAGGATCGGTAGCGCCAGGCCTTCGAATCAGCGTGATTGCAACGGGTGCGCTATTCGGGCGGCGAGCCTAGCGTCGCGTTCATGACCTGGCTCAGAAGACGACTGACGGCCATCATCGATCGTCTGGGATCACAACCTGCCTGCACCCACGCTGCCGTCGACTTCGGTATTCGCGGCTGAATACGGACGGGGGTTGGCCCGCACCCTCAGCGGTCGTATGAATCCCACCATGTCAGTACGCGGGTTCCGATCAGGGTCAGCCACTTCGAGCGTTCGCCCTCCGGCACGTCGGTCTCGAACCAGACCCGACCGGACAGGGTTCGACCCTGCAACCACGTTCCGTCGCTCTGTCGGGCGGCCCGGACGACTCCGATTGCCTCCTCCAGACGGCGATCCGGCGGCGTTCCGTCGAGCACAGACGCGTGCCGAAAATAATCGAGTGCGTTGAGAGCGCTGTACATCCAGCGGAACGGGTGGACGAAGCGACTCACCCAGGGTCCGACCGCCTCGCCGGTGGACAACGTGTACAACAGCTTTCGCGTCAGCAGATATTCTTCACCGGTGCGTCGTGCGGCCCGCGTCTCCATCGTGGCACCGGTGGCCGCGTCGTACGCCAGCAATCCTTTCAGCGAGTTCAGCGTCGAGTGGAACGACGACCGGGTGGAGCCGTCGACCCACTCGCAGTTCCATCCACCGTCCTGCAGTTGGTGCGCGAGAAACCATTCGACGATGCCCTCGACGTCGGCACCGAGCCACAGCCCGTTGGCGAGGGTCCACGCATTGATGCAGCAGTCCACCTCGCCGCCCCAGTACGGCAGGTTCTCGTACTCCCACCGGCTGTTCTCCGCGAGCAGTTCTGCAGTGCGACGCGATCGCAGAACGGCTGGGTCGACACCCCATTCACGCAGCGAGTTCAGCGACCAGGTGGTTGCGGTCCAGGGTTGCCCCTGTTCGGCCGAACCGTCGAAGCCGCCAGGGAAGTACGCACCACCCGCCCATTGGCCGTCCGCGTCCTGCAGCGCCAATAGCCGTGCACCGAATCCTTCGGTCGGCACTCGTGCGCGCGTTGCCTCCCATATCGCGGGGGATTCGTTCACGATGTCGCGCTCGACCTGCCAACGCAGCGCCGGATCCGAGTCGATGAGCCATTCGCGCAGGGAGTCGGCGACCATGACCGAGGAGTCTAATGTCGTTCGTTCGCGGGCGGTCCAGCTAACGATCGGGTCTCGACTCGCGTGGGGTAGCGCTCCGCACGATCTACGATTGCGACATGACTGCAGATCCGACCACGCCCGCACCGTCGACCAGTTCGGCCAACTGGAAACGACGCGCCATCCTCGTCGGAGCGGGCATCGTGCTTCTGCTGATCGCGTATTTCATCCTCGCGGCTTTCCTACCGCGCTGGTGGAGTCTGCGGGTCGAGGAACTGGCCGATCGCACGTTCACCAAGGGCATCTTGTGGGGACTGCTGTTCGGCATCGTCTGCACCTTCGCGCCGCTGGTGTTCTTCTGGAGCGCATGGTCGGTTCGCAAAGGCAGGGCAGGAAAGCAACTGGCGATCGGATCGGTCATCCTGGCTGTCGTCACCGCCATCCCGAACCTGTTGACACTCACCATCGTTCTCGGAACCAGCAATGCCGCTCATGCCGGCGAACGCACTCTCGACACCAGCGCACCGGGCTTCCGCGGCGCGACGGCATTGGGCGCGATCATCGCCGTGGTCCTCGTGGCTCTGCTGGTCTTCGTTGTCGTTCGCCGAAATCGTCGTCGCAGGTCCGTCGCACTGTCGCAGTAACGGTCACGCGCTCCGCAGTACGGTCGGGTCGGTGATGACGCGGATGCCCGGCTCCGGATCGAACCGGTAGCCGGCCCCGCGGACGGTGGTGATCAGTCGGCCGAAGTGTCCGAGTTTGGTTCGCACCCTCGACAGGTGCACGTCGACGCTGCGACCGCCGTCGGAACCGCTGAGCTCCGACCGATTCACGACAACGCGCGGGCGTTGTGCGAGATACGCGAAGATCTCGAACTCGGTGTGGCTGAGGCGCACACTCTTGCCGCCGACGATCACGTCGCGAGCCGGCAGGTCGATCACCAGAGGAGCGTTGAGTTCGTTGACCCGCACGTCGAATCGGGTGAGGATCTTCGCATGCGGGGCATAGCTTTTCGCTGCGCCACGAAGGGCATCGGCAAGTGCGTGCAGTTGTGGGCGGGTCAATCCCTGCAAGGACGACGTGCCCGAGTCCGAAATGCGGAGGACGACTGTGGCTTCGGTGCTCATGGCTGGTTGTCTCCTGTGACGAACGTACGCTGCAGAACTGGGTCGGATGGTCAGCGTGGGCAGCGACAGTTCTCGTTCACAGTCACAGAATTATCGATGGGGTGAGGTTTCGTCAGGGATGCGCTCACCGTGATTGCAACGGTTGACCGGAGGATCTCGCGCGTGTTGCGATCAGGCGTGACCGACGCACTCCACCCTCGCACCGACCTCATCACCCGTTCCGTCGACTGGGATCATCCCGACGCCGACGCTCTCCGGGCCGAGATGGCCGCCGAGGTGGGTCCTCGCTACGCAGATCGCGCTGCCCTGATGGCGAAGACCCAGGCCAATGCCGTCGACGAGGGCACGGTGCACCGCACGTTCGTCGTCTACCGCCGCGATGCCGAGGGGGTCGAGCAGGCGGTCGGCCATGCGGCACTGCGGTGGAACGGGCTCGACCTCGAGCTCAAACGAATGTTCGTCCACGTGGACCACCGTGGAACAGGCGTCTCGACGGCACTGCTGGTCGCCTCGGAGAACGCGGCTCGTGAGCAGGGACTGCCGCGGCTGATCCTGCAAACCGGAGACCGTCAGCCCGACGCAGTCAGGCTGTACGAGAAAAGCGGTTACACCCGTATCCCGGTGTTCGCGCCCTACGACGCGCTCCCGTTCTCCAATACCTTCGAGAAACGGTGGTGAGTCGATCGAGGGTCAGAGCTTGGGCAGGGTCATGATCTCGGCACCGTCGTCGGTGATGACCACGGTGTGCTCGCTGTGCGCGGTGCGGCATCCCGTCGAGCTTCTCAAGGTCCACCCATCGGGGTCGGTGACCAGCTCGTCTGTGTTCTCCATGATCCACGGCTCCAGTGCCAGCATCAGACCCGGTCGAAGGCCGTAGCCACGGCCCGGCCGTCCGGAGTTGGACACGTGCGGGTCCTGATGCATCGTCGAGCCGATGCCGTGGCCGCCGAACTGCATGTTGATCGGATAGCCGGCGGCACCGAGGACCGTGCCGATGGCATGGGAGATGTCGCCGATCTTGTTGCCGGGGCGAGCTGCGTCGATGCCTGCGGCCAATGCTCGTTCGGTGGCCTCGATCATCGCGGTGTCTTCTCCTCGTGCCTCGCCGACGACGAAACTGATGGCCGAGTCCGCCGCCACACCGCCGAGTATCACGGCCAGATCGAGGGTGAGCAGATCGCCGTCGGCAAGAGAGTAATCGTGCGGGAGACCATGCAGCACAGCGTCGTTGACGGAAGTGCAGATGTAGTGACCGAAGGGCCCGCTCCCGAACGACGGCGCGTAGTCGACGTAGCAGGACGTCGCCCCGGCTCCCTCGATGATCTCCTTGGTCCACTGATCGATCTCGAGCAAATTGGTGCCGACTGTGGCGCGTTCGCGGACGGTCCGAAGTATTCCGGCGACCAGGGCGCCGGATTCGCGCGCGAGGGGGATCTTGCTGGGAGGGAGGATCTCGATCATGTGGTGCCTTTCGACGTATGCCGAACAACGATACCGGTATAAGTATTGGTGTCGAGTCCGACGGCACGCAAAGCCGTGTGTCGGTTCGTGCGACGCTGTCTGTCGTGTCTGCTCATCCTCTCGACGACCCCGTTCGTAATTCCCTCGAGGGCTCGCTCTCGCGGTTCGCCGTCAGCCGCGGACGGATCGTGCGGGCAGATCCCGAGGTGTCTCCGTTCCTGGTGCACCCCGACGTGCTCGAGTCCCAGGACTGGGACGACATCGCCGCCCTGTTCGGGCCACGCACCGTCGTAGGGCTGAACGGTCCGGAACGCGCACTGCCCGAGGGGTGGTCGCATGTGGAGACATTCGGTTTGGTGCAGCTGGTCGGCACGCATCTCGAGACGCGGCCCTTCGCCGAGGCGGTCGAGCTGACGGCTGCGGACGTCCCGGAGATGCTCGATCTGGTCGGCCGCACCGAGCCGGGACCGTTCCTGCCCCGCACCATCGAACTCGGCACGTACCTCGGTGTTCGACGCGATGGCGCGCTGATCGCGATGGCGGGCGAGCGCATGCACCCTCCGGGGTGGACGGAGATCAGCGCGGTGTGCACCGACCCGGCCTTCCGCGGACAGGGTCTGGCGACGGATCTGGTTCGCGCCGTCGGTCACGGTATTCGCGGCCGCGGTGAGGAGCCGTTCCTGCATGCGTCGGACGCGAACGGCCGCGCCATCGAGCTCTACCTCGCCATCGGATTCGAGTTGCGTCGAACCTCGCAGCTGACGTTGGTCCGTACGCCCGCGTCGAACTCGGGATAGGTTCCGAAATTCGCTGTTGCGCGCTCTGAGCCCGAAGGCATACCGTTACCTGTGCGAACAAATCGGGATGTGATCTACGACGACGGATTGGTCCGTCTCGACGAGGCAGGCGTCACCCTGAGGTACTACTACTTCCCCTTCGCCACGAAAAAGTTCGTGCCCTACGGCAGGATTCGCGCGGTCGATACCGCTGTTCTCGGCAACTGGAACGGGCGGTGGCGGCTGTGGGGTGCGTCCTGGATCGACCAGTGGCTTCCGCTGGACGTGATGCGTCCCAAGAAGGACACTGCAGTGGTGCTCACCATCCGCCGCATCTCGCCGGTCTTCACCCCCGACGATCCTGAATCGGTTGCCCATCTGATTCGCGAGCGCATGACCGCACGGCAGTGACGCGCCCCGACGAGCGGTTCACGCTCGCCAGTGAGCGCACCTTTCTCGCCTGGCTGAGGACGTCGCTCGGGCTCCTGGCCGGCGGAATCGCGATCGTTCACCTGGTTCCCGATTTCAGCACGGGATGGGTTCGGACGACCCTCGGTCTGATTCTCATCGGCCTCGCCGCAGCGGCACCGATCATCGGCCTACGGCGGTGGCTGCGCGTTCGACATGCTCTGGAGAACGGTGCACCGATGCCGGAGTCTCGAGACCTGTGGATCTTCGCGATCGGTATCGGTGCGGTGGCTTTGCTGGCTGCAGTGGTCACGGTTCTGGGGATCCAGTAGTACTCAGCCGACCACCGCGGGTGCACAATCGAAGAACTAGGACGACCAACGACAGGAGTTCGGCGTGGCGCAGGGTCTCAAACTCGGTTACAAGGCATCGGCGGAGCAGTTCGGACCGCGGGAGTTGGTCGAGCTCGGTGTGCTGGCCGAGCAGCACGGTATGGATTCGGCGACGGTCAGTGACCACTTCCAGCCGTGGCGACACGAGGGTGGCCATGCGCCGTTCTCGCTGGCATGGATGACGGCCGTCGGTGAACGCACCAACACGATCCAGCTCGGCACCTCGGTGCTGACGCCGACGTTCCGCTACAACCCGTCGGTCATCGCGCAGGCGTTCGCGACCATGGGCTGCCTGTATCCCGGACGCATCATGCTCGGTGTGGGTACCGGTGAGGCGCTGAACGAGATCGCCACCGGGTTCACCGGCGAATGGCCGGAGTTCAAGGAACGATTCGCGCGCCTGCGTGAGTCGGTGCGGTTGATGCGTGAGCTGTGGCTCGGCGACCGGGTCGACTTCGAGGGCGAGTACTACACGACCAAGGGCGCGTCGATCTACGACGTCCCCGAGGGCGGCATCCCGGTCTACATCGCCGCAGGCGGACCCGTCGTCGCGCGGTATGCAGGACGCGCGGGCGACGGATTCATCTGCACCTCGGGCAAGGGCATGGAGCTCTACACCGACAAACTGCTTCCCGCGGTGGAAGAGGGCGCGGGCAAGGCCGAGCGCGACGCCGGTGAGATCGACAGGATGATCGAGATCAAGATCAGCTACGACACCGATCCCGAACTGGCGCTGGAGAATTGCCGCTTCTGGGCCCCGCTGTCACTGACGCCGGAGCAGAAGCACTCGATCGACGATCCGATCGAGATGGAGAAGGCCGCCGACGAGCTGCCGATCGAACAGGTCGCCAAGCGCTGGATCGTGGCATCGGACCCGGACGAGGCAGTGGAGAAGGTCAAGCAGTACACCGACGCAGGACTGAACCACCTGGTGTTCCACGCACCGGGCCACGATCAGAAGCGGTTCCTCGAACTGTTCGAGAAGGACCTCGCGCCGCGCCTGCGCAAGCTCGGCTGACTCCCGACGAGATCAGCGATCGGCCGTGAGTGCGAACAATCGCATGTCGCGGTCGGTCCTGGTCTCGTATTCGCCGTACACCTCGACCATCGCGTCGAACTGGCGGTAGATGCGTGCCTTCTCGTCGCCGGTGATGCGGGTGGCCGTCACCGGAATCTTCTTGCCGCCGATGGCCACGACGGCCTTCGGGTCGGCGAGCAGGTTCGACGTCCACGCCGGGTGGTGCTGCTGACCGAAATTCGATCCGACGACGTAGATCTTGTCGGCCTCCCGGTAGTACAGCAGCGGGCTGGTCCTGGGTTTGCCGGATTTGCGGCCGGTGGTGGTCAGCAACACCACCGGTGCCGCGATGGGGCCGAGGACGGTGAAGCGGCCGTCGGACTTGGTCAGCAACCACCGGTCGACGCCTGCGAGGTTCCTGATGACCCACGAACCGGGCTTCGTCGACGCGAACTTCACGGCGGGCTTGCGGATGAACGAGGTTTCGCTGCCCCAGCGCACATCCGGGAACGGTGATTCGGCCATGGTTCATGGGACAACCCGACCGCGCCCGGTGTCAACACCGCAACCACTGGGCAGGAGTGGAGCCTGCGGAACGACCCCTACTAGGCTGGCGGGCATGGCTGAGCCCAGCGGCACCGACGCGTCGGACATGTATCCCTCGAGCATCTACATCGCGTCACCGGAAGGGGACACCGGGAAGTCGACCATCGCGCTCGGTGTGCTGCAGATGCTCGCCGCGTCCGCGGCCAGGGTCGGGGTGTTTCGTCCCATCGCCCGCTCCACCGACGAGCCGGATTACATCCTCGAGTTGCTCGTCGAGCACACCACCGCAGATCTGACGTACGAGCAGTCGCTCGGTGTCACGTACGAGCAGGTGCACGCCGATGCGGATGCAGCGCTCAGCGAGATCGTCAACCGGTACCACGAGGTGGCCGCTCAGTGCGACGCCGTGGTGATCGTGGGCAGCGACTACACCGACGTCGGCAGCCCGAGTGAGCTCGGTTTCAATGCTCGCATCGCCGTCAATCTCGGTGCCCCCGTGCTGCTTGCGCTGCGCGGGTCCGGTCGCACGCCCGACGAGATCGCGCAGCTGGCCACTCTGTGCCACGGCGAGCTGCGTCAGCATCATGCCCACCTGGCTGCGATCGTGGCCAACCGTTGCGCGCCGGACGATCTCGATGCGGTGACCGACGCCTTGGCGTCGGTCGGCGTGCCTGCGTGGTCGCTACCGGAGATCCCACTGCTCGTCGCGCCGACGATGGCGGAGCTGCTCGAGGCGGTGGACGGTTCCCTGTACTCCGGTGACTCGTCGCTGCTGCAGCGAGAAGCGTTGCGGGTCATGGTCGGTGGTATGACGGCCGAACACATCCTCGAACGCCTCACCGAGGGCGTCGTCGTCATCGCGCCGGCGGACCGGTCCGACGTGCTGCTCGCCCTCGTCAATGCCCATGAGGCGGAGGGTTTTCCGTCGCTGGCCGGCATCATCATGAACGGCGGCATCGAACCCCATCCGGCGATCGCTCGTCTGGTGGCAGGGCTCGGCCCCCGGTTGCCGATTCTGACCACCGAGCTCGGCACCTTCGACACCGCCTCCGCTGCAGCGCAGACGCGCGGCCGCGTGGCGGTGGGATCGCAGCGCAAGGTGGACACCGCGCTCGGACTGATGGAACAACGGGTCGACGCGAAAACCCTTCTGGGGCGGCTCGACATCGCCATCCCCACCATCACGACCCCGCAGATGTTCGAGTACCAGCTGATCCACCGAGCCCGCGCCGACCGCAAGCACATCGTGCTTCCGGAGGGCGGTGACGATCGCATCCTCCGGGCTGCCGGACGTCTGCTGCAGCGTCAGGTCGCGGACCTGACGATCCTCGGCGAGGAGGGCCCCATTCGACGACGCGCATCGGAACTGGGCGTCGATCTGGACAGCGCTACGGTTCTCGACCCCAAGAACTGCGACTACGCCGAGGATTTCGCCGCCGAGTACACCGAGCTGCGCAAACACAAGGGCATGACGATCGACCGTGCCCGCGAGATCATGGCCGACATCTCGTACTTCGGAACGATGATGGTGCACAAGGGAATTGCCGACGGCATGGTCTCCGGTGCCGCGCACACCACCGCGCACACCATCAAGCCGTCGTTCGAGATCATCAAGACGACCGAGGGCGTGTCGACCGTGTCGTCGATCTTCCTGATGTGCCTGTCCGATCGTGTTCTCGCCTACGGCGACTGCGCCGTCGTACCCGACCCGACGGCCGAGCAACTCGCCGACATCGCCGTGTCCTCCGCGCAGACAGCAGCCCAGTTCGGTATCGAGCCGCGGGTGGCGATGCTGTCGTACTCCACCGGCGAGTCCGGTTCCGGAGCCGATGTCGACAAGGTACGGCAAGCCACAGCGCTTGTGCGCGAACGCAATCCGGAACTGCTCGTGGAGGGTCCGATTCAGTACGACGCGGCGATCGAACCGTCCGTCGCCGCGTCGAAGCTGCCCGACTCCGACGTTGCAGGCCGTGCGACGGTGTTCATCTTCCCGGACCTCAACACCGGCAACAACACCTACAAGGCCGTCCAGCGCAGTGCCGGTGCGGTCGCCGTCGGACCCGTTCTGCAGGGCCTGCGCAAGCCCGTCAACGATCTCTCGCGCGGCGCGCTGGTCGAGGACATCGTCAACACCGTCGCCATCACCGCGATTCAGGCACAGGGCATCGCCGCGGCCGATGGGGAGGGCAAGTGAGCATCCTCGTCGTCAACTCCGGTTCGTCCTCGGTCAAGTTCCAACTGGTCGACCCCGGCTCGGGGGAGTCCGTGGCCAGCGGGCTCGTCGAGCGCATCGGTGAGTCCGACGGACGCGTCGAACTCGACCACCGGGGCGAGACCGTCGAGCGAGTCCAGCGCATCGACGATCACGGTGCCGGTCTGGCCCTGGCCTTCGAGATGCTCGCCGACGCAGGCGTCGAACTGGAATCGGTCACTGCCGTCGGGCACCGTGTGGTCCACGGCGGGACGGTCTTCTACCGTCCGACGATCATCGACGACTCCGTCGTGCAACAGATCTCCGATCTGAGCAACCTTGCACCGCTGCACAATCCGCCGAACGTGCTGGGCATCGAGGTCGCCAGGAAGCAACTGCCGAACGTGCCGCACGTGGCCGTGTTCGACACGGCCTTCTTTCATTCCCTGCCCGACGCCGCCGCGACCTACGCCATCGATGCAACCGTCGCTGCCGAGCACGACATTCGGCGCTACGGCTTCCACGGCACCTCGCATCGGTACGTGTCCGAGCAGGTGGCGCAGTTCCTCGGTCGCGACCTCGCCGACATCGACCAGATCGTGCTGCATCTGGGCAACGGTGCCTCGGCCTCGGCCGTCGCAGGGGGCAAGGCGGTCGACACCTCGATGGGACTGACTCCACTCGAAGGGCTCGTGATGGGTACCCGCAGTGGGGATATCGACCCCGGTGTGATCATGCACCTGCGGCGCAGTGCAGGCATGAGCGTCGACGACATCGATGACCTGCTCAACCGTCGCTCCGGCCTGATCGGACTGTCCGGGGTCAACGACTTCAGACAACTGCAGCAGCGCATCGACGACGGGGACGCCTCCGCACGTCTGGCGTACGAGGTCTACATTCATCGTCTCCGCAAGTACATCGGCGCGTACATGATCGGCTTGGGCAAGCTCGACGCCATCACGTTCACCGCCGGTGTCGGTGAGAACGCCTCAGCGGTGCGTGCGGATGCCCTGGCGAATCTCGAGGGCTTCGGCATCGAGATCGATGCCGAGCGTAATGCGCTGCGCAGCAAACAGGCTCGGGTGATCTCGACCGACTCGTCTGCCGTCACGGTGTTGGTGGTGCCGACCGACGAGGAGCTGGCAATCGCTCGTGCGGCGGACGACCTCGTCCGAGAAGGCAGCTAGAACAGCGCTGCAGTCAGAAGAGCGACCGGGGCCTGATCGCGTTCGCCAGATCCACCAGCGAGAAGCGGTGGGCGCGATCGGTGGCGTTGCGGGCCAGTGCGCGAAGGCCCTTCTCGGTGCCGCGCCGCAACCCGTCCTCGGTGAACGGGACGCTGAGAATGGGTTCTCGCTCGGCTGTGGCGGCGTGGCCGGAGACGATCCAGTCCAGGGCCATCGCCAGCACCAGCGTCCGCATCTGCAACGCCCGGCTCTCGGCTTTGGGTAGCAGCGCCACTCGCCGTGCTGCAGAACGGAAATCGGCCTCGGACAGCTCGGCTCGCGAGCGATCCATCAGCAACGTCAACACGCTGGTCATGCGGGCCATGGAGTAGTGCCGCGAGCTGATCGGCACCTGATCGAGCGCGGCGATGGCACCGGTCTGATCGCCGCGGCGCTGCAACTGCCTCGCCAGGCCGAACGCCGAGCTGACGATGCCACGATTGGTTCGCCACACCGCTCGGTACAGGCCCTCGGCGCGGGCCCGCCACTTCTCGGCTTCCTCCTTGTCACCCGCGGCCACATGCCCGAGCAGTTCCGACGTGGCTCCGAGAGCGAGCTTGGGCGCGAGTTCGCCGGGCATCGCACCGAGCACGTTGTCGAAATGGGTGAACGCAGAATCGTATTCGTGATGCAGCAGCGCGATCAGGCCCGCGTACCACTGCACCCGCCACGGGTCGGCAGTGTGGTCGGTCGACTGCACCTTCGCCAGGATGTCGGTTGCATCGACGACGTTCCCGAGATCCAGGTGGGCCTTGACCTCGGCGAGCGTGATCTCGAGGCTCAGTTCCACCGGACTCGACGAACCTGCGGAGCGGCCCGATTCGGCTCCGGCGGTGACGCGTTCGATGCCGTTGCGTTTGGCGTGCTGCAGCGAGTCCAGGGTCTGTCGCGGTTCGACGTGTACGGCCGCCGCCAGCAACGGCGCGCTCGGATCGTTGGGGTCCACCAGTGGAACCGGAAGCGCAGCAACCACTTCGGCGGCCGTCATTCGTTCGTGGCGTACCGTACCGTCCACGTAGGTGTCGGTGCGTCCCACCGACTGCTCGGTGCCGAAGGTCGTACGGGGCGGGCTGAACACCGTCGACAGTCCGGGCCGCTCGACACCTGTCCTGATGGCCAGAATCTCACGCAGCACGCCGGTGGCCTGCCCGGCCAACTCGTCCGCGGATCGGAACCGCCGAGTGGGGTCCTCGTGCGTCGCGCGCAGCAGCAGTCGATGCAACGACGGAAACTGCTGTAGCACTTCGGATTCCTCGGCCGAGGGGAGGCCGTCGAGGTACTTGCCGTTCTTCGACGGCATGTCCAGCGTCAACACCGCGAGTGTGCGGCCGACGGTGAAGATGTCCGACGCCACCGTCGGTCCCGTCTTCACGATCTCCGGTGCCTGATAACCCACCGTGCCGTACAGGTAGCCGTAGTCCTCGATGCCCGCGACCGCGCCGAGGTCGATGAGTTTGATCTGGTCGTCGGAGACCATGATGTTCTCCGGTTTGAGGTCGTTGTAGACCAGCCCGATCGAATGCAGATAGCCCAGTGCCGGAAGCACTTCGAGTACGTAGGCCAACGCTTGCTCGACGGGCAGACGGGCACCGTCACCGCAGGCGGTGAGGATGTCGCGCAGCGAACGGCCGCCGACGTATTCCATCACGATGAAGCCGACGGTCGAGCCGTCGCTGCGGGGTTGCTCGACGAAGTTGTAGATCTTCACCACGCCGGGGTGGGCAACCTCGGCGAGGAACTGTCGCTCCGCGACCGCGACCGCGTGCGCCTCTTCGTCCCCGAAATGCAGCAGTCCCTTGAGGACCACCCAGCGGTCACTGACGTTGCGGTCGATGGCGAGGTAGATCCAGCCGAGTCCACCGTGTGCGATGCAGCCCTGCACGTCGTACTGGCCGACCACGCGATCGCCCGGCTCGAGCAGTGGGGTGAAGTCGAACGTGGCGCCGCAGTGCGGGCAGATACCCATCGCCACGTCGGGCTCACCCGGTTCGCTGCGACCGACCTTGGCATTGCACTTCCAACAGAACCGCTTGTGCTGCGGCACCGTCGGATCCGACATCACTGCAGTGGCGGGATCGATCGGTTCGACGCGAGGCACGTCCACCAGACCGCCGCCGAGTCGTCGCCGAATGCCGGTGCTGCGCGATCGACCGGATCTCGATCGACCCGTCTTGGAGCGGGTGGAAGCGGACTGTGACGCCGTCGATGTCGGGGTCGGATCGCCGACCGTCGACCGCGAGACGGCCTGAGTACGCTCGACGCCGTCCGTTGCCGACACTGCTTGCGTTCTCGACACCGCCCGGGTGCGCTCGCTGTCGTCGGTGCGCGAGACCGCCTGCGTTCGCTCCGCCGGGGCCGTGGGCTGCTGTTCGTCGTCCATGTCCAGGCCCCTAATCGCTGTACGTCGCGCTGGGCGGACCGGGGGAGGGACCGAGCACCGTCAGCCAACGATCGTAGATGCGATTCCAGGTGCCGTCGGAGCGGATGCGCGCCAACGTCCCGTTGACGAAGCGCACCAGATCCTCGTTGTTCTTGTTGATCCCCACCCCGTACGGCTCCGGGCTCAGGCTGTCACCGACGATCTCGAGGTAGGGATCCTGAGCGGCGAGACCGGCGAGGATCGCGTCGTCGGTGCTGATGGCGTCGACCTGCCGTTGCTGCAGCACCACAAGGCAATCCGACCACATCGGCACCGTCACCACCGTCGCGGCGGGTTGGACGCGTTGAACGCGCCGCAGCGAGGTGGTGCCCTCCACTGCGCACACTCTCTTGCCTGCCAGATCCTCGACACCGCGGATGCCCGATCCCTGCACCACCAGAACGCGGTGCTGCGCTTGGAAGTACACGGTGGAGAACTGGACATCCTTGCGGCGAGCACACGTGATGGTCATGGTCTTGACCACCATGTCCACCGAAGAATCCTGCAGAGCTTCGAGCCGCTGCGCAGAGGTGAGGATGCGAAAGTCCAATCGATTCGGATCGCCGAACAGATCTCGTGAGACTTCCCGCGCGATGTCGACATCGAACCCGACCAGCTGGCCGGTCATCGGATCACGGAAGCTGAAAAGATTGCTGCCCGTGTCCAACCCGACGACCAACCGGCCCTTGGCGCGCAATGCGTCGACGGTCGGTTGTGGTGGCGGCGGAGCATCGGTGCCTGTCTGCAGCGGGCGCAGGCTGGCAGTGGGGCGCGCGCACTCGTCGTCGGCGGGACTCTCGGTGGGGCGGGCGGCGACGGACGCGCCGTCCGGTAGCGGCGGTTCGGTGAACGTCGTCTCCGCTTGCGGCGGTGCGTTTTCCGGCGTGGCGCAGCCGACCACCAGGGAGGTGACCAGAATGCCAACGGCGAGTAGACGTTTCACAGGTACTCACGCAGCCTCGGGAAGAGGCCGACACCGAAGGCGATCGACGCGAAGACGGTGAGCACGTAGGCACCGTTCGACAGTCCGGACAGCACCCACACCGATCGGTCGATGTTGGACCGCAGTTCGCTTCGCGCATTCTCGATTCCGTCGACCAGAACGCTGTCGAGCGCGGTGAACGCGGCCGCCGAATCGGACTCGCCCGATCCGGTGGCGATGGAGACCGCGCCGTTGAAATCGCCGACCTCGAGGGCGGAGTCGATCCTCGAGTGCGAGACCGACCACGTGTTCAGTGCATCGATCACCGTGGTGTCGCCCTGGAACATCTCGGTGAGCCGAGAGACGTTGGCGTCGAACGATTCTCCGTAATCCTGGCCGCCGCCGCGACGAGCGAGGTCGAGTGTCTCGTCCGCTCTGGCCTGTTGCGCCAGAATGAAACCCGTCGTGTAGGACTTCAACGGGGACACTCCACGGTCGATCGCACGATCGGTGGCAATCGAGGAAATCAGTCCCACCACCAGCATCCAGCCGAGCAGTCCGGCGACAGCAACTGTGGCAGTGAGGAATCCGGCGTTCAACGTTCGGCGGGTGGTCCGCGACAGATACCACTGAGCCAGGCCGGTCATCAGCAACAGGAACACCAGCGAGCCGATCGCGAACAGGGGAGGACTGGTGAATCGTTCCTGATCGGCCGAGACTCGCGACGCCTGTTCGGTGTACAACTTCTCGGCCAGCGGCAGCAAACTCGACTGCATCATGGTCGACGCCTCGCCGAGATACGCCGCGCCCACCGGATTTCCGCTGCGGTTGTTGGCTCGCGCAGTCTCGACCAGACCGCTGTACACCGGCAACCCGGCCGCGATCTGGGTGAGCACCGCGCTCGTGGCCGCGTCGTTCTCGGTCACCCCGGCCGAAGCCGCGATCAGCTCGGAAGACGCCTCGCCGAGCGCCTGCGAGTAGCGCTCGCGTACCTCGGGCGGTTCGAGACCACCGGCGATGAACGCGGTGGCCGCGGCCGCGTCGGCCACCGACAGAGCCCCGTACAGATTCTGTGCCGAGTTCGCGAAGGGCTCGGTGCGCACCAACAGGGTGCCCAGGGTGTCGACCCGATCGGTCACGGCCGTGGACGCGAGATTTCCGACCGTCAACGCGAGCACCACCAGCGCGATTCCCATCGCGACCAACCGCGCGGGCGTCGAGCGCATCGTGTAGCGAACCGGTGGCTTGCCTGCAGCGACACCGACGTGTGTGGCCGTTGTCGGGGGGACGGCAGCGGAGGGGGTAATACCGGCCGCGATCACGCACCCGAGCATATAAGTAGGCGGACGGTACTGCAGCCACTACAGGCAGGTGATTCACCTAGGGTGGTGAGCATGCGTGGTGACGGCGACGGCTGGGTGATCGGCGAGAACGGCACTCGGCACTGGGGGAGGCACGGTGCCGCCGGCCTGTTGCTGCGCGCACCGTCCGACGCAGGCGAGCCGATGGTGTTGCTGCAGCACCGTGCCCTGTGGAGTCACCAGGGCGGAACGTGGGCACTGCCCGGCGGAGCCCGCGATTCCCACGAGAGCACGGCGCACGCTGCGGTGCGCGAGGCCCACGAAGAAGCCGGTATCACGGCCGAACAGGTCAGTGTTCGCAGCGAGCGCGTCACCGCGAGTGTCGAGAGCGGCTGGTCGTACACCACCGTCGTCGCCGACACCGATCATCCGTTGACCACCGTGCCCAACGGGGAGAGCACCGAGCTGCGCTGGGTGCCGGAGTCGGTCGTCGACGAACTCCCCTTGCACCCGGGCTTCGCGTCGAGCTGGCCGTCGCTGCGTACCGTGCCGCTGAGGGTGCTGCTCGACACCGCCAACGTGCTGGGGTCCCGGCCGAACGGATGGTGGAAGGACCGCACCGGGTCGACGAGCGCACTGCTGACCTCGCTCGCCGAGACGCTGCCTCGCACCGTCGAACTGCCCAGCGGTCAGTACGGCTGGCTCACCCGCATCGACGCCGTGCTCGAAGGCCTGGCCAGGGACGCCGTGGTGGACGACCCCCGCACCCGCACGATTCTCGCCGACGGCAGTGGCGACGACACCTTGGCCGAGCAGGCACACATCGACGGAGACCTGACCGCGCTCGTCACCGCCGACCGCGGACTACGCGACCGGCTGCCGGAATCGGTGCAGGTCCTGACGCCGTCCGCAGTACTGGGTTGGCTCTAGGCCTGCAGTGCTCGGACCAAGTCGCGGGCTGCGGCCTGTGGATCCCGCGCCTCGGTGATCGCGCGGACCACGACGATGCGATCGGCACCGGCGGCCCGAACCTGATCGACATTGGTCGCGTCGACGCCGCCGATGGCGAACCACGGCCGTTCCGGCAGCGCGTCCGCCGTCGCCCGCAGAGTCTCGAGCCCCGCAGCCTTGCGGTTGGGCTTGGTGGGCGTCGGCCACACCGGCCCGACGGCGAAGTAGTCGACGCCGTCCTCGATCGCGGCGAGCGAGGACTGGGCCCGGTTCTGCGTCGAGCGGCCGATCACCACATCCGGCCCCAGGATCTGCCGCGCGTAGTGCACCGGCAGATCACCCTGACCGAGGTGCAGCACATCCGCGCCCGAGGCCAACGCCAGATCCGCACGGTCGTTGACTGCCAACAGCGCACCGTGCCGCTTGGTCGCAGCGAGCAGAATCGCCAGCGCCGCAAGCTCGTCCTTGGCCTCGAGGGGCCCGAACTCGCGCTCGCCTGCGGAATTCTTGTCACGCAGCTGGATGATGTCGACGCCACCGGACAACGCGGCCTCGGCGAACTGCGCGAGGTCGCCCTTGTCGCGCCTGGCATCGGTACACAGGTACAGGCGAGCGGACGCAAGACGCTCACGGGGAGTCTGGTTGCGGGCGGTCTGAGATGGATGCACAAAGCGAACTGTATTCTCATGGAGGCCGCCACCGACGACGGAGTGGCCGAGAAATCGCGGGAGTCCCGAGGATCGTGGGGCTGAGAGTGGGTTCGCCGCCCTTACCGTCAATACCTGAACCCGATCATGCGGGCGCAGGGAGTGAGGACGTGAATCGCGTGCACATCGTCGTTATCGGCGGAGGCGTCATCGGGTTGTCGACGGCGCTGCGCCTGAGCCAGGACGGTCACCGAGTGGTGGTGCACGATCCCGCGCTCGGCAAGGGCGCATCCTGGGTCGCAGGCGGCATGCTGGCACCGCTGTCCGAGGGCTGGCCCGGCGAACACGAACTGCTGCACCTGGGCGCTGCGTCGCTGGCGAGATGGCCGGACTTCGCCCGACGCCTCCCCGGACCATCGGTGTTCTCCGCAACCGGATCGGTGACGGTTGCCCTCGACTCGGCCGATGCCGCCGACCTACGAACCATCGCCGAATGGGTGGGCGAACAGGGACACGAACTCGAGATTCTCGGCCGAGCACAGCTGCGTGAGCTCGAACCTGCACTGGCGCAGAACATCCGACTGGGCCTGCTGGCTCCGACCGAGTTGTCGGTGGACAATCGGGCGCTGATCGCCGCGCTCGAGCAGGGTTGCCGGGACGCGGGAGTCGAATTGGTGACCACCCCGGTGGAGACCGTGCCCGACGCCGATCAGGTGGTCCTGGCCGCCGGGGCACAGTCGGCCGCACTGTGGCCCACGCTCCCCGTCCGGCCGGTCAAAGGCGAGATCCTGCGACTGCGACGACGGCCGAGCGCCGCACCGCCGCCATCGCGCACCGTCCGCGGAACCGTGCACGGCCGCGCGATCTACCTGGTACCGCGCGGCGACGGATTGGTCGTCGGCGCAACCCAATACGAATCCGGCCAAGACACCCAGGTCACCGTCGCCGGGGTGCGAGACCTCATCGCCGACGCCGAACGACTCATGCCGAGCATCGGCGAGTACGAACTGTACGAAACCGCTGCCGGCCTGCGGCCGATGAGCCCGGACGGGTTACCGCTGATCGGCAGGCTGTCTCCCCGGTTGATCGCCGCCACCGGACACGGACGCAACGGCATCCTGCTCGCCCCCATCACCGCCGACGCCGTCGCCGCACTGGTGTCCGGCGAGACGCTACCCGAGGCGAAAGCAGCCGACCCCCAGAGATTTCCGCAGATCGAGAGGACACCATGACACAGGTCGCGATCGGTATCACCGTCAACGGTGAAGACCACCTGCTCACCGAGGACATGACCATGCGTCGGCTGCTCGAATTCCTGGGCATGCCCGAGAAGGGCATCGCCGTCGCCGTCGACGGTGCCGTGCTGCCCAAGAGCCGCTGGGACAGCACCAGCGTCGAAAAGGGTTGGACCATCGACGTTCTCACGGCGGTACAGGGTGGATAGCGCACTCACCATCGCCGATCGCACTTTCGCCTCCCGGCTCATCACCGGCACCGGGGGAGCGGCCAATCTCGCGGTACTCGAGGACGCCCTCGTCGCATCGGGAACCGAACTGACCACCGTTGCGATGCGCCGCGTCGACGCCGCCGGTGGGACGGGAGTGCTGGATCTGCTGCGCCGGTTGAACATCGCCCCGCTGCCCAACACCGCAGGCTGCCGCGGCGCGGCCGAAGCAGTGCTCACCGCGCAACTGGGCCGTGAGGCGCTCGAGACCGACTGGGTGAAACTCGAAGTGATCGCCGACGAGCGAACCCTGCTGCCCGACGCCATCGAATTGGTCACGGCTGCAGAACAACTCGTGGACGACGGCTTCCAAGTGCTCCCGTACACCACCGACGACCCGGTACTGGCCAGGCGGCTCGAGGACATCGGCTGCGTTGCCGTCATGCCGCTCGGCTCACCCATCGGCACCGGCCTCGGCATCGCAAACCCCCACAACATCGAGATGATCGTCGACGCCGCATCGGTTCCGGTGATCCTCGACGCGGGCATCGGCACCGCCAGCGACGCCACCCTTGCGATGGAACTCGGCTGCGACGCGGTGCTGCTCGCGACCGCGGTGACCCGGGCGAAGGACCCGGCGCTGATGGCGTCGGCGATGCGGAACGCGGTGGCGGCGGGATACCAGGCCCGACATGCCGGCCGCATTCCGAAACGATTCTGGGCGCAGGCCAGCTCGCCCATGTGACCGCTGTGTCGTCGGCGTAGCTCTTGTTCGTGGTGTTGCTTTTTCGGCAAACGCGCGCGCGTTTGCGGAAGGCGCGCGGAATTGTGGCGGATAGGTGGGCGATTGCGCGCGCGCCTGACGAATGCGCGCGCATTTGCCGGCGGCGGGTGTGTGGGTCGGGCTCGCCCAAGCGGACGCTGTGTCGTCGGGGTGGCTCTTGTTCGTGGTGCTGCTTTTCCGGCAAACGCGCGCGCGTTTGCGGAAGGCGCGCGAATTAGTGGCGGATACGTGGGCGATTGCGCGCGCGCCTGACGAATGCGCGCGCGTTTGCGGCTGTGGGTGTGTGACCCCCGTGACTCCGCGGCCCCTGTGACTCCGCGCCCGTGTGACCGACTGTCTCAGGGTGTGTGTCATCCGAAAGGATGATGCAATCGGCGACTGTGGGTCGATGTGCGGACGCTGTCGATGGGGGACAGTTGTACCCATGATCGAAGTGACAGGACTGACCAAGCAATACGGCGCGGTGACGGCGGTCGACAACCTCACCTTCACCATCAGACCCGGCATCGTGACCGGCTTCCTGGGCCCCAACGGCGCAGGCAAGTCGACGACCATGCGGATGATCCTCGGCCTCGACCGCCCCACCAAGGGAACGGCGACCATCGAGGGCAAGAACTACAGCCAGCTCAAGCAGCCACTGCGTACCGTCGGCGCTCTGCTCGACGCCAAGTGGGTGCACCCGAACCGTTCGGCGCGTGCACATCTCGAGTGGATGGCGGCCTCCAACGGCATCCCCAAGTCGCGTGTCGACGAGGTGCTGCGTCTGGTGGGACTGTCGGAGGTCGCGAAGAAGAATGCGGGCGGGTTCTCGCTCGGCATGTCGCAGCGGCTCGGACTCGCCGGCGCGTTGCTCGGTGACCCCAAGGTGTTGCTGTTCGACGAGCCGGTCAACGGACTCGATCCCGAGGGCATCGTCTGGATCCGAAAGTTCATGCAGCGCTTGGCAGCCGAGGGCCGCACGGTCCTGGTCTCGAGCCACCTGCTCTCGGAGATGGCGCAGACGGCCGAACATCTCATCGTCATCGGACGTGGCAAGCTGATCTCCGATTCGTCGGTGCAGGAATTCATCGACCACGCCTCCGAGGCGTCGGTGCGCGTCCGCAGCCCGCAGCTCGACGGTCTGCGCCAGGCGCTGACCACGGCCGGTCTGACCGTGCGCGAGCCGGACAGGACCGACGAACTTCAGCCCTCGCTCGTGGTGCTGAACTCGACCACCGACGCGATCGGCGACATCGCCGGCCGAGCCGGAATCACATTGCACGAGTTGGCCTCCCAGCGAGGCTCGCTCGAGGAAGCATTCATGAAACTCACCGGAGACACAGTGCAGTATCACGGCGCGGGAGCCGACACTCCCCACACTCAGCAAGCGATGGGCGGTGCACTCTGATGGGCGTCTTGGCAGCAGAGAGAATCAAGTTCACCTCGACCAAGTCGCCGTGGTGGTGCAGCGCGATCATCGTGGTGCTCGGTCTCGGGTTCGCGGCCATTCTGGGTTGGGCTGCGAAGTCGGCCCTGAGCCTCGACGCGCCCGAGGGTATTCCGCCCACGACCGCCGCCGATGTCGTCGGAGTCGGAGTCGGCACGTTCGGTGCCATGGTGCTGATGATCCTGGCCGCGTTGACCGTGACCAGCGAATACCGGTTCGGAATCATCCGCACCACGTTCCAGGCGGTGACCAACAGGGGATCGGTTCTGGGCGCGAAGGCGCTGTTGGTGGGCGTATACGGCGCTGTCCTGTCGTTCGCGCTTGCGGTGCTCGGGCTCGTCATCGCCAAGGCTCTGGCCGGCGAACAGGCGGGCGTGTTGCTCGGATTCGACGTGGACGGTACGTGGCGCGTTCTGTACGGCACCGCCATTCTGGCGTTCCTGCAGGTCGTTCTCGCGATCGGCGTCGGCGCTCTCGTTCGACAGTCGGCCGGTGCGATCGCGATCCTGCTGCTGTGGCCGCTGCTGATCGAGAACCTCGTAGGCCTCATTCCGAACGTCGGGGCGAAGATCCAGCCGTTCCTACCGTTCCTCAATGCCAATCACTTCCTCGGCTCCGACGGCGGAATCGACTTCCATTGGGGCCCGATCGGCGGACTGATCTACTTCGTCGCGTTCACCGCGGTGATCTTCGGGGCAGCGGTGTTCGTCGTCAATCGTCGGGACGCCTGACGCCACTCGCCGGTAGGGTGTCCGCTATGCGGATTTCCCTACTTGCAGGTAGCGCTGTCACTGTCTTGATTCTGGCCGGTTGCTCGTCCACCTCGGACGAGGAACCGGCCAGAGTTTTCGCGACACCCGACGGGCCCGGCCTGTCTGCCGCGGTCACCGAGGAGGCCTTGGTGGGGCACCTCGAACAGTTGGAATCAATCGCCGCCGACCACGACGGAAACCGCGCCGCCGGCACCGCCGGTTACGACGCCAGTGTCGATTATGTTGTCTCGCAACTCGAATCGGCAGGATTCGAGGTCACCACCCCGGAATTCGAATTCGAGACCTTCGAGGCGCAGACCCAAACCCTGTCGCTCGCGGGCACCGAGATTCCGGTGTTCGCACTCAGTTACTCGCCGACCACCACCGCCGAGGGGATCACCGCACGCGTCGTCGGCGCTCCCGCCGGTGCGGACGGCTGCGAGGCAGCCGATTACACCGGCCTCGACCTGGCCGGAGCCGTCGCGGTGGTGCCGCGCGGAGTGTGCCCGTTCGGCGTGAAGCAAACCGTCGCAGCAGAACTGGGAGCGGCCGCCGCGATCATCGTCAACAACGAACCGGGGCCGCTCGATTCGGGCACACTCGGCGACGCCGACACCGCGCGGATCCCGACCGGCGGTGTCAGCCAGGAGGACGGCGCGGCCGTTCTCGCCGCACCCGAGGTGACGCTGACACTCGTCACCGAAACCGAAACGACCACCAGTCGCAACATCATTGCGCAGACCACCACCGGTTCGACCGAGAACGTCGTGGTCACCGGTGCCCATCTCGACAGCGTCCCGGAGGGCCCCGGCATCAACGACAACGGAACCGGAACGGCGGCAGTCCTCGAGACCGCACTGCAGATGGGCAGCGCCCCCGAGATCACCAACGCGGTGCGTTTCGCGTTCTGGGGTGCCGAGGAGAACGGACTCGTCGGTTCCACCAAGTACGTCGAGGGCCTGTCCGACGAGGACAAGCGAAACATCGCGCTGTACTTGAACTTCGACATGATCGGCTCGCACAACGCCGGATACCTCGCCTACGACGGAGACGACTCCGACCAGGTGGGTGAGCCCGCCGGACCGGCCGGATCCGACGCCATCGAGCGCACTTTCGTCGAGCGACTGGCCGAGGAGGGTGTAGCCGTCGACGGGACCGATTTCGACGGTCGCTCGGACTACGGCCCGTTCATCGAGGTCGGCATCCCCGCCGGCGGCGTGTTCAGCGGAGCGGACGAGAACAAGACCGCAGCGCAGGCCGAGAAGTGGGGCGGCACCGCGGATCAGACGTTCGACGAGAACTACCACACCGACCAGGACACCCTGGCGAACGTCGACCGCGCCGCACTGGCGAAGAACGGTGCGGCCGTGGCCTACGGCATCGGCGTCTACGCGCAGTCGGTGGAGGGCCCCAACGGGGTTCCGGTGGGTGCCGAGCGCGAGGCCGCGCGCGCCGAAGGGTGAGGGAAAGTATGTGTAACCGTGGGTTACGCTCGATGCTGTGAACGCAGTCGTCTCCTCGGTCGTGGAGTGGGTCCGCACCACCAACCGAGCGCCCGCGGTGGTCGGGGCGGTTCGGCGTGTGCGCCGCGCACTACCGGGTGACCCCACGTTCGGCGATCCCCTGTCGATCGACGGTCCGGGCCGAGCCCTGGCCGTCGCCCGCGTCGCCGACAGGTTCCTGGCTGCGAACGGACTCGACGACGAACCCGGCGCGTCTCGCGAAGTGGGTCTCGGGGCGCTGCAGCTGTGGCAGGCGATCCTCGAACGCGCAGGCCGAGGCCGCGGTGAGCACGATGTCACCATCGTGTTCACCGACCTCGTCGGGTTCTCGTCCTGGTCGCTCCGGGCCGGCGACACCGCGACCCTGACGTTGCTGCGCAAGGTCTCCAAGGCCGTCGAACCCGAGGTCGCATTCCGCGGCGGCCACGTCGTCAAGAGGCTGGGCGACGGCATCATGGCGGTGTTCGCCGACGCGGGCAAAGCAGTCGACGCGGTCTTCGCGGCCCGAGAGGCACTGAAGGGCGTCGACGTCGACGGCTACACCCCGACGATGCGCGTCGGCATCCACACCGGCAGCCCGCGTCAGGTGGGATCGGACTGGCTGGGCGTCGACGTCACCGTCGCCGCCCGGGTGATGCAGACCGGCGGCAACGGCAACGTGATGATCTCCGCGTCGGCCCTCGAGGCGGTCCCGCCGGAGGTGCTCGACGCCTTGCACGTGGTCTCCAAGCCCTATCGCCGCAGCTTCTTCGCTCCGAAGATCAAGGGCGCACCCGACGACCTACGCATCCTCCGACTCGTGCAGTCGCCACAGCGGTGACACCGGTCCGTGGCCCGCGCCCAGATCGTAGGACGCGGCCAGACAGCGGGTGACCCACTCCTTGCCGAACGCGACCGCGTCGGGCATGGAATAGCCGTGTGCCAGCGCCGAGGCGATCGATGCGGCGAGGGTATCGCCGCCGCCGTGATCGTTGCCGGTGTCGATGCGCTCGCTGGTGAACTCGAGGAAGGTGTCGCCGTCGAACAGCAGGTCGGTGCTGTGCGTCGACGTCCGCAGGTGGCCGCCCTTGACCAGGGCCCACTGCGCTCCCAATCCGTGCAGGGCCTCCGCGGCGCGGTGCGCGCTCGAGTCGTCGACCACGTCGATGCCGGTGATGAGTCGAACCTCGTCGAGGTTGGGGGTGACCAGCGAGGCGATGGGGAAGAGGGTGTGGCGGATGGCGTCGAGGGCTTCGGCGTGCAGCAGTGGGTCGCCGTGCATCGACGCGCACACCGGATCGACGACCAGGGGAACCGGCTGATCTCGGCCGATACCCACCTCGGTGCACACGGCCGTGACAGCTTCGATGATCGCGGTGGAGGCCAGCATTCCGGTCTTCGCTGCGCCGACCCCGATGTCGGAGACGACGGAGCGAACCTGCGCAGCGACGACGTCCGGCGGAATCTCGTGGAAGCCCGTCACGCCGACGGTGTTCTGGACCGTGACCGCAGCGACGGCGACGCAGGCGTGGACACCCAGCAAGGCCATCGTTCGACTGTCCGCCTGGATTCCGGCTCCGCCGCCGGAGTCGGTTCCGGCGATGGTCAGCGCGCGGACGGGAGTCTCGCCGTTGGGCGTGAGCGGTAGGAACTTCACGAGAGAAGACAGTACCGGCGGGCGGAGAGACGGGGGGTCGCTGCCGTCGACACGGTTTGCCGAGCAGATGGCGAAAATATGGGCTGGCCTTGAATGTTGTTGTATCACAACGTCGAACAGGGTCACTTATGATCCGTACCAGCATTGTTGTCCTGTTCGGCGGACGAACCTACGCATCCGAAGGTTTGTTGGTAGAAAAGGTGACAGACCCACCGTGCGCATGTTTAATAGTGGTGCACGTCACATCGTTTTCACTCGTTCATCACTCCACACACAGCGAAGGAGGCGTCCCATGCTGGCAAGTTCTCCTAGCGCTGATGTCTCGATCAACAAAGACCAGAACCGGTTCGAGCTTCGACTCAACGGCGATCTCGTCGGGATCGTCGGCTTCTACGAGGTCGAAGGAAACGGCTCGCGCGCGACGCGTACTCATGTCGTGTCCTTCATGCACACGGTCGTCACCGAGGACTTCGGTCATCAAGGACTGGCCGGCATTCTGGTGCGCCGCGCGCTCGACAGTGCTCGGTCCTACGGCTGGAAGGTCAAGCCCGTCTGCACGTACGTGCAGCGCTTCGCCGCGGCCAACCCGGAGTACAACGACATGCTCGTCGCGCTCTGACGTTTCTTTCCCGGGTTGTCGACCGGTCACGGTAGGACCGGTCACATTCAGGGCACGACTCGGCGACGATCGAGGCACTCGCCTCGCGTCACATGGACAACACTGATCTCATAAGTGACATGAGTCACATACTTCCTCGACGAGCCGACGCGGTTCCCTCGGTCGATCGACCCGTCGTTCGCATCGAGGACGACGTCGATCACTACAGGTTCGATCTCTTCGTCGACGACGAACTCGTCGGCATTCTCGGGTACCGCTTCGGTGAGGGTGACGACGACGGCGTCGGCCCGGTCGTCGCACTCATGCACACCGTCGTCAAAGAGGAATACGGCGACCGCGGGTGGGCGGGAGTGCTGGTGCGAGCCTCGCTCAACACGGCCCGCGATCGACAGTGGCGCATCGTCCCGATCTGCACCTACGTCCGGCGCTATCTGGCGCAGCACGAGGAATTCCTGGATCTGATCGCCGAATAGTCGTCCGGCTCGGCCTCAGCCGATCTCCACGATCACCGGAGCGTGATCGCTGGCCCCCTTGCCCTTGCGTTCCTCGCGGTCGATCGACGCACCGGTCACCCGAGCCGCGAGAGCAGGGGAAGTCAACGCCATATCGATGCGCAGACCCTGCTTCTTGGGGAACCGCAACTGCGTGTAGTCCCAGTAGGTGTACGTCCTGGGCTCGGGGGTGAACTGCCGCGTCACCTCGGTGAAGCCGGCGTCACCGAACGCGGTGAAGGCGTCGCGCTCGGCCTGCGAGGTATGGGTCTTGCCCTCGAACAGAGCCGGATCCCAGACGTCGTCGTCGGTTGGCGCGATGTTCCAGTCGCCCACGAGTGCGATCTGCGCCTGCGGATCCGCTGCCACCCACGCCTGAGCGTCGGCCTTCAGCGCAGCGAGCCACTCGAGCTTGTAGGTGTAGTGCGGATCGGCGAGTTCGCGGCCGTTCGGCACGTACAGGCTCCACACGCGCACCCCGTCGCACGTGGCCCCGATGGCGCGCGCCTCCTGAGCGGGGTCGATCTCGGGATCCTTGCTGAACCCGGGCTGATCGTCGAAGCCGACCTGGACATCGTCCAGGCCGACGCGGGATGCGATCGCGACGCCGTTCCACTGACTCAACCCGACGTGGGCCACCTCGTACCCGATGTCGGTGAACCGCTCGTAGGGAAACTGTGCGTCCTTGCACTTGGTTTCCTGCATCGCCAGGACATCGACATCGGATCGCTGCAGCCAATCGACGATTCGATCCTGACGAGAGCGGACGGAGTTCACATTCCAGGTAGCCAAGCGCACGGAGAGGAACCCTATCGAACGCCCCCGACAGGGTTCGGACCCATCGCGTTCTCGGGCCGGGCATAGCGATAGCGATGATGGTCGGCGAAGCCGAGGTCTCGGTACAGGGCAACGGCTCGGGTGTTCTCGTCCGCCACCTGCAGGTACGCGTGCGTCGCGCCGCGCTCGCGTCCCCAGCGCACCAGTTCTCCGCACATCAGGGTGCCGAGCCCGTTGCGCCGATGCTCGGGGGAGACCCAGAGCGAGGTCAGTCCCACCCAGCAGCGACCGTCCGGGGCGGTGGTCACCGCGGCGCGACCGACCGCGGCTGCCGACGACGAGCGCGCGCCGATCATCCCGAAACCGAGGGTTCCGCCCCGAACCGCCGAGACCACCTCCGCTGCGCCCGCGGGAGCCGCGCGGCCCTGGTAGTACAGGCGATCCAACCACTGTCGTGACGGTTCCGAGGTGACGGTGATCGCCGAGTCACCCTCGCGTAGAACGAGATCGGAGATGTCTGCCGCCATGACGGCGCTTTCGTTGTACGTCGACCAACCCGCCGGGGGAGTGCCGAGGCGATCGGGAAGGGCGAGCGTCGGCGGTAATCCGCGAGCGGCGTATCGGGCTGTGATGCGCGCCAGCGTCTCTGGTGTCGTCGACGCTCCGGGCTCGAGCGGCACGGCCGAATTGGCGCGGCCGGTGAACCCGTGACCGAAACGCAGTTGCCAGCCGTCGATCCATTCCCGCTCGACGCCCGGCCAGCCGTCGGCAGCGGCGGCTTCGAGCGAACGGATCTCCGAGGTTCGAATCGGCTTGGGCGCCAGGGGTTTCAATGCCACGACTCGGTCGACGGCAACTTGAACCAGTGTGCCGTCCCGGCCGCGCACCGAGACCGCGCCGGCGTCGCTGGACACCAGTTCACCGATCACGTCCGTCATCGGGTGGGTGTGGCCGGGTGGCAACCGATAGCGAAGCATCACCCGCGTACCCACCGGGACGGTCAGTCGTCGTCCTCGTCGTCGTGGCCGAACGGGTCGTCCACCGTGCCGGGTGTCCAGCTCAGTCCGGGCACGCCCCACCCGGCGCGCTTGATGGCCTTCTTGGCCGCCCGCGCATGCCGTCCGATGAGCACGTCGGTGTAGAGGAAACCGTCGAGATGACCCACCTCGTGCTGGAGCATACGAGCGAAGAAGCCGCGGCCCTCGATGTCGACGGGATCGCCCTTGGCGTCCGTACCGGTCACCCTGGCCCACTCGGCGCGCCCGGTGGGGTGCTGCTCGCCGGGGACGGACAGACAGCCCTCGTCGTCGTCATCGGGATCGGGCATCGTCTCCGGAATCTCCGACGTCTCGAGCACCGGGTTGACGACCTCGCCGCGGCGGCGGAAGATCTTGCCGTCCTCGCCTTGATCGGGGCAGTCGTAGATGAACAGACGCTTGCCGACGCCCACCTGATTCGCGGCGAGACCGACGCCGTTCGCGGCGGCCAACGTCTCGTACATGTCGGCGATCAGCTCGGCCAGCTCGGCGGGTGACTCGGTGACGGGTGCGGTTGCGGTGTGCAGCACCGGATCGCCGACGATCCGGATGGGAAGAATTGCCATGGTTGTGAAGGATAGTGGGCGGGAGTGGAGCCTGCGGAACGACCCGAGTGCCTGCTGCATGTGGTCGAGCACATGGAACACGCCACGCGCCGGTACCTCGCGGGAGCCGTGCTCGAGCCGTCGAACGTGGTTGAATGATCCCCGAAGTACAACCGTGTAATTCGGTCGGTGCTCCTTTGGGTGCCGGCAGTGCTGGGGGAAGCAGATTTCTCCGGGTGGGTGATCCTGCAGACCCGAGGAAGTCGAGAAGTCGAGGAGTGGGATGGACGGCGCAGCAGCGCGTGACTCGAACCAGTCTCAGCAACCGGGAAGTTCGGACGGCTCACAGGATCCGAACGAGGTCGGTGCGGACGGACTGAGTCGACGAGAGCACGACATCCTGTCCTTCGAGCGGCAGTGGTGGAAGTACGCCGGGGCGAAGGAAGAGGCCATCAAGGAACTCTTCTCCATGTCGGCAACCCGCTACTACCAGATCCTGAACGCGTTGGTCGATCGTCCCGAGGCACTTGCCGCTGATCCGATGCTGGTCAAGCGCCTGCGCCGGTTGCGTGCGAGTCGGCAGAAGGCTCGTGCGGCACGTCGACTCGGGTTCGACGTCTGAGCAGGTCCTCGAGTTCCGTGTGCTGGGTCGCCGTCGACGGTCGGCTAGGGTCGACTACGTGAGCAGCCCGAACCCGGAACAGACCGGGCCACCACTCCGTGCCCTGGCCATGGTGTTGATCTCGCTCGCGATTCTGTTCGCGGCGATCGGCGCGTTGTCGCTGACGGGTTCCGATTCCGACAACTCGGCCGCCGAGCCCGCCGCCGAGACGACGAGTGCACCGGCTGCGGTAGCACCCACCGCACAGGCTCCGGCGGCTCAGGTACCGGCAGGTGACGCGACGACCAGCAGCGCGCCGACCACCACCACCTCGGGCACCCCCGCCGACGTCGAGGTGCGGGTTCTGAACAACTCCAACATCTCCGGTCTCGCGGCAGGCACCGCAAGTACGTTGACCGCCGAGGGATGGACCGTCGCCGAGACCGGCAACTTCAGCGAAGCCCAGTTCGCTCAGACCGCGGTGTACTACGGCACCGCCGCAGGCGAGGAACAGGCCGCGCAGACGATCGCCACGCAGCTCGGAGTCCCGGCCGAACCCAAGCCGACCTCACTCGAATCCACGGCAGGCGTCGTCGTCATCGTGACTCAGTAGTCCTGCAGCGGCCAGTTGCACAGCATCGACTTCCGTGCCCGATTCGGCTGAATCGGTCGGCACGTTATCATTTCCGAGCCCGGCGAAACTGCCTGAAAGAGGAGCGATTTCCGATGGACATGTTCAAGCGACGCACTGCTGCGACCCGATCGTTGCGTTACGTGGCCCCGGTCCTCGCGATCGCGGCGCTCGGGCTCTCCGCCTGCAGCAACGGCGAGGTTCCGTCCGATGTCCCCGGAACCGTCCCTCCGGTCTGGACCGGCGAGGCCGATCCGTCGGCAGAAGCCGTGGCGGGTGACGGCCCGGCCGAGTCGGGCTCCGGCGACACCATCGAGGGCACACTGCGCGACGCCGGCGGTGCCGAGGTGGGCACGGTCTCGTTCGCGGCCGAGGGCGACAAGCTCACCGTCACCGCCGAGGTCGAGGGCATGACCCCCGGCTTCCACGGCTTCCACGTCCATGCCGTCGCCGCCTGCGAGCCGAACTCCGTGGCACCGACCGGTGGAGATCCGGGCGCGTTCCTGTCCGCTGGTGGTCACCTGCAGGTCGACGGCCGCACGGAGCACCCGGCCAGCGGTGATCTGACGTCCATCCAGGTCGGCGAGGACGGCACCGGAATGCTCGTCACCACCACCGACGCGATCACACTCGACGATCTGCGTGCGGACGGTGCCGGAACCTCGGTGATCGTGCACGAGGGTGCCGACAACTTCGCCAACATCCCGCCGCGATACACCCTGCCCGACGGTGCCGCTGTGCCGGACATGACGACTCTGATGACCGGCGACGCCGGCTCGCGGGCGGCATGCGCGGTACTGCAGTAGTTTGAACGCTCCCCGGATCGACTTCGCGAGTTCACCGCGCCCGACGCTCGGCGTCGAGTGGGAGATCGCGCTGGTCGACAAGAACACGCGGGACCTGGTCAACTCCGCCGAGGCGGTCATGGACGGCGTCCGCGATCTCGCCGGGGACACCCCGCGGGTGACCAAGGAACTGCTGCGCAACACCGTCGAACTCGTCACCGGAGTGTGCGAGAACGTCGGGGAGGCCATGGAGGACCTCGGCGGCTCGCTGGAATTGGTGCGGCGCGCCGCGGACCCATTGGGAATCGATCTGTTCTCGGCGGGCACTCATCCATTCGCCGAGTGGTCCACCCAGCAGCTCACCAGTTCTCCGAGCTACGACGAGTTGATCGCTCGTACCCAGTGGTGGGGTCGGCAGATGCTGATCTGGGGTGTGCACGTGCACGTGGGTGTGTCGTCTCCCGACAAGGTCTTTCCCATTCTCAACTCGCTGCTGCTGCAGTACCCGCACCTGCTGGCGCTGTCGGCGTCCTCGCCGATCTGGGCGGGCAACGACACCGGCTACGCCAGCAATCGGGCGTTGATGTTCCAGCAGCTGCCGACGGCCGGTCTGCCGTTCCAGTTCGAGGACTGGTCGCAGTTCGAGGGATTCGTCCGCGATCAGCTCAAGACCGGCGTCATCGAGCAACTCGGCGGCATGCACTGGGACATCCGTCCTGCTCCCAAGTGGGGCACGATCGAGGTTCGGGTGTGCGACGGGGCGTCGACGAAGCGGGAGCTCGCGGCTCTCGTCGCGTTGACGCACTGCCTCATCGTCCATCTCGACGAGCGTCTCGAAGCGGGGGAGACCTTGCCGTCGATACCGCCGTGGCACGTGCAGGAGAACAAGTGGCGGGCCGCGCGGTACGGCCTCGATGCCGAGATCATTCTCGACTCCGACAGCAACGAACGGCTGGTCACCGACGATCTGCACGATCTGCTAGAGAAGCTGACGCCGACGGCCGTCCGACTGAACTGCGTCGACGAACTGGCAGCAGTGGCCGACATTCCCCGGCGGGGGGCGTCGTACCAACGTCAGCGGGCGGTGGCCGCGCAATCGGGCGGCGACCTGCGAGCCGTCGTCGAATCGTTGGTCACCGACCTCCGATCCTGATCCGGCCGCGCTACTGGTCCGATTCGTTCGGTTCCATCTCGTTGACGATCAGCAGACCGTCGCGGCCGCGCTGTTCGCGGTAGGCGACGCGGCCGACCGTGTGCGCGATGACCGGAGCGGTGACCAGGGTGAAGATGCCCACCAGCACCAGCATCCAGATGTCGACGTTGCCGCGCAGGCTGATGATGGCCCCGATCAGAACCATGATCAGCCCGACCACCTGTGGCTTGGTGGCCGCGTGCATCCGCGAGAGGGTGTCGGGAAAGCGCACGATGCCCACCGCTGCGGTGAAGGCGAGCAGGGCTCCGAACAGGATGAAGACGGAAGCAATGACCTGGGCTACGGTGCTCATTCGTCCCTCGCTGTGTTGTTCATTCGTCCCTCACCCTGAATCGTGCGATGCTGACCGACCCGACGAAGCTGACCAGTGACAGAGCGACGATGGCCGGTACGAGGGTGGTGTCGCGGCTGTACACGGCCCACACGCCGAGACCGCACATCGAGACGGCCAGGATCGTGTCCATCGCGACGAGGCGGTCGAGCGTGCTCGGTCCGTCGAGCAATCGGTACGCGGTGAGAATCGCGGCACCGATCAGGAGGGCTCCGGCAATCGCCAGTACGACGGTCACGACCAGTCCCCCTTCCTCTTGTCGTCGGTCTTCTTATCGTCCCGAGGCGCGTCCGAATCGACCGGGATCGGATCGTCGCCGAGCACTCCGTGGTACTGCTGGTACTCCTGGAAGTGCAACGGGCTCGGCTTCCAGTCGGAGTCTCGCTCGAACGCGGCGATGAAGAGCTTCTCCATGTTTCGTACGTAGGCGTAGAAACCGTCGACGGCCTTCTGGGTGCCCATGTCCAACACGTGCACGTAGAGCAGGCGTCTGGTCCGGTCGATTTCGAGCACCATGGTGCCGGGCACGAGATTCATCGCGTCGACGAACAGGGTGAGCACCAGATCGGACTTGATCGCGATACGGCAGCGCAGCACCCCGGTGACCGGTGGAGCCTTGGGCCGGATGGCCAGCCAGGCCACGCTGAAGCTCGATTCCATTGCGTAGTAGAGAAATACGACGGCCAGCTTGACGAGTGAGAACACGTGGATGCGGCCCTCGACGGGAACGCGAGGCAACGGCAGCAGCACCATGATGAGCAGTCCCACCGCGATGCCGCCGAGGATGTTCGCGGCAGAGACGTTGCCCCACAACAGAACCCAGATGGCGGTCAACCACGCGAGAGTCCACACGCGTAGCAGAAGGGAGCGGTTCATCTTCATCGAGTGCCTTCCTCGTTTCCGCGAGCCTGCTCGGCGGCCTGATCTCCGACGAATTCCGCTCCGCGCACCGCATCGATGTACACCGATCGATCACGAAGGTCGGCCGCGGCGCGATCACTGATGTCGATGATGGGGCCCGCGAACACCGTCATGGCCAAGCCGACGGCAACGAGCCCGATCGTCGGGATCAGCATGAAGGCCGGCATCCGGCCCACGTCCTCGCGATCACCGAACGCGATGTCCGAGGAGTCGTCGAGCAGCGCGGACGGGCTGTTGTCCGCCAGGTCGCCCTCGGGGGCGTCGGCGCGAGCACGCCAGAAAGCCTTGGTCCAGACACGGGCGACGACGTACAGCGTCAGCAAGCTGGTGACCGTTCCGCCCGCGACGAGCAACCAGGCCAACACGCTGCCCTGCTCGCTACCGGCCTGCAGCAGTGCGACCTTGCCGATGAAGCCCGAGAACGGCGGAATGCCACCGAGATTGAGGGCCGGCACCAGGAACACGATCGCCAGCACCGGGCTGGCCGCAGCCAGACCGCCGAGGCGTCGAAGAGACGACGAGCCGGCCTGACGCTCGATGAGACCGACGACGAGGAACAGTGTCGTCTGCACCAGAATGTGGTGGGCGACGTAGTAGATCGAGCCGGACAGTCCCGATTGCGTCGACAGTGCGACGCCGAAGATCATGTAGCCGATATGACTGACGAGGGTGAACGAGAGCAGTCGTTTGATGTCGCTCTGTGCGATGGAACCGAGGATGCCGACGAGCATCGTCAGCAGGCCACAGACCATCAGTACGTTGTCGAGCGAGCCGTCGGGGAACAGTAGGGTGTGGGCGCGAATGATCGCGTACACACCGACTTTCGTCAGCAGGCCGGCGAACACGGCGGTGACCGGTGCCGGGGCGGTGGGGTAGGAGTCGGGCAGCCACGTCGAGAGTGGGAACACCGCGGCCTTGATGCCGAACGCGACCAGCAGGACGGCGAAGATCGCGGTCCTCGTTCCTGGGTTGATGTCGTCCATCCGTACCGCGATGTGGGCCAGGTTCAGCGTTCCGGTTGCGCCGTACACCAGCGCGATGCCGATCAGGAAGATCAGCGAGGACACCATCGACACCATCACGTACGACACGCCCGCGCGTACCCGGTCCGCACTCGCGCCGAGGGTCAGCAGCACGAACGACGCCGCGAGCAACACCTCGAAGCCGACGAACAGATTGAAGAGGTCCCCTGCGAGGAACGCGTTGCAGACACCTGCGGTCAACGCGAGGTAGGTCGGCAGGAAGATCGAGACGGGCTGGTTCTCGCTGCCGTCACGGATGCCCTGACCGATCGAGTAGACCATGACGGCCAGCAGGACTATCGACGAGACGACGAGCATCATCGCCGACAGGCGGTCCACCACGAGGGAGATGCCGAGCGGGGAGTCCCAGCCGCCGACCTGCAGTGCGCTGGTGCCGTCGCGATCGGCTAGGTAGAGCATCACCGACGAGATGGCGACCACAGCGGTCAGCGCGACGAGGGTGATGAAACGCTGAGCGCGAGGACGTCGACCCAGCACCAGAGTCAGCGCCGCCGCCAACATCGGAATCAGTACCGGCAGCGGAGTCAGAACATCGATCACTCCTGGGGAGATCGTCACTGGTCGTCTCCCTTCTTCTGTGGCCTGCTGTCGTCCTTCTCGGCTGTGTCGATTCCGTCGAGCCCGCGCACCTGCGGATCGTCGTCGTCGTTGTCGAAATCACCGTCGTGTAGGTCCTCGTAGCATTCGAGGTCCTCGCGATTGACGAGTTGTTCGATCGGAATCGGGTTGCCCTTCGAGTCGAACGCGTCGCCGCCGAAGCTCGGCTCGCCCGTCACCGGGTCGTCCGAGCGGTCGCGGTCGGGGGCCTCGGCCATCGAGCGACGCCGGGAGACCTTGGTGTCCTCGGGGTCGTTCTCCACGTCGTCCTTGGTGTTGAGAGTGAACGACCGATACGCCAGCGCCAGGACGAACGCGGCGATACCCATCGTGATGACGATCGCCGTCAGGATCACAGCCTGGGCCAGGGGATCGGCCATCTCCTGATTGACGGCGTTGTCGCGACCCACGATGGGTGGTGCCCCCGCAGGCCCGCCGACGGTCAGCAACAGCAGATTGACGCCGTTGCCGAACAACAGCAGCCCGAGCAGCATCTTGGTGATGCTGCGTTCGAGCAGTAGATACACACCCGATGCGACGAGAACACCGGTGATGATCAGCATTCCGAGATCTGCGGTCATGGGGCGCTCACTCGGCCTTGGCTCTGCATTTCCACCTGTGCGTCGAGACGGGCGCCGAGACTACGGAGCACGTCGAGTACCAATCCGACCACGATGAGATACACACCGAGGTCGAAGAACAATGCGGTGACCAACTTGATGTCGCCGAGAATCGGCAACGTCACCTCCAACGTGGCCGAGGACAACGCAGGCGCTCCGAGGAACATCGACGCCACCGCGGTACCGGCCGCGAAGATCAACCCGAGACCGAGGATCTTGCCGGCGTCGATCGGCACTGCCTCGCCGAGCTCGTAGCGCCCACCCGCCAGGTACCGCAGCACCAGCGCGAGTCCGGCGGTGAGGCCACCGGCGAAACCGCCGCCGGGGGCGTTGTGGCCGGAGAAGAAGAAGTAGATCGAGAGCACCATGATCGTCGGGAAGATCAATCGCGTCGTGACCTCGAGAATCAACGAGCGATGTCGTGGATCGATCAGATCGCCGCCGAGCAACCACGTCGTCTCCGCGGCGAAATTCGCATCCGAGGACGATGCTGGGGCGTCGGACACCCGCGGAGCGCTGCCGAACCGGCGGTTGCGGAAGACCAGGCTGGCCACGCCCGTCGCCGCGACGAGCAGAACGCAGATCTCGCCGAGGGTGTCCCAGGCGCGGATGTCCACGAGGATGACGTTGATGACGTTCTTGCCGTCGCCCAGGTCGTAGGCGGCGTCCGGCAGGAGCAGCGACACCGGGGCGGTGTTTCGGGCGTTCATCGCGAATGCGCCCAGCACACTGACGGTCGCTCCGACGGCGACGGCCAGCACGGCGCGGGGGCCGCGCGAACCTGCCGAGCCCCGATCGTCGACCTCGGCCGGCAGCTTGCGCAGCACCAACACGAACACCACGAGGGTGAGAGTCTCGACGAGGAACTGGGTCAGTGCCAGATCCGGTGCGCCGTGAATGGCGAAGATGACGCCGCAGCCGTAGCCGGTGAGACCGACGAGGATGACGCTGGCCAGGCGGTTGCGCATCACCGTGGCCCCGAGACCACCGGCGATCATGATCACACCGATGACCAGCTGCAACGGGGTGTTCCACAGGGTGTAGTCCAGGCCGGAGTCCTGGCCGACGAGCAACACGATCATCGGCAGCAGCACCAGAGTCAGCAGGATCGTGCCCTGGGTGAGGGGGAGCGAACCGCGCTGGGTGGTGCCGGTCAGGCGGATGGACAGGGCATCCATGTACTTGAGCACGTTGTCGTAGATGCGGTCTGCATTGCCGAGCGGGGGATGCTCGAACTTGAGCCGGTTGACGACCCGGTGGGCGATGAACAGCCCGACACCGCCGGTGACGACGACGACCGTCAGCGCGAGCGGAAGGTTGAATCCGTGCCAGAGGGCCAGGTGGTAGGGCTCCTGGCCGTACGACGGGAGGGTGCGGGCGTAGGGACTGACGATGCGGTCGACGATCGAGGATCCGAATCCGGCGATCACGCCGAGAACCGCCAGGAAAGCAGGTGCAGCCAGGAACAGTGCGGACGGTGCATGCATCGCCCTGACCGACGGACTCGGACGCTTGAGCTGCTTGCGTGCGAATGCGCCCCAGACGAATCGGATGCTGTAGGTGACCGTGAGAATCGAGCCGATCACCAGGCCCGCGACGACGACGGCCGCGACGACGGGATCGAGCGTCGGCGTGCTGATCACGGCCGACAACGCAGTCTCCTTGCCGACGAACCCGAGCATCGGCGGGAGTCCGGCCATGCTGGCCGCGGCCAGCGCCGCTATCGCAGCGAGCCAGGGAGCCTTCTTGCCCAGGTGGGCGAGCTTGCGGATGTCGCGGGTGCCGGTGGTGTGATCGACGATGCCCACGACCATGAACAGCGCCGCTTTGAACATCGCGTGCGCGATCACCATCGTCAGGCCGGCGAGCATCGCCTTCTCCGAACCGATGCCGACCAACACCATGAGAAAGCCGAGCTGACTGACGGTTCCGAACGCGAGGATCAGCTTGAGGTCGAATGCCCGCAGAGCTCGCCAACCGGCCAGGATCATCGACAGCAGTCCGAGGCTGATCACGGTGGCGCGCCACGGGCCGGAATCGGCGAACCCAGGGGCCAGGCGCGCCACGAGGTAGATGCCTGCTTTGACCATCGCGGCAGCATGGAGGTAGCCGCTCACCGGGGTCGGTGCGGCCATGGCTCCTGGCAGCCAGAAGTGCAGTGGCACGATGGCCGACTTGCTCAGTGCACCGATCAGGACCAGCACGATCGCGACACCGGGCAACCAACCGCCCGGCGCGTTCGCGACCAGCTCGGAGAGGTTGTAGGTACCGGAGACCTGGCCGAGGATGATGATGCCCACCAGCATCGCCAGGCCACCCGCGGTGGTGACGAGCAGCGCCTGAGTGGCTGCGCGTCTGCTCGAGGCACGCTCGGCGTAGTGACCGACGAGCAGGAACGACAGGACCGTCGTGATTTCCCAGAAGATGTAGAGCACCAGCATGTTGTCGCTGGTGATGAGGCCGAACATCGCACCGGAGAACGCGACCATCTCGGCGGCGAACAGCCCGAGCCGAGGTTCGTCGTCCTCGAAGTAGCGCGCACAGTAGAGCAGAATCAGAGCACCGATGCCGAGGACCAGCAGCGACATGATGGCGGCGAGGGAGTCGAATCGCATGTCGATGTTCATCGACAGGCCCGGGACCCATTCGATGTCGAGCTTCTGTTCGGTTCCCCAGTTGCCGAACACCCAGATCAGGCTGAGCAGGGGTACGAGCGCGAGGGGGAAAAAGGCATTGCGACCCCACCACCGGACCAGCAGCGGCGCGAGCAGCGCGGCGGCGGCGTGCGCAAGAAGAATGGCGAGCAAAAGTCACTCCGTCGTCTCGGTCGCATCGGCGGTCAAACCGAGCGGTGGTCGTAGGGCGGCGATGAGTAGGGTGTGCGAAGTCCGTGTGAAATTCGATGTGAGGCTTTGAGAAGTACGAACCGGTTGCCGAACGGCAGCCGTGAGTTGTCGATGTCCACTTTACTTTGCGTGGTCGGACGCGTGCCAAGCGGTACATAACGGTCGCGGTGACTCCGGTCGAGGGGAGCGCGTTGTCGTGAGCGGATCGAGGATCATTCGGACCGCCGGGCTGGCGTACGTCCGGAATCGCCGAATGATCCAGACGCGATCGGCCGGCAAATCCGCGTTCTACATGGCGGGCGGAAAGATCGACCCCGGCGAGACACCCGAGCAAGCCCTCCATCGGGAGATCAGAGAAGAGCTCGACGCGTCGGTGACGGGTGCCCGGCTGCTCGGGGTGTTCGAGTGTCAGGCATGGGGGCACCCGGCGGGCACCCCACTCGAGCTCACGTGTTTCCTCGCCGATCTGGCCGACGAGCCGACGCCGACCAGCGAGATCGCAGAGATCAGGTACTTCACCCGTGACGAGTACGCAGCGATGCCGGACGTCGCTCCGGGATCACTGATGGTGTTCGACCGGATGAGAGCGCTCGATTTGATCGACTGAAGCGGGTACGTTGGGAACCGAGAGAACGAACGTTCTCCACCGGCCACCGTTGAGGAGTCCCGATGACGAACCTGTCCGACAAAGCCACCACCCTGCTCGAGCTGCACAAGCCCGGAAACCCGGTCGTACTGCCGACCGTGTGGGACGCCTGGTCCGCCAATCTGGCCGTGTCCGCAGGCTTCACCGCGCTGACCGTCGGAAGCCACCCCGTCGCCGACTCCATCGGCAAGCCCGACAACGAAGGCATGACCTTCGACGAACTGCTCGCCCGCATCTCGCAGATCTCCGCCGCCGTCGACGTGCCGCTGTCGGTCGACATCGAAGCCGGCTACGGCGAGGACCCCAAGCGACTGATCGACGGCCTCATCTCCGTCGGAGCCGTCGGCCTCAACATCGAGGACACCGTGCACAGCGAAGGCGGACGCCTGCGCGAAGCGCAGGAACACGCCGACTTCGTCGGAGCACTGCGCGCCGCATCCGACGCCACCGACGTACACGTGGTCATCAACGCCCGTACCGACCTGTTCGTCAAGGCGATCGGCGACGAGAGCGACCGCGTCGACCGCGCCATCGCGCGCCTGAAGCTGGCTGCCGCGGCCGGAGCCGATTCGCTCTACCCCGTCGGATTCCACAACGACGCCGACTACAAGCGTCTCGCCGAGGAACTCCCGCTGCCCATCAACGCCATCGCCAACCCGGCCGAAGGCGATCTGTCGCACTTCGCATCCCTCGGTGTCGGTCGCATCAGCTTCGGACCGATCTTCCAGATGGAGTTGGCCAAGCGGGCAGAGGAGATCCTCGGCCGCTGGAAGTGAGAGCGGCTTCGCCGCAGGTGAGCAGAACTTCGTAGCCTGCTACGAGTTTCCGTTCACGACCCGTAGGCCCGCAGATGCGCCACCTGCTCGGGATCGAGTGACGGCTTCACCGTCGCCCGAGCGGCGGCGACATCGGCGGCGGTGACGTCGGCCGCATCCATCGACCGACGCATCGCCGTCAACGCGGCCTCACGCAGCAAGGCCGCGCAGTCGGCCGCGGAGTAGCCGTCGAGATCGCGCGCCAGCGACTCCAGATCCACGTCCTCGGCGAGCGGGATCGATTTGCCCGACGCCTTCAGGATGTCAACGCGGGCATCGGAATCCGGCGGCGGCACGAACACCAGGCGCTCGAGGCGGCCGGGGCGCAACAGTGCGGGATCGATCAGATCGGGTCGGTTGGTCGCCCCGAGCACGACGACGTCGCGCAACGGTTCGACGCCGTCGAGCTCGGTCAGCAGCGCCGCGACCACTCGGTCGCCGACGCCGGAATCCGAGCTCTGGCCGCGTCGGGGGACGAGCGCGTCCACCTCGTCCAGGAAGATCAGCGAGGGAGCGGAATCGCGTGCACGCTGAAACAGTTCTCGCACAGCCTTTTCCGAGGATCCCACCCACTTGTCCATCAGTTCCGCGCCCTTGACCGAGTGCACGCTGAGCTGCCCGGAACTGGCCAGCGCCCGCACGAGGAACGTCTTGCCGCAGCCGGGCGGGCCATACAGCAGAACTCCTCGCGGCGGCTCGATTCCCAAGCGCGCGAACGAATCCGGGTGACGCAGCGGCCACAGCACCGCCTCGGTGATTGCTTGCTTGGTCTCCACCATGTCGCCGACGTCGTCGAGCGTGAGACTGCCGATGGCCAGTTCTTCGCTACCCGATCGCGAGAGTGGACGGATCACCTGAAGAGCGCCCACCAGATCGTCCTGCGTCAACGAGGCCGCGGCCGAATCGTTCGATGCGCGAGCCGCCGCCCGCAGTGCCGCCTCCCGCGTCAGTGCAGCCAGATCGGCGACCACGAAACCCGGTGTTCGTGAAGCTATCTCGGTCAGGTCGACGTCGCCCTGCGGAACCTTGCGCAGCAGATGCTCCAACAATCCCTTGCGGCCCGACGCGTCGGGCAGGGTGATGGTGAGCTCCCGATCGCAGAGGTCCTGACCACGCAGCCGGGGATCAGTTGCCTCCGGATGAGCCGTCGTCGCGATCAGGGCAAGACCGGGAGTGTCGACGGCCCGACGCAGTACGTCCAGGACGAACGTGGACGCCGGCTCGGGAACGGAGGGCAGCAACGCGTCGACGTCGGTGATCAGCAGAACCCCGGAGCCGGCGAGTTCGTCGACCGCCGCGGTGACCCGATCCACCCGAGCCGAGGCCTCGAGCGCGCCGATCGACGGTCCGTCCAGCACGACGCATGCGCGTTCTCCGATGACCGCGCGCGCCAACGTCGCCTTGCCGACCCCGCCCGGTCCGGTGATCAACACTCCCAGATGCGGTGATGCGCCCAGCGTCGCCAACAACTCCGACTCGTCCAACGCCAGCCGTAGCCACTCGGTGAGTTTCGACTGTTGGACGCTCACTCCCACCAGATCCGCCGCGCTCACCGGCGGTGCTGCGGACTTCGGCGCGGGACGCGACGCGGCCTGCGGCTGTGCAGCGGTGACGGTGCCCGAGCCCCATCCGACCGCCGAATTGGGCTGCACACTCACCGGCCCACCCGACGGGTCGACGGCCGAGACCGTCAACAGCTCGGTCGTCCACGCAACCCCGAACGTTCTCGACAGCGCCTGCGTCGCCGATGTGGTCGAGGTGCCGGGTCCGAGATCGCGGGGGAGGAGCGAGACCGTGTCGCCCACCGTCAGCACCTTGCCCAGCAACGCTTGGCGCAGGGTGGCGTCGGAGATGGAACCGGTGGCGAGCGCGGAGCCTGTCACCGCGACGGTCCTGGCTCCGTAGACGGTGACGGGTCCGACTGCGACAGAAGCATTTTCGCGCAGACCGGTGTTGGAGAGCGTGACGTCGTCCAGAAGTGCGGTGCCCTGGGGTGATCCGTCGGGTGCCGCCGCGACGACGGCGGCCGTGCGACGAGAACCGATGAGCGACACGGCATCCCACTCTCTCAGGCCCAGCGCCGCGAGAACTTCCGGATGCAGGCGCACGACGCCGCGTCGGGCATCGGCGGCCGAGGTGTTGAGGCGGGCGGTGAGAACGAGCTCAGGCGTCGTCGAGCGAGATTCGGTCACACACCCAACCTACTGGGGTCATTCCGCAGGCTCCACTCCCTGCAGTAGCGGCGAGACACTAGCTGCGAGGTCGACGCAGTCCCAGACGAGCCTGCGACCGGCGATTGTTGCCCGGTGCGCGTCGGATGGCCCGACGCTCTGCGCGGCGCTCGGCCGGCTTGGCGTCCCAGGTGTACGGGCGCGCGGCAGTCCAGCGTTGCGAGCGCACCGCGAACGGGATGTGCACCAGGTAGGCCAGCACCAAGCCCATCAGCAGGATCAGCGGGAAGGTGATGAGCGCGGCGGCGAGCAGCGCGACGAGCACCAGCAGGATCGCGGCGAGCCGCGGCGGCACCGAGACCGTCTTGAGCGCCAAAGTGGGGATTCGGCTGACGATCAGACCGGCGGTGAGGATCGACCACCCGGCGACGACGTAGAACGAGGCCCACCACCCGTCACCGAACTGCTCGAAGCCCGCGATCGGTGCCATGGCGATGAGCGCTCCGGCGGGAGCAGGAACTCCGGTGAAGTACTCGCGGGCGTAGGCAGGCGTGTCGTCCTCGTCGAGCAGAGTGTTGAAGCGCGCGAGACGGAGCACGATGCTCACGGCGTAGACCAGTGCGACGATCCAGCCGCCGCTGCTGCCCTCGAGCAGTGTCACGTACAGCACCAGAGCCGGGGCCACACCGAACGAGATGGCGTCGGACAGCGAGTCCAGTTCGGCACCGATCTTGCTGGTGGCGTCGAGCAGTCGAGCGATGCGGCCGTCCAACGCGTCGAGTATCGCAGCGGCACCGATCATGGCGAGCGCAGTGCCGAGCTGCCCGTCGAGGGCGAACTTGACCGCGGACAGGCCCGAGCACAGCGCGAGAATCGTGACGACGGATGGGAGCAGACGAATGGCAGCAGGCGGCTTGGCGCGTCTGGTGATCATGTCGGTTTCTACTGTGGAAGCTCGGCGAGGACCGTCTCGGCGCCGACGGCGCGTTGACCGCGTTCGACCAGCAGTGTGGTGCCCGCGGGGAAGTAGGTGTCGACGCGGGAACCGAACCGGATCAGGCCGTACGTGTCGCCGATCGACAGGGCGTCGCCCACCTTGGCGTTGTTGATGATGCGTCGAGCAATGAGACCGGCGATCTGCACGACGGCGACGTCCTGACCGGAGTCGGTCCTGATGTGCATGCTGTTGCGCTCGTTGACCTCGCTGGCCTCGGCAAGGTCTGCGGACTTGAACTGGCCTCGGCGATGCACGACCTCCACCACTCGACCGGCGACGGGAACGCGCTGGACGTGCACGTCGAGGACCGAGAGGAAGATGCTCACGCGCGGAACCGGCTGCGAGCCCAGATCGAGCTCGGCGGGCGGGACGGCGGTATCGACGAGGGTGACCAGGCCGTCGGCGGGAGCGACGACGACGCCGGGGCGGTTCGGTGGCACCCGCGACGGGTGGCGGAAGAAGGTGGCGCAGGCTCCGGCGGCGACGAGGCCGGCGTTGCGAACCCACTTGGATCGGCGGCCGAGAACGGCGACGGCGAGCGGGCCACCGACGAACGGCAGGCCTGCGGGGTGGAGCGGTGGAACCGTTTCACGGACCAGGTCGACGATGTGAGCCGCTCCGGTGCGGGGCGGTTGACCAATCGGGGCGGGACGGCGTGCCACGGTCTCCTCTAACTTTTCGTCGGACAGGTGTCGGCAGGTCGTGATGCCGGAAGCAATCGAGGCGTGAAAGCACGACTGCCGAGGCCCTCACAGCGTACGTGAGGTGCCCCGGCAGTCGGGAGCTGCGAGTCGATCAGACGCGGCTGCGACCTGTCACGAGCTTGACCAGGAACAGCAGGATGACTGCGCCGAGGATGCAGGTGATGAAGCTGAAGATCAGTCCGCCACCTTCGACGTCGACGCCGAAGACCTTCAGCAGGTATCCGCCGATGAGGCCACCGATGACGCCGACGACGATGTTCAGGATGATGCCCATCTGAGCGTCCGTCTTCATGATCTTGCTGCCGATCCACCCTGCGAGTCCGCCGATGATGATCCAGCCGATGAATCCGAGACCCAACATGTGTTGCCCCCACTTTCCGTTCGTGTCGTTTGCTTGTCGAAACGTCGGATGCCCGAGGGAAACAAACCTGAAACCTTCCTGAGAAGAATTATTTTCTTCCCAGCTTCTCGCTCTCGACCTTGATGCGGCGCAGGGTGCTGTTCATGCCCTCGACCAGTTCGACGTCGAACTCGTCGATGCCGCCGAGGACACGCTTGACCAGCAACGACGACACCGCCGACGTGCCGCTGGGTGCCTGCCGCTTCTCGACCACGGTCGTTCCGGTCGCGGTCGGTGTGAGGGTGTAGGACCAGATCGTCTTGTTCTCGACGACGCGGAACGCGAGTTCACGGTTGGGCTCGAAGGTGACGACCTTGGAGGTCGTGGGCCAGACGAGCATCCCCTTGCGATTGACGTTGAGCGTCTTGGTGCCCTTGCCGACCGGTCCGCCGAAGACCTTCATCTTCTTGCACTGCGGGCTCCACTCACCCATGCGCTGCAGGTCCGAGACGATGGACCATACGGTCTCGGGGCTCGCGGCGATGTCGATCGTGGCTTCGAGAGTCTTGCTCAACGTGGGCCTCCTGGTAGTGAGTAGATGCAACTGAATGTCACACTCAATCGTGCGCATCCTATGTGTCAACGGACACAATCGACCACATAGGTGAGCAGAAATTCGTAGCCCACTACGAAGTACCGCTCACCTGGGGTCGTTCCGCAGGCTCCACTCCCGCTCACCTGGGGTCGTTCCGCAGGCTCCACTCCCGCTCACATGCGAGCGAAGCGAGCCAGTACGAATGCATACAGCCCGTAGAGCGCGATGCCCACTCCGGCGAGGATCAGCAGAACCTGACCGTAGGGCTGTGAGCCGAGGGTCTTGAGGGCACCGTCGATGCCGGTGGCCTTCGACGGATCGGACTGCAGAACGGCCACCACGACGAGAAGTCCGGCACCGACGAGGGCAATGCCCTTCGCGGCGTATCCGGCGATGCCGAGTTTGACGACGGCCCCGCTCCGGTGGCCTTCGAGATCATCGAGGAAGTTCTTCGAAACGCCCTTGTAGACGTGGTATCCGCCGACGCCGATGACGACCAGCGCGACAGCAATGAGCACGAGCTTGCCGCCGCCGGATTCCATCAATCGGGCCGACCAGCCGGCGTTCTGCTGCCCGCTCGACTTGCCCGAGCCGGTAGCGAAGCCGTAGGTCGAGAAAGCGAACGCGATATAGACGACGGCCAGCGCGGCAGCCTTGAGACGGTCCATCGCACTGCCTGCGTCGGCGTCGGACTTCTTGCCGACGATCGCTTCGACGATGCGCCACAGCGCCAGCGCCACGAATGCGACCACCGCCACCCAGAGCGCAATCCGCCCGCCGGGCTTGTCGGCCAATTCGGCGAGTGCACCGGACTGGTCTGCATTGCCTGCCTGGCCGAATGCCAACCGAACCGCGATGTATCCGATCAGAATGTGCAGCACTCCGCTGACGAAGTGACCGGCTCGCGCCGCTTTCTCGAATGCTCCGTTGTTCTGTACGGAACTGGCCACATTTCCCGACGTGTTCACTATCGTTCCCCGATCAGTAGATTTGGGCTCCCGTTTACCCCGAGCGAGGACCGAGGAAACTGTCTCGAGCTGCGAAACGCCGCACGAGATCCCAGCGAGGCGTTAACACCGGGCGGACACTGATCGATGTAGCAAGCGGAGTGTCGGGACCAACGAAGAAATTGTTCGGAGTGATCCACCGTGAAATTACAGTCGATAATGCGTCGTACCAGCAGAGATCTCCCGCTGTTGAAGACCGCCAGGATGAGCGGCAGCCCACGCACCTGGCCCGCCGAGAAGCTCGAACGACTCCTCACCCCGCAGGAGCTCGATCTGATCAGGCGCGGCCGAATCTGACCCCACTGATTCCAGGACTGCTTGCCTCCCATTCGGGGCGACGCGGTGGCATGCTCATGTCGTTGGTGAGCACCAGTTCTGGAGGGTCATGAAACCGGTCATTCTCAGCGTCGACGACGATCCAGGGGTTTCACGTTCGGTCGCCCGCGACCTGCGCCGCCGATACGGCGAGCAGTACCGCATCGTGCGTGCGGAGTCCGGTTCCGGGGCGCTCGACGCGCTGAAGGAACTCGCGCTGCGCGGCACCCCGGTCGCCATATTGTTGGCCGACTATCGGATGCCGCAGATGAGCGGCATGGAATTTCTCGAGCAGGCCATGGACATCTTCCCGACGGCCAGGCGCATCCTGCTGACCGCGTACGCGGACACCGACGCCGCGATCGACGCGATCAACGTCATCGACCTCGACTACTACCTGCTCAAGCCGTGGGATCCCCCCGAGGAGAAGCTCTATCCCGTGCTCGACGCCCAACTCGAGGCCTGGTGTGCGTACGACCATCGGGCCGTCGAGGACACCAAGATCATCGGCCACCGTTGGTCTGCGCGCTCGTCGGAGATCCGCGAGTTCCTCGCTCGCAATCAGCTGCCGTATCGCTGGTACATGTCCGACGAGTCCGAGGGTGCCCGGCTGCTGGCGGCCGCGGGCGTGGACGACAGCCGGTTGCCGGTGGTCATCACCACCGAGGGCGATGCGCTGATCGAACCGTCCGATGCCGAACTCGGCAATCGGCTCGGGTTGACGGTGTCGCCGTCCGAGGAGTTCTACGACCTGGTCGTCATCGGCGGCGGACCGGCGGGACTGGGAGCTGCGCTCTACGGTGCGTCGGAGGGTCTGCGGACGACCCTGATCGAGCGGACCGCAACCGGCGGCCAGGCCGGTCAGAGTTCGCGCATCGAGAACTACCTGGGCTTTCCCGACGGGGTGTCGGGTGCACAGCTGGCCGAGCGGGCACGGCGGCAGGCGCTCAAGTTCGGTGCCGAGGTGGTCACCACCCAGGACGTCGTCGGCCTGGAAACCAACGGTGCCGCGCGCACCGTACGGTTCGCCGACGGCCGCAGCATCAGCGCACAGACGATCATCCTGTCCACCGGCGTCGCCTATCGCAGGCTGGACGCACCGGGAATCGACGACTTCACCGGACGCGGCGTGTTCTATGGATCGGCGATGACCGAGGCGGCGCGCTGTGCCGAGCAGGACGTCTACATCGTCGGCGGCGCGAACTCGGCCGGGCAGGCGGCGGTGTATCTCTCGCGCGGGGCGAAGTCGGTGACCGTTCTGATCAGAGCGTCTTCCCTCGAAGCGTCGATGTCGTACTACCTCATCAAACAGATCGAAGAGAATCCGAAGATCAGCGTTCGGCCGTGCACCGAGGTCGCGGGCGTGTCGGGCGACGGTCACCTCGAGTCGATCACGCTGCGGAACCGGGCAACCGACGAGACGACGACCGTCGACGCGCAGTATCTGTTCCTGTTCATCGGGGCGGCGCCGCGCACCGAGTGGCTCGACGGGGTACTCGTGCGGGACGACCATGGATTCGTGGTCACCGGGCCGGATCTCGTCACCGACGGACGTGGACCTGCCGGGTGGACGCCGACTCGCCTGCCGCATCACCTCGAGACGAGTGTGCCCGGCGTCTTCGCGGCCGGTGACGTTCGATCCGACTCGGCCAAACGCGTCGCGTCGGCAGTGGGAGAGGGAGCAATGGCCGTGATGTTGGTGCACAGATATCTGGCGAACCCGTGAGCGCGCAGGAGCGGAGCCCGCGGAGCGACCCGAATACGCAGGAGCGGAGCCCGCGGAGTGACCAGAGTGGGCTTGCGTGTGATCCGGAGGAGTTGCGGACGCTGTTTCTGTTCGAGCATCTCTCCGACTCGCAGCTGGCGGAGCTGTGTCGGGACGGACGCATCGAAACGATCGAACCCGGGCCGGTGTACGCGGAGGGCGATCCGGCGACGTGTTTCTACGTGTTGATGGACGGTGCCGTCGTGCTCTCCAAGCTCTCGGGCGGGGAGGATCTGGTGGTCAACCGGACCTCCCAGCGGGGGGTGTACGCGGGTGCGTGGCAGGCGTACCTGGGTGATCGGGTGCCGCAGACGTACCAGGGTTCGATGCGGGTGACCGAGCGCTCGCGGTTCTTCGTGCTCGACGCCGAGTGTTTCGCGTCCATCGTGCGGGAGTGGTTCCCGATGGCGCTGCACCTGCTCGAGGGTCTGTTCTTCGGCAATCAGAACACCAAGCAGATAGTGGAACAACGAGAACGCCTGTTGGCGTTGGGTTCTCTGTCTGCCGGGTTGACGCACGAGCTGAACAATCCGGCGGCTGCTGCGGTGCGGGCTACGTCGGCGTTGCGGAATCGGGTGGCGCACATGCGGCAGAAGTTGGCGATGATCGCCGGCGGCACTCTCGATCGCGGCAGCATGGCGCATCTGGTCGGACTGCAGAACGAGGCCGTGGAGTTGGTGGCCAAGGCTCCGAAGCTGACCGCGATGGAGGCGTCGGACCGCGAGGACGAACTCGGAGAATGGTTCGAGGAGAAGGGTATCGGCGACGGTTGGGATCTGGCTCCGACGTTCGTCTCGGCCGGTCTGGATGTGCCGTGGCTCGACAAGGTTGCTGCGACGGTGGACGATCCGACGATGCTGGAGGGTGCGATCCGGTGGCTCAACTACACCGTCGAAACCGAGCTGTTGATGAACGAGATCGCGGATTCGACCACGCGCATCTCCACGCTCGTCGGTGCAGCGAAACAGTATTCGCAGATGGACCGCGCGCCGTACCAGACCGTCGACGTGCGGGAATTGCTCGACAGCACTTTGATCATGTTGGGCCGCAAGATCGGTGACGAGATTCGGGTGGTGAAGGACTACGACCCCGCGGTTCCGCCCATCCCGGTCTACGCAGCCGAACTCAACCAGGTGTGGACGAACCTGATCGACAATGCCGTGCAGGCGATGGCAGGCGCGGGAGTGGAGCCTGCAGGAACGACCCCGAAAGAGAAGGGGGTGTTGACGGTGCGGACATCGTTGGACGAGGATCAGGTTCAGATCGAGATCTGTGATACCGGACCCGGTGTGCCGCAGGAGATTCGGTCGCGGATCTTCGAGCCGTTCTTCACCACCAAACCGGTCGGCGAAGGTACGGGTCTCGGTCTGGACATCTCGTGGCGGATCGTGGTGAAGAAGCATCAGGGTGATCTGCGAGTGGTGTCCGAACCGGGCGACACACGGTTCATCGTTCGGCTGCCCGTCGACCCGGCCACAGAGGAGGCAACATGACCATCGAAGGCATCGACCCGAAGGTCCCACCGTCGGGTCCGGGGTGTGTCGAGTGCACGCAGACGCAAGGGTGGTGGGTGCATCTGCGTCGGTGCGCGCAGTGCGGTCACATCGGATGTTGCGACTCCTCGCCGTCGCAGCACGCCAGTAAGCATGCCGAGTCCACCCGGCACCAGTTCGTGCGCAGCTACGAGCCCGGCGAGGACTGGTTCTACAACTACGCCGACGAGCAGATGTACGACGGTCCGGAATTGGCTCCACCGCAACATCATCCACTCGATCAGACAGTGCCAGGTCCGCGTGAGCGAGTGCCGTCGAACTGGCAGGCCCTGATCAATTGAACGAGAACCTGACGCGACCCACCGACGTGCCGGCCGAGGATTTCCTGGCCGCCGTGCAGCATCCGGTTCGCCGCGCGGACGGGCTCGTGCTCGCCGAGATGATGGGTCGGGTGACCGGGCAGCCGGCGGTGATGTGGGGGCCGACCATGGTGGGTTTCGGCACCTACCGATACACGACGGGCAGTGGCCGTCGGGGCGAGTATTTCGTCGTCGGGTTCTCCCCACGCAAGGCGAATCTGTCGGTGTACGGCGCGACGTACGCCCCGGAATCGGACTCTTTGCTCGAACGATTGGGCAAGCACAAGCGAGGCGCAGGTTGCCTGTACGTGAACAAGCTCGCCGATGTGGACATAGTGATTCTCGAGCAACTGGTGGCTCACAACTACCCGTACATCCTGGGTAATCTCGCGTCATGACCTTGATCGCGGAGGACCTCCTGTTGCTGTTGCTCGACGACGAGTCGGGCAAGCCGCTGGCCGACAGCACCAAGTTGCCGCGCGTACTGGCCGGTGCATTGGTGGTCGAGCTCGCGATGAACGGTTCACTGCGCATCACCGGCCCCGGTGAGCAGACGAAGAAGGATCATGTGGTCGTCGCAGGAGCGCCCCCCGCCGACGTCCTGCTGCGTCGAGTGTTCGATCTTGTGGCGTCGGCGTCGCGGCCGATGAAGCCGCAGAAGGTGATCGAGAAGTCGCAGAAGAATCTGTCGAAGGAGTTGGTTGGGCGGCTGGTGGCTCAGGGCTTCGTCACCGAGAACAAGGACAAGGTGTTGGGGCTGTTCCCGACCACGACGTGGCCTGCTCGTGACACCTCGCACGAGAAGGTGTTGCGAGATGCCTTACGCAGCGCGCTGGTCGACGGGACGACGCCGTCGCCCCACACGGCTGCGTTGATCTCGTTGATTTCGGCGGTGGACCTGACGCACAAGGTGATCGTGGATGCGGACAAGAAGCTGCTGAAACAGAGGGCGAAGCAGATCGCCGAGGGAGAGTGGGCAGGCGCGGCGGTGCGCAAGGCCGTCTCGGATGTGAACGCTGCGGTGATGGCCGCGGTGATGGTGCCCGTCATCGTGTCGACTACGAGCAGCTGAAAGTCAGGGTATGAGTAGAAGCGTTGCAATTCTGATGTTCGACGAGGTCGAGGTACTCGACGCGTGCGGGCCGTTCGAGGTGTTCTCGGTGGCGAATCGAGTGGCCGAACGTGCCGGGAGTGCACGACCTTTCGAGGTGACGCTCGTCGGGATCGACGACAGGGCTGTGGTCGCCCGGGGCGGTATGAGGATCGGCGTCGACACCACGATCGAGGATCCGCGGGGATACGACGTCGTCCTGGTTCCGGGTGGCGTCGTCGACGCGGTCTCGGACGACAGTCGAGTGCTCCAGTGGTTGAAGGGCCTTCGCTCCGACGCCGAGTTGGTGGCGTCGGTGTGCACGGGTGCGTTCGTGCTCGCCGCAGCGGGTTTGCTCGACACACGCCCGGTCACCACGCACTGGGAGGATCTGGAGCAACTGTCCGCTCGATGGCCTGCGCTCGTCGTCCACGAGGCCGTTCGATACATCGACCACGGCGATCTGGCGACCTCGGCGGGTATCAGCGCCGGTCTCGATCTGGCGTTGCACCTGGTCGCGCGGTGGGCGGGAGCGGATCATGCTCTCGCCACCTCGAGCCAGATGGATTACGACTGGTCAGGCGCTGAGCACCCGTAGCACCAGCGCGACGATCGCGAACACGGCCAGTCCGGCGGCGGGTGCGAATTCCTTGTCCTTGGCGCGAAGGTGGGCGGCAACGGCTCCGACGAAGTAGAGGATGACGCCGACCGCGGCTGCGACGCCGATGGGCCAGACGGCCAATCCGACCAGCAGGCCGACGGCTCCGAGGATTTCGACGTAGGCGAGCCAGGGGATCTTGTCGGCGGGGACGCCTACCTGTTCGAGCATGGGGATGACGGAGGGATTCTTCGTCAGTTTCCCGATGGCGGAGAACGTGAGCGCGACGGCGAGCAGAACCGAGACGACGACGGTTGCGATGAACATGAGCCCTTCTTTCATATCCGAGGCCACTAGTAATTCAGAAGCAGCAAGGCGGACTGTAGCACCTCGGTAAGGTGGACGTATGGTCACCAGCGAGCAGCCTCACGACCCTCGTGCCTGCGACGGGGCGCTGACCAAAGCCTTCGGCTTCCTCGGCAAGAGATGGAACGGAATTCTTCTCGCGACGCTGATGAACGGGCCGATGGGGTTCTCGGACCTTCGCCGCGCGGTCGGTGGCATCAGTGACTCGGTGTTGTCGGAGCGACTGGGCGAACTCGGCAAGGCAGGCCTGGTTGCGCGCACCGTCGACGACGGGCCACCGATCTCCGTCGGCTACAGCCTGACGACGTCCGGAGAGGCGCTGCTGCCGTCGTTGGAGGCTCTGACCGACTGGGCTTCGAAAAACCTCTGACCCCCGCGACGGCGTCGCGAGGGCCAGAGGTGGATCGATCGGTCAGTCGGTGTGGTTGCTGTCCTTCTGGCCCTCGGCCGAGTCGGCGAATTCCTGCGTGTCGAAGACTTCGCCGCCGAGTGGGTCGACCGGAGCATTGTCTCCGGAGTACTCGACCGCCCCGGTTTCGGGATGAACCTCGAGCTGTTCGTTGGGCACCTCGTGCACTGCCAGTACGACGCTTCCGTCGGCGCGAGAGGACGTCAGCCCCTCACGCGACGGCGACAGTCCGGAGAACGTCGTGGAGATCCCGGCCGTCGTACGCTTTCGAGGTGCGGCAGGTGCGGACACCGTCGTCTCCTCTCCTGCGACGTCGGAGGTGGTGGTCACGCGCACGTACCGCGGTGTGGTGGCGACGTCGTAGCGGAACGCCTTGAGCATCGACACACAGGCCAGGGCCAGCACTATCGAGAAGGGCACGGCCGTGGCTATCGACATCGTCTGCAGCGCCGTCAGCGAACTCGAACCACCGACGAGCAGCAGCACGGCCGCGGCCACGCCCTGCAGCACGGCCCAGTAGACCCGGGTGATCTTCGGGGTTTCCAGTTCCCCACCGGTCGAGAGAATGTCGATGACCAACGATCCCGAGTCCGAGGACGTGACGAAGAAGAACACGATGACCGCGATGGCGATGACGCTGGTGATCGCGGCGATCGGGAGGCCGTCGAGCACCTGGAACAGGCTGGTGTCGGTGTTCACCGCGCCCTCGGCGTCGAGCAGATCGCCCTCGTTGCGCTGCCGAAGGATGCCGGTGTCGCCGAAGATGGTGAACCACAGCGAGCCGACGATGGTCGGAGCGAGCAGCACACCGAACACGAATTCACGGATGGTGCGGCCGCGGGAGATACGCGCGATGAACATGCCGACGAACGGTGCCCAGCTCATCCACCAGCCCCAGTAGAAGATGGTCCAGCCGCCGGCCCAGCCGTCGTCGGAGAACGGCGAGGTGCGCAGGGCCAGCTCGGGAAGAGCCTGGACGTAGCCGCCGAGGTTCTGTACCCAGGACTGCATCAGGAACAGTGTCGGGCCGAGGAGCAGCACGAACAGGGCGAGTGCAGCTGCCAGTCCCATGTTGATGTTCGAGAGCCACTTGAGACCCTTGGACACACCGCTGACCACCGAGAAGGTGGCGATACCGGTGATGGCGGCGATGAGCACGATCACGAACCAATTGGTGGTCTCGACCCAGCCGAGGTACTCGAGGCCCGCGGAGATCTGCTGGACACCGAACCCGAGTGAGGTCGCGACGCCGAACAGTGTGCCGACGATGGCGACGGTGTCGATGGCGTGGCCGATCGGACCCTCGATGCGCTTGCGGCCGAGCAGCGGCTCCAGCAGCCAGCGGACGGTCAGCGGGCGACCCTTGCGGTACGTCATGTACGCCATGCCGAGTCCGACGACGACGTAGATGGCCCAGGCGTGCAGGCCCCAGTGGAAGAGGGTGAGCTCCATGGCCTGACGTGCAGCGGGGTCGGTGCTACCGGGAACGCCGCCCGCCTCGGGTGGCGTCACGTAGTGCGAGAGCGGCTCGGCGACGCCGTAGAACACCAGGCCGATGCCCATGCCTGCGCTGAACAGCATGGCGAACCAGGACAGGACGCCGAACTCGGGCTTCTCGTCGTCGCGACCGAGCCGGATGTTGCCGACTTTGCTCAGGCCGCAGTACAGGGAGAACAGTACGAAGCCGGTCGCGGCCAGGATGTACCACCAGCCGACGCCCGCGGTGATGGCCTCGTTGAGCTTTTCGAACGAGTCTGCCGCCGTGCTCGCGTAGATCACGGAGAAGGCGATCATGACGAAGATGATGACCGAGGCGGGGACGAAGACCGGCTTGAGCAGGCCTCCCCATGCTTCTTTTATTGCTTTCACTTACTTGACTTCCTTACAACTCGAGTCACCGTAATCGGCTGACCGTTATCGGTTTGCCGTTCTTTTTCTCTTGTTTCGGTCAAGTACCGGTAATTACCATAAACGACATCGGCGCTGGTGGCGAAACTGCCGAGTCGCCTCGAGCCCTGGAACGGACTACAGTTCTGTCGATGCTGCGGACGTGTCCGATCGTGTCACCCGTCGGTTACGGCGGCGCGAGTAGCCCTGTGCGGCAGGCGATTCCATGACGATGCGATTGCAGCCGGGTTCGGAGTTCGCGGGATTTCGGGTGCAGCGCCGCCTCGGTGTCGGGGGCATGAGCGAGGTGTATCTGGTTCTCGGACGCGGCCACGATCGGCTCGAGGCCCTCAAGATCCTGGACCGGGACGCGTCTCGATCGCCGAGGTTGCGCAACAAGTTTCGGATGGAAGCGGCCGTCGCCGCGCAACTGGTGCACCCGAACATCGTGTCGGTGCACGAGCACGGTGAGTTCGAGCACCAGTTGTGGATGTCGATGCACTACGTGGACGGCTACAGCGCCGCGCGGCTGGTCGCCCGCGGACAGATCGCTCTCGACGTGTCCCGGGCGGCGCGCATCGTCGCCGAGGTGGCCAAGGGACTCGACTACGCCCACTCGCAGGGCGTCGTGCATCGGGACGTCAAGCCGGCCAACATTCTCGTCTCCACCGAGCGAATCGACGGCTACGAGCAGGTGATGTTGTCCGACTGGGGAATTGCACGCCTACTGGGGGATGCGACTCCGCTCGCTGCGGGTGGGACGGTGATGGCATCCATCCCGTACGCGGCACCGGAACTGCTGCGCGGGGGAGTGCTCAGTGCGCAGACCGACGTCTACGGTCTGGGGGCCACGCTCGTCGAGCTGACAACTGGCCGGACGCCGTATCCGCTGGCCACGCCGTTGGCCATCACCGCTGCACACCTCACGGCCGAGCCGCCGTCGGTGACACGGCGTCGACGCTCGTTGCCCCGAGGCCTCGACGCCGTGGTCGCACGCGCGCTGGCGAAGGACCCGGCGGATCGCTTCCGAACCTGCGCCGAGCTCAGCGATGCGGTGGCGGCAGCAGTGAAAGCGGGAGTTCCGGAGCCGCCGCCGCGCCGATCGCCGTTCAGCCGATCGCGCTGGCTCAAGTTTTCCTGACCGCGACACGACGAAGGCCCCACACCGAGTCGGTGTGGGGCCTTCGCTCACGGGTTCACTCCTCCGGATCGACCGGACGGTTCGCCACCACCGGGTACTGACCGGTGTAGCCGAGGCGTTCCTCGGCGACGGCGAGCACCTTGGTGCGCACCAGGAACCAGCCGCCGATCAGCGCGGGGATGATGACCACCAGGGTGGCGATGGTCCAGCTGCCGATCGGGGCGTCGAACGCCATCAGCACCAGCACGCCGAACAGGAACACCAGGGTTGCGTAGCTGGTGTACGGCGCACCGAACAAGCGGAACTTGGGCCGTTCGAGGATGCCCTTCTTGGACCAGCGGAACAGCTGTATCTGGCACAGCACGATGGTCGCCCAGCTGGCGATGATGCCGAGCGCGGACATGTTCAGCACGATCTCGAAGGCCTCGCCCGGGGCGATCGCGTTGAGGGCGACGCCGAACAGCGTGATGAAGCAGGTGAGCAGGATGCCGCCGAACGGTACGCCGCCCTTGGTCATCTTCTTGGTGAACTCCGGCGCGCTGCCGTTCATCGCCATCGAGCGCAGAATGCGGCCCGTCGAGTACAGCCCGGCGTTCAGGCTCGACAACGCGGCGGTGAGCACCACGATGTTCATGATGGTGCCCGCGCCGCCCAGACCGATGCTCGAGAAGAACGTCACGAACGGCGACGTCCCGGCCTGGTACGCGGTGTACGGCATCAGCACGGCCAGCAACACCAGCGAGCCGACGTAGAACAGTGCGATACGAGCGATGACCGAGTTGATCGCCCGCGGCATGATCTTCTCCGGGTTCTCGGTCTCACCCGCAGCCGTCCCCACCAATTCCACTGCGGCATAGGCGAACACGACACCCGAGATCACGATCACCAGTGGCCATGCTCCGGACGGGAACAAGCCGCCGTTGTCGGTGATGAGGTTGATACCCGGCACCTCGGTGCCCACCGGAATGCGGCCGGCGAGGAACACGATGCCCACGATGAGGAAGGTCACCAGCGCGACGACCTTGATCATCGCCGCCCAGAATTCCATCTCACCGAACCAGCGGACCGAGACGAGATTGATGGACATGACGATGACGAGGGCGATCAGTGCGATGACCCACTGCGGGATCACCTCGAAGCTGCCCCAGTAGTGCATGTACGTCGCGATGGCCGTGACGTCGACGATGGCCGTCATCGCCCAGTTGAGGAAGTACATCCAGCCCGCGACGAACGCAGCCTTCTCGCCGAAGAACTCGCGCGCGTAGGACACGAAGCTGCCCGACGACGGGCGATGCAGGACCAGCTCGCCGAGTGCACGCAGGATGAAGAAGACGAAGATGCCGCACAGGGCGTAGGCGAGAAACAGGCCGGGGCCGGCACTGGCGAGGCGTCCGCCCGCGCCGAGGAACAGGCCGGTGCCGATCGCGCCGCCGATCGCGATCATCTGCAACTGACGAGGTTTGAGGCCCTTGTGGTAGCCCTCCTCCTCGTGATCCATCGCCGAATTGTCGTACGAGGTGTCGACCGTATCGGACATGTTTCGATCCTTACTGTCGCTTTTGTGGGGGTATGTCCGAATTGAAATGACGTGAAAACTACTGTCCCAGAACAATATTAGCGTTCGGCGTTCGTGCGGAAGATGCCGAATGTTAACAATGGCCACGGATGTGAACAGTGTGTGAAGGGCCCGCGCGAAGGTGAGCATCTGCTCGCGACTGTCGCCGCGCGGTGGCGTCGGGCACGGGGGTGGCGGTGGTTCGCTCCCGGCGGACGACCTTGCACTCGCCATGGTCGAGTGCTAGAAATGCAGTTGGCACTCTCGACACGTGAGTGCCAGGTCGGGACACGGTGAGGCCGGGGAATCAACGACACCCCTGGTCGTCCGTCGCGGGCACCGAGCTCGGCCAGCAATGTGTCACCCCCAATCCGGAGGATCACTTCGCAATGGCCAAGATCATCGCGTTCGACGAAGAGGCACGCCGTGGCCTCGAGCGAGGCCTCAATGCCCTCGCCGACGCAGTAAAGGTGACGTTGGGCCCCAAGGGTCGCAACGTCGTACTCGAGAAGAAGTGGGGAGCTCCCACGATCACCAACGATGGTGTTTCCATCGCCAAGGAGATCGAGCTCGAAGATCCCTACGAGAAGATCGGTGCCGAGCTCGTCAAGGAGGTCGCCAAGAAGACCGACGACGTCGCAGGCGACGGCACCACCACCGCTACCGTTCTCGCTCAGGCACTCGTCCGTGAAGGCCTGCGCAACGTCGCAGCCGGCGCGAACCCGCTCGGCCTCAAGCGCGGCATCGAGAAGGCTGTCGCAGCCGTCACCGAGTCGCTGCTCGCGTCCGCCAAGGAGATCGACACCAAGGAGCAGATCGCTGCTACCGCTGGCATCTCCGCAGGCGACCCGTCCATCGGCGAGCTCATCGCCGAGGCCATGGACAAGGTCGGCAAGGAAGGCGTCATCACGGTCGAGGAGTCCAACACCTTCGGCCTGCAGCTCGAGCTCACCGAGGGCATGCGCTTCGACAAGGGCTACATCTCGGCGTACTTCGCCACCGATGCAGAGCGTCAGGAAGCCGTCCTCGAAGACGCGTACATCCTGCTCGTCAGCTCCAAGATCAGCACCGTCAAGGACCTGCTGCCGCTGCTGGAGAAGGTCATCCAGTCCGGCAAGCCGCTCGTCATCATCGCCGAGGACGTCGAGGGCGAAGCTCTCTCCACCCTCGTGGTGAACAAGATCCGTGGCACCTTCAAGTCCGTGGCCGTCAAGGCTCCCGGATTCGGTGACCGCCGCAAGGCTCAGCTCGCCGACATCGCCATCCTCACGGGCGGCGAGGTCATCAGCGAAGAGGTCGGCCTCTCCCTGGAGACCGCCGGACTCGAGCTGCTCGGTCAGGCACGCAAGGTCGTCATCACCAAGGACGAGACCACCATCGTCGAGGGCTCGGGAGATTCCGACGCCATCGCCGGTCGCGTCAACCAGATCCGCGCCGAGATCGAGAACTCCGATTCCGACTACGACCGCGAGAAGCTGCAGGAGCGCCTGGCCAAGCTGGCCGGTGGCGTTGCAGTCATCAAGGCCGGAGCGGCGACCGAGGTCGAGCTCAAGGAGCGCAAGCACCGCATCGAAGATGCCGTGCGTAACGCCAAGGCAGCCGTCGAAGAAGGCATCGTCGCCGGTGGCGGCGTGGCACTGCTCCAGGCAGCGCCCGCACTCGACAACCTCAAGCTCGACGGTGACGAGGCAACCGGCGTGAACATCGTTCGCGTCGCGCTGTCCGCTCCGCTCAAGCAGATCGCATTCAACGCAGGCCTCGAGCCCGGCGTCGTTGCGGACAAGGTCTCCAACCTGCCCGCCGGTCACGGCCTCAACGCCGCGACCAACGAGTACGAGGACCTGCTCGCTGCAGGCATCAACGACCCGGTCAAGGTCACCCGCTCGGCACTGCAGAACGCAGCGTCCATCGCGGCTCTGTTCCTCACCACCGAGGCCGTCGTCGCCGACAAGCCCGAGAAGGCCGGAGCGCCCGCAGGCGATCCGACCGGTGGCATGGGCGGCATGGACTTCTGAGTCCAGCCCCTCGCTGAAAATGCCCGACTCCGCACTGCGGGGTCGGGCTTTTTCGCGTTCGAATCGGGTGCAATGGGCCGCGCTGAGCGCGGTCAGCTGCACCCGATTCGAAGCAGTCAGTCCCGGTGATACGCGATGTTGACGACGTTGCCGTCGGGAGCGCGAACGAAGAAGCGGCGAACACCCCACGGTTCGGTCGTCAACGGATACACGATCTCGTAGCCCAACTTCTGGGCTTCGGTGTACGCGCCGTCGACATCGTCGGTGTGCACCGACATCACCGAATCCTCCGGTGCGCTGGCATCTTCGGTTACGAGTTGAACGCTGACCGGGCGGTCGGGCGACGTCAGCCGCGCAACCCAGCCCATGTCGAACTCCTCCGAACGCAGACCGAGAAACTCGGTGTAGAACGACTTGGCCGCGTCCACGTTCGGCACGCGCAGATTGGTGATGATGCTCCTGGTTCTCATCGAACTCCCTCCGAAACGTGGCCGGTCGAGACGAACCGAACGGTTCGACGCTAACTGCGGAGTCGGTGCTCCGCAGTTGTTTCCTGTTGAGTGAGTCGACGCGCAGTGGTTAGGGTCGGTCATGACTCGCATTCGCTCGATGGTTGCCGCCCTTGCCCTGACAGCGGCCCTCGCGGGTTGTTCCACTTCGGGAACCGCCACGCCCGCGTCCGCGCCGACGACCTCCGATGCACCGGCCACGACCGAGCGCGCCGAGCCGACGAGTACAACTCCTCCCACCACGTCGAATGCCGCCGAGTCGTACGTCGTCGGCAGCACTCGGGTCACCGGATCCACGGAACATGCAACTTACGATGTCGCCATTCCGCAGCTCAGTGGTGGGGATCCCGCTGTGACGGCGGAGTTCAACGAGTCGATGCGGGCGGCCTTGCAGGACTTGATCGACGGCCACAACGGACAGGACTTCGCCCTCGGCGACGGCTACACGCCGAGCTCTACCTACGTCGGTAGGCGCGTGATCAGTTCCGAACAGATCACCGACTGGATCGCCGTGCCTGCCGGTGCCCATGGTGATTCGCTGATCTCGACCGTGACGATCGACGTCGACACCGCACAGCCGATCACCCTCGGTGACGCGTTCACCGATCTCGATGCCGGTCTGTCGAGGTTGTCCGAGCAAGCGGCGAAGATTCTTCCGACCACCCGGGCAGGCGAGAACTTCGAGCGCTCGGGCATCGAGCCGACGGTGGCCGACTTCGGCAACTGGACCGCATCACCGGAGGGGATGAACATTCACTTCGGTGACTACCAGGTGGGGGCCTATGGCATCGGCCTCATCACGATCACCGTCCCATGGACCGACCTGTCCGACGTTCTCGCGCCCGGCATGCAGGACGTGCTGAGCAGTTGACCCTCGGCGCATACCGCCACCGCAATGCGAGCATGGACCCATGATGATTCGCGCAGGAGTGTTGGATGTGGAGTTCGACCGCGTCGGCGATCCGTCCGGTCCCTCGGTGGTGCTGCTACACGGGTTTCCGTACGACCCACGCGGTTACGACGACGTCGCCAGGCTGCTCGCCGAATCCGGATACGACGTGGTGGTGCCGTACCTGCGGGGCTTCGGACCGACCCGGTTCGTCGACGCCGACACGATGCGATCCGGAGAGCAGGCCGCGATCGGCCACGACCTGCGTGAGTTGATTCTCGCGCTGGAACTGAACGAGCCCATCGTCGCCGGCTACGACTGGGGTGGGCGAGCGGCGTGTGTCGTCGCCGCGATGTGGCCGGAGTTGGTGTCGGGCCTGGTGAGCGTGTCCGGCTACCTGGTCCAGGACATCGCCGCGGCGGTGTCGACGCCGGTGTTGCCGCACCTCGAGAAGCGGTACTGGTATCAGTACTACCTGCACTCCGAGCGGGGCCGGGCCGGGCTCGCGGCCCACCGTGCAGAGATCGCACAGACACTGTGGACGGATTGGTCGCCGACCTGGCGGTTCGGCGACTCCGAGTTCGCGGCCACCGCACCCTCGTTCGACAACCCCGACTTCGTGGACGTGTCCGTGCATTCCTACCGCCACCGCTACGGCGTCGAGGCCGGGGACCCGGCCTATGCAGCGACGCAGGAATCGCTGACCGAGCAACCGAGGATCACGGTGCCCACGATCGTGATCGATCCGACCGAGGACACCGTTGCCTCGCTCTACGGCAGCCCGGACCACGCGGCGCACTTCACCGATCTTATCGACGTTCGGCAGATCGACTGCGGCCACAACCCGCCGCAGGAACTGCCGGGACAGTTCGCCGACGCGGTCGTGACGCTGGCCCAGGTGGTCCGGGATCGAGAACGGAGCTAGAACGATCTAGTCGACGGCGAGTTCGCCCAGTTCGTTCCAGTCGGTGCCGTCGACCTCCTGGCTGATGATCTTCGGCGTCTCCTGCAGGTACGGCGGGAGATCCTTCTGCGCCTGCTTGAAGTGATCCGAGTTCACATGTGTCGCACCGGCATCGGGGTCCTTGAAGGCCTCCACCAGGACGTACTCGGTCGGGTCGTCGAGGGTGCGTGACCAGAAGTACCAGAGGCACCCCTCCTCGGCCTGGCAGGCCTCGGTGAAGTCGCGCGAAATATCGGGCCAGTTGTCGGCGTGCTCGGGCTTGACCTTGAACTTGGCGGTGATGAAGATCAACGTTGCTCCTCGTTGTTGGGGTTGTGTCGGTGGTTACTACCCGATTTCAGGGTACGAGAATCGCGCGGCCGCGAACCCGTCCGTTGTCGAGGTCGTCGATGGCACTCTGAAAGTCGTCCAGTGCGTAGGTCTGCGTATGCAGGTTCACGGCACCGCGCGCGGCGAGAGACATCAGATCGCACAGGTCGTTGTAGGACCCGACGAGGTTGCCGACGATGTTCTTCTCCGCCGACACCAGGTCGATGGTCGGCACGTCGACGTTCTCGCCGTAGCCGATCACGTGGTAGTCGCCGGCCCGTCTGGTCATGGCCAATCCCTCTGCGGTGGAGCCATTTTCGCCGACGAAGTCGAGAACGACCTCGGCTCCGAATCCGCCCGTGAGCTCCATGACCTGGTCGATCTGGCTGCCGTCGGCGACCACCGCGTGATCGGCACCGAGAGTCAGGGCGAGCTTGACGGCATCGGCGTTGCGGTCGATGACGATGAGCTCTGCGGGCGACAGCGCCTCGAGCACCTGGATACCGATGTGGCCGAGGCCGCCTGCACCGATGACGACGCATTTGTCGCGTGGAGTCAGCCGCCGGGCCGCTTTGGCGGCGGCGTGGTACGCCGTCAGGCCCGCATCGGCCAGCGCTGCCACCGCGGACGGTTCGAGCGAATCGTCGATCTTCACCACTGTCCTGGCGTTGGTCCGCAGATAGTCCGCGTACCCGCCGTTGGTGTCGATCCCGGGGAAATCACTGCTCTCGCAATGCACGTCGTCACCGGACCGGCATGCCCGACACAGTCCGCACGTGACCAACGGGTGCAGGATCACCTTGTCGCCCTCGCGGACGTTGGTGACGGCCGAACCGACCGCGTGCACCCATCCGGCGTTCTCGTGTCCGATCGTGTACGGCAGTGTGACACCGGACTTCTCGGCCCACTGGCCTTCGAGGATGTGCAGATCGGTGCGGCACACGCCTGCCCCGCCGATCTTCACGATCACGTCGAGAGGGCCTCGAACCTCGGGAATCGGTACCTCGGTCATCTCCAGATTCTTGTGATACCCGACCACCTGGACGGCGCGCATCGTGCTCATCGTGACTGCTCCTGTGTTGTGGTGTGCTGGACGGTGAGGGAGGTGAGGGGGATGAACGCGCCCTCCTCGCGAGGGACTTGCTGTTCTTCCGCGCCGGGGTAGCGAGTCTGCAGCAACCCACGACAGAAGTGCGCGTTGCCGTCGATCGAGACGCGGGTGGCGCGGGCGCGTCGCATCACCATCGTCAGATCACCGGTGTGTGGGCGACCGGTGTGGTCGACCAGAGCCGGAGCGGCCGGGTCGATTCTCAGCCCGAGTGCCTCGCGGCGACGAAGCAGAGCGGTCGACGTGCGATCGTCCGCAAGATCTCCGAGAACCACTGCGGCCAAGTCGTTCTCGGTCGCACCGGGATTCGCTCGCAGCCATCCCTGGAGAGAACGTTCCATCGCCGCCACATACGCCTTGCGGCGGAACGTCGCTCGTAATTCCTCGAGGTCCTCCTCGGCTTCGTGGCCGAAGGTGCCTCGATATCCCGCGTCGGCGGCGAGGCCGGCGTTGATCTTGTCCGAGTCGTGGTGATCGTCCAGTTCGACGAGAACATGCTCGGTCCACGGCAGTGCCGCCAGCACGTCCTTCGCATCCCCCGACATGAGGTACGCGAAGTTCGGCGAGCAGAACGACGTGGGCAACCGCAGATGAACGTGGACGGTGCTCTCGTCGACCTCGAGGGATCGGACGAAGCCGAGATCGGTGATGGGCTCGTCCAATTCGGGATCCAGGACGACACCGAGGGCGGCGTAGGCCTCGTCCTTCCTGGTGGTCGTGGCAGTCGTCATCTCACACCGCCGCGAGGTCGGCGCGCTCGGGCTGACGCGGTCCGGTCTCGGTCTCGTCGGCGTCGGGCAGCTGCAGCTCTGCAGGGACCTCGATGTCGTAGAGCTTGGCGGCGTTGAGTCCGAGCACCTTCTTCTTCTGCTCGAGCGTGATGGGAGCGTATTCGTCGAGGGACTCGTGGATCTGGAAGTCGACGAATCCTTCGACCAGCCACTTGGGCGTCCACAGTGCGTAGTCGGAGGAGAAGAAGATGCGGTCCTCGCCCAGCCAGTACAGCAGCTCACCCATGATCTGGCCGAAGTACTTCGGACGTGTGTGCATGAACGGAATGGCCACCGCGAGACCGGCGTACACGTTGGGTTCCTGGGTCGCGATCCAGCAGAAGTCCTCGAGCCGGGGCAGTCCGCAGTGTTCGACGACGAAGTTCAGATCGGTGAAGTCGGTGGCCACGTGGTCGACGTCCGCTACGTCGAACGCATCTCGATCGAGCGGACGAATCGTCGGCCCCTTGTGCACGTGGATGTTCTTGATGCCGACTTCGCGGCAGACCTCGAGGTAGCGCCGCGTCCAGTCGTCGTCGAGCTTGTAGCCGCGGGAATCGCCGTGCCACTCGGCGGTGTAGAGCTTGACGCCCTTGAGTCCGAAGCGCTCGGCGTCGGCTCGCAGCTGGTCGAGGCCACGTTCGCCGTTGCGAGGATCGAAGTGGTGGTTGTAGGTCAGCTTGTCCGGGTGCGCGGCGGCCAACGCCGACGCCTCCTCGGTCTGTCCGAACCCGTTGTTGTAGAACTCGCCGAGGTGGGCGGGCTGGAAGATGGCGTGATCGACGTAGCCGACCTCGAACAGGTCGTGCATCAGGCGCTCGCCACCCTGGTAGAGGTACTCGTCGTACGTCCACAGTTCGCTCTCGGGAGAGAGGTTGCGGTGGTAGTCGTAGAAGCAGTCGATGAACTGCTTGCCGTGGATGTTGCGCTGGTTCTGCTCCCGCGCGTCCCACAGAGCGATGTGAGCGTCGACGATGAAGAACTTCTCGCCATTCTTGGTGTACATGCGGTGTGCCTCCCGGATGGTGCGATACGTGACGTGCGTCACGTCGTTATGGGAACGACGGTAGGTCCGAATCGAGCCGGCGTCGCGGCCTCGGCGTCTCAATTCGAGACGCTGCCCCGGCACAGATGGCGACATGCGAATGTAACCTGGATCACATGGCAGATTCCGGGGGTCTCCCGCGAGCCCGACTCCACTCGGAGCCGCTCGCTGCCGTCTCGCATCGGCTCCTCGCGTCCTGGCACCGGAGCCAGCGGTACGGGGTGTCGCTCGACGAGGTTGCTCCGGTCTTCTCGGGAACCTACGACGACGAGTCCCTGTTCTACCGATGCGGCCGCGAGGTGCTCAACGGTTTGCGCGACACGTTGGCGAACGAACCGGTGTCGATGATGCTCACCGACGCCGACGGTCTCGTGTTGGACCGAGTCAGCGCCGATCGCGATCTGCTGGCCGCGCTCGACCGTGTGCATCTGGCGCCCGGCTTCTCGTATGCGGAGGACCAGGCCGGTACCAACGGCCTGGCGCTGGCGCTGGCGGATCAGGTGCCCGCAGTGGTGAGGGCGGACGAACACTACTCGCTCTCGCTCGCCGGCTACACGTGCGCGGCTGCGCCGGTCCTCGATCCCCTCACCGGCAGGGTGGAGGGATGCGTCAATCTGACCACCTGGTCGGAGTCGTCGTCGGATCTGCTTCTGGCCCTTGCGCAGTCGGCGGCAGGCAACACCTCGGCGATGATGCTCGCGCGGGCACAGGGTCAGCATCCACGGCCTGCTCCGCGCGGTGAGGTGTTCCGGGTCGAGACCGCTCACAGCGGGCCGGGATCGGGCATCCTCGACGACCTCTCTGCGGGCTGGCGTAGTGCACTGGGTTCTGCGGAAGCTGCTCTGGCCGAACATGGTTCGGTTCTCATGGTCGGAGAGCCGGGATCGGGCCGGGCCACCGTGCTCGCTCGCGCACTGCGCGCGGCACGCCCGCGCGGCCGCATCCTCAGCGCCGGAGCACCGGCAGCCCGCGACGTCGACGCCTGGCTCGACCTCTGGACGCCCGAGCTGCCGAAACCCGATACGGCAGTGATCATCCGCGATGTCGACAGGCTTCCCGCGCGTGCAGCCGACGCCCTCGCCGAACTGATCCGCCGCGCCGGCCACGGCGTACCCGTCACCGTCACGGCGTCGAACTACGACGACGTGCCCCCGGCACTCGCGGGACTGCTGCGCACTGTGGTCGAGGTACCGCCGCTGCGAAACCGGCCCGACGACATCGCCCCGCTCGCCCTCCATCTGGCCGGTCGAGTACGCGGCCGCCAGGTCACGCTCACCCCCGCTGCCGAGCGAGCGCTGCGCGAACATCCGTGGCCGGGCAACGTCGGTGAGCTGGCCACGGTGATGCACAAGGCATCCGTCCGCGCCGACGTCATCGGAGTCCACCATCTACCGCCGGAGGTGCTCTCGCGCACCACCCATCGGCTCACGCGCATCGAGACGTTCGAGCGCGACGAGATGATCCGCGTGCTCTCTCGCCCCGGCATCACCATGAACGACGCGGTCGAGGAACTCGGGATGAGTCGAGCGACCATCTATCGCAAACGCGACCGATACGGCATCACGCTTCGTTCTTGATCGCTTACCCTCGACCTCATGGCCAGTAGCTCTCCGTCGATCGAGTTACCGGTCGGTGACCGCATCGTCCGCATCTCCAACCCCGAGCGTGTGTACTTCCCCGAAAGCGGAGCCACCAAGCTGGATTTGGTGAACTACTACCTGAGCGTGGGCGACGGCATCGTGCGGGCGCTTCGGGAGCGCCCGTGCATGATGCATCGCTTTCCCAAGGGACTGGCCGGTGACAAGGTGCACCAGAAGCGGGTGCCGAATGGCGCGCCGCCGTGGCTCGAGACCGTGCAGGTGACGTTTCCCCGCTACAACCGCACCGCGGACGAGCTGTGCGTGACCGAACTGGCGCACGTGGCCTGGGCGGTGCAGATGTCGACCGTGGAGTTCCATCCGTGGAACAGCCGCCGCGCCGACGTCGAGATGCCCGACGAGTGGCGCATCGACCTCGATCCGATGCCCGACTGTTCCTTCGACCGGGTCCGACGTGTCGCCGGGGTCGTTCAGGAGGTGCTGAGTGATCTCGGGGCCGTCGGCTGGCCCAAGACCTCCGGTGGGCACGGTCTGCACATCTACGTTCGGATCGACCCGGCCTACGGCTTCAAGGACTTGCGAAGGGCTGCACTGGCTTTCGCGCGTGAGGTCGAGCGCCGCGCACCCGAGGACGTGACGACGACGTGGTGGCGCAAGGACCGCGACCCGTCGAAACTGTTCGTCGACTACAACCAGAACGCCCGCGATCACACCATCGCCAGCGCGTATTCGGTGCGCGGGAATCAGCAGGCGACGGTGTCGACGCCGATTTCGTGGGACGAGGTTGCCGACGTCGATCCGCGCGAGTTCACGATGTTCACGGTGCCGGCCAGATTCGCCGAGTTGGGGGACCTACACGCGGGCATCGACGATGCGGTGTTCGCGATCGACGAGCTTCTCGAGTGGGCGGAGCGCGACGAGCACGAGGGTTTGACGGAGCCCGAGGAGTAGCCGAACTCGAAGTTGTGGACGGAAATCGGCGGAAATCCGTCCATAACTTCGAGTTCGGCGGCAAAAATCAGTCGGTGCCGGACTCGATGGCGGCGTGGTCGAGTGCCGAGGAGTCCACGGAACCGTCGGGGCCGCTGGCGGCGATGGCGTCGGCACCGCCTGCCGGGAGTTCGCCGATCAGCTCGCCCCAGGCCGTGAGCTGGTTCTGGGCGGCGTACTGCTCGAGCTTGCTGCGTGAATCGGCGATGTCGAGGTTGCGCATCGTGAGTTGACCGATGCGGTCGCCGGGGAAGAACGCCTGGCCCTGGCTGCGTTCCATGGACAGCTTCTCGGGGTGGTAGCTGAAGTTGCTGCCCTGGGTGTCGACGATCGTGAAGTCCTGGCCGCGGCGCAGTCGCAGTGTCACGCTGCCGCTGACGACGTTGCCGACCCACCGCTGCAGGCCCTCGCGCAGCATCAGTGCCTGCGGATCGAACCAGCGTCCCTCGTACAGCAGACGGCCGAGTCGACGGCCTTCGTTGTGGTACGAGGCGACGGTGTCCTCGTTGTGGATGGCGTTGACGAGGCGCTCATAGGTGATGTGCAGCAGTGCCATTCCTGGAGCCTCGTAGATGCCGCGGCTCTTGGCTTCGATGATGCGGTTCTCGATCTGATCGCTCATGCCGAGGCCGTGGCGCCCACCGATGGCGTTGGCTTCCATGACCAGGTCGACGGGGCTGTCGAAGCTCTTGCCGTTGATCCGGACCGGTCGACCCCGCTCGAACTCGACGGTGACCTCCTCGGGCGCGATGTCCACCTCGGGGTCCCAGAACCGAACGCCCATGATGGGGCTGACGATCTCGAGTGACGTGTCGAGGTATTCGAGCTTCTTCGCCTCGTGGGTGGCACCCCAGATGTTGGCGTCGGTGGAGTAGGCCTTCTCAGCCGAGTCACGGTAGGGGAGCGTGCGCTGGGTGAGCCACTGCGACATCTCGTGCCGACCGCCGAGCTCGGCGACGAACGCCTCGTCGAGCCAGGGCTTGTAGATCCGCAGCTGCGGGTTGGCGAGCAGGCCGTAACGGTAGAACCGCTCGATGTCGTTGCCCTTGTACGTCGATCCGTCGCCCCAGATCGAGACGCCGTCCTCGGCCATCGCGCGCACCAGCATGGTGCCGGTGACTGCGCGGCCGAGCGGGGTGGTGTTGAAGTACGTCTGCAGAGACGAGCGAATGTGGAACGCGCCGCAGGTCAGTGCCGCCAAACCCTCCTCGACGAGCGGCTCACGGCAGTCGATGAGCCGCGCCTGCTCGGCCCCGTAGGCCAGGCCGCGCTCGGGCACATCGGACAGGTCCGGCTCGTCGTACTGGCCGATGTCGGCTGTGTACGCGTAGGGGATCGCCCCGTGCTCGCGCATCCACGCGACAGCCACCGAGGTGTCGAGACCGCCGGAGAATGCAATGCCGATTCGTTCGCCGACCGGGAGAGAGTTCAATACCTTCGTCACGGCAAGCAGCCTAGTAGTACTACCGATCGGCCCGATCGGCGAGCGACTCCACGGCACCCCGGACGGCATCGAGATGCGCGGTCATGGCGCGGGCTGCGGCGTCGTACTCGCCCGATCGGATGCCGTCGACGATGGCGTCGTGTTCGACGTTGGACTGTTGCTGCCGATGTGCGACGAGGTTGAGGGTCTCCGATTGCCGCGTCAGGGCATCCCGGATGTCGACGATGATCGCCTCGAACACGCGATTCTTGCTCGCCCGCGCGATCGCGGTGTGGAACTGCGCGTCCAGCAGAACCCAGGCCTCGTGGTCGTCCTCCGAACGCATTTCGTCCGCCAGGCCGGCGAGCACCGCCAACTCTTCGTCGGTGCGTCGCTCCGCGGCCCAGCCGGCGGCGGGAATCTCCACGTGCGGGCGGGCCTCCATGAGTTCGCGGGCCGCGTAGTTGCCGATGTCGAGGTCGTTGCCGACGCGGTCGCGAATCACGAACGTGCCGAGACCGGTCTTGGTCTCGGTGAGGCCGAGGGCATGGCAGGAGCGCAGTGCCTCGCGAATGACGGACCGGCTGACGCTGTGCCGGGCGGCAAGGGCCGCCTCGGACGGCAACTTCTGGCCGACGGGGAGCTCGCCCGACGCGATGGCCGCGCGCAGGTCTGCGAACACCGCCTCGGCCGCGCTCATCCGGGCATTCGTGGGCGCACTGACTGCCCAGCTGTCCGACAGGTTCATGACGTGATCCTAGCGTGGGGTTGACCGATGAGGTGTTCTGCGCCACACTCTACCTGTCAGACAGCCGGACAGCTGGACACCCTCACCTAGGAGCGCACCGTGGCCGATACCCGCATCGAGAAGGATCTTCTCGGGGAACGCGAAATCCCGAACAGCGTGTATTGGGGAATCCACACCCTGCGCGCCCTCGAGAACTTCCCCATCACCGGGCGTCCGATCTCCACCAATGCGCACCTCGTTCGCGGACTCGCCGCGGTGAAGTGGGCCGCCGCGTCGGCCAATCAGGATCTCGGAATTCTCGACGCCACCCGCGGGGAAGCGATCCGTACGGCGTGTCAGGAAATTCTCGACGGTCAGTGGCACGAGGAGTTCGTCGTCGACGTCATCCAGGGTGGCGCGGGCACCTCGACCAACATGAACGCCAACGAGGTCATCGCCAACCGCGCCCTGGAAATTCTCGGGCACCCGCACGGCGACTACAGCATGCTGCACCCCAACGAGCACGTGAACGCGTCGCAGTCCACCAACGACGTGTACCCGACGTCGGTCAACATCGCGACCGTCTTCGCCGTCCACGAGCTGATCGCCTCGATGAAGGTGTTGCGAGACTCGTTCGGCCGCAAGGCAACCGAGTTCGCCACCGTCGTCAAGATGGGCCGCACGCAGCTGCAGGATGCAGTGCCGATGACCCTCGGCCAGGAGTTCGGTACCTACGCGGTCATGATCGACGAGGACTGCTCGCGACTCGAGGAAGCGGCACTGCTGGTACACGAGATCAACCTCGGAGCCACCGCCATCGGCACCGGACTGAACGCTCCCGCCGGATACACCGAATCGGCCGTCGCACATCTGCGGACCATCACCGGCCTGCCTCTGGTGACCGCGACGGATCTGATCGAGGCAACGCAGGACGTCGGTCAGTTCGTGCACCTGTCCGGCGTTCTCAAGCGCGTCGCGGTGAAGCTGTCGAAGATCTGCAACGACCTCCGGCTGTTGTCCTCCGGGCCACGCGCGGGCTTCAACGAGATCAATCTGCCTCCGATGCAGGCGGGTTCGTCGATCATGCCCGGCAAGGTCAACCCCGTCATTCCCGAGGTTCTCAATCAGGTCGCCTACGAGGTGATCGGTCACGACGTCACCATCACGATGGCGGCAGAGGCGGGACAGTTGCAGCTCAACGCATTCGAGCCGATCATCGTCAAGTCCCTGTCCGACGGTATGGCGCACCTGAGCGCCGCATGCCGAACCGTCGCGCATCGGTGTGTCGACGGCATCACCGCCAACGTCGACCTGCTGCGTGAGCGCGTGGAGAACTCCATCGGCCTGATCACCGCGCTGAGCCCGTATCTCGGATACGTGGAATCGACTGCTATTGCCCAGGAGGCGTTGGTCAGTGGTCGAAACGTGGTCGACCTCGTTCTCGAGAAGGGTCTGTTGGCCCGGGACGAACTGGATCGACTCCTGAGCCCCGAGCACCTCGCGAATCTGCGGGTGGCTCCCACCGAGCATTCCGTTGCTCCCGAGACGTCGACGAGGTAATCCGATGAGTACAGAGAACCGGAGTGTCGACACCGCCAAGGCCTTCAGTGAAGAAGACCTGGGCTACCGAAAAGAGCTGGCCCCTCGCCAGATCCAGATGATCGCCATCGGCGGCGCGATCGGCACCGGACTGTTCATGGGCGCGGGCGGGCGACTGCGCGACGCCGGACCTGCCCTGGTTCTGGTGTACGCGCTGTGCGGATTCTTCGCCTTCCTGATTCTGCGCGCACTGGGTGAGCTGGTGATGCACCGCCCGTCGTCGGGATCCTTCGTCTCGTATTCGCGCGAATTCTTCGGCGAGAAAGTCGCTTTCGCGGCCGGCTGGCTGTACTGGATGAACTGGGCGATGACAGCGGTGGTCGACGTGACGGCCGTGGCGCTCTACATGAACTTCTTCAAGAAGTACTGGGCTCCACTCGGCAACGTCGATCAATGGGTCTTCGCGCTCGCAGGCCTGGTGCTCGTGCTCGGGCTGAACCTGGTGTCGGTCAAGGTGTTCGGTGAGCTGGAGTTCTGGTTCGCGCTCATCAAGGTCGTCGCACTGGTGACTTTCTTGGCCATCGGCACCTATTACGTCATCTTCGGCACTCCCATCGACGGACAAGAGCCGGGTCTGAGCGTGCTCACCGACAACGGCGGGCTGATTCCCAACGGACTGCTGCCTGCCATCGTGGTGATCCAGGGAGTGGTGTTCGCCTACGCCTCGATCGAGCTGGTCGGCACTGCGGCCGGTGAGACGCAGAATCCCGAGAAGGTGATACCGAAGGCGATCAACACCGTCATCATCCGTATCGTCGTGTTCTACGTCGGCTCGGTGCTGCTGCTGTCACTGCTGTTGCCGTACACCGCCTATCGGGCCGGTGAGAGTCCGTTCGTGACGTTCTTCGGAGCGATCGACGTCGAAGGCGCGGACGCGATCATGAACCTCGTCGTCCTCACCGCAGCGTTGTCCTCCCTCAATGCCGGGCTGTACTCGACCGGACGCATTCTGCATTCGATGGCGGTCGCCGGCTCGGCCCCCTCGTTCGCCGCGCGGATGAACAAGTCGGGTGTGCCGTACGGCGGCATCGCACTGACGTCGGTGGTGACGCTGCTCGGCGTCGTGCTCAACGCCGTGGTTCCGGCGCAGGCATTCGAGATCGTGCTGAACCTTGCCGCTCTGGGCATCATCAGCGCCTGGGCCGTCATCGTGGCGTGTCAGTTGAAGTTCTGGTCGCTGTCGAGAACCGGTGCGGTCACCCGACCTGCGTTCAAGCTCTTCGGTGCCCCGTACACCGGATACGCAACGCTAGGCTTCCTGGCGTGTGTACTCGTGCTGATGGCCTTCGACAAACCGGTCGGTACCTGGACGGTGGCGTCGATCCTGCTCATCGCGCCGATGCTCGTCGGAGGATGGTTTCTGTGCCGCAAGCGAATTCGAGAGGTGGCGGCGCGCAGTGACTGAGGAGTGGAGCCTGCAGGAACGACCGGAGAGCGCCGAGCATGTCGCCTTGTTGACCACAGGCGGCACGATTGCCAGCAGTCGCGACGAGCACGGTGTCTCTCGTCCGGTCGCCGGCATCGGGGTCGATGTCGACGGTGTTCGGGTGCACGAGGTGATGTCGAAGGACAGCTCGGCGTTGGACTTCGCCGATCTCGACACCATTCGCACTGCGGTCGCGGACGCGCTGGCCGAGGACGGATGCGCCGGAGTGGTGGTGTTGCACGGCACCGACACCATGGAGGAGTCGGCGCTCTACGTCGATCTGTTCCACGACGACGAACGTCCGGTGGTCTTCACCGGTGCACAGCTCACGGCCGATCATCCAGATCCGGACGGCCCGAGCAACATCGCCGCGGCGGTGGCGGCCGCGCAGTCCGAGCCCGGTGTTCTGATCGCGTTCGGCGGTCGTTTGCTGCCGGCGCGCGGCGCGATCAAGAAGCACACCACCGAACTCGATGCCTTTCGGTCGGCGGCGCTGCCTCGGCCGAAACCCCTGCAGTGGAAGCCCATTGCCGGGATTCGCGTCGACATCGTCGCCCTCTATCCCGGGGCCGACGGACTGCAGATCGACACGTGCCGCGAGGCCGGGGCGTCGGGCATCGTGCTCGAGGCGACGGGTTCGGGCAACACCAACGCCCGCGTCGTCCATGCGGTGAAGGAGGCAGTGGCCGCCGGGGTGCACGTGGTGGTCACGACGCGGGTTCCGTTCGGCGAGACCTCGCCGACGTACGGCGGCGGTGGGGGTGGCCACGATCTCCTCGATGCGGGTGCGGTGTTCTCCCGCGAACTGCGGGCGGGGCAGGCGCGGATCCAGTTGGCGGCGCTGATTGCCACCGCAGCGAGTGACGTGGTTGTCCACAATTCCTTCGCGTGAGCGGAAACCCGCCCGCGGAACCGAAAAGTGGACACTCAGCGCACCACAGCCGAGCTACAGCTCCGACTCGCCCCAACTCGCGATGTGTAGTTCGTCCCCGACGGTCACCGTGCCGTCCTGCACCACCGAGAACTTCGACCCGAAGGCGACGCCCTTCTGCCGACCGCGGCGGTAGTCGCCGAGCGTGCGCAGCGGTTCCGGACCGGTGCGCACACCGGTGGACTGCTCGACCGTGGTGACGGCGCAGCGTATGGCGAGTTTGGTGTAGGCCAATCGCGCCCCGCCGATGGTCACCTCGCGCACCTCGTCTTCCCGGTGCGGGGAGTCCCAGCCGTCGACGACGATGTTGGGGCGGAAGCGATCCATCGGCAGCGGGACGTCGAGGCGGGAATTGAGCCCGGCCAAGGTGGCGGTCGAGAGGATGTGCACCGCAGAGCTGTCGGCGAATTGTGCTGATCCTGGCCGGATTCCGTCGGTGACGCGGTCGAGGTCGCGCGGTGCGGCGACGAGGCGTGAGGGTTCTCCGATGACGTCGGTGAGCCAGTCGGCGACGTCGTCGCCCTGATCGATCCCGCGCATCGGGCTGCGGAACATCGTGATGTCTCGCGCCTCGGAATCGCGGTCCACCGACACGGTCACCGAGCCGGACGTGTCGTGCTCGAGCGTCAACGTTCCGTCGCCCACCGAACAGCGGACGACCGCGAGCACGGGGTCGGTGCGTTGACTGCGGAATGCGCCGTCCGCATCGACGATCATGAACGATCGATCGTGTTCGAGGCCGGTGGCACTCACCTGGGCGGCATCCAGCACGGCACCGGCACATCCTTTGACGGGGTAGGTCACCAGAGACGACACGCGCACCCGTCGAGGATACTGGGATCCATGACTCGTGCTCTGTTGGTAGTGGATGTGCAGAACGACTTCACCGAGGGCGGCGCGCTTGCGGTGACCGGCGGCGCGGAAGTTGCGCGCAGGATCAGCGCGTACCTCGCGCGCCACGGTGACGAGTACGACCTCGTGGTGTCCTCGCGAGATTGGCACGACGCCGAGGGCGACAACGGCGGGCACTTCGCCACCGACGCCGCCCCGGACTTCGTCACCACGTGGCCGGTGCACTGCGTCGCGGGCACCGTCGGAGCCGAGTATCACCCGGATTACGCGACCGGTTCGGTGGACGTCCACGTCTACAAGGGGCAGGGCAAACCGTCGTACTCGGCGTTCGAGGGTGTCACCGACGACGGGACGTCCCTCGCCGAGATACTCACCGCCAACGAGGTCACCGACATCGACGTCGTCGGGCTTGCGACCGACTACTGCGTTCTGGCTTCGGCGAAAGACGCTGTGGCCGAGAAGCTCGACGTCCGTGTTCTCACCGACCTCGTCGCGGGAGTTGCGCCGGAGTCGTCGGCCGCTGCCCTCGACGATCTGCGGGCGTCCGGTGCCGTGGTGGTCTAACTGTCGATCGTCGTGGTGATGGATGTGACCGACGGTGCCGCCGGGGTGCTGCCGAATCCGAAGGTCACCGGGGGAGTGACCGGGGTCAGTGATCCGAGGTCCTCGCCCTGCCACGAGGCCTGCACGTCGGTGACGCGGTGTTGGTGCCTGGCACCGTAGTACTCACGTCGGCCTCCGCCCGCGCTGCCGCGGGTGCGGACTCCGCGCAGTATCACTCGGGCGATGGGATCGCTGATCGCGCAGAACCACGGTGCTGTCGACACCACGTCGGGGACGAGGCTCAGCGCGCGGCCGAGCACGGTGGGTCCGGCAACGCGGATTCTCACGGACAGGTCACCCGCTGTCACCGACCGCCAACCATCCTGCTGAGCGGTGAATGTCACCGGTACGAGTTCGGTGGCGTCGAAGGTGTATGTGGCGGTGACGAATTCCCGAACGTCCTCGTCGGGCGCGACGAGCAGGCGTCTGCCGTCCGCGAATTGGATCATGACGTCGGTGAATTCGCCGAGCGGCGACCGCGTCCAATGCCCGACGACGATGCGCACGCCGGACGTTGTGCCTACCCCGTAGATCTCACCGTGAAACCGTGATCTGGTCATCATGCACTCTCACTCGTCGGCACTGTGCGCGCCCAAACTGTGCGGTGCATAGTGGAGGTCATGGCGTCCTCGCAACCCACTGTATTCGTCCTTTTCGGCGCAACCGGAGACCTCGCGAAGCGAATGGTCCTGCCGTCGTTCTACCAACTCCATCTCGAAGGCCTGCTCCCGGAGGAATGGGTCCTGATCGGCAACGGCCGCAAGGACACCTCCGACGACGAGTTCCGCGATCACGTACGCAGCGTCCTCGACGAGTTCGCCGAGAACGTGGCCGAGGACGATTGGACGACGTTCTCCGAGCGAATCCGCTTCGCGGGCAACGGCTTCACCGTCGACGATCCCGGAAAGTTGCCCGAGGTCGTCGCCGACGCGAAGAAGGACGTCGGCGACGACGCCCAGCTGGTGCATTACATCGCTCTGCCGCCGAGCACCTTCGTCGACTACACGAAGGCCTTGGGAGCACACGATCTGGCCGACGGCTCCCGGGTGGTCTACGAAAAGCCCTTCGGTACCTCGCAGAGCAACTTCGAGGAACTCGACAAGGCCGTGCACGAGGTGGTCGAGGAAAACCAGGTCTATCGCATCGATCACTTCCTCGGCAAGGAGGCGACGCAGAACCTCCATGTGCTGCGGTTCGCGAACGGCATGATCAGCGGAATCTGGAACTCCGAACACGTCGCGCAGGTACAGATCGACGTCCCCGAGACGCTCGACATCGACGACCGCGCCGAGTTCTACGACGCCACCGGTGCCGTGTTGGACATGCTCGTCACCCACCTGTTCCAGGTCGCCGCGGAGGTCGCGATGGAGCCGCCCGCATCGCTGAAGGCCGAGGATCTGCAATCGGCGCGTGAGACCGTGATCGGGCGGTTCCGGCCGCTGGACACCGGCGAGGTGGTACTCGGTCAGTACGACGGCTACCGCGATGTCGAGGGCGTCGCCGACGACTCGAAGGTCGACACGTTCGTCGCGGCGAAGTTGTGGGTCGACACCGACCGGTGGCGCGGAGTCCCGTTTCTGCTCCGCACCGGAAAGATGTTGGGCGTGAGCCAGCAGCGCGTGTCGTTGGTGTTCGGTAAACCGGCCGACAGTCCGCTCACCGAACTGCCCGAGGACGGCACTGTGCTCTCGTTCGACCTCTCGGGTGACGGCAGCATCGACATCGCCATGACGGTCAAGGAACCGGGCCCGGATTTCGATCTGTCGGTGGGGCATCTGGCGCTGCCGCTGAAGTCGGTGCCCGACGCCGAGCCGCTGAGCCCGTACGCGCGCTTGATCCTCGATGTGCTCAGTGGAGACCGGTCGTTGTTCACCAGGCCGGACGGTCTGGCGCACGTCTGGGACGTCGCCGCCCCGTTGCTGAGCAACCCGCCCGAGGTGAAGAGCTACGCGCCCGGTTCGATGGGACCCGCCGAGGCCGACGAGCTCGCCGGACCGTGCGGCTGGTTGATCACCGGACAGGAGTAGTTCGCGCGCAACCGCGCGGAAGTTTTTTCCGGCAACAAACGGGGAGCGGGACTTTTTCGGGCAAACGGCGGATCGGACAGAACGGGCGCGTTATATTTCTGCCGCCCGGTCCAATCTTCAACCAGGCCTCGTCGTTTCTCCGAAAGGTGCTCACTCCATGCTTCTCGATCTCATCACCGGTCTGCTCGGCGGCGGCACCGAAGGCGGCGGCCTCGGCGGAATCATCACCGACGGCATCGCTGCAGGCATCTCCGACGCGATCACCGAGCTCTTCACCGGAAGCGCCGAAGGACTCTCCAGCGTCGCCGAGTAGTCGGTCGCGGGGCCCCGGACCTGTTGTCGAGGTCCGGGGCTTCGTCGCGTTCGGGCTTCATCGGAGCGGCATCAACATCAACGCCGCGAGGTAGATCAGCACGACGGTGCCGCCGGTCAGGACTGCGCCGGCAACGGTCGCGAGTCGGACGATGTTGACGTCCCAGCCGAAATATTCGGCAACTCCGCCGCATACACCTCCCATCATCTTCTGCGAACTCGACCTGGTGAACTCTCTGGGGGAACCGCTCTCGAATGTCATGCTGAAAAGTCTGCATCAGCAACACCTTTCGGCGCATCGGGGATTTCACCCATATCGACCCCGACAAACGAACGGTCCGAAATCGGCGCTCGAACAAGATCGTCGACTTTTCCGGGCAGACCCCTGGACCTACCGCTGTGACGGCCGATACGGTCGCACGAGATCGGCGAGTTCACGAGCGGGCGCTACCCGGTCCGTCCCCCTTGCGGACCGGGTGGTGCCTGCGGTGAAACCGGATGCATCGGGTGTTCACCGAACCGACATGGATCGGTCACCGATGAGCACTAACTTTCGGCCCATGACCGACAACGATCTCCGCAACGGCACGGCTGCGCGTACCAACCTGAGCGACCTGCTCGACATCACGACAGCCGTGGATCTTGCCGACACGTCGGGCTTCACCGTCGACGACTCCGATGACGACGATCCGGTACTGCTGACCGTCCCCGACGGCCACGTCGTCGACACCTGGCGCGAGAACTACCCGTACGACGAGCGTATGACGCGTGCCGAGTACGAACTGGAGAAGCGTCTTCTGCAGATCGAACTCCTCAAGTTGCAGATGTGGACCAAGGAGACCGGGCGACGGCACGTCATCATCTTCGAGGGCCGAGATGCCGCCGGTAAGGGCGGCACGATCAAGCGATTCATGGAACACCTCAACCCGCGCGGTGCCAGCGTGGTCGCGCTGGAGAAGCCGTCGGCTCGTGAGTCGACCGAGTGGTACTTTCAGCGCTACATCGCACATCTGCCCGCGGCCGGGGAGATCGTCATGTTCGACAGGTCCTGGTACAACCGGGCGGGCGTCGAGCGGGTCATGGGGTTCTGCACCGACGAGCAGCACGCTCAGTTCGTTCGGCAGGCACCGCTGTTCGAGCAGATGCTCGTCGACGAGGGCATCAGCTTGACCAAGTTCTGGTTCTCGGTGTCGCAGCACGAGCAGCGCACCCGCTTCGCCATCCGGCAGGTCGACCCGGTGCGGCAATGGAAGCTCTCGCCCATGGACCTTGCCTCGCTGGACAAGTGGGATGCCTACACCGCGGCGAAGGAGGAGAACTTCCGTGCCACCGACACCGATGTCGCGCCGTGGACGGTCGTCAAGAGCAACGACAAGAAGCGGGCTCGCATCAACGCCATGCGCTTCGTGCTCAACAAATTCGACTACGCGAACAAGGATTCCGAAATAGTCGGTGAAACAGACCCTCTGCTCGTGGGGCGCGCGAAAGACGTGATCGGCGAGTAGTTTTGCCGCGTAATATGGTGCAATCTCCGGTAAGTCGTTGCGGTAGTGGATCTTCGATGTCTCGAGTTGGTACCGGGCTATGCACCGTCATCGTCGGTGCGGTAGGAACGAACGAGGTCGTATTGCCTACGGCTGTCCTTGCACACGAGTAACAGGAGTTCTCATGGGTTCAGCAGCGCAGTTCATCTCCGACATCGCCACCGGCGTCTACGACGGCATCGTCGACGCGATCGTCGATCAGATCGTCGGCGTGCTGACGTCGGGTAGCGCGGCGTAGTTCGTCCGTGTCGACCGTGGCCGTGACCGTTCGTCGGGGGCGGCCACGGTCGGTACCGTCACCGTTTTGTGACACCGCACCAAGATTTTCGACTTTTACTGTTGTTTCCGTGTACAAACCGAGACCGACTGCGGTACAAATCTTCTTGCAGAGATCATCGCGTGACATCCGTCACAGGCGATCTGCACACCCCCTCGAAGAAGGAGTATTTCGCATGTCCGCTGAACTCGGTGACCTCCTCGCAATTTTCCTCCAGCTCTTCTCGGGAATCAGCTCCTCCTCGGACTGATCGACCGCCGCGCCGTTGGGCCTGCGGCCCAACGGCTGCACGGATCTCTACGTCCGATGAACTCGTGACGGTTCGCGATGCTGTCCAGGCATCGAATCCCCCTCTCTCGAAGGAGTTTTCATGGAGTTGCTCGCAATCCTGCTGCAGTTGCTCGCTCTCGGTAGCTCGGAAGGTAGCGGCTCGGCCGTCGAAATCCCCGGCCTGCCCTCCTGACTCATGACTTCCTGATTCACGGCTTCGAGCCGGGTCCGCATCGTCGGGCCCGGCTCTTGTCGTTCGACGTGCATTCGTTGGAGATGTCATTCGTTCGACCGAAAAGATCTGCACCACTCGATGATTGGCCGGCGATCCGGTGAACACCAGCCCTGGGGGGATGCATGGTTGCACCCGTCATAGGGTGAGCCGATGCAGACGGTTCCGATTCAGATGCCCGACGGTTCGACCGTGCCGGTGTCACTGTTCCCCGGTGAGGGCCGTGACGATGCACCCGTGATCGTCGTTCTTCCCGGCCTCGGCATTCCCGGTGGCTACTATCGGCTGTTCGCCGAGGCTCTCGTCGCGCGCGGTTTCCATGCTGCGATCGGCGACCTCCGGGGTCAGGGGGACAGCGTGCCGAAGCCGAGTTCGGCGAGTCGCTACGGGTACCAAGAACTGGTTTCGGTCGACTTCCCGGCGATATTCGAGGTGGTTCGCGAGCAGTTCCCGGAAGCGACGCCGTTCCTGCTCGGCCACAGCATGGGCGGCCAGCTCGGTGCGATGTACGCCGCCCGCATCAGGGGCAGGCTCGGCGGACTGATCCTGGTGGCGTCGGGTTCGCCCTACCACCGCGGATTCGGCACCACCCGCGGCGTCCCGCTGTACGTGGGTGCCGCAGCGATGGCGATCACCAGCAGCATCGCCGGGTTCTGGCCGGGAGATCGGATCGGTATCGGCGGGTTCGGCCGTCAGTCGAGGGTTCTGATCGACGACTGGTCCCGGTTCGCGCGGACCGGGACGATCGAACCGGCGGGAGCCGACATGGACTACGAGGAACGGATGGGCCGTCTGACGCTTCCCGTGCTCGCAGTCACCATCGAAGGCGACGACCTCGCACCCCGTGGCTCGATGGACAACCTCGTACGCAAGCTTGCCCGTGCCGAAGTCACCTCGGTGCACGTCGACGAGCCACTCGGACACAACGGGTGGATCCGTAGCCCCACGGCGGTCGCCGACCTCGTTGCGGAGTGGATGCATCGCTGACGGGTTCGGATCCGAACTGGGTAATCCACAGGTTTTCATACGTTTGCACATGCTTCTGGTTCGTTTTGGTGTACAAAGTCTTTGAACCAACAATTGTGTGAACGACGATAGCGAGCACGACTATGAGCGGCCTGGGGGATTCTGTTCGTCGAATCGGTGGTGGGGAGCAGTTTCTCCGATCGAGGGCGCTACGCAGAGTGGTCGTCGTATGCGTGGTGGCCTGCGCCGCGGCGGTGGCGCACCCGCTCGCCTCCGCGACCCCGGCCGAGGAGATGTCCGGTCCGACGGAGTCGTACGTGGTGCGCACCGAGGTGACCGACGACGTCGCCATGACGGCATTCGTTCACTCGGCCGCGATGGACCGGACGATCCCACTGAAGATTCTGCGATCTCCCGATCGGACGGCTCCGAGCCCCACGCTGTACCTGCTCAACGGCGCGGGCGGCGGACTCGACGGAATGGACTGGTACACCCAGACCGATGTCGTGTCGTTCTTCGCCGACAAGAACGTCAATGTGGTGACCCCGGTCGGAGGGGCCTACTCCTACTACACCGACTGGCAGCAGGACGATCCGAGGCTCGGGCGCAACAAGTGGGAAACCTTCCTGACCGCCGAACTCCCACCGCTCGTCGACGATCTGCTCGATACCAACGGCCGCAACGCAATTGCCGGTATCTCGATGGCCGCGACCTCGGTCCTGAACCTGGCCGCTCACCACCAGGGGCTCTACCGTGCCGTCGGTTCCTACAGCGGATGCGCGTCGACCACCGACGCGTTGGGCCGGGCATACGTCAAGACGGTCGTGTCCATGGCGCTCGGCGCGAACGTCACGAACATGTGGGGGCCGGACGATCATCAGGACTGGGTACGCAACGATGCGGTGATCAATGCCGAAAAGTTGCGTGGCACAGCGCTGTACATCTCGAACGGCAGCGGGCTGGCGGGAGCATCGGACACCCTCGACGGTGCGAACCCCAACGGAACCGGCTTCGTGTTGCTCAACCAGATGGTCGTGGGCGGTGCCATCGAGGTGGCGACCGGAGACTGCACTCGCAGGTTGAAGACGGCCCTCGAGCAGCTCGACATCCCGGCCCACTTCGAGTTGCGTGACCGCGGCACCCACTCGTGGGGTTACTGGCAGAACGATCTGCACGATTCCTGGCCGATGTTCGAGGACGCTCTCGCTGCCTGACCGTCAGCTACGAGCGAGGTGTCGCCACAGAAACTCGTAGGTCAACGCGGTCTTGAACGCCAACTGCGCGTTGTCCGACGCCCCGCCGTGCCCACCTTCGATGTTCTCGTAGTAGCTGACGTCGTGGCCGAGTTCGGCCAATCGAGCCGCCATCTTGCGTGCATGTCCGGGATGGACGCGATCGTCGCGGGTCGACGTGGCGATCAGAATCGGTGGATACCGACGTTCGGATGCGGCGACGACGTTCTGGTACGGGGAGTACTGCGAGATGAACTCCCACTCGTCCGCGTCGTCGGGGTTGCCGTACTCGGCCACCCAGGACGCCCCCGCGAGCAACAGGTGGTACCGCTTCATGTCCAGCAGCGGGACCTGACATACCAACGCGCCGAACAGTTCCGGGTACTTCGTCACCATGATGCCCATCAACAGACCGCCGTTGCTCCCGCCTTGCGCGGCCAACTGCTCGGTGGTGGTGATGCCGCGGGTGACGAGGTCGCGCGCGACGGCGGCGAAGTCCTCGTGCACCAGATGGCGTCCGGCGCGCAGGACCTGGGTGTGCCAGGACGGCCCGTACTCTCCGCCGCCGCGGATGTTCGCGACGACGTAGGTGCCGCCACGTTCGAGCCACGCCCGTCCGGTCGCACCGCTGTAGCCGGGCGTCATCGAGATCTCGAAGCCGCCGTAACCGTAGAGCAGCGTCGGTCCGGGACCGGAATCGGCGCGTCGGACGACGAAGTAGGGGATGTCGGTACCGTCGTCGGACCGTGCGAAGAACTGTTCCACCGTCAGGCCGTCGGCGTCGAAGAACGCCGGAGCCTGCTTGAGAACTTCGAGGTCACCGCCCACGGTGCCCACCAGCAATGTCGCCGGAGTGAGATAGCCGGACGAGGAGAGGAAGAACTCGTCACCGTTCTCCTCGGCGTCGGTTCCGATGATCTCGGTGGAGGTCAGATCCGACAACCCGTCGATCGTGCCGGTTGCCCACTCCTTCTCGCCGGGGGTGAGAACGTGCAACTGCGTCCGTACGTCCTGCAAGGTCACCAGCAGCAGGTGATTCTCGGTCCAGGCGTACTGGTGCAGGGAGGTGTGCGCATCGGGAGCGAAGAGAACGGTGAGAGCGATCGTGCCGGAGACGAACTCGTCGAAATCCGCAGCGAGCAGTGCGCCGGCCGGATAGGTTTCGTCGCCCACCGCCCACGGCGTCATCGTGCGAACCAGCAACCAGTTCTCGTGCACCGAGGTCGACGCGTCGGTGGGCGTCGGGATCCGGGTCAACGTGGACCCGTCGAGCACGTAGGTCTCGGAGTTGTAGAAGTCGGTGGCGCGCTGGACGAAGTCGCGTTCGAAGCCGGGGGTGCGATCGTGCCAGGCGGAGATCGAGATGTCCTGTGCCGCACCCTCGTACACGGTCTCGGCCTCGTCGACCGAGGTACCGCGATGCCACCGCTTCGTGATGCGCGGATAGCCCGACTCGGTGAGCGAGCCCGGTCCGAAATCCGTTCCGACGAAGACGGTGTCAGCGTCGATCCACCCGATGTCCGTCTTTGCCTCGGGTAGGGCGAATCCGCCGTTCTCCGGGGCGCGGAAGGTGCGGGAGTCCAGATCGAACTCGCGGACCACCGTTGCATCGGCACCGCCGCGAGAGAGCGTCACCAGAGCCAGCCGTTGATCGGGGCGCAGCACCTGAGCGCCACCCCACACCCAGTTCTCGTCCTCGCTCGCGGCCAGCGTATCGAGATCGAGCAGCACGTCCCACGCCGGATTCTCGGTTCGGTACTCGTCCATCGTGGTTCGACGCCACAGGCCGCGGACGTGTTCGGCGTCGCGCCAGAAGTTGTACAGAAATCGCCCGCGCCGACGGGCGTACGGAATGCGCGCGTCGGTGTCGAGAATTTCTCGGATGCTCGCCTCGGTGGCCTCGAACGCCGTGCCGCTCAACGCCTCGACCGTCACCTCGTTCTTCTCGCGCACCCACGCGAGCGCAGCGTCGCCGGTGACGTCTTCGAGCCAGAGGTACGGGTCGTCCGAGATTGCCATTCCACAGTTCTAGCAGCACTCGGGCCGTCGGGGTGGTCGGCGCTCGCGTGGCTACCGGCTGGTAACGAAGACCAGGTCGAGACAGCGTCGGACGGCACGACTACGCTGGGGACTCGTGACCTCACACTATGACGTCGTTGTCCTCGGAGCCGGTCCCGGTGGGTACGTCGCTGCTATCCGCGCGGCACAACTCGGACTCAGCACTGCCATCATCGAGAAGAAGTACTGGGGCGGTGTGTGCCTGAACGTCGGCTGCATCCCCTCGAAGGCCCTTCTCCGTAACGCCGAGCTGGCGCACCTCTTCACCAAAGAGGCCAAGCTGTTCGGCATCTCGGGTGAAGCCTCCTTCGACTTCGGCGCAGCCTTCGATCGGAGCCGCAAGGTTGCCGACGGCCGCGTCAAGGGCATCCACTTCCTGATGAAGAAGAACAAGATCCCCGAGTACGACGGCAAGGGTACGTTCACCGATGCCAACACCATCGAGGTCGAGCTGACCAAGGGTGGTACCGAGACGATCACGTTCGACAACGCGATCATCGCGACGGGCAGCACCACCAAGCTGCTTCCCGGCACGGAACTGAGCGAGAACGTCGTCACGTACGAAGAGCAGATCATGACGAAGGATCTGCCGGGTTCGATCCTGATCGTCGGTGCCGGCGCGATCGGCATGGAGTTCGGCTACGTCCTCAAGAACTACGGAGTCGACGTCACCATCGTCGAGTTCCTCGATCGCGCGCTCCCCAACGAGGACAAGGACGTCTCGAAGGAAATCGAGAAGCAGTACAAGAAGCTCGGCGTCAAGGTCATCACCGGCGCAGGCGTGCAGAGCATCGACGACGACGGCTCCAAGGTCACCGTCGCGATCAAGCACAACAAGTCCGGTGAGAGCGAGACCTTCACCGTCGACAAGGTGATGCAGTCCGTCGGCTTCGCGCCTCGCGTCGAAGGATTCGGCCTGGAGAAGACCGGCGTCGAGCTCACCGATCGCGGTGCCATCGGCATCACGAACACGATGCAGACCAACGTGCCGCACATCTACGCCATCGGCGACGTCACCGCCAAGCTGCAGCTCGCTCACGTGGCCGAGGCCCAGGCCGTCGTGGCTGCCGAAACCATCGGCGGCGCAGAGACATTGCCGATCGACGACTACCGCATGATGCCGCGTGCGACGTTCTGCCAGCCGCAGGTCGCCAGCTTCGGTCTCACCGAGGATCAGGCCCGCGAGGAGGCTCAGGCCCGCGGTTCGGACATCAAGGTCGCGAACTTCCCGTTCGCCGCCAACGGCAAGGCACACGGACTGGGCGACGCCACCGGCTTCGTCAAGCTCATCGCCGACACCGAGCACGGTGAACTGCTCGGCGGACACCTCATCGGACCGGACGTTTCCGAGCTGCTGCCCGAGCTGACCCTCGCCCAGAAATGGGACCTCACGGTCAACGAACTGGCACGCAACGTGCACACGCACCCGACGCTGTCGGAGGCACTGCAGGAGGCCATCCACGGCCTCGCGGGGCACATGATCAACTTCTGATCCCAGCCGAACGACGACGAGGGCGGCGACCACTTCGGTGGTCGCCGCCCTCGTCGTTCTTGGGTCCTGCTCCGGCGCTACGACTTTCGCCAGTGATCGAAGCGTCCCTTGATGTCCGACGCCACGTCGCCGATTCCGTTGCCGACGGCGTCGACGGCTCCGGTGAAGCCACTTCCGATGTCTCGCACCGTCTTGATCAGCGGGTCCTCGGAGGTGTCGAAGTTGTTCTTGTACGTGCGCGCTGCGTTACGGAACTCCTCCGAGACCTTGGCCTCGTGGTCGGTGGACCTGCGTGGGTAGTCGCCGCGAAGTACGGCCGCGTACTCGCCGTCGTCGACCCACTTCTTCAACTCTGCGGCGCGGAGCACCGAGAACGGGTGCGAGAGGAGTTCGAGATTGAGCAGCTTGAGTACGCCGTCGCGCAGATCTCCGCTGGCCTCGTACTCGGCGGCCTGAGCGAGGAAGGCATCGACGTCGATTTCGCTGATGCGTGCGCCGCCGGCCAGCTTCAATTGCACGCGGATCGCGGTGTGCACGTCCTGTCCGCACAGCAAACCTGCTCTGTCACCGGATAGTTCGGACTTTCGCTGCCATTCCATCAATCCTGCGATGACCGCGCGTAGGGCCCAGCCGCCTACCGGAACCCAGCCGACCGTGCCGGCGAGCCGCATCAGATGCATGAGCACGGTGCGATACACCGCGTGCCCGGACAGCGCGTGGCCCAGCTCGTGACCGACGACGAAACGCTGCTCCTCGTAGGTCATGATGTCGAGCATGCCCGTGGTCAGCACGATGAACGGGCGGTCCATTCCGATGGTGAACGCGTTGACCATCGGTGACTGCACGACGAACAACTCGGGTGTCTCCTCGGCACCGAGAATGTTCACGCAGTCGGTGCGCAGGTCGTTCAGGTCCTTGAACTGGCGCTCGTCGACGCGTACCGCTGTGGCGAGGTACATCAGGCGATGCTGCCGTTCGCGTAGCAGCCCGGACAGCGTGCGCAGAACGGTGTCGAAACCTTTGAGGGTGCGCAGGGTGACCAGCGCAGCTCGATCCGACGGGTGTTCCCACGTGCGAGAAGAGATGTCGGGGAATTCGATGCGGGTGCGATCCGGAGCGCTTGTCAATCTTTTCTCCCAGCGTCGATGAGAATCCAAAGTATCAGTAAAGCGGGGCGAGCGGTCCGTACTGGAGGCGCGCGATGCCCGTGCGACGCTGCGCGCACCCGAGCGCTCGGTCGCAACGGAACCTCAGGCAGCCCGGCCGAAGTCTGTGATTTCTCATAGGTCGGTAAGTGAGGAAAACGTCACTTGGTCGACTGTCGGCTGGTACTTTTCGTTTTCGGCGCGGGGGAGTCGCCATGACCACGAGTTTGGGGGTGGGGAATTGTCGTCGCCGGTATCGACGCTCGCGCGCGTCAGCGACGGGGTTTCCGGTGGATTCAGGACGTTCGGCCAGACGTTGGAGCTGGGCGTACTGGCCTTCGTTCACCTCGTACGTGACATCGCCACGTTGCGGCATCCGTGGCGTGACACCGTCGACCAGGCCTGGTTCGTCGTCACCGTCACGGTCGTCCCAGCGGTACTGGTGTCCATTCCGTTCGGCGTCATCGTCTCCGTGCAGGTCGGCAGTCTCACCGATCAGATCGGCGCGACGTCCATCGCAGGTGCTGCAGGTGGTCTCGGGGTGATCCGCCAAGGGGCACCGATCGTCGCGGCTCTGTTGTTGGGCGGTGCCGCAGGGTCGGCGGTCGCAGCCGATCTGGGGGCGCGCACCATTCGCGACGAGATCGATGCTTTGTCGACGATGGGAATCGACCCGGTGCGCAGGCTCGTCGCGCCACGGCTGGCAGCCATCCTCCTGGTGGCACCGTTTCTGTGCATTCTGATCATCTTCATGGGTCTGGCCGCCGGCTACGCGATCAACGTCGGTTTCCAGAGTGGCACGCCCGGCAGTTACATCAGCTCGTTCGCGAGCTTCGCCTCGGTGGCGGACCTCGTCGTCGCCCTGGTGAAGACCGAGATATTCGGGGTCATCGTCATCGTTGTTGCGTGCCACCGCGGTTTGTCCGCCTCGCACGGTCCTCGCGGGGTGGCCAACGCGGTCAATGCGTCCGTGGTGCTCGGTGTGGTGTCGGCGTTCGCGGTCAACGTCGTGATCACCCAGTTGGTCGCCATGTTCATGCCGCAGAGATTGGGCTGACGTGGCCACTCCTTCTCGATACACAGTGCACGGCACCGCTCATCTGACCCGCGGTGCCAGATACCTCGGACGTAAGCCGTTCGAGGTACTCGAGATGCTGGGCCATCAGCTGACGTTCTGCGTCAAGGTGCTCGTGGCGATACCTCACACGGTTCGTGCCTACCGACGTCAGATGCTGCTGATCCTCAGTGACATCACCTGGGGCAGTGGACGACTGATCGTCGGTGGCGGAACGGTGTCGGTTCTCGTCGTCCTGGGCGTCGCGGTGGGTGCATCCGTGGGAATCGAAGGGTTCAATTCACTGGGCATGGTGGGGATGGAGCCGCTGACGGGCTTCATCTCCGCGTACGCCAGCACTCGTGAGCTCGCCCCGATGATCGCGGCCATCGGGTTCGCGACGCAGGCAGGATGTCGGATGACGGCCGAGATCGGCGCAATGCGGATCTCCGAGGAGATCGACGCCCTCGAAGCTCAGGGAATCCAGTCGATGCCGTTCGTGGTGACCACCCGGGTGATCGCGGGAATCGTCACGATCGTGCCGCTCTATCTGCTGACGCTGATCCTGAGCTACCTGTCGTGCGCGTTCGTGGTCCGGGTCGTCGGTGGACAGTCGTCCGGCACCTACGACCACTACTTCAGTGCCTTTCTGCAACCGATCGACGTGCTGTTCTCCCTGCTCAAGGCTGCTGTGTTCGTCGTGACGATCATTCTGATCCACGGCTACCAGGGGTACTACGCCTCGGGCGGTCCGGAAGGTGTGGGGCGAGCGTCGGGCCGCGCCATCAGAGCCAGCCTCGTCGCGGTGGTGGTGCTGGACATGATCATGACCTTGGTTCTGTGGGGATTCGACTCGGGGATAAGGATTTCGGGGTAGAGATGGCAGTGTTCGATGATCTGACCGGTCGATCGGCCGGTCCTGCAACCCTTCGCATGCGCGGACTGGCGGTTGCTGTCGCCGCTGCCGTTCTCGCCTGCGGCCTCACCGCGTACGCGCGGGGTACCTTCGAGTCGCCCTTCGAACTCACGCTGGATGCGGCGTCGGTCGGCGACGGTCTCACCCCCGGCTCGGAGGTGAAGTTCCGGGGCCTGTCGATCGGCACGGTGGACCACATCGAGACCGTCGGCTTCGGCCATCAGAGGCTGGAACTGGAGATCGACCCGAGCCAGGCGGGCGAGCTGACCGACACCATGCAGGCCCAGTTCTCCTCGTCCAACGTATTCGGTTCCACTGCAATCGAATTGGTATCCGACGGTACCGGCAATCCACTCGCCTCGAATTCGACCCTGGCAGTGTCGAGCGAACTGCGCGGTGCAACGGTGACCGGAGTGTTCCGGCGAGTCGCCGAACTGACCGAGGTGCTCGACTCCGAACAAGTACAGAACCTTCTCGATCTCATCGCGAACACGTCCGTCGAGGTGAGTCGATCCCTGAAGCCGTACTTCGATACTGCGCAAATGATGGCGAACAATCAGATCGATCCGCTCGCCTGGAAGCTGCACCGAGGGGCGGAACTCGGTGACGGTATCGCCGACTTGATTCCACCTCTTCTCGATCTGGTGGTGGGAGTGGTGGACAAGAGTGCGTACGTCGAAGCGCCCGCCGACAGGGCCAGGACCATCGCGGCTAACGACGGTCTGAGCGATCAGCTGATGGTTCCGGTGGGCGACCTGCTGAAGAAGAACAATCCGAACCTGACTCCGCTTCTGTCGACCGTGCTCGATCTGCTGGTGCCGATCACGGCATCGATCGGCACGTTCGCGCCCAGCTACAACAGGGTCCCGCAGGTGATCGACGGCATTTCCGACGCATTCCCCATCGTCGACGGCAAGCCGCAACTCCAGCTCGACCTGATAGTTCGGACCATGCTCAATCTGGCCGGAGCCGTTGCCGCGCACGAGGAGGCGAACGGGTGAAGAAGGTAACCGGACCTGTGCTCAAATTGCTCGTCTTCTTCACGGTGACCGCGGTGTGCGCCGTGATCATCGTGGCTGCACTCCGTACCCCGGTCGGTGGTCCGCTGTCGTCGTACGGCGCGGAGTTCGACGACGTATCGGGTCTGTACGTGGGCGACGATGTGCGCATGTCCGGGGTACAGATCGGCAAGGTCTCCTCGGTCGACCTCGACGGAGGCATTGCGCGCGTCGGATTCGAAATCGAGGACAGGCGACCGATTTTCGCGAACACTCAGGCAGCTGTCCGCTACCAGAACCTTCTCGGCCAGCGTTACGTCGAGTTGATCCAGAAGGATGCGGCTACCGGAGCTCCCCTGGCGTCGGGTGAGACGATCCCGGTGGATCGCACGATCCCGTCGTTCGATATTTCCACGCTGTTCAACGGATTCAAACCGATCTTCGACACGCTCGACACCGCACAGCTCAATCAGTTCACCGAGAACATTCTGCGCATGGTGCAGGGCGACGGGTCCGGCCTGGGTCCGGTGCTCCGCGACGTGGACCGCATCACCCAGTTCGCGGTTCAACGGGAGTCGATCATCGGCCTGCTCATCGACAATCTCGGCCAGATCTCGGATTCGATCGGCGGCCAGTCCTCCTCCGTGGCCCACCTGCTCGAACAACTACACGGTCTGGTGTCCAAGCTCAGTACACAGATGGACGGGGTCTTGGCCTCGTTGGATCAGGCGAACTACGGGCTCACTCCGTTGGTCGGTTTGATGGAGGGACTGGAAAGCGCGTACGACAACAGTTATGCGCCGGTCGACGGAGCGCTGCGGCGAATGCTTCCGCAGACGGAACAGGTGACCGAGATGCTCGCCCTTGCCCCCGCATTGTTGACCGGCCTCAACGCGAGTATTCCCGCGCCGGGTGCCAAGACCTACACGTGTAGTCAGGGCCAACAAGACATCCCGGGGATCGGGCAGATCGTGCTCGGCGGACAGAATTTGGTGGTGTGTCGATGAAACGCGTGCTGCGCCGGGGCGTTCGTGACGAGCAGTCGGAGAACAAGACACATTTCTTCTGGGGTGCAGTCGGTGTCGCCTTCTCCTTGGTACTCCTCCTCGTCGCGGCCGTTCTGTACACGGTTCCGTTCGGCGATCGCACCTACACCGCCGAGTTCGGCTCGGCCGCAGGGGTGAAGCCCGGTGACGAAATCAGGATCGCCGGAATTCCCGTCGGCTCGGTGCGCTCGGTCGAGCTCGCGGGCGATCACGTCGATGTCGAATTCAGTGTTCGATCGGACGTTTTCGTGGGGGACGCATCGACGCTGACGGTCAAGTTGCTCACGCCGATCGGTGGTCATTACGTGATGCTCAGCTCTCATGGCGACGGCGCGCTCGACTCGGCACCGATTCCGTCGGAGCGGGTCGCGCTTCCGTACGAGCTGTCCGACGCGATCCAGCAGGCAACTCCGTTGGTCCGCGATATCGACGGACCGACGCTGCGACAGACCGTGGCCGAACTGGACCGGGCAGTGAGTACGCAGCCGCAGTCGACCCGTGCCATCGTGGACAATCTGTCCTCGCTCACCGACGTCATCGCGACCCGCTCCGAACAGCTCGAACGTGGGCTCGTGGTGTCGGACGAGTACGTCGGCGCATTGGCAGCCGACCGAGTGATGCTCGTGGAGCTGGTTCACGAACTCGGCACCTTGACAAAGGGATTCGGAGACAAGCGCGCAGAAGTGGTCAATGCCTTCGACCTGCTCGGACGGATGTTCAAGCTCTTCCATCGGCCTGTGGTCGCATTCGAGAAGGGGCTAGAGCCGTCGATCGTCCAGCTCGAGGAGATCACACAGAAGCTCTTCGCGCAGCTCGGTGATTTCGACGGGGCGATCACGACCATGAAGCAGAGTACGGACGGTCTCGCCGCACTGATCGGGGGCGGTCAAGGTCCGGTGATCGATCAGTCGCAGGACACGGTCGTCGGTGTCGGTGTCTGCATTCCGCTGCCGGGGAAGGCGTGCTGATGAGGCGCAGAATCGTGAAGGTCGCTGTGGCAGCGGCTGTGGTGATCACTCTCGTCGGTTCCGTCGCGTCGGCGACCGCCGTCATCGATTCCGGGGCGAGCAGCTCGTCGGTGTGCGCCGAGTTCACCGATACGGTCGGGTTGTACGAGGGCAATTCGGTCATGATGTTGGGTGTGGTCGTCGGGACGGTGACGCACATCGAGAACACCGACGCCTCCGTGATGGTCACGATGGATGTCGACGACAGCCTCGTGTTGCCTGCGGAAGTCGGTGCCGTGACACTGTCCAGTTCGATCGTCACCGACCGGCACGTGGAATTCACCGAGCCGTACACCGGCGGCGCCGAATTCGATCGCGCGCAGTGCATTCCGTTGGAGCGCACCAGAACCCCGTTGGGAATCAGCGATACTCTCGATGCCGTATCGGGCCTCACTGCTGATCTGCTGGGCCCGGCCGACGCCGACGGCAAGCACGACGAAGTCCTGGGCGACACACTTCGTTCGGTCGACGGTTCGCTCCGTGGGTCCGGTGCCCAGCTGAACGAGAGTCTCCAGCAGTTGGCCCAGCTGGTCGGCGATCCGGCCGACCGAGACACCACCGTGCGACGCCTGATCGACAATCTCGACGGCCTCATCGACACGTTCGTGGTGAGCTGGCCCGAGGTGGCGAAACTACTCGACAACCTGAAGCGGGGAATGATCACGCTGTCGGAGTTCACCCAGTCGTTCGGGACCACGGTCGCTTTGACCACCGAATTCATGCCGCCACTCGCGCGCAACGTCGCGAAGTACGACGACAAGGTCTACGCATTTCTCGACCAGGCGGCCCCTGTGGTCGACGTCCTGCTCGGGCGAGTGGGCGATATCAAGGACATTCTCGAGCAGGTGCCGACCGTGGGGCAGAACCTGATGACGATGTACGACAACGATTCCAAGAGCGGGCGCCTGATCTATCACCCGCCACAGTTCGAGATCGACACCAACTCGCCGAACGAGGTCTGCGCTCTGCTCAACAAGTACCGCCCGACGTGTTCGGCCGATCAGCAACGAGGCGATGTCATCGACGTGGGATTGGTGCAGCTGGTACTCGGTTCGGCGGGATGGCGATGAGGCGCGCGGTGATCGGGCTGTGCTGTGTCGCAGCCCTGTCGGCGTGCAGCGTCGACCCAGCGGAGCTGCCGATTCCGGGAAGTTATGTGTCGGGTGACAAATACACTCTGCGAATCGAGTTCGCGAGTGTCCTGAATCTGCCGGAGAAGGCCAAGGTCATCGTCGAGGGTGTCGATGCGGGCGTTCTCGACCGAGTAGACCTCGTCGGTTCGACCGCTGTCGCGACCGTCGATCTGTCGGCCGATGTTCAGCTGCCGACCGATACCGTCGCCGAGCTTCGACAGTCGTCGATCCTGGGCGAGATCTACATCTCGCTGCAACCGCCGTCCGACGTGAACGCGAGTGCGGGTTCGAGTGGGCCCTATCTTCGCGACGGTGACGTCATTCCCATGGAGCGGACGGTACCGGCAGACAACGTCGAGGACGTGCTGCGAGGATTGTCGAACATCGTGACCGGCGGTCACTATGTGGAACTGCAGGAGGCGGTGAACAACGTCAATGCGGCCATTCCTCCGGACCCTGCCCAGGTCGACAAGATCAATTCCGCCGCTCGGGCTGCGCTGACCGACATCGGCGACAACACCGGCGAGATCGATCGGATACTCGCGGCGGCGGAGAGTGTGTCGAATACCGTTGTGACGCAACGTGACGGCGTCGAGCGTGTTCTCGAGCTGGGCCCGAGACGATCGGACGGGTTGTCCGAGGTCCTGTTCAGCGTCGTACACATGATCTTCATGCTGGGATACATGTCGCAGAACGTCGGTGACGTTCTCGCCGGCCCGTATCCGGAACTCAGAGGTGCCATCGACATCATCGCGCCTGCATTGATCACGATCTCGAACGCAGACACCACGGTGCCCATGAACATGGAGAAAGCGAACACCCTCTTGCGCGAGCGCCTCATCCCGTACTTCGAGTCCACTCCGAACATTGCGGTGCGGTCGGTGTCGACCGATCAGGGGGCCGGCGCATTGGCCGACGACATGATCGGGATCCTGCGCGGCATCGGTATCGTCCGATGAAGCGGGGAACACTCGTCTCCCTCGTGGCACTGACGGCCATGACCGTTGCGAGCATCGGGTATCTGGTCGTTGGCGTGCTCGACGTGAACCCGACCAGAACGATCGATCGTGTCGTGGTGCACATGGAATCCTCCGGCGGGCTGATGGATACCTCGCAGGTCACCTCGAGAGGCATCAAGGTGGGCCGGGTCGAGTCCATCGCGGTGGTGCCGGGCGGCCTCGACGTCACACTCGCGCTCGACGCCGCGAACCGGATCCCGGCCGACTCCGAGGTCGTGGTGGCGAATCTGTCCGCAGCAGGCGAGCAGTTCCTCGACCTTCGGCCTCGAAGCGTCGGAGGGCCGTATCTCACGGACGGAGATGTCCTCGGCAGCGATCACGTACGCCCGTCGGTCACCGTCAGCGAGGCCCTCAGCCTGGGTGATTCGCTCGCCTCGCAACTCGATACGAATGCCTTGAGGGGTTTGACCGATACCGCGTCGGCAGCCGTCGAAGGCCGTGGTTCGGATATCGATCGTCTCGTGGAGGCATTCCGATTCCTCGCAGCGACGTTGCGGGACAAGAGCGGAGAGATTCGTCGCCTGTACGACAATGCGCAACAAGGTGGGCGCCTCGCCTACGGATACGGTCCGGTGATGACCGACGCGGCACCGTGGGTCGGCGCGACGGGTTCGGGTGTGGCAAACCTGCTCGAGGGCTTCAACGACTACTCGTACGTCGGCGCGGACGTCTGGGACGATCCGCTCGGCAAGATCGGGCCGAAGATCGATCAGTACCTCACACCGCTGTCGCCCGACCTCGCACTGATAGCGACACTGCTCAAGCCGTACACCGCACCGATCAAGCCGATGCGGATCGACGCAGGCTCGATCGTCGACGTGATGCAGACCGTCTTCCCTCCCGGCGGGCCGGCGAGGCTTTCCGTAGAAATTCCGAATTGATTGGAGTGACCCCCTCATGGTCGAAGTAGAAGAATCCCGGACCGAGGAGACACCGGTGTCCGCCGAGACCCCCCGACGTCGCCGCATTCGGTGGTCCGTGGTCGCTGCCGCGGTACCGGGCATCGCGCTCGCGGCGGTGTTCGGAGTGCTGTGGCATTCCGCAGCAGGCGATCTGGCCGACGAGCGTGCGCACGATCAGGATCGACAGATGGCGTTGAACACCGCCACCGACTACACGGCGCGGTCGCTGACCTACGACTACCGCAACCTCGACGCGTTCTTCGACGGCGTCGACCAGGGCGCATCGCAGTCCCTGCAGGATCGCTACAGCGGAGTTCGTGAGGCCCTCACTGCCATCATGAACGAGTCCCAGGTGGTCGCCAACGGCGAGGTACTCTCTGCCGCAATCGATTCCGAGTCCGGAGGCGAGTACAAAGTGGCGGTGTTCGCGCAGCAGACCACGCAGAACGTGCAGCAACCGGACCCCGGCAAGGTGCCCAACCTCCTGCTCGTGACGGTCACCGAGCAGGACGGTCAGTGGATCGTCAGCGACTACGGCCCCAAGACCTGACCCGGGGTCAGGAAGCGTTCGTGGCGCTGACGAACTGGGCGAGCCCGCGCACCTCCTGTTCGATTTCGGTCATCCCACATGCCTCGAAGATCGACGTGAACTGCTCCTTCTCGAACATGCGGACCCCGATACGCCCCGACGCTGCACCCACCACCGACCGCACCGGAGCGGTCTCACGGCCGTAGCTCGTCATGATCGCGATTCGACCACCCGGCCGGAGCACCCGGACGAGTTCGTCGACCACGGTCAGCGGGTTCGGGATCAGGTACAGGGCGGCGAAGCAGCACACGGCGTCGAAGGTGTTGTCGGCGAACGGTAGTGACTGCGCATCACCGCGCATGTACGCGGCGTGGGGCCCGCGGTTGTCTCGAACGGCGCGGCGAATCATCTGCTCCGAGATGTCGAATCCGATGGCGATGCCGTCTCCGCTCAGGTGCTCCGACAGGTTCCTGGTGAAGTTTCCCGGTCCCGATGCCACGTCCAGCACCTTCATGTCGCCGGTCAGTCGCAGGTCCGAGGCGGCCTTGGCACGTTCGGCGGACATGGACAGGCCACCGACCCCCATCATGGCGATACCGGCGGGCCGCCAGAGCTTTTCGTAGATCGAGGCAACCAGGCGATTGTTCATCGCCTTGCTCGCGGTGGTCGGTGACGGCGCAGGCGTACCGCCGAGCAGTTCCACGTAGCCCTCGGTCGTGTCCGCGCTCGCGCGGAATTCGGGTTCGAGTAGTGCCGCAGCTCGGCCGAGCGCTCGGTCTTCGGCAGAGGGTGTGATTGCAGTGGGTGTGATTGCGGTCGGTGTGTCGTCCGGATCGTCATCCGGTTCGAGCGGGTAGGGCGGATTTCCCTTGCCCTGCAGACGGTATCGACCCCAGAAGTCCACGTCGCCGACCGTGACGGACGCAGTGCCGCTGTCGGTGCTCAGCCGCCCTTTGCGGCTACTGCCCGCGGCCTCCATGAACTCCTGCAGTTCTTCGTGTGGGCGGACGCGTCCGTACCACCGGAATATGCCGTCGATGGGTTGGGAATGTCCGCGCAGATCGATTTCGACGTCGAATTCGGCCGGAGGAGCTTCGAAGGCAAGAGTCGCCGGGCCGCGGTAATCGGGCTTACCGGATAGGTCACTCACAGGTCAGTTCCTCCTCGTCGCGAACGAACGCGACGTGCATGGGTTGATCGGATTCGATACGAACTCCGAGGAGTGCGCACGCGGACTCGACGAGTCCGCGCACGATGGCGGCCAGATGGGCGGTGAATTGGTCGATCGTCATGGCGGGTTCGTGATCGTCGGAGCTGCCGAGCCACCAGTCCGTCGCGGTCGCCACCGCGCCGAACGTCGAATAGGAAACCATCTCGACGGTCGAATCGTCCACTGCTGGTTCCTGTATGGCGTTGGCCAACAATTGCGCAACGGTGTTCGATGCGGCACGAGCCGAATCCAGGGCCGGGTCGCCCGCAGAGCCGCCCGTGGTCCGACGGTCGCCGGTCCGAGCCAAGAAGTGGCCGTGCACGAGAAACCGAAACAGATTGGGGTGTTCGGTGACCACTGCCGCGTAACCGGCAATGCCGTGATCGATCAGATCGGCGACCGAATCCTCGAAGAGGTTGACGGTGCTCATGATTCGATCCCACAGCATGTCCTGGACGTGCTGGACTATCGCCGCATGCAGATCGGATCGGTCGGCGAAATGCCGATACAGCTTGGGCTTGGCCGTGCCGGCGGCTTTCGCGATATCGCCCATGCTCACGTTGGGACCGTGTACGTCGATCGCGATCAGCGCAGCGGCGACCAAGTCTCGTCGCACCTGAAGTCGGTGCTCGCGCCACCGTTCGGTGCGTGCATCGATCTTCTTGCAATGGGACGAGGGTCGACCATCTTCGGGGTTGACACGTCCGGTGACTCGAACCACACTGAATACATTACCTACTACCGCCGGTACTGGCTACCGCGAGTTCGGTTCGAGAAGTCGCGGGGGCGTCATCGATCGCGAGGGGGATCGGTTGTGAAGCGTGCAATTGTCGATGAACGGGGGAGTGGCGTGGGGGCGTCGGGACGCACGGTGCTGGCCACCGAAGACTTGGCCACCACTCGGGCCCGGACGGTCGGGCCTCGTGACAAGACGGCCCGTCGTCTGCTGAAGTCGACAGCCAACAAGTTCTACGACGGCGAGGTCGACATCGATTGGGATGCGCCGATGGTCGACGGTATGCGCTGGATGCCCGAGCACCGAATCTCGCTGTACCGAACCAAGTTGTGGGACAAACTGACCGAAGAACAGCGTCGCGAACTGGGACGGCACGAGATCGTCAGCATTCTGTCGTTCGGGATCTACGCCGAGGGCATTCTCAGTGCGAACCTGCTCCGGGTGTTCGGCAAGGGCACGTTCTCCGATCATTCGATGTACTCGATAGCCGAGGTCGGCGAGGAATCACGGCACTCGATCATGTTCGGCAAGCTCATCGAGAAGACCGGCTTGAAGCCGTACACGATGCCCAAAGCGGGCCTGCTGGTCTCGAAGATCGCGCAGTTCCTTCCGCTCGGTCCTGCCTCCTACGGCGGGACGCTCCTCATCGAGGAGGTTCTCGATCGTGCGCAGCGAGAGGCGCAGAACGATCCGGAGATGCAGCCTCACCTGCGCCAGATGATGCGAATCCACGTAATCGAGGAATCTCGGCACATCACGTACGCCCGCGAGGAAATGGTGCGGTCGATGCAGGCGACGAACCGGATCAATCGCGCGATCCATCGGGTGATCCTGGCGACCGTTGCCAACTTCACGTACATCGCACTGATCAATCCCCGGGTGTACCGATCGGTCGGAATCAATCCGATTCGTGGGATCGTGACCGCGATGGCGAGTCCCACCTACAAGACCAACATGCAGTTCTTCTCCGAACCGATGATCCGTTTCTTCGCCGAGGCCGGCATGTGCGAGGGCGTGGTGACCAGTCGCCTGTGGAAGATGACCCGTGCCATGCCGGACGATCTGGCATGACCGCACGCTCATCCGCTGTACAGTACGATCCGCATGTCGACATAGATTGGGAATCGTCCTGGGGCAGCGATGAATTCGCGCTTCCCCTCGAATCCGTGACCCTGTACGGAACACGCCGGTGGGAGAGGCTGTCCGACGAGAGTCGTCGCACCCTTGCTCTACACGAGGCAGTGAGCAGATGGAGCACCGTCGCGTACCTGACCGCGATGTTGACCGGGAATCAGCTCAGGCGCGTAGCGGAGGACGGTCTCAACACCGAGGCATGTCGCAATGCTCTCGAGGAGGTGGCCGGAAGTTCGCGCACCACGATCACCTTCGGGCGACTCGTTCGTGCCACGGCTCTCCCACCGTACAGGCCCCCGAGGGGAACGACGACGGCCGTCAAACTGCTGGGATTCCTGCCTCTGGGTGCGGCGTCGCATGCGTCGATCCTGCTGGTCGAAGAGACCTTCGCGCGGTCGATGCAGGGCGCGGTGACCGACCCGGGTATCGAAACCCATGTTCGCCAGGCCGTGAAATTGCATCGACTCGAGAGTGTCGGCCGTTTCGCTTCCGCTCGATCGGAAGTGCTTGCGGCCCAGCAGGGATCGAATAGAATCGTCCGTGCGTACAACCGATTTCTGCTGGCTATTCTTGCGAACGCGATTCTCCGTCTCGGTGTCTCGTTCGAGGTGTACCGAGCCGTCGGGATGAGTCCGCTTCGTGGTGCGCTCGCGTCCCGTCACCGGCGGGCCGCGCTCAGACGGCGGGATGCCGCCAGTGCCGTCGCGTTCTTCGAGTCGGCCGGGTTGCTCGAGGGGACGATTACCGCTGTGTTGTGGAGGATGACCGGCGTCGTGCCCTCGGAGGATCGGCGATGACGGTCCATCACACCGGGGTTCTGGTCATCGGCAGTGGCTTCTCCGGGTTGGGGATGGCGATCTCGCTCCGCACCCGCGGTCGCGACGACTTCCTCGTTCTGGAGAAGGCACAGTCCGTCGGGGGCACCTGGCGAGACAACACCTATCCGGGTTGCGCGTGCGACGTCCCCTCGCACATGTATTCGTACTCGTTCGAGCCCAACCCCGAGTGGTCGCAGATGTGGTCTGCCCAACCGGAGATCCTGAGCTATCTACAACAGCTCTCGGTCAAGTATCGCCTGGACGACAACATTCGATTCGGTGTCGAGTGCGACGGTGGCTTCTGGGACGAGAACGAGCACCGATGGCACATCACGACGACGAACGGTGACGAATACGTCGCTCAGTTCATCGTCTCCGGCATCGGAGCGCTGCACGTTCCCAACACTCCGGAGCTGCCGGGCATCGAGTCGTTCACGGGCACGGCCTTTCACTCGGCGCGGTGGGATCACGAGGTGGATCTGACCGGCAGGAAAGTGGCGGTCATCGGAACCGGTGCGAGCGCAGTGCAGTTCGTCCCGCAGATCGCAGAGACCGTCGGCGAACTGCACCTGTATCAACGATCTCCCGCGTGGGTACTCCCGAGGCGGAATTTCGACATCCCGACCGGTCTCCGACGGCTCTTTCGTCGATCGGCGCTGGCGCGCAAGGTGTTCCGAAATTCGATCTACTGGTCTGCGGAGTCTCTCGCGATAGGCCTCAACGGGCATTCCAATCTCCTGCGTCCGGTCGAGGCAGCTGCACGCAGGTTCATCGAGCGAGAGGTATCGGATCCGGAGCTGCGCAAGAAATTGACCCCGAACTATCGCATCGGGTGCAAGCGATTGCTCGGATCCAACACGTATTACCGGGCGTTGACTCGGCCCGACACGGACGTGATCACCGACTCGATCGCGGAGGTACGCGAACGGTCGATCGTCGCCGCAGACGGGACCGAACGCGAGGTGGACGTCATCATCTACGCCACCGGTTTCCATGTCACCGACGGGTTCGACGGTCTGAACGTGGCCGGTATCGGTGGCCGGAAGCTGGTGCAGCACTGGCAAGAACACGGAATCGAGACTCATCTGGGAATCGTGGCCGCGGGATACCCCAACGCATTCTTCCTGCTCGGTCCCAACACCGGGCTCGGGCACAACTCCGTGGTGTTCATGATCGAACAACAGATCCGGTACGCCCTCTCGGTGATGGACTTCGTCCGGTCCAGTGCCGCCGACGCGGTGACGGTTCGGCAGCAGACACAGGATCGCTTCAACGCCGAGATCCAGGCGAAGCTGAACAAGGGCGTATGGAGCACGGGCGGCTGCACCAGTTGGTACCTCGATTCGCACGGTGCCAACCGGACGGTGTGGCCCGGATTCACCTGGCAGTACTGGCTTCGCACAAGGAAATTCGATCCGGCACAGTACGAATTCCTGCTCCCGACCGGAGCAGGAACCGACAGCGAGAATGTGGAAGAAGTGCGTATATGAAGAATTTCGAGAACAAGGTCGCCGTCGTGTCCGGTGCCGGTTCGGGGATCGGTCGCGCCCTCGCGCTCGATCTGGCGGAGCGTGGAGCGCAGCTTGCGCTGTCCGATATCGACGGCGAAGGACTCGGCGAAACCCTCGTTCTGTGCGAGAAGGTCGGAGCCCGCACGGTGACGTACGAGCTGGACGTGTCGGACCGGTCCGCCGTCCACACGCACGCGGATGCAGTGCTGAGCGAATTCGGACGCGTCAATTTCGTCGCCAACAATGCCGGCGTCGCGTTGGGTGCCGATGTGGTCGACATGACCTGGGACGATTTCGAGTGGGTCATGAACATCGACTTCTGGGGAGTTGCCAACGGTACCAAGGCTTTTCTGCCTGCCCTGATCGAGTCGGGTGAGGGTCACCTCGTCAACGTCTCCAGCGTGTTCGGCCTGATGGGCATTCCAGGTCAGAGTGCCTACAATTCCGCGAAATTTGCCGTTCGGGGATTCACCGAGGCATTGCGTCAGGAAATGAAGATCGCTCGACACCCCGTCGGAGTGACGTGCGTGCATCCGGGCGGCATCAAGACCAACATCGTGGCCAACGCCCGCGGAATGGACGACCTCGGCACACCCGACGAAGCCTCGCGTCGATTCCAACAGATCGCGCTGACCACACCGACGAGGGCCGCCAAGGTGATCCTCGCGGGAGTGGAGAAGAACAAGCCGCGCGTTCTGATCGGCCCCGACGCCCGCGCTTTCGATCTGATTCCGAGACTCGTGGGTCCGCGCTATCAGGACATCCTGGCCCCGCTCGGTCGGCTCGGCCGGTCGGCGGGAAACAAGCGCGCCGGGGTGACGAAGTAGCGGCGCAGCGTCAGCGGTTCTGCTCGCCCCGCCACCGCAACTCGGCAATACCGAGTTCGGTGACCGGGGCGTCGCCGTAGATCCATTCGCGAGCGATTCCGTGCCAGTTGGCCGTTGCCTCGAGCTGCCCCAGAACGCCGAATGTCATGAAATCGGCTCGACGGGAGAACAGGTGCTCGGCAGGAAGGTTCTGCCGCTTCATTCCGGTGAATTGTCCACCGCGTGGGTCGATCGCGAGCATCAGCCCACTTGACGCCAACGACGGTGTCACCGTCATGACCCGATCGACGAGATTCCATTCCGACGCCGCGAAGACGTACTCCAGACATTCGTCCGCGGTGACGCCGGCGGCGGCGTCGACGATACCCCGGGCGATCATCGCGGCGAGCAGGTCCTCGCCGCGTTCTTCCGACGCCATCCTCAGACAGTCGAGCTCGAACTCGACGTGCTCTCGTCGCATGCGGTTGAAGAGGCCGAAGTCGATGAACCCGACGCGACCGTCGTTGCCGAGCAACATGTTTCCCGGATGCGGATCACCGCAGAATTCGTCGTACCGATACAGCGAACCGATGTAAAAGCGGTAGACGATCTCGCCGATGCGATCGCGTTCGGCGGCGGGTAGTGACCGAATTCGATCGAACGCGATGCCGTCGAAGAACTCGGTGACGAGAACTCGGCGGGTACACATGCCCTCGATCGCGTCGGGCACAGCGAGAAACGGGTGGTTGCGGAATCGATCGGCCAGGATCGATTGGGTGCGCGCCTCTTCCAGGTAGTCGAGTTCGCGTTCGAAATTCAGACGCAATTCCTCGACGAGCTCCGGCTCGGCCACCGCGGGAAGAGCGCTGCGCCAGAACTTCAGAAACAGTGCGAGGTTCTTCATGTCGGCGCGCACCGCGTCGTCGACTCCGGGGTACTGGACCTTGACGGCGACGACTCGGCCGTCGTGCAGGCGAGCACGGTAGACCTGGCCGATCGAGGCGGCGGCGATCGGATCTCGGTCGAATTCGGCGAAGAGGTTGGCGACGGTGTCGCCCAGATCCGTTTCGACGACGGCGCGCATCGCATCGAAGTCGACTTCCGGGGCTCGGTCGCGAAGTGCGGCGAGCTTGTCCTGGAACCGTTGTCGATGGTGCTCGGGGACCAGGGCGGGATCGAGTACCGAGAACATCTGGCCCAGCTTCATCGCTGCGCCCTTCATACTGCCGAGCACGGTCACCAGCTGATCGGCTGCCTGCATCGAGGCTTTCTCCGAGATCCGATCGCGCACCGCCTCGGACCGTCCGACCATCGACATGCGGGCTCCCGCGGTGCGGACCGCCTGGCCGGCCGCTGCGCGTCCCAGCGCGGCACCCCGTGCGGTACGCGAGGTGGGGATCGGACGATCGGCGGACACGTCTAGCGTTCGGTGTAGTCGCGTTCGACGCGCAGGGTCGCGAGAGTGGTTGCCAGCCCGTCGTATTGGGTGACCAGCAGGACGAATTCGATGAGCCTGCGCTCGTCGAACTGGGTGGCGAGTTCGTTCCAGGTCGCGTCGGAGAGGATCTTCGTGGCGATGAGTTCGTCGACTGCGGTCAGAATGGTCCGATACCGCGTCGACAGGCCTGGTGCGTCGGGTCCGGTCTTGATCAGCTCGAGCAGATCGCGGTCGATTCCCGCGCGCTTGCCCAGCCGGATGTGATGGTCCATCTCGTAGGCGGACTCTCGTAGGTGAGCCACGCGCAGGATCACCATCTCGGTTTCCTTGCGGGAGATCTTGCCGCCCGGCATCAGGTGCCCGCTGTAGAACAGCCAGGCCCGATAGAGTCCGCCGGTGCGCCCGAGGGTGGTGAACAGATGAGGATTGGGCACCCCCGCACCTTTGGCGATCACCTTGCAGATGACCCAGTTGACGGGCCCGAGGGTTCTGGCGGTACCGGACGGAATGCGTGGTGTGGTCACAGCCACACCGTACCCACTGGACGGCCGGGCGTCACCGGGTCGACAAAGGATAGGCTAGCCTCTTTGTGATTCCAGACAATGCAGCCATGGAGGACCCTTGACCAAGTCTCACAACCGCATCATGACCCTCGCTCTGGCCGTCGCCCTCGGTGCGGCTGCGACGGCGTGTTCGTCCACCGAGGCCAGCTCCGACGCCGACGGCGGCGCGACGCGCTCGGTCGAGACCGTCCGGGGAACGGTCGAGGTTCCCGAGAACCCGCTGCGCATCGTCACGCTCGAGCCGGTCGAACTCGACACCACCGTCGCCCTGGGCGTCGTACCCGTCGGGACCGCGGTGCTCAGCGAGGCGAGCGGCGTGCCGTCGTACCTCGGTACCGAAGCCGCGAACATCGCCACCGTCGGCACCGTTGCCGAACCGACCATCGAGGACATCGCGGCTCTGCAACCGGATCTCATCCTGGGCACGGAGACTCGGCATGCCGACTACTACGACCAACTCGCCGCCGTGGCGCCGACGGTGTTCATGGCCTCCCAATCCGATCCGTGGCGCGACAACGTCCGGTTCGTCGGACGCACTCTCGGCAAGGAGGACACTGCGGAGCAACTGCTCGCCGCGTACGACGATCGGTGTGCCGAGATCGCCGAGAAACACGACACCGCTGGGAAAACGGCACAGTTGATCCGCCCCCGCGCGGGCGAACTGACCCTCTACGGGCCGACGTCGTTCGCCGGGAGCACGCTCGAGTGCGCAGGCTTCACCACCCCGCCGAGGCCGGAATGGGCCGACGAGATCTCGGTCGACCTCTCGCCCGAGCTGGCAGCTCAGGCGGCCGCGGATCTGATCGTCGTCACCGCCTCGGACCCGTCGGACCCCGCAGCGATACCGGAGTCGATCACCGCCAACGCGGCCGTACTGCCGAATCCACACGCGGTGGACCTGTCGTACTGGATCACCGGCGTCGGACCCAAGGGCGGACAGACCGTGCTCGACGACATCGATCGGATTCTCTCGGAGAATTGATCCGAGTCACATCCGGACTGCACCCGCCAGCGCCGCAGCTTGCTCGGCCCGCTCGACCACCAGGTCGCGTGAGGAATCGATATGTGCCAGTAGCAGTTCCAGTGCCGAGTCCAAGGTCCCGGCGAGGACACGTTCGACGATGTCGATGTGTTGATCGATCGCCGAGACGACGGCTGCGGCGGTGAGTCCGCCGAGTATCCGAACCGGACGCACCTTGGCATTCACGGTGCACAGTGCCTCGGTCAGAGCAGGGTTGCCCGAGGCAGCCAACAAGGTGACGTGGAAGTTCTCGTCGAGCGAGACCAGATCGTCGGTGGTGTCGGGTGGGTCGGCCCGCAAACCGATCCAGGTGTCCAACAGGTGCGACAACGACGACCGATCGACCGGGTGCGACATCGATCGGGTGATGCCCCGGGCTTCGAGAGTCGACCGGAGCTCGTAGAGATCGGGGAGATCGCCGATCCGGGGGCGATAGGCGTGCAGGCCGGCCTCGTCGCGGGTGACGAGGCCGTCGGCCTGCAGCCGCGCCAGCGCCTCGCGCACCGGTGTGCGTGAGACACCGTACAGCTCGGCGAGACGCTCCTCGCCGAGCCGTTCGGTGGAGCTGATGGCACCGGAGATCAGATCCCGGCGCAGTGACGAATAGACCTTCTCGCGAAGGTCCTTGCGCGGCACGATGGGTCCGGTCAGATCGCCATGGCTGCGCGGACGTCCGCCTCGGACTCGCTCCCGCCCACGCCGGTGGACGTGATGCGGCCGGCCTCGAGGATGTAGTAGTTCTGCGCCGACTCGAGGGCGAAGCCGATGTGCTGCTCCACCAACAACACTCCCAATCCTCCGCGTCGAGTGAGTTCGATGACGGTGCGTTCGATCTCGGCGACGACCGACGGCTGGATGCCCTCGGTCGGCTCGTCCAGAATCAACATCCGCGGTTCGGTGATCAGTGCTCGTGCGATCGCGAGCTGTTGGCGCTGACCACCCGAGAGCAATCCCGCTCTGCGACCGAGCAACTCCTTCAACGCCGGAAACAGATCGAGTGCCTCGTCGACGAGTGCCTTGCCACGCTTGCGACCGTCGGCGACGACCTGCAGATTCTCGGCCGTCGTCAACTGGCCGAACGACTGCTGACCCTGCGGCACATACGCGAGTCCGCGGGCGACGCGGGCGCTGGGACGCAACGCGCTCACGTCCTCGCCGTCGAACATGACCTTGCCGGAGTTGACCTTGAGCAACCCCACCGCAGCCCGCAGCAGAGTGGTCTTGCCTGCGCCGTTGTGTCCCATGACCGCGGCGACACCGTCGGCCGGAACCGTCAGCGACGCACCGTGAATCACTTCGCTGCGTCCGTAGCCGGTACGCACATCGACCAGTTCAAGCATGGTCGGCTCCTTCCTCTGCGATCTGGTCGAGTTCCTCGCCCGCCGCTGCGGTGCCGAGATAGACCTCTTGGACTTTCGGATCTGCCTGTACCTCGGCCACCGTGCCCTCGGCCAGAACGCGTCCGGCAGCCAACACTGTGACCGAGGTGGCGAACATACGCATGAAGTCCATGTCGTGCTCGACGACGACGACGGTCCGCTCACCACCGATGCGCTGCAGCAGTTGGCCGGTTTCCTCGCGCTCCTCGTGACTCATGCCTGCGACCGGCTCGTCGAGCAGGAGCACGTCGGCGTTCTGCACCAACAGCATTCCGATCTCGAGCCACTGCTTCTGCCCGTGCGCGAGAATTCCCGCGGGCTTGTCGCGCTCGGCCGTCAGGCCGGTGGTCTCGAGGGCCTCCTCGATCTGGGGGAGTACCGATCCTCGACGACGCAGCATCGTCAGCACGGACCGACCGGAACCGGCGGCGATATCCAGGTTCTGCAATACCGTCAGATTCTCGAAGATGCTGGCGGTCTGGAAGGTTCGGCCGATGCCGAGGCGGGCGATCTGATGCACCTTCTTGCCGAGCAGTTCGACCCCGGACTTGGTGACCGAGCCGGTGGCCGGGACGAGGCCGGTGATGGCATCGATCAGCGTGGTCTTGCCTGCACCGTTGGGCCCGATGAGGAAGCGCAGATCGCCCTGCATCAGCGTCAGGTCGACGTTGGTGTTGGCTTTGAAACCGTCGAAACTGACTGTCAGATCTCGTACTTCGAGATACTGACTCGACATGCCGGCGTTGCCGCCGAACGTGGGTTGCGGACCTTCGACATGAATCATCGCGTCAGTTCCTTCTCTGGCTCTTCGCTCGGTTCGGGAACCGGTTCGGATTCCTGCTTTCGTTTGCGCAGCGCGAACAGTCCCGCGATACCGGCGGGGAAGAACCCGACAACCACCACGAACAGCAGACCCTGCGCGTACGTCCAGCCGGACGGGAACTGCTCGGACAGTGTGGTCTGAGCCCAGGCGACGCCGAGCGCGCCGAGGACCGGGCCGAGCAGGGTGGTGCGACCGCCGATCGCCACACCGATGAGGAACGCGATGGACGGGACGATGCCGACGTCGTTGGGGGAGATGATGCCGACGATCGGAACGAACAGTGCGCCTGCGAGACCCGCGAAGAACGCCGCGGCCACGTAGGCCACGATCTTGACGTTGGCGGGGTCGTATCCGAGGAACCGCACGCGCTCCTCCTGATCCCGCACCGCGACCAGCAGTTCGCCGTAGCGCGAGTACATGAGCTGGCGGGTGATGGCGACGACCACGAGCAGTACGCCTGCGGCGATGAAGAACAGCATCTGCTTGTTCGCGGGGTCGTTGAGATTGAACCCGAAGAACGTGCGGAACCTGTTGAGGCCGTTGGAGCCGCCCGTGGTCTGCTGACCGATGAGCAGAATCGCGAACGCGGCGGCGAGTGCCTGGCTGAGGATCGCGAAGTACGCGCCCTTGACCCGACGCTTGAACACGCCGAGACCGAGTACCAGTGCCACCAGGGCCGGCAGGAACAGAATGCCCAGGATCGTGGTGATCGGTGAGGTGAACGGCACCCAGTACGACGGCAGTTCACGGATGCCTGCGATCGACATGAAGTCCGGTACGTCGTCGCCGCGGAGATCGGCGTCGGAGATCTTCAGATGCATGGCCATGATGTAGGCGCCGATGCCGAAGAAGACGCCCTGACCGAGAGTGAGCATTCCGCCTCGGCCCCAGGCCAATCCGATACCGACGGCCACGATCGCGTAACAGATGAACTTGCCCAGCAGGTTCAGCCGGAAGTCGCTGAGAACGGCCGGAGCGACGGCGAACAGCAGGATGGCGGCGAGCGCGAATCCCAGTAGGGCACCGCGCTTGGCGATGAACTCGCTCATACCAGGCTCCTTGTCTTGACGGCGAACAAGCCTTGCGGGCGGGCCTGCAGGAAGATCACGATGAGCACGAACACGATGACCTTGGCGATCGAGGCCGTGGTGCTGTACTCGATGAACGAGTTGAGAATCCCGAGGGCGAAGGCCGCGATGACCGCACCCTTGATCTGGCCGAGTCCGCCGACCACTACCACCAGGAAGGCGTCGATCAGATAGCTCTGTCCCACAGTGGAACTGGTGGAACCGATCAGGGTGAGCGCGACGCCCGCGACACCGGCGAGACCGGAACCGAGGAAGAACGTCGAGATATCCGTCCTACGGCTCGAGATACCCGAGGTCTCCGCGAGATCACGGTTCTGCACCACCGCGCGGATGCGTCGACCCATTGCGGTCTTCTTCAGTGCCACCGACAGTGCGAGAACGGCGACGATCGCGAGCACAAGGATGAAGATTCTGGTCTTGGGAACCACGGCACCGAAAATGTCGACGCCGCCGCTGAGCCATCCCGGGGAGACGACGTTGACCGCGGGTGCTCCGAAGATGTCGCGAGCGAGCTGCTGCAGGATGAGCCCGACGCCGAACGTGACGAGCAGGGTGTCGAGTGGTCGGTGGTACATGCGCTGAATCAGCGTGACCTCCAACAAGACTCCCATTGCACCGCCGACGAGGAAGCCGACGATCAGAGAGATGAACAGTGATGCGCCGCCGGTGGAGACGATCTGCTGCACCACGTAGGCCGTGTACGAGCCGGCCATGATGAACTCGCCGTGCGCCATGTTGATGACGCCCATCTGACCGAATGTCAGTGAGAGCCCGAGGGCGGCGAGGAGAAGAATGGATCCGATCGACAGGCCGGTGAACAACTGTCCGATCACGACGTCCATAGGGGAGCTCCTTCGGAGCATGTGAGTGGAACTTCGTAGCAGGCTACGAAGTTCCACTCACATGGGTGGTGGTCAGTTGAGGTCGGCGGCCCAGTCGTAGGTCTCCAGGAACGGGTCGGGTGCGATCGCTTCGGGGGATTCCCACACCGTGTAGATCAGTCCGTCGGGGCGGATCTCACCGATGCGAGCGGTCTTGGAGATGTGGTGGTTGTCCCCGTCGATGACGACCTCGCCCTCGGGAGCGGCGAAGCTGACGCCGTCGGCCGCAGCCTGAATGTCGGCCACGGCAAAGGAATCGGCCTTCTCGACGGTGTTCTTCCACAGGTAGACCGAGGTGTACGCGGCTTCCATGGGGTCCGAGGTCGGCTTGTCGGCACCGTACTTCGCCTTGTAGTCGGCGACGAACTTGTTGTTCTCCGGGGTGTCGACGGTCTGGTAGTAGTTCCAGGCGGTCAGCTGACCCTCGATGTTGGCCGCACCGATACCGGCGACTTCCTCTTCGGCGATGGAGACCGAGATGACCGGCATGTCAGCAGCTTTGAGGCCGGCGTTGGTGTACTCGCGGAAGAACGCGACGTTCGAATCGCCGTTGAGGGTGTTGAACACCGCATCGGCGTCGGCGGAGCGCACCTTGTTGACGATGGTGGAGAAATCCGTCGAACCGAGCGGGGTGTAGTCCTCACCCTTGATCTCGATACCGTTCGCGGCAGCGTATGCCTTGATCTCGCGGTTGGCGGTCTGCGGGAAGACGTAGTCGCTGCCCACCAGGTAGAGGGACTTGACGCCCTTCTCCTTCAGGTAGTCCAGCGCCGGAATGATCTGCTGGTTGGTGGTGGCACCGGTGTAGAAGATGTTCTTCGACGCCTCGAGTCCCTCGTACTGCACCGGGTAGTAGAGGAGAGCGTCGTTGTCCTCGAACACGGGCAGCATGGCCTTACGGCTCGACGAGGTCCAGCCGCCGAATACCGCTGCGACACAGTCGCTGCTGATCAGCTTCTCCGCCTTCTCGGCGAACACCGTCGGCTCGGATGCGCCGTCCTCGGCGACGATCTCGATCTGCTTGCCGTTGACTCCGCCGGCCGCGTTGATCTGTTCGACGGCCAGTGCGATCGAATCGCGAACAGTCACTTCGCTGATAGCCATGGTGCCGGACAGGGAGTTGAGCGAGCCGACCTTGATGGTGTCACCGGAGGTGTCGACACACGAGGTGGCAGAACCGCCGCCGCCGTCGGCAGAGGTGGTGTCGCTGGCCTTGCTCCCGCATGCGGTGGCGACCAGGCTCAATGCAGCCAGCGCTGCGGGAACGACCATGACGCGCTTGACGGACATGCGCTTCGAGACAGCAGGCATCTACGGCCCTTTCGGAAGTTTTGTATACGGAGTTGTATTCGCGATTGCGAACAGTAAAGGCCGCGTATTGCGTTGGTATTTTCTGCGGTGACGAGTCTGTTTCCCGCGTTACGCAGACGTAAATGCCTTCAAATGACAAGCAGGCTTGACAAAAAATGACAAGCAGAGTTGACTTTCATGTATGTCCGGAACGAACAACGTTCGCGCACATCGCAAACAGGCACGCATCACCCAAGCCGAACTCGGCAGCATCTGCGGCGTGAGCCGTCAGAGCATCGTCTCCGTCGAAGGCGGCGACTATGCGCCGAGCGTCTACCTGGCGCTGCGATTGGCCCGCGCACTCGATACGACAGTGGAGACACTGTTCGGAGACGAAGGAGAGGAAGAATCATGAGCGCATTCGTCAGAGCCGCTCGATTCGTCGGCGACCTCGACGACGAGTTCTACACCGACGAACTCCAACGCGACGCCTGGAACGAGGCCTCGGCCGTCGGATTCCAGTCGCTGCTGTGGATCGGACTCGTCGCCGCGGCGATCCTGCCCTACGCGGCGGGAGTCACCGGGGCGTGGATTGCGATCGGGATCATCGTCGCGCTCCTCACTGTCGCCTTCGTGGTCATCGGGTATGCCCGGGCTCGGGGGGTCGACATGTACACGGTGCAGAAGCTTCGGCGGCCGCGGATGGCGATCGTCGGCGTTCTGTATCTCGTGGGCTTCGGTGGTGTGCTGGTGCGATTGCTCGTTCAGGGCGGTGACGTCGGTGTGTCGACCTGGATCGGCGTGGCCGCCGGAGCGGCTCTGGGAGCAACGGCCGCGGCGCTCGGTGTCAAAGGGCACCAGCGTCGGAAGCACAACGCCGAGCTCGCCGCCGAGAAGGCCGAACTGCTCGGCTTCGAGGAAACGGACAGACCTCACTAGCCGGACGGCGCGTACGCGGATTACAGGGTGCAAAGATACGTAAAGATATCGGTTCGATCAGTCCGCTCGCAGATCCGCGGTCCGGGGGGTATGTTCTGACCGGTGACATCGAGATTCCCTGGATGTGCGCGGCTGTGGGTGGGCTGGTCGGAGGCGGGTTCGTAACGCGGACGGTTCGGCCCTCGATGTAAAGAGAGGCTCGGGGCGAGGCCGATGACGGCGTGTGAAACCAATCCGTCTTCAACCGCGCCACGAACTACCGTTGAGACCACGTCGGGCGTTCACCTCAGGGTGGAGTACACAAACAGGGAAGTCGAGGCCGTGCGCAGAGACAAGAGTTACCTCAGACTCGTCGGATCGAGCACGCCGGAGCCCACCATCGAGGTTGTCGGCGGACCGAAGGCCATCACCGTTCACGTCGAGAACGTTCTGCCGGGTCAGATGTGCGAAGTTCTTCACAACGGGATGCTGTCGCTGAGTCAGTGCGTGATCGTGGGCGAGAACGCCACCGGCATCACCATCACCACGTTCAACCTCAAGCAGGGTGAATACAACGTCTCTCTGCGTCTCGACGGACGCCTGGATTGCGTGACCGAAGCGCACACCGTCACCGTCGGCGAGCAGCTCGAGGTTCGTCGCAGCTCGTAGGACCCGACTGTCAGCCGAGATTCCTCGCCGAAGGCTGGTGCTGGGTGATGCAGTGGATCCCACCGCCTCGCTCGAACAGTGGCCTCGCGTCCACGGTCACCACGTCCCGGCCCGGGTACGCCTCGCGCAGGATCGCTGCCGCGTCGGCGTCGGACGGGTCGTCGTAACTGCAGGCGATCACGCCGCCGTTGACCACCAGATGATTGATGTAGCTGTAGTCGACGAAGCCGTCGGCATCACGCAGTGTCCGCGGAGCCGGCACCTCGACGATGTTCCATTCCTCGCCAGAGCCGTCGTGGGTGGCACGCAGGGCGTCGACGATCAGTGAACTGACCTCGTAGTCGGGGTGAGCCCGATCGTGTTGCCGATGCACCAGCACCGTTCCCGGTGACGGGACGGCCGCGACGATGTCGACATGCCCGCGAGTACCGAAACGCATGGAATCGCGCGTCAGTCCGCGCGGCAGCCAGATGACGTGCCGCGCACCGATGGTTCGTGCGAGTTCCGCTTCGACGTCGGCTTTCGACAGTCCGGGGTTGCGGCCCGGATCGAGTTGCACGGTTTCGGTCACCAGCACCGTGCCCGCGCCGTCGACCGCGATGCCGCCGCCCTCGTTGACCATCGGCGACGTGATTCGCTGTACTGCAGCCTGATTCGCCACGAACTCGCCGATACGGCTGTCCTTGTCCCACTGCGCCCAGTCCTGTGCACCCCAGCCGTTGAAGACCCAGTCGACGGCGGCCACCGAACCGTCCTGTGCATGAACGAATGTCGGACCGATATCGCGCATCCAGGCGTCGTTCAACGGTGCTTCGACGATGTCGATGTCACGCGAGAGGTACGTCGATGCGACCGCGCGTTCGGCCGGATCGACGACGACGGTCACCGGCTCGAATTCGGCAACAGCGTGGGCGACGGCAGCCCATGTGGAGCGGGCCTCGTGCTTGGCCTCCGGATCGTCGCCGAGTGAGTATCCCTCGCAGGGGAACGCCATCCACACCTTGTCCTGCGGCGCGGTCTCCGACGGCATCGTGAACGTCGTTGCGGCGGTGTTCATTTGATCACCGGCGTCGCGGCGTGTCCGTCACCGTACGGTGCGTCGGCGTTCACCGGCTCGGTGAGGCGGCCGTACGTGTCGGGTCTGCGTGTCAGGAGGAAGGGGAACAGCTCCAACCATTCTCGACGCTGATCGAGGTCGAGATCCGCGACGAGGACGGCCGATTCGTCGCGGGGTGCCTGAACCAGGATGCGGCCGTAGGGATCGGAGATGAACGACGAACCGTAGAAGGTGATCTCGCCTTCGTCGCCGCAGCGGTTGGGTACCACCATGAACAGGCCGTTCGAGATGCCGTGGCCGACGATGACGTGTTGCCACAGCGGTTGGGTGTCGAAGGCCGGGAACGAGGGCTCGGACCCGATGGCCGTCGGATACGCGAGAATCTCCGCGCCGCCGAGTGCGTAACTGCGCGCGACCTCGGGGAACCACTCGTCCCAGCAGGTGGGCAGGCCCACTCTGGCACCGCCGAGTTCCGCCGGGGAGTACACGGGATACGGGTCCTCGGCCGGACCGGCGCGGAAGTAGGTGTCCTCGTAGTACCCGGCCGAGATGGGGATGTGCAGCTTTCTGGTTCGCGCCAGCAGTTCGCCCGTCGGTGAGACCATGATGGCGGAATTGAGGCCCAATCCGTCCGCTGCTTCGGACTTCTCGTACAGCGAAGCATGGACCACGATGCCGTTCGCGGCTGCGGCCTCGGCAGCGAGTGTGAACGTGGGCCCGGTCAGCAGATCCTCGGCTTCTTTGCCCGGGTTGGCTCCGGCACGGGTGTCGGCAGGGTAGCGCAGCAGGGTGATCTCGGGCAGGAAGACGACCTTCGCCCCGAGGTTCGCGGCGGCGGAGATGGCCTCGAGCAATTCGGCTTTCAACGCCGCGGCATCGGGGTTCCAGCGATGCTGAACCAACCCCACGCGGAGCGGTGCCCGATCGGTCGGGGTGGTGCGGGTCAGGGCCTCGGGCGCGGTGAGTGCGGTGATCGTCAGCATGGGACCTCCGATAAAACGAATGTGATTCGTTAAGTATTCTCGACTGCGATCGGAACCGCAAGAGGAAGAAGGGTGCGCACCGTGGGGAGACCGTCCGTGTCACTGTTGGACACCGAACGAATCACCACTGCAGCCCTCGCGCTGGTGGCCGATACCGGTGGCTTCACCATCCCGCTCCTCGCCAAGAAACTCGGCGTCAGCCCGTCGTCGCTGTACAACCATGTGTCGGGACGCGAAGAGATAGTCGAGTTGTTGCGCGAACGCGCGATGTCCGAGGTCGCGCTACCGGGACACGGGCTCGATTGGCGTGAGACCGTCGCGCAGATCGCCCGCGCGTACCGCGACAGCTACGCCCGCTATCCACGTCTCATTCCGTTGCTCACCGAGCATGCCGTCAACAGTGCTCACGCCTTCGGCATGTACAACGCGCTGGCAGATGCCCTCACAGCGGCGGAATTCGGACCCGCCGACGTGCTGAACATCATCACTGTTCTCGACAGCTTCGTCCTCGGCTCGGCACTCGACCTGGCGGCACCGGAGGCCCCGTGGCGACCGAGTGTCGAAGTCGGTCACGCACTGCGCGCAGCCCTCGACACCGCGTCCTCCAAGTCCTCCCGCTCCGACGAGGCCTTCGAGTACGGACTCCGCGCGCTGCTGGCCGGATTCGATCCCATGACTCCGGACATGCTCGACGGCTGATCGCCGGAAGCGACGTCGTGGCCCCGGGCATCGGTGAAGTCCAGGTGGGTCGTCAGTCCTCGACGATCAGTGACGGAGTGTCGCGCCGGAGAATGTTGCCCTTGAAGAACTCCGGCTTGCGCAGTGCCACCACTGCCATGACGACGATGCCGAGAACGATGATGCCGACGCCGATGAGGAACACCATGCCGATACCGAACAGTGATGAGCCGCTGCCGAATTCGGGGTCCCAGGCGTCGACCGAGGTCTGCACGAACACCACGGCCATCCCGACGCCACCGAGTAGCGGGGCCAGGAACTTGAAGAAGAAGTTGCGGGTGCTGGTGAACAGCTCCTCGCGGAAGTACCAGACACAGGCGAATGCCGTGATGCCGTAGTAGAAGCAGATCATCAGTCCCAGAGCGGCAATGGTGTCGGTGAGAACGTTGTCGCTCACCACCCGCATCACGGCGTAGAAGCCGGCGGACGCCCCGCCTGCCACGAGCGTCGCGAAGCCCGGAGTGCTGAATCTCGGTGTGATGGAGGCGAACCGCTTCGGCAGGGCCTGGTAGTGACCCATCGCGAGCAGAGTACGCGCCGGTGAGATGAACGTGGCCTGCAGCGAACTGGCGGAGCTGCTCAACACGGCCAGGGACAGCAGGATCGCGAAGGGGCCCATCACCGGCCCGGCCAGGGCGGCGAACACGTTGTCGGTGGTGTCGGGATTCTGCAATCCGTTTCCGGTGTCACCGGTGCCTGCGAAGAGCAGGGTTGCCACTGCGGTGAGCAAGTACAGCACGATGATGAAGAACACCGTGACCAGCGCTGCACGCCCGGGAATCTTTGCGCTGCCCGAGGTCTCCTCGTTGACCGTCAGGCAGACGTCCCAACCCCAGTACATGAATATCGACAGCGACAGTCCGGCCGTGAACGCCGAGAAGCTCGGGATCCCGAACGGGTCGAACCAGTCCAGGCTGAACGAGATGTCCTGCGCCCCGTCGCCTGCCCCCACCTTGACGAAAGCGGCGATGATGAACCACGCCATCACCAGCAACTGGAACCCGAGCATCGTGTACTGGACACGCTTGGTCTCCTGCATGCCGCGGTAGCAGAGCCACGCCGCCAACGCCATGAACACCAGGCACGTGACGATGTTGACGAGCTTGTTGCCGGTCAGGTCGGCCAAGGAGTCGTTGCTGGTGACCTGGGCGAGGAAGAGGTAGAAGAAGTCGACGGCCACTCCGGCGAGGTTCGAGAGCACGATGATGGTGGCCGCGATCAGGCCCCAGCCGCCCATCCATCCGACGTACGGACCGAACGCCTTCGACGCCCACGTGAACGACGTGCCGCTGTCGGGCTCGGCAGCATTGAGCTCTCGATAACCCAACGCCACCAGCAACATCGGGATGAAGCCGACGATGAAGATCGCGGGCAGATGTACTCCGACCTCGGTGACCGTCGGCCCGAGCGACGCAGTGAGTGCGTACGCGGGTGCGATGGTCGAGATGCCCAGCACCACACTGGCGAGCAACCCGAGCTGGCCGGCGGACAGGCCCTTGGACTCGACGTCGACTACCTTGTGGTCATTCATCGTCGGCCTCTCTCGGAACAACGATCATCGGAACGGGAACGACCCGAAGCATCTTGGCGGCAACCGATCCCAGGAAGAGGCGGTGAGGCTGGGCGAGTCGAGACGACCCCACCATCAACACGTCGCCGTCGTGCCAGTCGAGCGAAGAAGCGGCCTTCTCGATGCCGGAGCCCTCCGCCACCGTCAACTGCACGTCCGATCCTGCGGGCAGTTCCGCTTGCACGGTCCGCAGCACCTCCTCGGCCTTGGCGAGACCGTCCGGACCCCGTGCCGATTGCTCTTCTGCGGACACGAGGGAGAGCAGCCGCAGCGGCAACTCGGCGGTGACGGACAGGTCGGTGGCTGCCCGCACGAGTTCGGCTGCCCCCGGCCGATTTCCGATGGCACAGGTGATCTCCCGGATGCGCTGCGGCGGCGAGTGCCGATACCCCCGCGGAGCCAGCGCGAGCGGCACACGCGACACATGCAGAAGATCGCTGGTGACGGTGCCGATCGAATGGCGTCCGAGCAGACCGTCACCGGCCGCGCCGACGACGATCATGTAGGCGTCACACTCGTCCACACAGTCGAGCAGGCCCTGTGCGAAGGACTCGTCGAACAACAGGTGCGCGCGTGCCTGTACGTCCTCGGGTACCAGGGTCAGTGCCTCGTCGAGCCAGCCGGTGGCCCGATCGATCAGGATGTCGTCGTATCCGGCCTCGACCGGTGCCTTGGACGGCACCGGCCGCTCCTGCGGCAGCACCAGACAGATGTCCAGTGATGCCTGCAGCGAACGCGCGAGCGTTGCCCCCAGGGCGATTCCGTCCGCGCCACTCGGTGTTGCCTGGTACCCCACGATCAGACGCATGGGCGGACCTTCCCTGAGGTTGGGCGAGCTAATGGCAGGTGCTACCGGGATCGGTGTGGCACGACTTCGGTTCCGACGGTGTGACGTCGAGCGATGGATTTCGATCGAAGAACCCGAACGGCTTGAGCCAGAACGAGACCGTGTCCGCGGGCATCACCGGCCAGTCCTCCGGCCGCGTGATGTGGTGGATGCCGAAGGTGTACCAGACGACGACGTCGGTGTTCTCGATGCTGCGATCCTTCTCGGTCCACTCCGGTAGCCCGTGGTCGATGCCGCTCTGGTTCACGAACTCGCCGCTGGGCCAACGCTCGTCGGGTGAGTTGGGGGTGACCCAGACGGTGTGGCCGATCACCTGGGCGCGCTGGAAGATCGGCGATGCGGGATCGAACATCGACGGGATGGCCGCTCCCGGAACCAACTTGTAGGCGGGCCGGGTGCCGAGGCCGTTGGTGACGTTGTCGTTGACGACTTTCCACGCCTTCTGGGTGTTCCAGTCGTAATCCTGCTTGCCTTCGGACTCGGTGGTCAGCGGAGTGTTGACCTGAGTCAGCGCGAGACCGTAAGGGTTGTCCGGTCCCATCGGAACACGTTGGGTTTCACTGGAATACACGGTGTTCTCGGTGCCGTCGATGTCCAGATCCAGCCGGGCGACCAGGAAGTGCTGGTGGTAGGGCGCGTACGTGCGGTTGTCGACCAGCGTTCCGGACGGATGGGTGCCGCCCTCGTCGAAGTGGGTGACGACCATGATGCCCGTCGCGCGGACCTCGCACTCGATGTTGCCGTCCTGATAGAACCGCCAGTAGACGAGGTACTCGTAGTTGGCAACCGTTGCATGGAAGCTGACCGTGAGCCGACGCATCCGTCGCACCTCGGCTCCGGCGTCGTGATCGACGTGCTTCCACAGCACGGCGTTGTCTTCCTCGTGAATGCAGATCGCGTTGGTGATCGTGTACGGCTCACCCTTGCTGTTGTGCAGCACTGCATCGAGGTACCGGATCTCGCCGAGGCAATCGCAGCCGAGCTCGAGCGAGGTGGTCATGAAGCCCAGGCCCCATTCGCCGATGTCGAACGCGGTGCGTCGGTAGTGGTCCTCGGTGTGATCGCGATACGGAACGACCATCTCCGCGAACGACATTCGATTGGCAACGGACCGCACGTTCCCGTTGTCGTTGTAGCTGACGGCGTGCAGCGTCATGCCCTCGCGATAGTTGAACCCCACGCGAAGCGACCAGTTCTGCCACGTCAGCTTGTTGCCGTCGAGCTCGAACGACGGCCCGTCGGTCTGAGTGATCTCGAGGGGCTTCAGGGGTGGGCGTGTGCTCGCGTTCCTGATTCGCTCCGGGATGTGGCGGGGCACGTACTCACCCATGATCTCCGGTCGCTCGACGCGATACGTGTCCTCGATCTCGAGCAGTTCCATCGTGTTCACGTCGATGACGCAGTGGAAGCCGCCGACCGGCCCGGCATAGGGATTGGCACCCTCCGCGGCCTTGACCCACGTGTCGGACCAGCCCAGGCGTCGACCCTTGTACTTCTCGGGCGTCACTGCCTCGCCGTAGGTCCAGGTGTCCATGAACACCAGATCCAGATCGGTGATACCCCGATCGGCAAGGGCGGCAATCACATCGGGGTGGGCACGCAGGGCCGCGTCGGCCTCCTCCCACTCGTCGACGGTGAAGTTGGGCTGCACATCCGGAATGTGCGTCCACGATTCGGTGGTGCGATCGTCGAGTGACACCACGGCCTTGAACGTCGTGTTCTCGTTGCGGTTCAACACCACCGAGACTGCTCGACGCGCAGGCACGGTACCGTCCGCGTCGAATGCGGCGATCTCGGACTTGGCCGGTTCGATCATCTCGATCGAGGCGTAGCGCCAGCCGTCGCCGACTCCGTGGTCGCGACCGAGAACCTCGGCCACAGTGGCGAATTCGTCGTTGGACAGGGGATCGAGGGGGTGAAAGGTCATCGAAGAGTCTCCGTCGAGCTCATGACGTGCTTGATGCGGGTGTAGTCCTCGACCCCGTAGGCCGAGAGATCCTTGCCGTAGCCGGAGTACTTGAATCCTCCGTGCGGCATTTCGGCCACCAACGGGATGTGGCAGTTGACCCATACGGCTCCGAAGTCCAGAGCTGCCGAGATGCGCAGTGTGCGTGCGTGATCGGAAGTCCAGACGCTCGATGCGAGACCGAAGTCGACGTCGTTGGCCAGCGCGATCGCCTCCGCCTCGTCGCCGAATTTCTGCACCGTGAGCACCGGGCCGAAGGTCTCCTCCTGCACGATGGGATCGGACTGCTGCACGCCGGTGATGATGGTCGGCTCGAAGAAGAAGCCCGTATCGCCGATGCGCTTGCCACCGGTAACGATGGTGGCGTGTTCGCCGATACCCGCGACCTTGGCGCTCACCTGACCGAAGTGGTTGACGTTGTTCAGTGGCCCGAGGAAGGTATCGGGGTCGTCGGGCAGGCCGACTTTCAGCGTCTTCGCCTTGGCGACAAGGGCATCGACGAGTCCGTCGTGCGCCGACTCGTGGACCAGGACGCGGGTGACAGCGGTGCAGTCCTGGCCGGCGTTGAAGAACGCGGCCTCGGCGATACCGTCGGCGGCTTTGGCGATGTCGACGTCGTCGAACACGATTGCCGGTGCCTTGCCGCCGAGTTCGAGGTGCGCCCGCTTGAGTTGCTTGGCGGCGGCCACGGCAACAGCGATGCCGGCGCGAACGGATCCGGTGATCGAGACCAGGCCGGGAGTCTTGTGTTCCACGATCGCCGCACCGGTGCCGCCGTTCCCGAGTACGACGTTGAACACCCCGTCGGGCACGATGCCCTTCGAGAGCTTCGCGAGCACCAGCGTGCTCTCGGGGGTGGTGTCACTCGGCTTGAGCACGATGGTGTTTCCCGCGGCCAGTGCAGGACCGATCTTCCAGATCGCCATCATGAACGGGTAGTTCCACGGGGTAACCTGGCCGACGACGCCGATCGGTTCGCGGCGCACGTACGAGGTGAAGCCGTCCATGTACTCGCCCGCAGATTTGCCCTCGAGCATCCGTGCCGCGCCTGCGAAGAATCGGATCTGATCGGCACCGACAGTGACTTCCTCGGCCGCGATGGTGGCCTTGGGCTGACCGGTGTTGCGGCTCTGCGCCTCGACGATCTCGTCGCTGTGCGCTTCGATGGCGTCGGCGAGCTTCAACAGCACCTTCTGCCGTTCGCTCGGCGTCGTCTTGCCCCAGGTCTCGAATGCTCTGGCAGCGGCCGACATCGCGGCATCGACATCGGCGGCGTCGGAGACGGGGGAGTGGGCGACGATCGACTCGTCCACCGGATTCACCACATCGAGCATCTCGGTGCCCGACGGCGTCACGAACGCCCCGTCGATGTAGTTCTGCAGGACAGGCACCGTCATCACTGAACCCCTAGCGTCGACTGTTTCGGTTCTGCAAAGCCTGCACCTACGGACGAGACTTCGCCACCCGACAAGATGTCCAACTCTCCCGCATCGATCAGGACCGAATGTCGGTCCAACTCGAGCCCGCAGGAGCTGCTCACCGGCTAGCCTGTGGCGGTGGCAGACACAGAGGTGGGGTATCGACAGATTGCCGACGACACCTGGGCATTCATGCGGCCGCCCGGCAGCTGGGGACAGACCAACACCGGACTGATCGTGGCACCGGGTTCCGCGTCGATGCTGATCGACACCGTCTGGGATGTGAACTGGGCGCAGCGAGTCGTCGCCGACACCGCCGAACTGGTCGCCGACGCACCGATCACCGAGGTACTCAACACCCACTCCGACGGCGATCACTGGTGGGGAAACGACACCGTCCCTGCCACCGCCCGCATCACCACCAGTACCGCGTCGCTGCACGCGATGAAAGAGGAAACACCGCCGAAAGGGGTGGACGCGTTCGCATCTGTCGGCGCGAAGATCGGTTGGGTGCCGGGACCGGTCGGGGCAATGGGCTCCTACATGGACCGAGTCCGCGGCGACGCCACCTTCCCCACGAGTCTGCCGAGACTGCCCGACCACACCTTCGACACCACCGAGACCATCGACGTGGCGGGGCGGCCGGTCCACCTGCGGTACCTGGGCCCGGCACACACCGAAGGTGACCTCATCGCCCATCTCCCCGACGTCGGAGTCGTGTTCGCCGGCGACCTGCTCTTCATCGACGCCACCCCGGTGCTCTGGCACGGACCTCTGCAGAACTGGATCGACGCGCTCGACCACCTTCTCGACCTCGATGCCGACGTCTACGTTCCCGGCCACGGACCCCTGTGCGGCACCGACGAGATCCGGGCGCTCCACAACTATTGGACCTGGGTATCCGAGGCCGGACGCAGCTGCTTCGACGCCGGCCTCGGTCCAACCGAAGCCGCCCTCAACCTGCTGAAATCTCCTGAATTCGGGCAGTACTCACACTGGGACTCACCGGAACGACTCATCCTGAGCATGAGCACCCTGTACCGCCTGTGGCGAGGTGAGAAGCCCGCCCCACCCACACTCACGCGTCGAGCACGCGCGTTCGCGGACGCGGGACGCTACCTCCGGCAGCATCGGCTCCGAAAGCCCTAGCCTTCGAATCACGGCGAGCGCAACTGTGGCGCGTCGGCGTCGTTCGGAGGAGCGTGGGACACGTGACCTCCCTTTCGGCCTCGTGGGTTCAGCAGCGCTACCGCGATCCTGCTCTGACGGCATTGGCGTACACGAACGAGACGATCGACGTTCTGCTGTCGCATCACTCGGTGCGGACGTTCACAGACGATCCGATCGACACCGAGACGATCGAGACCATCGTCGCCGCAGCCCAATCCGCGCCGACGTCATCGAACCTGCAGGCCTGGAGCGTGATCGCGGTACGAGACCCGGCGCGAAAGAAGCGCCTGGCGGCGCTGGCCGGCAACCAGGCGTTCATCGCCGAGGCTGCGGTGTTCCTGGTGTTCGTGGCCGATCTCGGGCGGGCCCGACGGCTCGCCGCAGCGCACGACGCCGAACTCGGCGGTGCCGACTACTTCGACAGTACGATTCTCGGTGCCATCGATGCAGCGTTGGCCGCGCAGAACGCCGTCGTCGCTGCGGAGTCGCTGGGATGGGGGACGGTGTATGTCGGGGCGGTGCGCAACGCTCCCGACGAGATTGCTGCCGAGCTGGCATTGGCCGAACAATCGGTTCCGGTGGTGGGCTTGGCGCTGGGCCGAGCGGGCGAGGATACGGCCGGGGTGAAGCCGCGATTGCCCATCTCCTCGGTGCTCCATCACGAAAACTACGACGCCGTGGTGGCCGACGCTGCGGTGCCAGTCTACGAGCAACGATTATCGGAATACTATGTGACACAGGGGCGTACGTCATCCTGGATCTCGTCGGTACTGTCGCGCCTGCGCAGCGGTGAGGCGATCGGTTCGCGTGTGACGCTCAGGCAATCGTTCGAGTCCCTCGGCTGGAAGTCCCGGTAGAACTATGCGCTTTCAGGTTCTCGACATCGTCTTCAACCCTCCGCACCCGGTCACCGGTGCAGTCGTGCACCCGGCCGACCGATTCGACCGGTTGATCGAACTCGCCGTTCTTGCAGAAGAACTGGGCATCGACTCGTTCTCTGTCGGAGAACGGCACGCGGGAGACGTGCTATCGTCCGCTCCCACGGTGCTTCTCGGCGCGCTCGCCCAGGCGACGCATCGCATTCTGTTGTCCACCGGCGTCACCGTCCTGTCGGTGTTGGATCCGATTCGCGTCGCCGAAGACCTCGGCACCGTCGATCAACTGAGTCGAGGCCGCCTCGAAGTCGTCATCGGCAAAGGCAACGAAGTACTGCAGTACCCACTGTTCGGACTCGACATCGCGCGCCAGTACGAGTACCTCACCGAGAACTACGAACTGCTCCGCAGGCTGATCCGTGAGGAGCACGTGGATTGGACCGGGCGCCACCGACATCCGTTGTCCGACGCCACCACACTGCCCAGGCCCTTCGACGGGCCGTTTCGAATCTGGCACGGTTCGGCCACGTCGATCGAGGCGGTCGATCTGGCGGCCGAGTGGGGAGACCCCATCGTGACAGCCAACGCACTGCAGCCGAGGGAGAACTACAAGGAACTCATCGACCGCTACCGCGAGCAGTATCGCAATCACGGTCATGACCCGGACAAGGCGTACGTGGGTGCTGGCTCCGGGGGGTTGTTCCTCGGTACGACGACCGAGGCTGCCGTTGCCGAGTATCGACCGATCTACGAGGGCATCGTCGCGCAGCAGGACAAGCGCAAACACGATCCGGCGGCCAAGGGCAAGGTGACGAGCTTTCGGACCATCGACGATGCGGTAGCGCGGGGGCCCGCACTGGTGGGCTCGTCCGAACGCGTCGCGGCGAAGATACTCGACTACCACGACGCGTACGGCCATGATCTGCAATCGGTTTCGATCAACCACGTACTGGACTTCGAGCGTCAGAAGGACACGTTGCGACAGTTCGCCGAAGAAGTGATTCCATTGGTGCGGGCCGAGGTGACGACCACACTGTGGACGACCGAGGACAAAGATCGTGCCAGGGGATTCACGGCGAGCTGACCTGTGCCGTCAATGCCGCGGCGTGGGTGAACAACGTGGTCGGATCCGCTCGGTCCGCAGGGGGTTCGAGTACGACAGTGGTGGCACCGGCATCGATCCAGCGTTGCAGGTTGCTCAGCGCGGCATCGGAATCGGTCGCGGCGGCAATGTAGACGACGATCTCGTGGTCCGGCCCACCATCGATGTGCTCGATGGCCGCTCGCACCTGATCCGGTGACGTCTCACTCGTGAGGATGGTTCCCACACCGGTGCGTCCGCTCAGGGCCAGAGTCTTCGGCCCCGTCGCACCGACGAGCAGCGGCGGCGGTTGCAGCGGAGGCCAGTTCAGCTGCACGTTGTCGAGTGAGACGTACCGCCCCTGCACGGTGACGCTCTCGCCCGCCAACAGTGCGGTGAGCGCTGTCATCTGTTCGGTCAGCAACGTCAGAGGCGACTGCACTCGCGCCCCGATCTGCCCCATCCACGATTGAACTCCGTGTCCGAGCCCCACGCGGAGCCGCCCCGGGTGGACACGGGCCACGGTAGCGATCTCCATGGCTGTGGCTGCCACGTTCCGCATCGGAGTCGGTAGCACCCCGATGCCGACGCTCACGTGTTCGGTGTTCGCGAGAACCAGTGCAGCAGTAGACAATCCACCGGAGTAGAAGCAGTCCTCCCATAACCACACCTCGTCGACGCCTGCGCGGTCGGCCGCACGAGCCGCGACGACGAGATCCTCCGGCGCAAGTTCGGGTCGCAGTACAACGCCGATGCGTGTCATTGCAGTCTTCCTTTCTTCTCAGCGAACGAGATACGGCGACACCGAACTTCGGTGCTCGTCGATGTCGAGGTCCTTACCCAGTGGCGGGAACGCGCGTTGCGGGCAGTTGGAACGCTCGCACACCCGGCAGCCCGCTCCGATCGGTGTCGCCGCCGCCGATCCCTGTACGTCCAGACCGTCGGCGTACACCAGCCGTCCGGCGTGGCGCAGTTCGCATCCGAGGCCGATGGCGAAGGTCTTGCCGGGCTGTCCGTATCGCGCGGCGCGTCGCTCCACGGTGCGTGCGATCCACAGGTAGCTGCGGCCGTCGGGCATCTCGGCGATCTGCGTCATGATCTTGCCCGGATAGGCGAAGGTCTCGTACACGTTCCACAGCGGGCACGTGCCACCGCTGGACGAGAAGTGAAAGCCTGTGGCGGACTGGCGCTTCGACATGTTCCCGGCGCGATCGACACGCACGAACGAGAACGGAACACCCCGCAGCTCGGGTCTCTGCAAGGTGGACAGGCGATGGCAGATGGTCTCGTAGCTGACCGAGAAGAAGGCCGAGAGCCGCTCGATGTCGTACCGAAAATCCTCGGCGACGTCGTGGAACTGGTGGTACGGCAACACCGTCGCGGCCGCGAAGTAGTTCGCGAAACCGAGCACCGCCAACTTCTTCGACGACTCACTGGTGAAGTTGCCCTCGTCGGCCATCTTCTTCAGCAGATCCCCGCATTCGAGATAGGCGAGTTCGGCGGCGTACCTGAACACCTTCTGCCCGCCGGACAGATGCGGTGAGATCTCCAGCACTCGCGTCTGCGGATCGAAGCGGTGCAGCACGTTCTCGCCGAGGTCGATGCGATTGACGATCTGCACGTCGTGAACCGTCCGCAGCCGCTTGGCGATCTCGCCACCGACGTCGGCGCGATGGAACCGGATTCTCGATGTCAGAGCCTCTGCCGCAGTGTCCAATTCGTGCAGATAGTTCTGTCGCTGATAGAAGTAGTCACGCACTTCCTCGTGCGGCTTGCTGATCGAACCACTGCCACTGCCGTCGGAGAACCGCTCCTCGGTAGCGGCCAACAGCTGAGCCGTCGTATTGCGGTATCGGCGGTGCATGTTGACCATGGCCCGTGCCAACTGCGGGTGAGAGCTGACCATCTGCGCGATCTCGTGGGCATCGGCATCGATCCCCATGTCCTGATCGAGCGCCACCTCGCGGAGTTCGGCAACCAGCCTGGTGTCGTCCTCGGAGGAGAAGAACGACGTGTCGACGCCGAACACCTCGGAGATCCGCAGCAACACCGGCACCGTCAGTGGACGCACGTCGTGCTCGATCTGGTTGAGATAACTGGCGGAGATCCCGAGCTTCTGCGCCAGTGACACCTGGCTCATGCTGCGTTCGCTGCGGAGCTGCCGAAGCCGCACGCCGACGAAGGTTTTCGACATATCGCCAGGCTACGCCTGCGAAGAATCGGGTTAACACCGTTCGCAATCGGCTACTGGGTCACAATTCGACAGCCAACGGGAACATTAGCCGAAGTAAGGGCGTATACCGGTGTACGAGCTATTCACCACGCACCACGAGGAGCGGTCATGTCCAATCAACAACGCACATCGGAAATCGTCAGGGACGTCGTCGTCTTCGTCACCGGAGCCGTGCTCGTCGCATCGACCGTCTGGCTTCCCGTCCAGGGAGACCAGGAAGTCACCGGTGCCATCCTCGTGCTCGGCATCCTTGCGGCGTCGTCTGCACTCTGGGCCATCGGATCCTCGTCGAGACAGAGTCATTGGACCCACGTCGGCCTCGGGTTGCTGCTCGCTGTCTCGCCCGCGCTGATGGTGTTCCCGTCCGGATTGCTCGCCGCCGACCTGTTCGCGATCGTCGGAGGACTCGTCATCGCCGCGATGGGCGGCCTCGGTGTGCTGGCCTCGCGTCGGACGCCGATCACGTCGCAGGTGATTGCACACAGCGACGACCGAACCGGCGTTCGCATCTGATCTCGGCAACCGGTGCGCCACTCCCGGGGCCGCGTGCGAAAAATGTCATACGCGGGTCCGGGAGTGGAGCATTTTCTGCTCTGTGGGTTCATCGCGGCGCCTGATGCAATGGGTGCTCCACTCGGCGCGGTGGATCCGGTAAATCCCTCGTGCGGACCGGCGAGTGGAGCATTGTGTGCTCTCATCGCCGCGATTCCCGACGCCGCCTGACAACCGACGCGATTTCGGCAGCCACCACATCCGGCGCGGCAAGCACATCGAACGCCGAGTAGCGCAGCACCAACCAGCCACCCAGTACCAGGGCGTTCTGTCTACGTCGATCCTTGCTGAACACCTCTGCTGCACTGTGGAATTCGCGTCCGTCCACCTCGATGATCGTTCGGCTGCGACGGTCGACGAGGTCGCAGACGAACGAGCCGACTGTCGCATTCATCTCCAGATACAGGCCGATCCGATGCAATGCCCGGCCGAGGGCCCGCTCCGGTTCCGAGGCGAACCTCGTCACTGCCAACCGGACCTGACGGGCCAACTCTGCGTTGCCGCGTCGACCCGGGAATCGCTCGAGTAGGCAGATGAGCGACGCAGGGTCGAGTCCGAACTTCAGACGCTCGTCGATCAGCAACTCGGCCTCTTCGCGAGGGAGTACCGCCAGGCAATCGAGCATCGTCTGCGCAGGAGTGGTGCAAGGCAGTGACTCGACCTCGTCGACGAGCCGGGAATCGAGTGCGCGACGGTGCAGTCGGAGCCATGGCGGTGGTCGCAACCGGGCCGAGCGGGGGACGGTTGCATCGAGAGTGGACGGCTCGGTCGTCCAGCCGCGTAGGTATGCGGCCGAACGGTGACTGAGTACGGCATCGGGTCGCCACAGGGCGATGGCCCGACACCGATCCATCGTCGACGGCTCCCCGCGCATATGGACCGTCGGCAGAACGCGGGTGAAGCGTCGCGAGACGGTGCTGGGATGGAGTCCGGAGGAGACGAGCTGTCGGAATGTGGAGGGGCCGGGAGTGGAGCCTTCGGAATGACCGGGTTGGGCGGGAGTGGAGTCTGCGGAATGACCGGGTTGGGCGGGAGTGGAGTTGGCTGTCATGGGTGCAGCGTCGGCGATGGCGTGGGTGGTCTTCGATGCTCGACCTGGGGAAATCGAAAGCCCTGTGGACAGGTGCCAGCCTGTGGATGAGTGCAACTTCTGCTCCACTCGGTGGCGTCGGTCGGGGGATCCCCGCGAAAGTGGTGTCGAGGGGAGCAACCCGTGCCATGCTCACATCGTGGGATGAGGCAGCTGTGATGTCAATCACAGGGTGCTCGGTTTCTGACTCGATTCAGACGCCCCCGTCAAACCGTACAAGCGTCCGGTAAAGAATTTTGTTCATTCCGTTCATCAACTGGGGATTCATCGCTACCGGCGAGTAACCACGCTGTCCGATCGGAGAGGTTTGTGTCGACCGAAAATTTGCAACATTAGCAACGACGCCCGTAAAGCTAGCCAAGATTGGCACTAACAACTGGTAGACGCATGTTTTCGGGTGTGCCATTGTTCTGGAGTACACCAGAAGGGCCTGGCAACGATGTGAAGATTCGTCTCGAGGCAGGCCGAGAAGCAGAAGAGACTGGAGCTGAAGATGTCGACCACCGGCACCCCGAAGACCACCGCCGAGATCCAGCAGGATTGGGACACCAACCCCCGCTGGAAGGGCGTCACCCGTAACTTCACCGCACAGCAGGTCTCCGACCTCCAGGGCACCGTCGTCGAAGAAGCGACCCTCGCTCGCCGCGGCAGCGAGATCCTGTGGGACCTCGTCAACAACGAGGACTACATCAACTCGCTCGGTGCCCTCACCGGCAACCAGGCCGTGCAGCAGATTCGCGCCGGCCTCCAGGCGATCTACCTCTCCGGCTGGCAGGTCGCAGGCGACGCCAACCTCTCGGGCCACACCTACCCGGACCAGAGCCTCTACCCGGCCAACTCGGTGCCGTCCGTCGTCCGTCGCATCAACAACGCACTCCTGCGCGCCGACGAGATCGCCAAGATCGAGGGCGATACCTCCGTCAAGAACTGGGTCGCACCGATCGTCGCCGACGCCGAAGCCGGCTTCGGTGGCGCACTGAACGCCTACGAGCTGCAGAAGGCCATGATCGTGGCCGGCGCCGCAGGCGTGCACTGGGAGGACCAGCTCGCATCGGAGAAGAAGTGCGGCCACCTCGGCGGCAAGGTGCTCATCCCCACCCAGCAGCACATCCGCACCCTGACCTCGGCACGCCTCGCGTCCGACGTCGCCGACGTCCCGTCGGTCATCATCGCCCGCACCGACGCCGAGGCAGCCACGCTGATCACCTCCGACGTCGACGAGCGTGACCGTGAATTCCTCGACGGAACCCGCACCGCAGAAGGATTCTTCGGCGTCAAGAACGGCATCGAGCCCTGCATCGCCCGTGCGAAGGCCTACGCCCCGTACGCCGACCTCATCTGGATGGAGACCGGCGTGCCGGATCTCGAGGTCGCCAAGAAGTTCTCCGAGTCGGTTCGCAGCGAGTTCCCGGACCAGCTGCTCGCCTACAACTGCTCGCCTTCGTTCAACTGGAAGGCGCACCTGGACGACGCGACCATCGCGAAGTTCCAGAAGGAACTCGGTGCCATGGGCTTCAAGTTCCAGTTCATCACCCTCGCAGGCTTCCACTCGCTCAACTACGGCATGTTCGACCTGGCACACGGCTACGCCCGCGAAGGCATGACCGCGTTCGTCGACCTGCAGGAGCGCGAGTTCAAGGCTGCCGAAGAGCGCGGCTTCACCGCCATCAAGCACCAGCGTGAGGTCGGTGCAGGCTACTTCGACCGCATCGCCACCACCGTCGACCCCAACACCTCGACGGCAGCACTGAAGGGCTCCACCGAAGAAGGCCAGTTCCACTAAGCAGTTCCGCCTCTCCGGATTTTCAGCGCACTAGTCAGGCGGTCCGCAACATTCGTTGCGGGCCGCCTGTTCTGTACGACGAAGGTTTTGGGCGTACCCGGTAAGAGTTACCCGCATCTCACTTCAACCTGTTGTGCCGCAACATCAATGACTAGGAGCCTCCTGTGACGGTCGAGAGGGTGGGGATCGTCGGAGCGGGGCAGATGGGTGCAGGAATCGCGGAGGTCTGCGCCCGTGCGCACGTCGACGTGTTGGTCCACGAACAGACCCGCGAACTGGCGACGGCCGGTCGCAGCCGCATTCTGCAATCGCTGGACCGCGGCGTCAGCAGCGGCAAGATCACCGAACGTGAGCGTGAGCAAGCGGCATGCAGGCTGCGATTCACCGCCGACCTCGCCGACTTCGGCGACCGCCAACTGGTCGTCGAAGCAGTGCTCGAAGACGAGAAGATCAAGACCGACATCTTCGCCGAACTCGACTCGGTGGTGACCGACCCAAATGCCGTCATCGCCTCCAACACCTCCTCCATTCCCATCGTGAGCCTGGGAGCCGCCACGACGGCACCCGGCCGAGTCGTGGGTCTGCACTTCTTCAACCCGGTCCCGGTACTGCCACTCGTCGAGCTCGTCACCACCGACCTGACGTCACCGGCAGTGGCAGACCGGGCCGAGCGCTTCGCGGGCGATGTTCTCGGCAAACAGGTCGTGCGCTCGGCAGATCGATCGGGCTTCGTCGTCAACGCGTTGCTCGTGCCGTATCTGCTCTCCGCGATTCGCATGGTCGAATCCGGGTTCGCCACCAAGGAAGACGTCGACAAGGCGACGGTGCTGGGTCTGGCGCACCCCATGGGGCCGCTCGCACTCGCCGATCTGATCGGCCTCGACACGGTCAAAGCCATTGCAGATTCGATGTACTCGGAGTTCGAGGAACCCCTCTTCCTAGCACCGCCGCTGCTGCTGCGAATGGTCGAATCCGGGCACATGGGCAAGAAGGCCGGAGCCGGTTTCTACCGCTACGAGAACGGCCGAATCGCAAAGTAGACACCGCCGCGGGCGGGTTGCCCCGCGACGGTCACCGGACCGCTATTGTCGGTCTGCGAATGCAGTCACTTCGATCACAGGAGCATGTCAGTGAGCAAGTCCACGAAGTCGAACAGTGTGGTTCCCAAGGCATTCGGGATCGGGTTGGCGGCCACCGGCGCCGCCCACTTCGTGGTGCCCGAGGCGTTCGAGGGAATCACCAAGCTTCCGTTCCCCAAGGACACTCGGACCTGGATCAGTCGCAACGGAGCCACCGAACTGGCGGTCGGTGCCGCGATCGCATACCCCAAGACTCGCAAGATCGGACTGATCGGTCTGGGCGCATACGTTCTGTGGCTCGGCGGCAACATCGCCAAGAACAGCTGACGTTACTGTTGCGAACGACTCGTTTAGAGTAGGAATAGCCTGGTCGAGGCGGTAGCTGCCTTGCGCTTGCACCGATGCGTAGGTAGCAATGTACTTATGACTTCAGCTACCGCTTACCAGGCCACCGCTCCTGACGCCCCGCTCGAGAAGGCGACGATCGAGCGACGCGCTGTCGGACCGCACGACATCCTCATCGACGTCAAGTTCGCCGGCATCTGTCACTCCGATATCCACACCGCCCGTAACGAGTGGGGTGGCACCACGTACCCCGTCGTTCCCGGGCACGAGATCGCAGGCATCGTGGCCGAGGTCGGCTCCGAGGTGACCAGCCGCAAGGTGGGCGACCGCGTCGGCGTCGGCTGCTTCGTGGACTCCTGTGGCGAGTGCGAGGCGTGCAAGGACGGCGACGAGCAGTACTGCACCAAGGGCGTCGTCCAGACGTACAACTCGAAGACCTACGAGGGCGAGTTCACCCACGGCGGCTACTCCACCCAGATCGTCGTGACGGAGAAGTTCGTTCTCGGAATCCCGGAGGGCGTCGAGCTCGACGTCGCCGCACCTCTGCTGTGCGCAGGCATCACCCTGTACTCGCCGCTCAAGCACTGGGGCGCAGGACCGGGCAAGAAGGTCGCCATCATCGGCATGGGCGGCCTCGGCCACATCGGCGTCAAGATCGCGCACGCACTCGGAGCACACGTCACCGTGCTGAGCCAGACCGACGCCAAGGAAGCCGACGGCAAGGCCTACGGTGCCGACGAGTACTACGCCACCAAGGACACCACCGCCCTCAAGGATCTGCAGGGCAAGTTCGACCTGATCCTCAACACGGTCTCCGCGAACCTGCCGATGGGCAAGTACCTCGGACTGCTCGCCCGCAACGGCACCCTCGTCGAGCTCGGTGTTCCCGAGAAGCCCCTCGAGGTGCCCGCGTTCAACCTGCTGGCCAACCGTCGCTCCTTCGCCGGTTCGATGGTCGGTGGCATCGCCGAGACCCAGGAAATGCTCGACTTCTGCGCCGAGCACCACATCGGTGCCGAGATCGAGGTCATCCCGGCCGAGAAGATCAACGAGGCATACGACCGCGTCGTCAAGTCCGACGTGCGCTACCGCTTCGTGATCGACGCAGCCACGCTGTAAATCTTCACCCAGCTGTACCCAGCATGAGAGAAGGGCCCGCGACGCAGTGTCGCGGGCCCTTCTCGTTCAGCTCTCGGCGAGACGCTTCTTCTCGTGTTCGACGTCGAAATCGGCTGCGGGCCAATCGAGATCGAGTTTCTCCAACGTGTCGATCAGGATCTCCGTGACAGCCAGGCGGCTGTACCATTTCCGATCGGCCGGTACGACGTACCACGGTGCATGATCGACGTCGGTCCGATCCAGCACCCGCTGATACGCCGCCCGGTACTGCGGTAGGAAGCCACGCTCGGTGACGTCGCCCGGGTTGTACTTCCAATGCTTGTCGGGCCGATCGAGCCGCTCCTGCAACCGCTTCTTCTGCTCGTCTGCAGAGACGAACAACGCGACCTTCACCACGACGGTTCCCTGTTCGGTCAATTCCTTCTCGAAGGCGTTGATCTCGTCGAATCGCTTCTCCCACACCTGCCGTGGCACCAAGTCGTGGACCGCGACGACGAGGACGTCCTCGTAGTGGGAGCGATCGAACACCCCGATGCGGCCGGCCCGCGGAAGTGCTTTGCGGATTCGCCACAGGTAGTGGTGTTGTTTCTCTTCCTGAGTCGGCACCCCGAACGACGCCAGGTCCACGCCCTGCGGATCGACCATGCCGATGACGTGCTTGACCATTCCGCCCTTGCCTGCGGTGTCCATGCCCTGGAGTACCAGCAGAACCGACCTGGTTCCACCCGCGCGCCCATGGGCGTAGAGCTTCTCCTGCAGCGCGGCCAGTACCGCACCCCGCTGTTCGAGGACGTCGTTGCCGTGGGCCTTCTTGCCGTCGAATCCCGGAGTTGCGGTGAAATCGATGTCCTCCACGCGTGGAAACGCGCCGGCACGCAGCACGTCGACGGGAGAGAGCGTCCACAATTTCGAGTTGTCGGCCATGACCGATGAGACTACTTCTCTACCATGGGGATCATGGCCCCTACCATCGCAAAAGCCGAGACCGTGTCGCGTGAGGAATTGCTCGAATTCGTCTCCCCGCGGCACCACCACACCCTGATCACCCGCAAGCGCGACGACGGCCTGCAGGTCTCCCCGGTTTCGGCCGGGGTCGACTCGGAAGGCCGCATCGTCATCGCCACGTACCCCGAGCGCGCGAAGGTGCACAACATTCGCCGCAACTCCGCCGTCACGGTGTTGGTGCACAGTGACGATTGGAACGGCGACTACGTCCAGGTCGACGGTACCGCCGAAATCATCGATCTTCCCGACGCGGTCGAGCCTCTGGTGGAGTACTTCCGCAGCATCGCCGGCGAGCACTCGGACTGGGACGAGTACCGCGCGGCGATGGTGAAGCAGGGAAAGTCGTTGATACGCATCGTGATCGACACCTGGGGACCGATCGCCGCGGGTGGCTTCCCTCCAGGGAGAGTGTGACAAGCCCCCGGGGAGAGTGTGACAAGCCCGCCGGGGAGGGTGTGATCTAGCCCTTCAGTGGTGCCGCGAAGAGCGGCACTGCGTTCTCCAGTGCGTATCGGGTGCCTGCGACCGAGGCTGCCGAGAATGCGTTGGAGAGGTTCTGATCTCCGAGCACCACGAGGCGTCCGTCGCGTGCCGACGGCAGGCCCTGGATCGACGGGTTGTCGGTGATCACCTCGGGTCCGGTGCCGATGGGGAACATGACGGTGAGGTCGGCATCGAGCGCGGAGATGTTCTCCTCGGACAGTTCGATGCTGAATGCTCCCGGCTGCGCGAGGTTCTGGACGGCCGGGGTGTTCTCCATGCCCAACGACTCGAGGAAGTCGACGCGGGTGTCGCCGCGGACGTAGGCACCGACCTGTCCGCTGTAGAGCGTGCCGACGGCGACGGTCTTGCCGGCGAATTCGGGGTTGGCGGCGATGGTGTCGTCGACCAGTGCCTGGGTGTCGTCGACGAGCTTCTTGCCCTCGTCGACCTTTCCGAGCGCTTGGGCAACGATCTCGGTCTGGCCGTCCCACGTGGTGCCGTAGGCGACGTCGGTTCCCGGCGGCGCGGCGACAGTCGGGGCGATCTCGGACAGGTCGTCGTAGACGGCTTTGTCGTTGGTGCTGCGAGTCCACAGGATCAGATCCGGTGCCAGCGCCGCGATCGACTCCATGTCGACGTCGAAGGTGCCGACGATCGTGGGGTCGGTGTCGTAGGTTTCGTCGACCCACGGGCCGAGGCCGTTTCCGCCGACTCCGAGCCAGTCACTCGCTCCGACGGGTTGGACGCCGAGCGCCAGTGCGGTCTCGGCGTCCGACCAGCCGAGTGCAACCACTCGCTGCGGATTCGCCGGGACCTCGACGTCGCCGAACATGTCGGTGACGACGACACCACCGGCCTCCGAGGGGTCGGTGGTGTCGCCGTTGTCGGAGCTGCATGCGGTCAGAGTGAGGGCGAGGGCGAGGGCTGCCGCAGGCAGAGCCAACGAACGAGAAATGTGCATAGGGCACGCTAACCTATCAAGCGCTGAAATGCTCCACGATCTTCGCGCAGAAGGCCGGCAGGTCGTCCGGATTGCGGCTCGACACCAGGTTGCCGTCGACGACCACTTCCTCGTCGACGACGGTTCCTCCCGCGTTGCGAATGTCGGTTCGGATACTCGGGTAGGACGTCAACGTCCGGCCCTTCACGACGTCCGCCTCGACGAGAGTCCAGGCACCGTGGCAGATGACGCCGACCGGTTTGCGGGCTTGCACGAATGCGCGCACGAACGCCACCGCGTCCGCGTCGACGCGAAGTTGGTCGGGGTTGGTGGTGCCGCCGGGCAGGATCAGCGCATCGAAGTCGTCCGCGGAGACATCGGCGACGACGCGGTCGACCGTGAAGGTGTCGGCGGCATTGACGTCGCTCTCCATCGCTTGGATGTCACCATGGTCGAGTGCCACCAATGTGACTGTGGCTCCGGCATTTTCGACGGCGTCACGAGGCTGAACCAGTTCGACCTGCTCGACGCCGTCTGTAGCGAGAATGGCGATGCGGCGTCCGGTCAATGTATCGGTAGTCATACCTGTTCGAATGTCCGACCGGACCGGATCTCAAACTGACGAGTGATGGTACGAATGGAGACATGAGCGAATCACCCATCGAAACGCCCACCGAGGATCGGGTCGAGCAGAGTCTGCCGATCGTCGACGAGTCCGGCGAGCCGAGTACGAGTGATCTGCCCGTCGAGGCCGACGTCCGGGACGTGCTGGATCAACGAGCCGAGGTCCCGCTCGACGACGACGGGTACGACGAGCGCTAGGGCGTGCCTGGTTCGACGACGAGAGGGTGCGGCTGCGACTTGAACTTCGCGGGGGAGCCGTCGGCCATGGCGACTCCGTGGATGCCGCCCCACATCATCATGCAGAGATAGTCGATCAGATCGTCCGCGGACATGGACTTGTTGGAGATCCACCAGTGCGTGGCCAACTGAACCGCGCCGACGATCGCGAAGGCCCACGGAACCGAACCGCCCGAGTCCATCTCGCGTTGCCGTAGGCGCTCACCCAACACGGTGGAGAGCAACTCGGCGATCATGCGCTCGGACTCGGCGACGACGTCGCGATTGTTGCCGGCGTTGTTCGCCATGACGTACAGGTACACCTCGGGATCGGTGGCCACCGTCTCGACATAGGCGGTCACGACGACGCGGGTGAGTTCGTACTCGTCGAGCTCGTGCGAGATGGCCGCGTAGATGCGAGGTGCGAGGGTCGTCTCGACGTACCGCGACATGGTCGCGCTCGTCAGGTCGTTCTTGTCGGTGAAGTAGCGGTAGAGCACCGTCTTGGAGATACCGATCTCCGACGCGATCTCGTCCATTCCGATCTCGCGGCCCCGCAACCGGATCGCAGCCAGCGTGCCGTCGACCAGCTCCTCGCGTCGCGCGATCTTGTGCTCACGCCACCGACGTTTGCGGCCGTCCGGCTTCTCGGCCTTGGGCTTGTCCTCGCTCGGCTCGGACTCGTCCAGCTTTGCCTCCGTCGTATTTCTTGCCACGACCACCACCCTATGCGCCTGCTCGGACACCGTCGCAGGGTGCGTCCGGTTGGTCCGAGGTATTTCTGGGCACAATGTCGGTTGTGCAGCTGATGAACTTCGACGACGACACCAAACGCCGCGACCTCCGCAAGATGAAGACGGTCGCGACGGGCTTTCTCGTCTTCGCATCGATCGTCTACATCTTCTGCCGCTGGCAGGAGTCGACGGGCGCAGGTGCCTGGGTGGGCTACGTGCGCGCGGCATCGGAAGCGGGAATGGTGGGCGCACTCGCGGACTGGTTCGCGGTGACGGCCCTGTTCAAGCACCCGCTCGGCATCCCGATTCCGCACACGGCCTTGATCAAGAAGAAGAAGGACCAGCTGGGTGCGAGCCTGAGTTCGTTCGTCGGCAGCAACTTCCTCGCGCCCGAGGTCGTGTCGGAGAAGGTCGCGTCCGCGCAGGTTCCCCTGCGGTTGGGGACCTGGCTCGCTCAGCCGGACAACGCCGAACGGGTCGCGGCCGAGGCGGCGACCGTGTTGCACGGCGTCGTCGACGTCCTCAACGACGAGGACATCACCGCCGTCATCGACAGCACCATCGTGCGTCGACTCGCCGACCCGCAGTGGGGACCGCCGATCGGCCGCATCCTCGACGAACTGCTCCGCGAGAATCGCCAGCTGCCGTTGATCGACATGCTCGCCGAGCGCGCTCACCAGTGGGCGCTCGGCAGCCAGGAGATGATCGATCGCGTCGTCGCGCGGGACTCCCCGAACTGGTCGCCGAAGTTCGTCGACACCCTGTTGGGCGAGAAGGTCTACAAGGAGCTCGTCGAGTTCACCTGGAAGATTCGCTCCAACCCCGAACACGACGTACGCCTGGCCGCCAACAAGTTCCTCGTCGATTACGCCAACGACCTGCAGCACGACCCGGTCACCATCGAGAAGGCCGAGAAGCTCAAGGCGCAGATCATGGGGCGTGAGGAGATCACCGGCCTCGCCGCGGCGACGTGGAAGGTGGCCAAGCGGCTGATCACCGAGTCGGTGGACGATCCGACGAGCACGCTGCGCACCAAGATCAAGGAGAACACCGCCAACCTCGGGGTGCGCTTGCGCGACGACGAGGAATTGCGCGGCAAGGTCGACGGCTGGCTCCTCGGTGGGGCGAGTTACATCGCCGCGAACTACGCGGACGAGATCACCACGATCATCGGGGACACCGTCGCGCGGTGGGATGCCGAGGAGGCGAGCAAGAAGATCGAACTGCAGGTCGGACGCGATCTCCAGTTCATTCGCATCAACGGAACCGTCGTCGGTTCCATCGCCGGTCTCGCCATCTACACGATCTCGGATCTGATCTTCGGGCACTAGTGCTAGCAGAGTGCTTGCAATAGTTAGCACCCTTCGGTACCGTCCAGTAGGACACCGAAACAGGAGGCCGATATGGCCGAGAACGAGGGGGATCTGGTCGCCAAAGCGACCGAGGCGACGCAGGTCGTCGCCGAGGCGGGGGATCTGGTCGCTGCAGTGGTCACCACTGCGGCCCAGGACATCGGCAGCTACATCCGGTCCCAACGAGAAGCCGCGCAGGTATCCATGCGGCAACTCGCCAGCCGGGCCGGAGTGAGCAACCCCTACCTGAGCCAGATCGAACGCGGACTGCGCAACCCGTCCGCAGAAGTGCTAGCGCAGATAGCCAAGGGTCTGCGCGTCTCCTCCGAGGTGCTGTACGTCCGGGCCGGGATCTTGGAAGCGCGTCCCCACGGTCCGGTGCGCGAAGCTCTGCTCGGCGATGAGCACATCACCGAACGGCAGAAGCAAGTGCTGATCGAGATCTACGACTCGTTCTGTCGTGAGAACGAGTCGACGCAGGAGCCCGAACCCGACGAACAGGAGACACCCGATGTCTGATTCCAAGAACTTCGAGAACGTCAAGACCCCGATCTTCGCAGCCGTCGGTGCAGGCGACGCCGTCGTCCAGGCCGTGGCCGACGTCGTCGCTCAGGTGCGCTCGCGCGCCGAGAGCCGCACCAGCGAGGTCAACGCCCGCTTCGCCGACATCTCCGAAGATGTCACCGAGGGCGTCGAGAGCCTGCGCGAGCGGCTGGCGAACCTGCCCGCAGAGCTCCCCGACGAGATCGCCGAGCTGCGTGAGCGCTTCACCCCCGAAGAGCTGCGCAAGGTTGCCGAGGCATACCTGAAGGTGGCATCCGACCTCTACACCTCGCTCGCCGAGCGCGGCGAAGAGACCGTCGAGCGCATCCGCCGCACGCCCGCCGTCGAAGAACGCCTCGAACGCGCCAATGCCGCCGCCAACGACGTCGTCGACCTCACCGAGCAGGCCCTCGGAACCGTCGCCTCGCAGACCCGCGCAGTGGGTGAGCGTGCCGCTGCACTGGCCGGTCTCGCATCGGACAAGGTTCGTGAGGGTGCCGAGGAGATCTCCGACGCCGCCGACGAGCTCGCCGAGAACATCGACGAAGCAGGCGACGAGGCCAAGGACAAGGCCATCAAGGCGTCCGACAAGGTGAGCGGCGCGGCGGGCACGGTCGAGGCCAAGACCCGCAGCAACGCCAACTCGCCGATCAAGAAGACTCCGGCACCGGCCAAGAAGACCGCACCGGCACCGGCGGCCAAGAAGTCCACCCCGGCTCCGGCCAAGAAGGCTCCGGCGAAGAAGACCACTCGCTAAAGCACTCGTAAAGAAAACGACCCCTGCGCCGAGCGGCGCGGGGGTCGTTTCTCGTACACTGACCGCGTGAGCATCGCCGGCAGCTTCAGCTACTACATCCTGACCTTTCTGCAGATCCTCGGAGTGGTAGGTGCAGGATTCGCGATCTTCCACGCATTGCGTCAGCGCGCCGACGCCTTTCCTGCAGTGGACAAGCTCACCAAGAACGCATGGCTGGCCATCCTGTTCGTCGGCCTGCTCCTCATCCTCGTCTCCGGAGTGATCGGATTCCTGGGCATCATCGGCGTCGTCGCGGTGTGCGTGTACCTCGTCGACGTACGGCCCAAGATCGACAGCATTCAGCGGGGACCTCGCTGGTAACCAGCCGCGTCGACGCCCGTTCGGTTCTGGGCGTAGCCTCTACCGCACCCGCTCGGGGGATACAGGTGGAGGGGAATCAGTGGTTTCACGCAAGGTAATCGAACGCGCGCTGTTCGGAGTCGGCAGTGCGGCCGTCGCGGCAGGCATCGGTACGTTCGTCGTTCGGCGGCGTCGCCTGCACTCGTTCACCAAGACGACCGACGTCCAGCCCGACGAGCTGCTGCAGTACCCCACGTTCGAGCCGCACATCACCGAGGTGGTCACCGACGACGGTGCCCACCTGCACGTCCGTAGCTACGGTGACTCCGATGCCGCGCCGATCGTCTTCAGCCACGGCTGGACCTGCTCGGCCGACTACTGGTACCCGCAGATCAACGCCCTCGCCGGCCGCTACCGCGTCATCGCGTACGACCAGCGCGGCCACGGCCGCAGCGACGTGGGAACGCGACCACTGAGCCCCGACGTGCTGGCCGACGACCTCGCTGCGGTCCTCACCGCCACTGTCGACGAGGACAACAAAGCTGTGCTGGTGGGTCACAGCATGGGCGGCATGTCGATCATGGCCTGGGCCGGAAACTATCCCGAACAGGTCGATCGCCTGGTCAGTGCCGTGCTGCTCGCCAGCACCGCGACCGACTCACTCGTCCGCGAAACCACCGTCATCCCACTGCCGCAGCGCTTCCCGCGCCTCCCGACCCCCGTGGGCAAAGCCGTGCTCAGCTCGGCACTTCCGCTGCGGCCGTCGCCGGTGACCCGCCAGGCCATCAAGTACATCTCCATGGCACCCGGAGCGACACCGGCCGAGGTGGCGTTCTGCGAGAAGATCGTGCTCGAATGCGCTCCGCGCACCCGCGGCATCTGGGGTGCCGCTCTCAGCGACCTCGACATCCACGAAGCGCTCGAGAACATGTCCGTTCCCACCAGCGTGCTCGTCGGATCGGCCGACCGACTGACCCCACCCGTGCACGCCCGCAAACTTGCCCGCGCCCTCGACGATCACGACCACCTGAGCAGACTGATCGTGATCCCCGGCATCGGACACATGAGCTCCGTCGAGGCAATCGACGAATTCAACACCGAAGTGGTTCGGCTCCGGAACTTGTGATCTAGCTGAACACCACGGTCTTGCGGCCGTGCACCAGGACACGATCCTCCAGGTGCCACCGCAGGCCACGGGAGAGCACCAGCTTCTCGATGTCGCGGCCCTGACGCACCATGTCGGCCACCTCGTCGGAATGGTCGACGCGGATGACGTCCTGCTCGATGATCGGACCCGCGTCGAGCTCGGCCGTCACGTAGTGGCACGTCGCGCCGATCAGCTTCACGCCCCGCGCGAACGCCTGGTGGTACGGCCGCGCGCCGACGAACGACGGCAGGAAGCTGTGGTGGATGTTGATGGCCCGGCCCGCCCAGTGTGCGCACAGCGACTCGGGCAGAACCTGCATGAAGCGTGCCAGCACAACCGCGTGCGGATCGTAGGAATCGACCAGCGACCGCACCTCCTCGAAGGCGGGCCCGCGCTCGGCCGGATCCTTGGCGAACTCGACGTGATGGAACGGGGTGCCGTGCGCCGCGGCGATCGGCTCGAGCGACTTGTGGTTGCCGATCACCGCGGAGATCTGAGCGGGCAGTTCGCCGCCCGCAGCGCGCCCGAGGAGGTCGTGCAAGCAGTGCGCCTCCTTGCTGACGAGTAGGACCACGCGCTTGGGCTCACCCGAATCGTGAAGTGTCCATTCGGTTTCCGGGCCGAGCTCGGCAGCCACCACCGCGAAGCGCGTCCTCAGCTCCTCGATGCTCATGTCCACCGACGACGCGCGCACCGCCTGCCGGGTGAAGAACCAACCGGTGTCGGGATCGGCGTGATAGGCGGCCTCGACGATCCATCCACCGACCTCGGCGAGGAAGGTCGAGATGCGGGCGACGATGCCCGTCTTGTCGGGGCAACCGAGCGACAGAACGTAACGGCGATCCTCGGATACGGAAGAACTCATACCGCCGATTGTCTCAGGGCGTCCGCACCCCGGTTGCCACCAGTGTCCCCAGATCGATCGAATCGATTCCGCGCTCGGTCAGCAGCTCCGAGAACTCGGCACGGATCTGCGTCCGGGTCGCATCGTCGAACGGTGTCAGCGCTCCCCGCATCGCGCTGCCCAGCACGAGATCCCACACGAACGACTCCGTCGCGGGAACGTGATTCGACAGCTCCACGACCTCGACATCGGTGGTGCCGGCCGCGGCGAGCCATGCCGACAGAAGATCCGCCGTCTCCATCCGCCGGATCGGGTGCTTGTCGTAACCGTCCTGCGCGAGTGGCCCGTCGTGTTCGCTCGGCGGCGAATGCGCACCGATCACCTCGAAGAACGAGCCCGCGAACGCCTCGAACGCACCCTTGCGCCACACCGTCACCCCGACGCGACCGCCCGGACGAACCAACGACACCAGACGAGCGAAGTCCCCCTCGGGATCGGGCAGAAAGAAGATGCCGTACGAACAGGCCAACGCGTCGTATCCGGCATCGGGAACCGTCGACGGCGGCTCCCATTCGGTGGCGTCGGCGAGCACGAAGTCGATGTTGCGCAGGGCGCGTTCGGTGGCTTTCACCCGCCCGACCTCGAGCAGGTCGTCGGCGAGATCGATGGCGTGCACGAGGCCGTCCGGGCCGACGGCGGCCGCCGCGGGAATCGCCGATGCCCCGGTGCCGGAGCACACGTCCAGAACGGTGTCCCCGGTCGCCAACTCGAGCGCGAAGGCGAGGGACTGCCCGGCCGGCCCCCAGACCTGTGGCGTCACCGCGTCGAACTCCCTGCTGGTGGCGTTGAAGGTGGCGGCGAGCGAGGCTGCTGTCATGAACGAAAATCGTAGACCGACAGGGTTACGAAAGGGCGTGCTGTGAAAAGCTGGACCGCATGACACTCACCCGCTCCGCCCTCGCCGGAATGGTCGACCACACGCTGCTCAAGCCCGAAGCCACGACGGCCGACGTGGCCGCTCTCATCGAGGAAGGCCGCGAACTCGGAGTGCTCGCGGTGTGCGTATCGCCGTCGATGCTGCCGATTCAGGCCGAGGGAATGCTCACTGCCGTCGTCGCCGGATTCCCGTCGGGCAAGCATCACTCGCTGATCAAGGGTTCCGAGGCCAGGCTCGCGGTGCAGCAAGGCGCCGACGAGGTCGACATGGTGATCGACGTCGGCGCGGCCATCGCGGGGGACTACAACGCGGTACTGGCCGACATCGTCACCGTTCGCGAGGGGATCGCCGGAACCGCGGTCCTGAAGGTCATCATCGAATCGGCCGCACTGTCCGACGACGCGATCGTCGAGGTGTGCCGCGCCGCCGAGAAAGCCGGTGCCGACTTCGTCAAGACATCCACCGGATTCCACCCCGCAGGCGGCGCGAGCGTCGAAGCAGTGCGCTTGATGGCGGAGACCGTCGGCGGACGACTGGGCGTCAAGGCCAGCGGCGGCATCCGCACCACGGAGGCCGCCCTGGCCATGATCGACGCGGGCGCAACACGATTGGGGCTTTCGGGAACGCGCGCGGTGCTCGACGGTCTGAACTAGAGCGACTGCGTCGCACGTGCACGGTAATTCGTAGCCTGCTACGTGTTGAGTCCGGAGACTTATGAGACACGAGATGTCCAGGGACATGTGACACACGGGCTGTGGTGATACTGCGGGGCACTGTGACCGGCTATGGAGTAATCCATGGCCAGAACGGATGCCC